>PYLN01000007.1_pt1 | contig 32400 bp, 47 predicted proteins | sample 1675811 | NCBI WGS metagenome assembly PYLN01 (sample SAMN08732055, study PRJNA438928) | Freshwater metagenome, whole genome shotgun sequencing project. | isolation source: meromictic lake | place: Russia: Kandalaksha Bay | collected 2014-09
AGTAAAGGCTTTCAGGGGACGGCGTCCTCTTATCTAAAAGAAGTATTGTCGATGGGAAAAATTATGCCGTATGAGGGTGTGTGGCTGAGCTGCATGAGAGTGTGTTCATGACTGACGGGGCTTATGTAATAGGGGATGTGAAGATCGGGGCACATTCAAGCATCTGGTTCAACGCCGTGGTGCGGGGGGATGTATGTCCCATCCGGATAGGGGAGAAGACGAGCGTGCAGGATAATGTGACGCTGCATGTGACGCACGACACGGGACCTCTTGACATAGGCAGCAATGTGACCATCGGTCATGGGGCTACCTTGCATGCCTGCCGGGTTGAGGATTTTGTGCTTATCGGCATGGGGGCGACGCTGCTGGACGATTGTGTTATAGAGCCATACTCGGTTGTGGCTGCGGGGTCGCTGGTCCGTTCGGGCTTCAGGGTTCCGGCGGGGATGCTGGTTGCGGGTGTGCCTGCGAAGGTCATGCGCCCGATTACCGATGAGGAGCGGCAGACGATTGAAGAGTCGCCGGAAAATTATGTCCGCTATGCCCGGAATTTCCGCGAGGGCCGTGTTCTGGAGCAGGCAAGGGAGCGGTAAGGGCTTAGGGCAGGGGTGCCTTCGGGCTTGATTTAGAGTGAGATTTCCGTTTGGATTTCACTAACTTACTGAACTTTCTGAGCGTTGTTTCCAGGGCCAAATCCCGGTATGCGAGATCGGCGCCACAACCCTTTTTTCTTAAACCCGGAGTGAACTCATGATGCAATATGATGTAGTGATTGTTGGTGGCGGTATCAGTGGCCTCAGTATGGCATTTTACTCCGCCGGGGCGGGCATGAAAACGATGCTGCTTGAAAAAAAACGAGACTGCCGGAGGCTCGTTTGCTTCCTATGAATACACGATGGGCAACAAGTCGTTCTGGCTTGAGCTTGGTGCGCATACCTGCTATAGCTCCTACGCCTCTCTTCTGGGTATTGTGGAGGCCTGCGGGATGATGGGGGAGATGATTCCCCGTGCCAAGGTTCCTTTTACCTTTCTGAAGAACGAGAAAATCCACTCCATTGTTTCGCAGCTGCATATAGCCGAGCTGCTGATGTCTGTGCCAAACCTGTTCAAACTGAAGAAAGATGGCAGGAGCGTGCGCTCGTATTATGAGAAGATTGTAGGGAAGAGGAACTATGATGAGGTTATCCGGCACTTTTTCAATGCCGTTCCCTCACAGCCGTCTGATGATTTTCCGGCCGACATGATGTTCAAGAGCCGCGAAAAACGAAAAGATGTTCTCAAAAACTATACTTTCAAGGGCGGATTGCAGAGTGTTGCCCGTGCAATCACGAAGCAGCCGGGCATAGAGGTGAAAACCGGCAGCGATGTTGTGTCCATCACCAGAGAGAACGACGGGTACCGGTTGAAGACGGCGTCTGGCGAAGAATATTCTGCTGCACGGGTGGCCCTTGCGGTTCCTTCTGCTGTGGCTTCAACCCTTCTTGCCAATGTGTCGCCGGACCTTTCGGCTCATCTCGGAAAACTGCTGGCGGCTGAGGTTGATACCGTCGGGGTTATTGTCCGCAGCGCCAATGTTTCCATGAAGCCTGTGGCTGCGGTGATTTCACCGGACGATCTGTTTTTCTCGGTTGTTTCGCGCGATACGGTTCCTGATGAGCATTTCCGTGGGTTCGCGTTCCATTTCCAGCCGGGTGTGTCCGAGAAAAAGAAGAAAGAGCGGATTACCGAGGTGCTTGGACTGCCGATGGGCAAAATCGAGCATATAGCACTCAAGGCGAATGTTGTTCCTTCTCTTCGGCTGGGACATCATGAGTGGCTGGCAAAAACGGATTCGATTCTTAAGAGTGAGAAGGGCATTCTCCTGACTGGCAACTATTTCGCCGGCATGGCAATAGAGACTGCGTCAGCCGTTCAAAGAGCGAATCAGAAAGATTGAAAGGATAAGCGTATGGATGTATTGATTCAGGCATGGAATCAGGCATGGGAGAGCGGATATCTGCTTCCTGTGGTTGCTGCTCTGGCGGCACTCTTCTTTTATTTTCTGGCCAACAGCGTTTTCCGGCGCATTGTCAGAGCGGTTCAGTTGCGGGTCAGGGAGAGTGGTATTCCTTTTGAGCTGCTTTCCATGCCGTTCCGTATGCTGGCTGTGCTTCTTGTGGTGTCGGCGGCATTGCCTTACCTTCCCCTGTCTGAGATGGCAGTGCCTGTGTTGCGTCACGCTTTCACCGTTGCTCCATTCTTGGAGCCGTATGGTTCCTGATGCGCCTTTTGGCCGTGCTTGAGCAGTTTATACTTCTCCATTATGCCTCGGGGCTCCGCAATAGCGAAGCTCCGCACGGAAGGTTGCGACCCATGTGAGCCTGGCCCGTAAAATTCTCAATGTGTTTCTGGTTGTGCTGGCGGTGGCGGGTGTCCTGATGACTTTTGATACGGTTCGCCAGGTTGGGTTGAGCATTCTGGCTTCAGCAGGCATTGCGGGAGTCATGATTGCTTTTGCGGCACAGAAGAGCATTTCTACCTTGATTGCAGGGGTTCAGATAGCAATCACCCAGCCTATCAGCATTGATGATGTGGTTATTGTGGAGAATCAGTGGGGCGGATTGAGGAGATATCGCTGACCTATGTTGTTGTTCAGATATGGGACCAGCGTCGGCTCATTGTTCCCATTACCTGGTTTATTGAACGGCCGTTTGAAAACTGGACCAGGAAGTCTCAGGAGCTGCTCGGTACGGTCTTCATCTATGCCGATTATGCCATTCCGATAGACTCCCTTCGTTCCGAACTGGAACGGGTGGTGCGGGCCTCACCGCTCTGGGATGGCCGGGTGGTGAAGCTTCAGGTTACCAATACCACTGAAAAGTCTGTTGAGCTGCGCGGCTTGGTGAGTGCGGCCAATGCTTCGGATCTCTGGGAGCTGCGTTGCCTGGTTCGCGAAGCGCTGGTTGCATTCATCCGTACGGATCATCCGGGAGGAATTCCCAGAGTGAGGATGGAGATGGACCAGGGGCCGGTGGTAGACGAAAGGAGTATGGAAAAACTGTGATGTTTGCCATTTTTTCCATAGTTTCGCAGGGCAGAGAGGATGTGTGCCGGTGAATGCAGACAGTAAACATCTGGTATGGATTCCGAAGTGTAATAATCAGATCAGACGAATAAAAAGGAGGAGTGAATGGCTCAGGCAAAACAGGGCGACAAGGTAAAGGTTCATTATACCGGCAAGCTGGAGGATGGAACAGTGTTTGATACATCGGCAGATCGTGAGCCGTTGGAGTTCACCGTTGGCGGTGGTCAGGTGATTCCGGGGTTTGATGCCGCCGTTATTGATATGGCTCCCGGCGAGGTAAGGGTTTCGGTGATTCCTGTGGAAGAGGCTTACGGGCCGCACAGTGAAGAGCTGGTGACACCGGTTGACCGCAGCAGGTTTGGTGCTGATATGGAGCTGGAGATCGGCCAGCAGCTGCAGGTTGGACTTGCTGACGGACAGCAGGCAATTGTGATGATTGTTGACATGAACGAGGATTCGGTGACGCTGGATGCCAACCATCCTCTTGCCGGACAGGCGCTTACTTTTGAAATAGAACTGGTTGAAATCGGCTGATCCGTTCAGCTGAAGCCTGGGGGGGCCGGCCTCACCGGTCCCCGTTTCGGGGCAGACTTACATAGACCCTGTCATTTTTCCTTGCCTTTTCACACAGTATGGTGACGGTATCGCCTTTTCCTGCACTCCGGGAGGGGAGGTCGTTTGTGTAGAATTCTTCCACCCTCATCTGCAGGCTCCCTGTCCGGGGCCCCTGAATGAGGACTTTTTCGCCTGAATGCAACCCTCTGGCATGGATGAGAATTTCTGCCACACCAGCTTTCGGGTAGTATTTGACCACTGTGCCGATATAGGTTTTTTTCTCCCCGGCCTGCGATCCGTAGGCTTCTGACCATGCATCCATGGGCCTTCCAAAATAGAACCCGTTTGAAAACCCCCTGTTGTAGACCAGCGCAAGCTCTTCTTTCAGGTTCCCGATGAGTTCTTCATTGCGTTTGCGGAACCCGGGTTTGCTTCGTTCTTCAATGCAGAAATCTATGGCTTTTCTGTATGCGGCCGTGGTGGCCTGTACATATTCAGGGCTGCGGTTCCGGCCTTCGATTTTAAATGCCCGTATGCCTGCGTCAATCAGGGGGACGATGAACTCAATGGCACAAAGGTCACGGGGGCTCATGACGAAGTCCGTTCCGAGAATCAGCTCGTGGTCTTCTTCAGTGTCAGTGACAAGGTAGCTTCTTCTGCATGGCTGGACGCATTCTCCGCGGTTTGCTGATTTTCCGAACAGTTCCTGAGAAAGAAAGCATCGACCTGAAACTGCTACGCACATGGCGCCGTGGACAAAACATTCAATGGCTACGGGTAGGCTCTCTTTTTCAATTTCCTTCGTAATGCTTTTAACTTGAGCAAGTGTCAGTTCGCGGGCGGGCACAATCATACTGGCGCCGAGTCCGGCATAGTAACGGACGGCGGAAAAGTTGCTGACAGATGCCTGGGTTGAGAGATGGAAGGGCATTGCGGCTTCACGGCAGGCTTCAATGACTGCCATGTCCCAGCAGATGATGGCGTCAAGCTCCGCAGTTTTCGCTTTGGCAACAAGTTCCCTGATTCTGGGGAGTTCGCCGTCGTATATTGTGGTGTTGAGTGCGAGGTAAGCCTTTGCTTCGTAACTGGTGCAGAGGTTTCTGATGTCGGGGAATTCTTTCGCAGTGAACCCTTTGCTTGCGGCACGCATGTTGCATTGGTCTGCTCCGAAATAGACGCTGTCTGCACCGGCCTGCAGGGCGGCCTGCATTGATGCGGCATCGCCGGCGGGTGCAATGAGTTCGGGGCGGATGTGGGTCATGGGCTGAGTGAAGGAGTTTCATTATAATGACTAATAACGCTTAAATTCCATTGAATTGCCAATGGCGCTCTGCTGCATTCGGCTGCGGACCCGTCTGAGAGGCTCTTTTATCCCTTCTGTCATGAGTGATCGTCTGTTTGCGATGCTTCTTTTTTTTCTCTCCTCGGTTCTTGCTGGTGCCGAGCTTTTTCTCGCTGTGTATGGGGGTTTGAACACCGGGGCGATGCTTCTGGTTTTGAGCCTGGCTGTGGCATTGGCGGGTGCGCTTGTTTCTTTGAGGATGCTTGTCGGGCAGCGGGAGCAGGTGGAGTCTGTTTCAGCCCGTCGGCGAAGGGCCAGGCAGGATGTCATGATGAGGGAGCGGCTGAAGGCCTACCCTTCTGATGATGATTTTTTTAGTGGAAGTTCCGTCGTTCCCGGTGATGTGCCTCTCGTTGAACGGCCTTCGACTCTTGGAGAGCTGCAGATGGAGAAAGAGAGCTTTCAGGAGTATATCAAGCGGAGCATGAGCGCGCCGGAAGAGGAGGATGAGGTGGGAGTGGCGCCCGGGACCGGGGGAACGATGCCGTCGGATTTTTCCCATAACCCATCTTCGGTGATTGCGAGTCTGAAAAGAGCGGGAGGAAAATCGTGAGCGGATTGTTCTTTCCACCGGCGAGCCAGGGAATGCTGAAACGGATGTTCAGATTGCAGCGGAAGAAGTACCGGGATCAGGAAGAGATGTTTCTCGGTGAGGGTTTGCGGACGGTGAGGGAACTACTCCTCCATCTTCCTGGTCCGGATTCTCTTGTCGCTCTTTTCCTGAGCCCGATGCTGAAGCATTGTTGCCTGAGGCAGAGGCCTATCGGGGAAAGGTATTCAGTGTGGATTCGGCGGATTTTCTGCGCCTGACCGGGACAGAGAGCCTCAGGGGGTTGTTGGAGCGTTTCGACAGCCACGGTTTTCACCTGTGGATGAGTTGCCTGTCACAGGTGAGGGGCGGATGGTCGTGGCCCTTGACGGTGTGCAGGATCCGGGCAATGCGGGAACCATTCTCAGGACTGCGGCCTGGTTCGGAGCTGATGCGCTTTTTTCCGGGCCGGGCACAGTGGATCTCTACAATCCGAAGACGGTCCGCTCCTCTGCCGGCAGTCTTTTCAGCCTTCCCCATTACAGTGTCGACAGCCTGACAGATGAGCTTGAACGGCTGAAGCAGAATGGGTATGGGGTTCTCTGCTCTTCGCTTGAGGGGAGAGACTTCAGGGAGTTTACCGACTGGCCGGAGCGAAAGGTTCTTGTTGTAGGAAACGAGGCGAACGGAATAAGCAGTGGTGTTCTCTCTCTTGCTGACCGGCTGGTGCTCATTCCGCACGGCAGAGGCGGGGTGCGGGTTGAATCGCTCAACGCTTCAGTTTCGGCGGCTGTTCTTCTGGATCGGCTGATGCTGTAGACCCCGCTTCCATCAGTCGGTTTCTTCGGGAGTTTCCCCGTTGGCCGGGAGCGATGGGTGCAGGTGGACTGGTTGGGTGGCTCTTGCCGCAGTCGGATGTTGAGCATTTCCACGGATACGGAGAAGGCCATGGCGAAATAGATGTAGCCTCTGGGTATTTCATAGTCCGCCCCTCGGCAAGCAGGGTGACGCTACCAGAATCAGGAAGCTGAGGGCAAGCATTTTGATTGTCGGGTGCTGTTCAACAAATTCGCTTATGCCTTTTGCGGCAAGCATCATGATTCCGACAGATATCATGATGGCGATGATCATGACCGGAAGGTCGCGGGCAAGGCCGACGGCAGTGATGACGGAATCGAGCGAGAAGACGATGTCGAGCAGAGCTATCTGCAGCATGGTGAACAGAAAGTTCCCTGTACTTCGGGTGGTGGCGCCCTCTTCGGTTCCTTCAAGGTTCTGGTGGATTTCATGGGTGCTTTTGGCAAGCAGGAAAAGCCCTCCGACTACAAGAATAAGGTCCCGTCCGGAAATATGGTGACTGAAAAGGGTGAACAGGGTCTCTGTCAGCCCCATGATGACGCTGATGGAGAGCAGCAGGATGATTCGTGTGAGCATTGCAAGACCAAGCCCTATCGTCCGGCCTTTTTCACGCTGGTTTTCGGGGAGGCGGTTGGCAATGATGGAGATGAATATGATGTTGTCAATGCCAAGGACAATTTCAAGGGCTGTCAGGGTTGCGAGCGCTATCCAGGCCTCGGGTTGGGTGATCCATTCCATTGGTAAGACTGTTGTAGTTAGGTTGTTATTCTTTTTTTTGTAATGTAGATAAAACTGCATTGGTACGGCAAAGGGATCTTCTATGGTTGAGTGTTTATGAAACAGGGGCTGACGCCGGGGCTGGCACTGGGAGGCGGGGCCGTGCTTGGCGCCGCCCATTTGGGAGTGCTCAGGGCTTGTGAGGAGCTGGCGATAGTGCCTGCCATGATCAGCGGAACCAGCATCGGCTCGTTTGTCGCCGCCTCATGGCGTTTGGGAAAAGCTGGCAGGAGATAGTCAAGGTAGTAACGGAACTTGATTGGCTTGACCTTTCGGGACCATCGATTTCACAGTTTGGCCTGCTCTCAAACAAAAAGTTCGGGAGTGTTGTCAACGATCTTCTGGGGCATAAAAACATAGAGGATGCCGCAATTCCTCTTGCCATTGTTGCCACCGATATTTCTTCGGGAAAGAAAGTGGTACTGGAGAAAGGGGATGTGGCAATTGCCGTGATGGCCAGCAGCTGCATACCCGGTCTGTTCCGTCCGGTGGACTTTGAGGGAGCCCTGCTTGTTGACGGTGTACTGATGGAGAATGTGCCTGTTTCTCCGCTTGTTGAGCACGGCTGCAGCCCCGTTGTCTGTGTGGATTTGCTTGCCCGTCATGCGTTCAGCCGGCCGGAGAATATTGCCGGCCTTCTTCTGAATTCTTTTTACAGCGCAATAACCAATACAACCCGCTTACAGACAGCAGCTGCGGACCTCTGCATCGCTCCCGACCTGTCTGCTTTCAATCTTGTCGACATGGCGCAGATACCCGCCATCATTGAGGCCGGGTATCGTGAGGCAATCAAGCGCTCAGCTCTTTCTGATAAGGACGCGTCGGCAGTTGGATTTTGCCTGCTGAATCCATAACTTTAAAAAGCAAAGACTCTGCTGAGAGACGGTTTTTTTTGTCAATGACGCTTCCCCCTTCTGTAGAACCCTTCAACCAGAAAACAGGGAGCCGCATCATGCCTATCAAGAAATTACGCGAGTACCTCGACAGCCACGCGGTCCGATACTTCGTGGTGAGCCATTCCCCTGCATACACGGCACAGGAGATTGCCGCTGCGGCTCATGTGCCGGGTAAGGAACTGGCGAAAACCGTTATGGTCAAGCTGAACGGAAGAATGGCCATGGTGGTGCTTCCTGCTTCCCGTCAGATTGATTTCAAGCTTCTGGGGAAACTGGCTGGAACCGATGATGTCGTTCTTTCCGATGAAGAGGAGTTCGGTGACCTTTTTCCTGAATGCGAGCCCGGCGCAATGCCTCCGTTCGGCAATCTCTATGGAATGGAGGTCTATGTGTCCGAAGAGCTTGACGAGGATGAGGAAATTGCTTTCAATGCCGGAGCCCATACAGAGTTGCTGCGTCTTCCCTACAGGACTACCGCCGGCTGGTGAACCCCGTTGTGGGTCGGCTGGCTCTGCGGTGACAATGACTCTGCCTGGTGCATGATGTTTTTTTAGCAGGAAATGTTACCTTTGCATCATCCCGATGAAGATTTACCTGAATTGAACCGCATGCCATGAAGATTGCTTTCTACGCCGGAACATATGTCAAGGACAAGGACGGTGCGGTAAAATCAATCTATCAACTGGTTTCCTCATTCAGGAAGAATGGCCATGAGGTTATAGTCTGGTCTCCTGATGTTGCCCCGGGGGCGGACCATGACGGGGTTGAGGTTCACATGATGCCTTCGGTGCCGATTCCTCTCTATCCGGATTACAGGCTTGGTTTCTTTTCTTCCCGGACCCGTCGTCAGCTCGATGGATTTGCTCCTGATATTGTCCATATTTCCACCCCGGACATTATCGGCCGGAAGTTTCTTCTTTATGCCAGAGAGCGATCGCTTCCTGTTGCTTCAGCCTATCATACCGATTTCCCTTCCTATCTGGCCTATTATCGTCTCGGGTTTGCCTCTCCGGCTCTTTGGCGCTATCTCGTCTGGTTCTACAATAACTGTAATACGGTGCTTGCGCCGAATCAGATTGTCCGCAGGAAACTGCTGGAAAAAGGAGTACGCACTGTAGGTATCTGGTCCAGGGGAATCGACCGCGATCTTTTCAATCCTGCAAGGCGTTCTGATGCAATGCGTAAAGAGTGGAATGCTGAGGCAGAATGGTATTTGTTTTTGCCGGACGATTTGTCTGGTACAAGGATATCCGTGTGGTGATGGAAGTGTATGAGCGGTTTATGGCGGAGGGGCTTGGCGCAAGGGTCCGCTTTGTCATGATCGGGTCGGGGCCTGAGGAGGATGAACTCAGAAGTCATATGCCGGAGGCGGTCTTTACGGGATATCTGACGGGGGACGAGCTTCCCCGTGCCTATGCCAGCGGAGATATCTTTCTTTTTCCGTCCACTACCGAAGCATTCTGCAATGTTGCTCTTGAGGCTGTCTCATGTGGTCTGCCTGCGGTTGTGTCGGATATTGGAGGATGTCGCGATATTGTTGAGCTTTCTGGTGGCGGTTTTGTTGCCCGGGCGGGTGATGTCGATGATTTTTTTGCCCGGTGTCGTGAGCTGCTTGATTCGCCCGATATTCTGAAGCAACAGAGAGGGAGGGCCTTGCGTATGCTGAACAGCAGTCGTGGTCGGCGGTGAACGGGGCTCTTATAGCTGCCTATGAGGCAATGCTGTCCTGAGGGGGCATAAAAAAAAACGGGATGTTCATCCCGTTTTTTTCTGTCAAAAATCTGCGTATAGCAGGCTCAGTCCTCAAACCGTTTTGCAACTGATTTGGTCGGTCGTGCATAGCCTGAAACTTCAGGTGAGGAACCTCGCATGAGGCCAGACGATCCTCCGCCATTGATATATGGATATGCATTGACAAGGAGCCGCTTTGTGGTTTTCCCCACATTTTCCATATAGTCACCCATCGTCCACCAGTGACCGTCGGTGAAAATCTCTGTGAACCTGCCGAATGCAACTGCCCACTGGGTGAATGCCCCTGCAAATCTATCCATTGTCCTGCTCCTGTTATTGAAAAAGGCGGTTATCCACCATTCCTGTCTTTATGGAATTTAGGGAAAGATTCCAGCTGAACCAAATAAAAAAGCACCCTGTGGCTGAGGCCCAGGGTGCTTTGAGAAAAGATTCTTCGTATCGGGCTTTTATTTTTTGCCGCTGATTGCCGAAGAGACGCTCTGCAGAGCTGATTGACTGCATTCAGGGCATTTCCTGCAAGGTCGGTCAGGGTTTTGCCGAGAGGAGCAACCATTTCTGAAGCTGTCTTGATGCCGCTGTTGAGCATTTCAACCTGCTGCTGTCCAAGTTTGCCGACAGTCTCAAGAAGGCTGTTGATCGCGCCTGCGAAGTCATTGCTGGTTTCGTTTGCCATGGTAGTTGTTGTTTGGTTTGAGAAAAAAAGGTTGAATCTTCTGAAATGCGTTCCCGGAAATAGGTTGCCAATGCACGCACTTCTTTTTTTGTAAATTAAAATAATTTCAGTCAAGAGCCAAACTCAAAATACTTTGCGCCTCTACAGCTTGTTCTTTCGGAAGGATTTACCTGCTTTGCTTCTCTTTGCCGATAAACTTGTTGAGCATGAAGACGATGGCGACTCCGAAAATGAAGTATGCTGCCGGGGCGATAATGGTGGTGTAGTTGAACGGGGTTTCCATTGCTGATGACTAAAGAGTTAAAGAATGTTGAATTTTCTGGCTTTTGGCAGCCGATGGATTGCTTCAAAGGTCCGGAGCTGTTCATGAAGGTTTTTCCTGAACGCAAGGCTGGTGATGAGGTTGAGGGCCGTATAGGGGTTTGCCGGCGTCCGGTTGATTATTTTTTCCCATGCGTAAGTTCCGTAGTGGCTCGTCATGAATTTATGCTGAAATGTGACGGGCGGGCTGATGCTTTTGAAAGCACCATTAGCATAAATATAGCAAATTATCCTTTTTGCAGTTCCAAAGCGGCCTGCTCTTTTCCCCGATACGGCGCTGTTTGCGGTGGGTTGAGTTGTGGTGATTAGTTCCTATATTAAGAGGTTTTTTTTGGAAGGTTTTTAAAATTTCAGTTCCTGCCGACTATGCCCCGTTATACTCCCGATCAGCTCGCCAGAAGGAATGCTTCCATCTGGACCGATGTCCAGCTGATTCTTGCGCCGATTCAGTTTGTTGTTTTTCTTCTTGGAGTCGGTGTAACGGCTCTCTATGCAATGGACAGTACTCTATTCAGTTTTTACTGGGTCAGCGTTGCCATCCTGTTCAAGTCGTTTCTGTTCGGTCTGCTCTTTGTAACCGGTGCATACTTTGAGAAGGAGATATTCGACAAGTGGGTTTTTTCAAAAGAGTTCCTGTGGGAGGATGTCGGCAGTGTGTTTGCTGCAGCCTTTCACCTGCTCTATTTTGTTCTTGCCTTCATGGGCGCTTCGGAGGATGTTCTGGTGCAGGAGGCATTCCTTGCATATTTCACCTATGTGCTCAATGCCATGCAGTATCTGGTGCGGATTATTCTGGAAAAGCTCCATGAGCGCCGTCTGAAAACGACTGAAGGCAGCTGAAAGAGTGGTTTTTTTGTTGAGTCGGGCCGTATTTTAGAAATGTCGGGTAAACTGAATCATGTATGCTTGTCGGAAATTTCAAGAGCCTTTGGAACAAGGCGGTTTTTGGTGTCGGGTTGGGATGGCTGGTGCTTGTTTCCCTGATATGGCAGTCGGGTCAGCTTGAAACATCTGCCGACCGTGCAGTGTTTGCGGCTGTTCTTGTTGCCGGGTTTCTTGTGACCTACCTGTTTGGATTTTTTCTTGAGGCGCGTTACAACAAAAAAAAGTTGTCATGATCACTGTTGTTATTACAGGAAGCTGTAACGGAATCGGTTTGGGGCTTTCCAGAGCGTTTCTTGCTGCCGGCTGCAATGTGACTGTAAGCTGTCACGATGCTGAAGGGCTTAGGGCAGCTGAAACGGAACTGAATGCTGCTGGCTTTGGTGAGCGTTTTCTTTCTGTTCTGTGCGATGTTGCTCTTGTTGATGAGGTTGAGATGCTGTGGCAGCAGTCTGCTGCGAGATTCGGTCGCGTTGATATCTGGATCAACAATGCCGCTTCAGCTCATCGGATGGTGCCGTTATGGAAATTGGAGCAGGAAGAGATGGCAGGGACAGTTGATGTCAGTTTTACGGGAACCCTCAATGGGTCCTATGTTGCCATGCGAAACATGATTGTTCAGGGTGGCGGGCATATATACAATATGGATTGGTTGGGTCCGGACGGGAACATTCCTGAGGGCTTGGGATTTTCGGCGCCGCAAAGGCTGCGGTCCACTATTTTTCCCGTTCCCTCATTGATGATGCCCGCAGTACTTCCGTTAAGGTCAGTACGATTGTTCCCGGTATCATCAAGACTGAGCTTCAGGCCGATACGGTAGGGACAACCAGTCAGGGAAGAGTGATGCTCGCCGTGTTCGGCGAGGATGTGCTTCCGGCCACGGCCGACATGGCTGCGAGGATTCTGGGCAACCGGACTCATGGCAACTGCCTCAACAGGATGACGGCTCCGGATATGATCGGCAAGGTTGTCGGAACACCGATTCGGATGCTGTTGGGGAAAAAAGGGTGAAAGAAAGTGTTGCTTTACATGCTTTTTGCATATAATTTATATATAAGTTCATCTTTCCCCTTGCCGGGACTGCATTGATGTATTGGTTCTGTGCCACTATAGAGATGTTCATGCATTGTTCCCCTGTGGTTTCGTTACACCTACGCCTTCAGCCCCTTGATGACCAAACGAAAGTATACATATGAGGAGCTTGAAGAGAAGATTGCTTTTCTTGAGCACCAGGTGATAAAAAGCCGCGTGATTGAGCAGGAGCTGCTTGAAAAGCAGGCATTGCTCAGAGGTCAGAATCTTGCCCTTGTCAGAAAGTCCATTGAGCTGTCTGATGTAAAGCTTCAGCTTGAAGATGTGCTCGCCTCTCTGAGGACCAGCGAAAACACCCTCGCTACGGTTCTTGCCAACAGCCCCGACACCATTGTGGCTGTTGATGCTGATTACTCTATCATTTATGTCAACCGGACACTGCCGGGGTGCACCCTTCCTTTACGGGTTGGAGGTTCGTTCTGTGAGCATATGAGCAGTGAGGGCCAGAGACTCTACCGGCAGGCGATTGACACCGTTTTTGCTTCAGGGCAGGCCACTGCAATCGAGTGGAAAATCATGGTTCCCGGTGGCGGTTCAATTGAGGTTGAGTCGCGAATCGGGCCGTCGTTTCAAGATGGCCGTGTTGCTTCGGTCGTCATTCTTACTTCTGATATTTCGCCTCGCAAACAGCTGGAACGAGATCTGCAGCAGTCGTTCGGAGAGCTTGAAGAGTTCAACAGGCGGCTTGAGGAGTCTGTGCTCAAGACGGAGCAGATGGCGGCGGAGGCCCGTGATGCCAATGTGGCAAAGAGCCAGTTTCTTGCCAATATGAGCCATGAAATACGAACACCAATGAACGGTGTGATCGGCATGGCGGATCTGTTGTTGGAAACAGCGCTGGACACTGAGCAGCGGAAGTATGCGCAGACCATCATCAGAAGCGCAAGAAGTCTGCTGAAAATAATCAATGACATTCTGGATTTTTCAAAAATAGAGGCCAACCGGTTTGAACTGGAGCACTCTGATTTTGAGCTCTGTGATCTTCTTATGGAGATCAGTGGCATTCTTGGCATTGAGGCCTATGAATCCCGTCTGGAGCTGAGCGTTCATGTTGCTCCGGAAATTCCAACTTCGCTGAAAGGTGATTCGGGAAGAATACGCCAGATACTGGTCAATCTTCTGGGCAATGCCGTCAAGTTTACTCCGGTCGGCGGTGAGGTGGGGGTGAAGCTGAAACTGCAGCAGGAGACGGATCGTTTTGTGGTGATTCAGTTCAGTGTTTTTGATACAGGCGTCGGTATTCCGCCTGAGCAGCTGGATTCAATCTTTGAGCCATTTACCCAGGCGGATGGTTCTACAGCAAGGAAATATGGGGGTACGGGGCTTGGCCTTTCCATTTCAAACCATCTCGCTACCCGGATGGGGGGCGGATCAATGTTGAGAGCCATCCGGCGAAGGTTCCGTATTCTCGTTCAATATTGTGCTGGAAAAACAGTCTGTTCAGCATGTACCGCGCACTCTTGCACTTGAACATGATATTATGCTGGCCTGCTGGTCGGATGTTCTTGCCGGCTCGCTCAAGGATACTCTGGGGCTGTGGGGCTGCGGCTGCAGGAGAATTGAAGGGTATTCCGAAGTCCCGGATATTCTGCGGCAGTCCGGTTCCGGTGGCAGGTTCATTCTGTTTCTGGATATGCGCTGCTTCGGACTGGAATGTGAGGGACTGATTGAGTATATCGAAGCTCTGAAAGAGTTTACGGGACTGCGTATCATTCTGCTTGTTTCCGTCGGGAACCGCGAAGAGGAATTTTCTGAGATATGCGGCGGCAACTGCCTGTTTCTTGAAAAGCCGGTCCAGCGGGACGAACTCTTCCTCATGCTTTCCGACACAATTGAAAGGATGCCGCCGGCCCGCTGTGAGAGTGCGGAACCGCAATCCCTTTTACCGGCAACGGCTCCAACTGCAGGGCTTGTCGTTCTTATTGTTGAAGACAGCCCTGTCAACCAGCAGGTTGCTGTGGCGATGCTCCGCAAACTCGGCTGTGAGCCTGATGTCGCTTCGGGCGGTCGTGAGGCTCTGGAGCTTATGCGCACAACGGCATATGATATGGTTTTCATGGACTGCCAGATGCCGGAAATGGATGGATATGAAGCAACAGGCAGAATCCGTTCGGGCAGCGGCATGAAGAGTTCGCGGAATGTTCCTGTTGTGGCGATGACCGCCAATGTGATGAAGGGGGACCGGGAGCGGTGCATTGCGTCCGGTATGGATGATTATATTGCAAAACCGCTGCAGAAATCGGATTTCAGAAGGGTTCTCAGCCATTATTTCCCTCTGTGGGAGAGCGGTGGCGTTGGCCGGGATGGTGAAGGCGATGCTGAAGAGAATGCTTCCGGAAACGCGGTTGGGGTTTTCCTTCTTCAAGATGTTCTGCAGCGCCTGCAGAACGACCGTGAGATTGTGCGTATCATCATCCACCAGTTTCTTGAGGAGACAGCTGAGCAGATTGCTTCAATTGTGACGGCGGCCCGGCAGAGCGATCCGGCCCGTTTTCGCCTGCTTGTCCACACCCTCAAGGGAGCAGCCTCTACGGTTGGTGCGGCTGAGCTTTCCCGGCACGCAGCCATGCTTGAAGATGCGGAGCGAAGTAAGGATTTAGAGCGTGTTGAGAATCTGCTCGGGAATTTACATGACCAGTTCCTTGTTTTCAAAAATGAGGTTGCCAGAATAGACTGGCTTTCGTAACGGTTTGTCAATACAATCAATCTCTTATGCAGGCAGGTTTCATAGGTCTTGGTAAAATGGGTTTCAACATGGCCCTGCAGCTTCTTGAGCATGGGCATGAACTTGTGGTGTTCGATTTGTCTGAACAGGCGGTCAGCCGTATGGAAGAGGCTGGCGCTATTCCTGCGGATTCAGTTGCCGATCTTGCTTCCAGACTGTCGTCTCCGCGAGTGATATGGCTGATGGTGCCGGCAGGTGATGCCGTGGACGCAACGATTAGGGATCTGCTGACACAGCTTCAGGAGGGAGATATTGTTGTTGACGGGGGCAATTCCCGGTATCAGGATTCCAGGCGCCGGGCTGTAGAGCTGGCCGGCGTGGGTATACGGTTCCTCGATGTGGGAACCAGCGGAGGTCTTGAGGGGGCCCGTCATGGTGCGTGCACTATGGTGGGCGGCGAAAAGGATGCGTATCTTTGCGTAGAGCCTCTGCTGAAAGATCTCTGTGTTCCCGGTGGCTATGGGTATATGGGCTCTTCAGGGGCAGGCCATTATGCTAAAATGGTCCATAATGGCATAGAATACGGTATGATGCAGGCGATCGGCGAGGGGTTCGAGCTTATGCAGGCGGGGGAGTTCGGTTTTGACATGGAGGAGGTTTCACGAGTATGGGCGAACGGGTCTGTCATCCGCAGCTGGCTCATGGATCTTGCCCGACAGGCATTTCAGAAAGACGGCAGCTTGGTTATCTGGAAGGTACAATAGCTGATTCAGGAGAGGGGCGCTGGACTGTGGAGGCAGCGCTTGAACGGGATGTTTCCGTGCCTGTCATTGCATCGGCTCTTTTCCGGCGTTATCGTTCGCGTTCGGACAACAATTTTTCTGATCGTGTGGTTGCTGCGCTCCGTCACGAGTTTGGCGGTCACGGGTTCCATGCTCCTCAATAAGAGCATCTATCGTTATTATTGTGAGCGCAGTGCGTAACACATAAAAAGAGTGCCTCATAACAGAGAAAGACAGTTCAATGTACCTGAAGCCTGATAATTTCACCATTGTTATTTTCGGTGCCACGGGCGACCTTGCAGCGAGAAAACTTTTCCCTTCCATTTTTGAACTTGCAGGGTTTCGTCATCTGCCCGATGAGTTCCGAATTATCGGTACGGGCAGACGGGATCTGTCCCATGAGGGTTTCCGTGAGATGGTTGCCCGTTCACTCGCCAATGTGAAGGATGAAAACGGCAACCTCAAGGGCTTTCTCGACCGTATTTTTTATGTCCGGCTGGATATTGAGGAGCAGGAAGGTTATTACCGTCTCCATGGAGAGATTATGGATGCCGAGGGTCAGCCGGGAGTCTGTTCAAATATTCTCTTTTATCTTGCCGTTGCTCCCGCCCTTGCTCCCGCAATTGTCGGGAATCTGGCGTTGGCCGGGCTTGGTGAAAAAAATGTTGACTGCGGAGGGTGGAGGAAGCTCATTGTCGAGAAACCATACGGGATAAACCTCCCGAGTGCCTGCGAGATGAACAGGGCCATTGGCAAGGTGTTCAGCGAGAAGAGCATTTTCCGTATTGACCACTATCTTGGCAAGGAGACGGTGCAGAACATTCTCGTGTTCCGGTTTTCCAATGGAATTTTTGAGCCGATCTGGAATCGCCATTACATTGCAGATGTCCGTATCACCATAGCTGAGGATTTCGGAATCCGTGACAGGGGGGCGTTTTATGAGGAAGTTGGTCTCCTGCGCGACATCATGCAGAACCATGCCCTGCAGCTGCTGGTTTCGGTGGCAATGGAGCCGCCCGTTGATCTTTCGGCTGATGGTGTGCGTGACGAAAAAGCCAAGGTTCTTCGATCCATCCGCCGTCACAAGCCTGAAGATGCCGGAACAGCCATAGTGCTTGGTCAGTATGAGGGGTATCGGAATGAAAAAAATGTTGCTCCGGATTCAAGGGTTGAGACCTTTGCAGCAGTGAAGTTTTTTGTTGACAACTGGCGCTGGAAAGGAGTGCCTTTTTATGTTCGGGCTGGAAAAAATCTGGAAAAGAGCCTTACGGAAATTGTTGTTTCGTTCAAGTGCCCACCACAGAACTTTTTTGGCAATGGTGACGGCTGCAGTTATACAGCCAATCAGGTGATCATGCAGATTCAGCCGGAAGAAACCATCGCTCTGCGATTCGGGGCAAAACGGCCGGGAGAGGATGTGGTGACCGATCCCGTTTTCATGAAATTCGATTATCGCGATGCCTATCCCAATGAGGGGATGACTCCCTATCGCCGTCTTCTGCTTGATGCTATGGCCGGTGACAGGATGAACTTCATTCGGCAGGACAGTGTGGAGCATTCGTGGGCGGTTATTGACGCCATCCGTGAGGCTGTGGACGGCCATCGCCCTGAACCCTATCCGCCCCATTCGAGTGGGCCGGAGTCAGCCGGGCGTATCTATGGATGAGGGTAGAGCCAGACAACCCGCCCCTTGAGTGCTTTCACCATTCCGGCCGGTAGGTCAGGCCGTTCTCCCCGTTCAATGGAAGCTGCAAGTGCGGCTTTTTCTTTGCCTGGTGAATAGAAGACAACGGTTTCCGCATGGTTCAGAACAGGGAGAGAAAGCGTGAGCCGCATGACTTTTGGCTCCATGTCTGGCGCTCTGACGGCCTGTACCCATTGTTCTGTTTCAGCGAGCGCTGCGGGATTGTCGGGAAAGAGCGAGGCTGTATGTCCGTCGGGGCCGAGGCCGAGCAGAATCAGGTCAAAAACGGGATAGCTGCTGTCTGAGCCTTTTTTTTTCGTTGATGAAGAGTTGGCGGAGTTCCGCCTCATATGCTTCTGCTCCTGCTTCTGGCGGAGAGCTTTCCCCGTGCATTCTGAACATGGTGAGCTCTTCAGGGTTCTTCCCGCAAAACAGCTCTTCGTCCGCCATCCGGTAGTTGCTTCGTGCATCATCCGGCGGGACGCATCGTTCATCACCCCAGAAAAAGATGCACTGCCGCCATGGCAGAGAAACAGTAGCTTCTCCATGCGGCACTGCTGCCGGCAGGGGGAGGTTGAGGCGGGTAAAGAGGTCTGGTGGCAGCCCTCCGGAAATCATCCGGTAGAGCGGCCGGGGAGAGTTGCCACCGGCAAGGGCGATGGTGCAGTGGCCCTGCTTGCTGGCAGCTTGCCAGGCAGCTTGAATGATCAGTGCAGCGGTCCGCCGGGTCAGCTCTTTTTCGGTTTCGCAAAGATGCTGTGGTTTCATTGCTGGCTTTGTAGGGTCGTGTGGCCGGTAGTCATTTCATAGGAATATAGTGAACCCGATGCGGTGGATGAAAGAGATGACATTGTTTCCATTGGGTGGTTTTTGGTATTTTACTGTCAAAACAGTTCTTATGCCTCTTGATGATGGATACGGCGTTCTTTCCGGGACTCTGGAAAGCTGGTATTGCGACCATGATGGGAGCGACCGGAAATATTATCACTGCAACATGCGGGTGAAGGCACGCGGCCGGCAGTATCGATGTCCTGTCGACCTTGACAGCAAACAGCTTTCTGACGGTTTGCAGTGGCGTGTTGTGGATCCTGTCCACTCTCTGCCACTTCCTCTTCGTCACATTGCCGATGGCTGGCACTTTCTTGAGTCACGGCCCGGAAGCGGCGCGCTTGATTACTATCGAAGCTCTGAGCTTCAGCCTTCCCCGGAGTGTGTTCACGCTGCTGCAGGCGAACCTGAAGATGGATCTGTCGATACTCAGGAGCATTGCCCGCCATGGAAATCGGGAAGCGGAACTGATGCATTTGATGATCTGGAACCTCTTCTGAATCAGTGCGTGAGGATTATGGTGTTCGGCGAGCCTTCAGAACAGGTAGAGGGGTGCATAATATCCACCAGAACCAAGGGGACCCGTTGCGGAGCAGATGGCGGGCGGAAAACGGTCCATGGCAGGACGGGGCTGTTCTGGTCATGAGGGATAATGGCAGTATTGCTGCGTTTTTATGTAAATTCAAGACACAGCATTTCTTTCCGCCGGTCTCTGCCTGAAGCGATTTGTTACAGGAGGCACTATGAGGGTTCGGGTAAAAAAAAAGGATACTTGACCGCTACGAACGGAGCGATGATGGCCGTGTGTGTATTGATGTTGCCGCCCGGCGGGTTGAGGATCTCTATGAGGACTTTGACAAGACTGCTCCATATCACCGGAAAGACCTTGATGCGGATCTTGCCGACTATCTCGGCGATTGCGTCCGTGAAATCGGGGGGGTTGATTTTCTTATTCGTTTTACTTTGGAACGCCCTCTTTCCGAGGATCTGGTACGCCGTATCCGCAGCAGCGTGAAGGGGTTTTTTCTCTATCGCTGTGAGCTTGAGCAGGCTCTGTCCGCAAAATGCTCAGAGCCTCATTGGGCATGCTTGTGGCCGGTATTCTGCTCCTCGCGCTCTCTCTCTGGCTGCCGGGAGGTTTGAGTTTACGGGAGATAGGAATGCTTTTCCCGGCAGGATTCTGGTTGAGGGAATCACCATTGCTTCCTGGGTGGCCATCTGGGAGTCGCTCGTCAGATTTCTTCTTAGCTGGCCTCCTCAGATCCGCCGGATCCGCATGTATGGAAGGATTGCTGCTGCACCGGTTCTTGTAAGGCATCATGAGGGTGGCGGGTAGGAGAAAAAAGTCCTATATTATTAGTTCAATGATTAATGACTGCGCGGCTTCTGGCCGTGCGCTGCACCATGATGTTCCCAGTGCCTTGGCCATGAATGGCTTTGGCTGATTCCTATGACCATACATTCTGTTCCTGCGCCTATGATCCGTCTGCTGTTCTCAGCTTTTCTGCTGATTTTTCTGGCTTTGCCTCCGAAGGCAGGCGCAGCAACTCCTCAGGGAAGTGCCGCCAATAAGACACTCATCACTCTTCTCAATACCCCCGGCATCAAGGGTGCCATTCCGACCAAGGTCCTTCGCAAGGCGCTTGAGGGATATTATGCATTGCTGGAGCAGGGAAGGGTTGCCCGAAAGGGGATTCTGACGGTCATCGACTTCAATCGCCCTTCGGTAGACCGCCGGATATTTGTTCTTGATATTGAAAAGGGAGAATTGCTTCATTCAGGCCTGGTTGCCCATGGCATGGGCAGTGGTGAGGGTATGGCCGAGCGTTTTTCCAATATTCCCGGTTCCCATCAGAGCAGCCTTGGTTTCTATTCGACAGGGGCGACCTATCAGGGAAGTCACGGGTATTCTCTTCGGCTTCAGGGGCTGGACCCCGGTATCAATGATAATGCTGCCATGAGAAGCATAGTCATCCATGGGGCGGAGTATGTATCGGACGACTTTATCAGAAAGCATGGCAGGCTTGGCAGGAGCATGGATGTCCGGCACTTTCGTTCAGCAGTTTCCAGCAGGTCATTGATCTCATCAAGGGGGGAAGCTGTCTGTTCATCTATCAGGATGTTCTTGATGCAAAGCAGGTTTCATAATCCGCTGTCATGGCTCTCTTTCTTCTCTTTTTCCTGGCATTCAGCCTGCGGCTCCCCGCGGGGCTGAGCCGTCGGCGACCATCGTCAAAGAGGATTCGGTGGCTGCTTTCATGCAGGAGCGGTTTGCCTGTCTCCTGGGTCTGGAGGGTGCTTCCGGCCGGAAAGATCGACGCACTGCCACAGAGCAGCTTGCCCTTTGGTATGCGGCACGGGGATACCGCCCGGTCTGGACCAGTCCGGCTCTTCGTTCCGGGCTTCTCTCTGCGGTGAACAGTGCTGTTGATGATGGTCTGCTGCCCTCCGACTACCATTGCACCGATATAGAGCATTATTTGAAGCATCCGCCCCGCGGCACCGGTGAACAGGCTCGTTGTGATATTCTGTTGACTGATGCGATGCTTTCCCTGGCAACCCATCTGCGATACGGGAAGGTTGATCCCGAGCGGCTAGACCCAAACTGGAATTTGACGGATCCGAAACGCCTTGCTGAACTGCAGCTTCAGCTGCAAAAGGCATTGGCGTCCGGCAGCATCCTTACGGCCCTGCAAAAGATGCGGCCTGAGTATTTCAAGTACGGGCTGGAAAGAGAGGCGCTTGCCCGTTACCGCCAGATAGAGCAGGCTGGAGGGTGGCCTGTGGTCCCGGGCGGGCAGGCGATCAGGCCGGGACAAAGTGATCCCCGTGTTCCTCTTATTCGGAGGCGCCTCAGTGTGACCGGCGATTTCGAGGGAAGGGGCAAAGAGTCCTCCGTAGTTCTTGACAGTGAGCTTGCAGCAGCAATCCGGAATTTTCAGAAGCGCCACGCTCTTCAAGCGGACGGTGTGGCGGGCAGTGCCACGCTTGCAGCCATGAATGTGACTGCCGCGAAAGGGTTCAGCAGCTCAGGGTCAATCTTGAGCGGTACAGATGGTTTGTCGGGCAGCTTGAGCGACCTTCGTTCTGGTCAATATCGCCGGTTTCAGCCTCCAGTATGTTCATGAGGGTTCGTTGCGCTGGAGCACGCGGGTGATTGTTGGTCAACCCTATCGCAAGACCCCGGTGTTCAAGGCCGACATGTACTCTGTTCTCTTCAACCCCCGATGGGTTGTTCCTCCTACCATTCTTGCCGAAGACGCACTGCCGGCCATCCGGCAAGATCCGGGATATCTCAGCCGCAAGCAGTTGCAGGTCATCGATGGCAAGGGGAGCCCCGTCGACCCGTCTTCAATCAACTGGAATGCCTTCGGTGCCGCTGCTTTCCCCTATCGGCTGCAGCAGAAAGCCGGAGATCATGGCGCTTTGGGGCGGATCAAGTTTGTTATGCCGAACCGCCATATCGTCTATCTTCATGATACACCGACGAAAGATCTTTTTGAGAAAAGCAGCAGAACCTTCAGTTCCGGGTGCATCCGTGTTGAAAATCCGGCACGCCTTGCCGAACTTGTGCTTGACGACAGCCTGAAGTGGAACGGGGGTGCGATACGCAACGCCATAGCGACGGGTAAGACGCATAGCGAGCCGCTTCCCCGGCGCATTCCCGTGTTTATTCTCTATCTTACAGCTGTTGCGGAGCGAGATGAGGTTTTTTTTTCTTGAGGATATCTATGATCGTGACGGGGCCGTGCTGAAGGCCCTGAATGCGCCCACCCAAAAACTGACAATGGAGAGCTGCGGCTTTTAAATTATGGCATTTCAAGTTGAAATCAATGTGGAAAAAGAGTTTGCGACCTCCGCTTCTCTGGGCGAGGTGTATGCTCTGCTTGCCGATGTACCGCGCTCGGCATCTCATTTTCCCAAGGTGGAGCGGTTTGTGGATCTTGGCGGCAATGCTTACAGGTGGGAGATGGAGAAAATCGGCATTGGCGGCCATACGCTCCATGAGACCATCTACGCCTGCCTGTACACGGCCGATCCCAACGGCCATACCATTTCCTGGACTCCGGTTGCAGGCGTGGGTAACGGCCTTGTGGAGGGGGGATGGAGCATGACCCGTAAAGGGAGGAGACCCTCGTCACGCTTCATACGAAGGGGATTCTGACTGTCGATCTTCCCTCATTCCTCCAGTTGCTCCTTTCCCCTCTCGTTGTCATGGAGTTCAATCTCATGATTGCCGAGTACCTGCAGAACCTTTCCACCACCCTCAACAGAGGGTGATGGCGGTCACAACCAGGCACCCATTCTCACTGGAGGTTCGGTGAAAGCCATTTTGCCGCTTCGGCACTGCTCATCCTTTACGGCGGGCATAGTCTTCTGTCTGCTCACCGTTTATTTTGCCAAGGACGAAGTAATGCGATTCGGGGTGGGCGAAATACAGTCCGCTGACTGAGGCGGCCGGGTTCATGGCGAAGGTTTCGGTCAGGGTAATGCCGGTATTTGCTTCGGCATTGAGCAGGTTGAAGAGAGCCCCTTTCTCTGTGTGGTCGGGGCAGGCCGGATAGCCCGGAGCAGGTCGGATACCCTGGTACTTTTCGCTGAGGAGTTCTCCTGTTCCGAGTATTTCACCGGGGCGTAGCCCCAGAGTTCACGGCGGACTTTTTCATGCAGCATTTCAGCAAAGGCTTCGGCGAGACGGTCGGCGAGCGCAAGGGCCATGATGCGATGGTAGTCATCATGCTCTTTCTGGAATTGGTCAAGCAGGTTCTGGATGCGGAGTCCGGTGGTGAGGGCAAAGCCTCCGATATAGTCGCCCACACCGCTCTCTTTGGGGCGATGAAGTCGCTGAGCGCAAGGTTCGGCTTGCCTTTCGGCTGCTGTTTCTGCTGGCGGAGGGTGTGGAAGACGCAGAGGGGTGCGGTGCGGCTCTCGTCGCTGTAGACCTCAATGTCGTCTCCTGTGCTGTTTGCCGGAAACAGGCCTGCAACACCCCGCATACCCAAAAGCTGCTCCTTTTCAATCCTGTTGAGAAGGGCTTCGGCATCATTGAAGAGCGTTCGGGCTTCCTCGCCGACCTTGGTGTCCTCAAAAATTTCGGGGTAGCGGCCATGCAGCTCCCATGTGAGGAAAAAGGGCGTCCAGTCAATGTAGGGCCGGAGGGCTGCAATTGTGACGCTATCAAGAACGGTGATGCCGGGGTTCCGTGGTGCGGGTACAGTGCTGCTGCTCCAGTCTATTGCAAGGCGGTTCGCCCTTGCCTCTTCAAGCGTCAGGAGTGTTGCTGCGGCTCCTCTTTCTTCATGGTTTTTCCGCATCCCGGCCTGTTCGGCTTTGAGTTCCGCCCTGTAGGCTGAACTCTTTTCGGGGTTCAAGAGGTTGCCGGCAATCGGCACGCTTCGCGATGCGTCAAGCACCTGGACAACAGGGCCGGAATAGACAGGCGCAATTTTTACAGCGGTGTGGATTTTTGAGGTTGTGGCTCCGCCGATGAGCAGCGGGATCTTCATCCCGAGCCGTTCCATTTCGCTTGCCACATGTACCATTTCGTCGAGTGAAGGTGTAATGAGACGCTGAGGCCAAGAATGTCAGGTTTTTCGCGCTCTACGGCTTCCAGAATTTTGTCGCAGGGCATCATGACGCCTATGTCCACCACTTCATAGTTGTTGCAGGAAAGGACGACAGAGACAATGTTTTTGCCGATGTCATGGACATCGCCTTTGACTGTGGCGAGGAGGATTTTTGCTGCGGCGCTGGTGTCTTTCTGCCGGGCTTTTTCCTCTTCAATGAAGGGGATGAGCCATGCAACGGAGCGTTTCATGACACGCGCACTCTTGACTACCTGGGGAAGGAACATCTTGCCCTCGGCAAAGAGGTCGCCGATGGTGTTCATGCCGTTCATCAGAGGGCCTTCAATGACCTGCAGGGGGCTTGGATAGTTCTTTCGCGCCTCTTCAGTGTCTTCGTCAATGTACTCCACAATGCCTTTGATGAGCGCATGCTGCAGTCGCTCCTCAACGGGAAGCGAGCGCCACCGGGCTGCTTTGGCTTCCAGTTTCTCTCCGCCTTCACGGATGGTTTCTGCAAAGCTGACGAGCCGTTCTGTGGCGTCTGGTCGTCGGTTCAAAAGAACATCTTCCACCCGAAGAAGAAGTTCAGGCTCTATGTCCTGATAGATGGCAAGCTGGCCTGCATTGACAATGCCCATGTCAAGCCCGGCACGGATTGCGTGGTAGAGGAAGGCCGCGTGCATGGCTTCCCTCACTGGTTCATTGCCCCGGAAGGAGAAAGAGACATTGCTGATGCCGCCGGAGACCTTTGCGTGGGGGAGGTTCTCTTTGATCCAGCGGACAGATTCTATGAAGTCAACCGCGTAGTTGTCGTGCTCTTCAATGCCTGTTGCAACAGTAAGCACATTGGGGTCGAAGATGATGTCTTCGGGGGGGAAACCGACCTCCCGGGTGAGAATGCGGTATGCACGCCCGCATATCTCTTTACGGCGTTCGAGGCTGTCGGCCTGGCCTCTTCGTCGAAAGCCATGACAACGGCAGCTGCCCCGTATTCAAGGATTTTTCCTGCCCGCTGGCGGAAGGGTTCTTCTCCCTCCTTGAGGCTGATGGAGTTGACGATGCTTTTGCCCTGGACGCACTGCAGCCCTTTTTCAATAACCGACCATTTCGAGCTGTCGATCATCACCGGCACGCGGGAGATTTCGGGTTCAGAGGCGATCAGGTTGAGGAATTCCTGCATCACCTGCTCGCTGTCGAGCATGCCTTCATCAACATTGACATCAATCACCTGCGCACCGTTTTCCACCTGCTGGCGGCTATGGAGAGCGCTTCGTCGTAGTTGCCTTCCTTGATGAGGCGTGCAAACTTTTTTTGATCCGGTAACATTGGTCCGTTCACCGACATTGATGAACCCGGTTGTCTCGTTGACGATGAGCGGTTCAAGGCCTGAGAGCTGGAGCTCATTCTTTTTTTTCGGGGCGGCGGCGGGGTGGAATGGCGCTGACGGCTTCGGCAATTGCCTTGATGTGCTCGGGAGTGGTGCCGCAGCAGCCGCCGACAATATTGACAAATCCGGATCGGGCGAAATCGGCAATCTGGCCGGCCATGTAGTCGGGGGAGTCGTCGTACTCGCCGAATTCGTTGGGGAGGCCGGCGTTGGGGTAGACGCTTACAAAACTTTCGGCAACGGTTGAAACCGCTGCAATGAACGGGCGCATCTGTTTGGAGCCCAGAGCGCAGTTCAGCCCGACGGAAAGCAGATCGGGCATATGGGCGATGGAAATCCAGAAGCTTCGGTTGTCTGGCCGGAGAGGGTGCGCCCACTTGCATCGACAACAGTTCCCGAAACCATGACGGGGACGCGGTGGCCGCTGCGGTTGAAAAATTCCTCAATGGCAAAAAGTGCGGCTTTGCAGTTCAGGGTGTCGAACACTGTTTCAACAAGCAGCAGGTCGACCCCTCCCTCCATGAGCCTTCAAGCTGCATTGTGTAGTTGTTGACCACTTCCTGAAAGCTGACCGCGCGGTAGCCCGGTCTGTTGACATCGGGCGAGAGCGAGAGGGTTTTGTTTGTGGGGCCTATGGAGCCGGCTACAAAACGGGGTTTGCCGGGTGTTTTGGCAGTGTAGGCATCGGCGGCTTTTCGCGCAAGTTTTGCCGCTTCATGATTGATTTCGATGACGAGAGATTCTGCGCCGTAGTCCCCCTGTGAGATGGGGTTGGCGTTGAAGGTATTTGTTTCAATGATATCGGATCCGGCTTCAAGAAAGTCGCAGTGGATGGCGTAGATGACTTCGGGTTGGGTGAGAACAAGAAGGTCGTTGTTGCCCAAAAGCGGATGAGCGTGATCTTTGAAGCGCTCGCCCCGGTAATCCTCTTCCTGGAATTTGTGGCGCTGGATCATGGTGCCCATTGCACCGTCAAGAACAAGAATGCGCTGCTGGAGAAGCTCTGGGAGTGTTGCCTTCATGGGTTGCTTGTGGTCCGGTTTTGAAAAAAGGAATATACGGATAAGTGGGCAATTCCCTTCCCTGTATGGAGATGAAGGGTGGCTGCCCTGCCTGCCTGACTTTCAGCGGGGAGATGCTCCGTGAGCCATGTCCGGATTGTTGTGACCCCAACGCCAGAAATCTGATGTGCTACCGGGTACTCGTGGTAGGTGAGGTCGAGTGTGTGCTGTTCGAGCCAGAGTCGGGCAGCTCTTCCTTTTTCAATCGGGAGGATGTCGTCATAGATACCATGCAGGACGAGGAACGGGATGGTTTTAAGGAGTTCAGGAGAGGAGATTTCCGGCATGGCCGATTCGGGGAGTTGGCCTGAGAGTGCAATGACTCCGTGCAGCAGATCGGGCCGTGTAAAGGCTGTCATGTAGCTCATGATTGCACCTTGCTGAAGCCCAGGAGAAAGACTTTCCCTTCGGGTGGGCGGAACGAGACAATCACCTCTTCAAGATAGGTGATGCACTGTTTGAGGGCCTCTTTGACGGCATCCGGATCAACACTGAGGCCGGTGGGGTGAAGCCGATGGGAAACCACCCGTACATTTCATGATCGAGCTGGAGCGGGGCGCGGGGGCTTGTGTATCGGCATTCGGGCAACAGTTCGGGAGCCAGCTGGATGAGGTCTTTTTCATTGCTGCCGTAGCCGTGCAGCATGACGATAAGGTGGCTTTTACTCTCTTTTTCGGGGCTCAGTTCAAGTGAAGTGAGGCTTCGCTGTTGTCTTTGAAACATGATTTTTTTCTCTGTCATTGGGTTGTTTCCACAATGCTGCCCCCTCCGAGAACTTCGTCATCGCGGTAGATGACAGCTGCCTGTCCTCGGGTGATGGCGCTTTTTGGTGAGTGGAAGGAAATTGTGGCGCGGTTGTCTTCAAGAGGAGTGACGCGGCAGGGAGTTGGGGCGTCGCGGTAGCGGATTCTGGCGGTTGCTTCAAAGGGCTTCTTTGGTGGTTCAATGCAATCCAGTTCATACCGGATGCAGTCAGCTCCCGGCTGAGCAGGTCGGTTTTTTTCCCGGTATGGATACGGTTATGCACCGGGTCTATCGAGGTGACATAGATTGGTTCCCCTGTCGAGGCGCCAAGCCACGGCGCTGGCCGATGGTATAGAACGGGTAGCCTCTGTGATGGCCGATAACTCTGCCGGATGCATCAACCAGTTCGCCTCCGCGTACCCTCTCGGCAAGGTCGGGTATTGCCTGTTCAAGATAGCGGCAGTAGTCATCCCCGGGAACAAAACAGATTTCCTGGCTCTCTTTCTTTTCGGCAGCAGGGACTCCGTAAGAACGGGCGAGTTCCCGGACTTCGGGTTTGGCAAGAGTGCCGAGCGGAAGAATGGTTTTTGAGAGTTCCTTCTGCTGGAGCATCCAGAGGAAATAGCTCTGGTCCTTTTTTTTTGTCGGCCCCTTGATACAGACGGCAGCGTCCACCGAGAAATGCAGTTGATGCATAGTGCCCTGTGGCGACAAGGTCGGCATTGAGCATGTCGGCTGCTTCAAGCAGTCCGGCCCATTTGATTTTTTTGTTGCAGACAATGCAGGGGTTCGGGGTTCTTGCAGCAAGATATTCTTCCTGAAAATAGCCGATGACATCCTCACGGAACCTCTTGCTGAGGTTGAGGGTGTAGACGGGGATACGGAACTCTTCACGGTTGCTGATGACGAGGGAAGAGGGCTGCAGTGCGGGGCTGCTTTCGGGGGAGTCGAGCACCTTGATGTTAAGCCTATCACGCGGTATCCTTCGTCAACAAGCATGCATGCCGCGACGGCGGAGTCGACGCCGCCGGAAATGCCGACCAGAACTGTTGTCTCTTGTTTCATCGTTTTCAGCTGAGCTTGTATCCGGGACCGCCACCCCCTTCGGGAGGTGTCCATGTAATAACCCCGTAGGGATCTGCGCTTTCACAGGTTTTGCAGTGCAGGCAGTTCGAGGCGTTGATCTTGAGAGCCGGGACTGGCTCCAGTGTCAGTTCATAGACTCCCGCCGGGCAGAAGTGCTGGCAGGGGTTCCCATACTCCGTGCGGCATCGCTCAAGGCATATCAAAGCAATGTCCTCCGCGCTGATGCGGAGATGGCAGGCTGATTTTCCTCATGCATGGTGCCGGAGCGGTAGAGCGAGTCGGATTTACTGAAGGTTGTTTCTCCGTCGGGGCGGTGTTTTTCTTTTGCTTTCAGGAGCGCTTTGAGGTCGTTTCGGGCTCTTTTGGGCGGGAGCTGAACGCTGCTGCCCGATGTGGCTAAGGTTGAAATTCCCGGGAGGGCAAGCGTGAGGCCGGTCTGGAGGAGTCCGTGGTAGAGCCCTTTGGCAAAGGCTTTTCGGTAGTTACGCGACGCGTGGAGCTCTTCATGTGCCCATGAGTTTCTGAACCGTTCCTCGTAGGAGTCCAGCCGGGCGGCGGAACAATTGTCATGAATGAGGCTTCCAGAATGGTTTCTGCTGCCAGAATGCCTGATTTCATGGCGAGGTGTATCCCCTTGAGTCGCTGCATGTCGAGCATTCCGGCTGATTCACCGGTCAGGAGGAAGCCGGGGCCGCTGATGCGTCCCATTGCTTCAAAGCCGTTCGAAGTGATGGCTTTTGCTCCGGCTTCCACCATGCTGCCCCTTTGAGGATTGTGGCAATGAAGGGGTGCTGTTTGAAGAGCTGGAGGTTGAGGTGCGGGTCGGTAACAGGGGCTTCGGGTTCAACGGTGGTGACGAATCCCAGGGAGATTTCAGTGTCTGAGAGAGCGTAGAGCCAGCCGCCGCCATAGCGGGTGGAGGAGAGAGGGTAGCCGAATGCGTGGTGCGTCTGGCCCGCAGGTACTCTTCCTTCAGGGATTCGCCAGACCTCTTTGACACCGGTTTCATACCTGCGCCGCATTCCCTCAGGGAGCAGCCCGAACTCTTTCTGGAGCTGGGGGCCGAGTGATCCACCCGCACCTTCGCCAATGATGGCAATACGGGTTTTCAGAAGCATGCCCGGCTGGTAGTCAGGTTTTGGCTGGCCGTTCCGGTCAACCCCCTTTTCATCGGTCAGAATGCCTTCAAGCCGTCCGTTTTCAGCCACAATGCCTGTTGCTGCGGTTTCAGGGAAGAATTCGATTCCCTCTTCTTCTGCTTTTTTTTGCCATCCATTCCCCGATGACGCTGAGGCTGCAGATTGTGCTGCCGCTGCTGCCGAAGGCTTCCGGTACTGAGGGAAATGCGAGATGACGGGTTTTGGTGAGATACCAGAGCTGCTCTTTCTGGACAGGTATTCCTGCGGGGAACCCTTCCTTTTCCCATTCGGGGAGGAATTCAGGAAGTGCCTGTGTGTCGAGCAGGGCGCCTGAGAGAAGGTGTGCGCCAGCGTGGCGCCCCTTGTCGATGATGGCGATGGATGGATTCAACCGGTTCGGGGAACTCTCATTGTGCTTTTTCAGCAGCCGGCTGAGATGGATGGCCGAGGCGAGGTTTGCGGGGCCTGCTCCGACAAAGAGAATGTCGAATTCAAGTGATTCGCGTTCCTGTTCCACGGGCGGAAGGTGTTGAATGGTGACGGCGGCGTTGCTGTTGTCAGAGCAGAATGCCGGAGAGAAGCAGCGATGCCACGCTGAAATAGATGACGATACCGGTTACATCGACCAGCGTTGCCACGAATGGCGCGGAAGAAGTTGCCGGATCAAGGCCCCAGTGTTTCAGGAGCAGGGGCAGCATGGAGCCGGCAAGAGTGCCGAAGAGGACAATGCCAACCAGAGAAATGCCGACCGTTATGCCGATGAAAATCCATTGCAATGTCAGTTGGCCGAAAATCATGGCCCAGAGCACCACCCTGAGAACGCCGATGATGCCGAGCATGCCGCCGAGGGCAAAGCCGGAAATGATTTCGCGCCGCATAACATTCCACCAGTCTCTGATGGAGATTTCGCCCAGTGCAAGAGAGCGGATGATAAGGGTTGCTGCCTGTGAGCCGGAGTTTCCTCCACTTGAGATGATCAGCGGAATGAAGGTTGCAAGCACAATGGCTTTGGCCAGCTCGTCCTGAAAAAATGCCATGGCCGAGGCGGTCAGCATTTCGCCGATGAACAGCACCACGAGCCAGACGGCTCTTTTTTTGATGAGCTGCGGTATGGGCAAGTCAATATATGGCTCTTCAAGGGCTTCGATACCGCCGAATTTCTGGATGTCTTCGGTTTCCTCTTCTTCAGCGACATCGAGCATGTCGTCAACCGTCACAAGCCCTATGAGATAGCCGTTGGAGTCAACTACCGGCAGAGCAACAGTGTCGTACCGCTTGAAGGCTTCCAGGGCGTCTGTCTGATCCTGTGTTGCTGTGAGGGTGATGATTTTGTCTTCAGAAACAATGTCGCGGACTTTGCTGTCGGGAGATGAGAGAAGGAGCTCCCTTGCCATCAGCTCACCCTTGAGCTTGCCGTGGTCGTCGACGACATAAATGACATTGAGGGTTTCGCTCTCATGGCCGTAAGTGCGGATGTACTCAAGAACCTGATTGATGTTCCAGTCTTTCTTGACGCTGAGATAGTCCGGTGACATCAGCCTGCCGACGCTATCTTCGGCGTATGCAAGCAGGGTTTTTGCGATCTTGAACTCTTTGAAGGAGAGCAGCTTCAGCAGTTCCTGTGCAACCGTTCCCGGAAGTTCCTCAAGCAGTGCGGTACGGTCATCGGCCGACATGCTGTTGAGAATGTGGGTGACATCCTTCTGGGTGAGCGCTGTCAGAAGGTTTTCCTGAGCGTCAAGATCGAGATATTCGAATGTTTCTGTGGCAACATCCTTTGGGAGCAGGCGGAACAGGATTGCCTGTTCGTTTTCCGGCAGGTCGCTGATGAGCTCGGCGAGGTCAACCGGCAGCCAGTCGTTGAATATCCTCTGCAGCGCGCTGAAGTTGCGGCGTTCGATCAGTTCCCTTATTTCGGGGAGGAGCGGGGTACCGATCATGACAGGAATCATTTAGGGTGTTTGTTGCCTTGCCACAGGTTCACTAAAAAAGGACTTTTTTTTGCAACTTTGCAACAGTGGTCCGGTATTTTCCTCCTCCTCAGGAAGGTTGACCTTGAGAAAGATGGGGGGAGCCGATGACAAACTTTCTCCACTGTAGTTCCCTTCCCCGTGAAATGCCGATTCGGGAGCTGGTGCCGATCTGGTTTTCGGGGATCCGGGGGGCATTTTCAAGAAAGAACTCTCCGCTGAAAAGGTCACTTCCGCTGTGGCTGCGGTTGATGTCAAGCGCCTGGGCGATTTTTGCCGGTCCGCTCATGAGGTCTGATGCAGAAGCCGTTCCCCGCTGCCGTTCCATGAACCCCTGTCCTTCAAGTGGTTCCATTGCCCTGAGAAGTACTGCGCCCGCGGTTTCCCGGGGTTCGCTGACAATATTGACCAGATGGTGGCAGCCGTACACGAAGTACACATAGAGTGTGCCGGGTGCTTCAAACATGGGGCATTTCTGTCGGTTTTTCCCGCCATGCATGACTTGCTTCATCGCCCTCTCCGAGGTAGGCTTCGGTTTCCACAATGCGCCCTTTCAGTACCCTGTTTCCCGGCAGGATCCTGACGAATGTTTTTCCGAGAAGGGCAGTGGCAAGCTGCAGCGTCGGGATAATGAAAAAATTGTTTTTCAAGCCGCTCCACGAGTGCGCGAATAGAGTTTGTAATCGTTTTGTGTATATAGTATAATGTATCAAGTCAAAGCACAACTTCAACTTCTGTAAATTCCT
>PYLN01000008.1_pt1 | contig 31267 bp, 39 predicted proteins | sample 1675811 | NCBI WGS metagenome assembly PYLN01 (sample SAMN08732055, study PRJNA438928) | Freshwater metagenome, whole genome shotgun sequencing project. | isolation source: meromictic lake | place: Russia: Kandalaksha Bay | collected 2014-09
ACCAGCCCTTGAGCGCCGGATGCTCTCCGCCCCGGAATTCCATGCCCTCATGGCCATGCCTCCGGAACTCGAATGGTTCGCCAATATCCGCATGGTTGCCGGGTTAGCCGGTTTCTCTGAGAGGTAATTTAGGTATGATAAAATACATTATCATATCTAAATTACTCTCAGGTGTTCAGTATTCATACTGTACACTGATGGTGTGGATTGACAGTATGTGTCCGTATATTAATGGGGGCCATAATTTACGTCTGATATGCGCTATATTTAAAGCCTATGCGGTTTAGACAGATCAGTCCTATAAAAGGTTGCATCCGATCGCTCGACAGAGCGGCTGAACTATGTTTTTTGCATCTTGATTACCTCCAATGAAAGACTAGGGATGCCCGATAAAGAAGCTACTGCTCGCATCAAAATCAATAAGCTGCTCGAAGCAGCAGGTTGGCGTTTTTTTCAGGAAGGCGCTGTGCATGCCAATATTCGCCTAGAACCAAGCATCACCATCAAATCCACCGATTTGGATGCGTTTGGTGTCAACTTCGAGAAAAGCTCAAAAGGCTTTGTCGATTTTCTCTTGCTTGATTCCAAAGGCTTTCCTCTGATTGTTCTCGAAGCCAAGGCCGAGGATAAGAATCCTCTTGTCGGCAAGGAACAAGCCAGAAAGTATGCCAGATCCCAGAACTGCCGTTTTATCATCCTCTCCAACGGTAACCTGCATTTTTTCTGGGATCTCGAACGCGGCAGTCCATACGTGATAACTTCATTTCCAACTCCTCAATCGGTGAGTGGTTATCAGAAGGTTACGCCCAATCCGCAGCGCCTGATCGAAGAGCATGTTGGCGATGACTACATCGTTCGTACCCAGCGCCCGAACTACCAATCTGAGGTCGGATGGAGGCAAGAAGCAGAGCGATCCAGATACATACAGGTCAACAAGCTGCGCTTTCTCCGACCTTATCAGCTCAATGCCATCCGTAGCCTTCAGGTTGCAGTCGGCGATGGCAAAGACCGGTTCCTTTTCGAGATGGCCACCGGAACAGGTAAGACCCTGACCGCTGCTGCTGTGATCAAACTGTTTCTTCGTTCGGGTAATGTGCGGCGTGTTTTATTTCTTGTCGATCGTCTTGAGCTTGAGGATCAGGCCAAGAAGGCCTTCGTCGCATTACTTTCCGCCGACTTTCAAACTGTTATATACAAAGAGAATAGGGACGATTGGCGACGGGCCGAAATTGTTGTCACCACCGTGCAATCCTTGCTCTTCAATAACAAGTATCAGAGGCTTTTCTCTCCGACCGATTTCGATCTTGTCATATCCGACGAAGCACACCGATCAATCGGCGGCAATGCCCGTGCTGTGTTTGACTACTTTATTGGCTATAAGCTCGGTCTTACCGCTACGCCGCGCGATTACTTGCGCAGGTTCGACAGTGCAAACCCGGGCACCCGAGACCCACGCGAGGCTGAAAGGCGATTGTTACTCGACACTTACCGTACATTTGGTTGCGAGAATAGCCAGCCAACGTTCCGTTACTCCTTGCTGGATGGCGTTAAGGAGGGCTTCTTGATCAACCCGACCATTGTGGATGCTCGCACAGAGGTTACCACTACTCTTCTTTCTGAAGAGGGCTTCGTTGTGTCGTTCACCGATGATGCCGGCGAGGACCAGCAGCAAGCCTTCAAGCAGCGTGAGTTTGAGAAGCGTTTCTTCGCAGACACTACAAACCAGATTTTGTGCAAGACATTTCTGGAAAATGCCCTGCGTGATCCGGTCAGCGGCGAGATCGGTAAGTCAATCATCTTCGCCGTGAGCCAGAACCACGCAGCCAAGCTTGCCCAGATACTCAATCAGATGGCTGATCGCATGTTTCCGGCCAAATACCAGTCTGACTTTGCCGTGCAGGTAACCTCTCAGATCTCCGACGCTCAGCAGTTCACAATCAACTTCGCTAACAACAACCTGCTCGGCTCCGGCAATTTCATTCCCACCTACAAAACTAGTAAAGCGCGGATTTGCGTGACGGTCGGGATGATGACAACAGGCTACGACTGCACCGACATACTTAACATCGGCCTTTTCCGGCCAATCTTTTCGCCGACTGACTTCATCCAGATCAAAGGCCGCGGCACCCGCAAGCACGACTTCCGTGAAGTGCTTTTCGACGAGACCATCAAGGATGGCCTACAGCAACCCGTTAAAACCGCTTTCAAGCTGTTTGACTTTTTCGCCAACTGCGAATACTTCGAGGTAGAGTTCAACTACGATGAAGTGCTGAAGCTACCGCCATCCAAAAGTAAAGATGGCGCCGACGAGGATAGCGAAGGCCCTGTAGTGATCGGAGGAACCTATGAGCACCTCGGCACCGACCTTCTGGCTTCGATGCGAGTTGAAGAAATCACTGCCGATGGCATGAAAATCGATCGCATGTTCTTCGAGAAGTTTGAAGATGTCATCCGTGCTGATGACACTGTTGCCGCCGCAGTTGAAGCTGGACAGTGGGACCTTGTTATTGACTACGTAAACCGCGAGGTCTTCGACAAGCTGAGGAGTATTACACTCTCGATAAACTGCGCAAAGCCGCCGCTGTGGATCGTCGTCTGACCCTCCGCGAAATCTTGGAGAAGGTCTTCGGTCTTATCCCGCGCTTCAAGTCCAAGGATGAGCTGCTGGAGGAAGAGTTTTCTAAGTTCGTTGCAGACCGAGTCCCAGAACCGCCAGCGGCCATCCCGGCCATCAAAACCTACTTCAAGGCGTACATGACCTGCAATCGGGTACGTGATATCATTGATAGCAAGCAGTTCACTGATCTGGCGACCAATCCGTCGTTCACTACCCATGATTTCCGAGCTGTGCCTCAGTTATATCGCACGCTTGTTCCTGACTACATCAAGGACTATGTTTCATTGAATCAATTTGCCGCATAAAGCATATCATTAATGTTAGATACCGATACCAAACGCCGTATTGACACCGCCCGCGACATTCTCGTTGGTAAAGTTCCTGACCCAAAATCCCAGGTTGAGCAGATTACCATCGCTCTTATTTATAAGTTCATGGACGACATGGACTCCGAGTCCGAAGAACTGGGCGGGAAACGCAAGTTCTTCACCGGCCCCTTCGCCTGCTACGGTTGGGCCAAGCTCATGGATCGCAGTCTTGGGGGTCATGAGATGCTTGGCTATATGGAGAAGGCATAGCCAAAATGCCTGAGAACCCCGGGATCCCGGTACTCTTTCGCGACATTTTCAAAAACTCCTACCTGCCTTACCGCGACCCCGAAACTCTCAAAGCCTTTCTCAAAATCATCGACGAGTTCAGCTACGACCACAGCGAACGCCTTGGTGATGCATTCGAGTATTTGCTCAGCGTCTTGGGCAGTCAGGGTGATGCAGGCCAGTTCCGCACACCGCGTCACATCATTGATTTTATGGTCGAGATTCTTGCCCCGCAAAAAAACGAGACTATTCTCGACCCCGCCTGCGGCACTGCCGGCTTCCTCATCTCTGCATACAAGCATATCCTGCGTACCAACACCGACGCAAAGGCCACAGCACCCTCACACCGGACGACAAAGGCCGACTCGCCAGAAATTTCAAGGCTACGACATCTCTCCCGATATGGTGCGCCTCTCTCTGGTGAACCTGTATCTGCACGGATTCACCGATCCTCACATTTTTGAGTACGACACCCTCACCTCCGAGGAGCGTTGGAACGAATTCGCCGACGTTATTCTCGCCAACCCGCCATTCATGTCTCCGAAAGGCGGCATCAAGCCTCACAAGCGCTTCTCGATTCAGGCCAAGCGCAGCGAAGTTCTTTTCGTGGACTACATGGCCGAGCACCTCACGCCTACCGGCCGCGCCGGTATAATCGTGCCAGAGGGCATCATCTTTCAGAGCCAGACCGCATACAAAGAACTGCGGAAGATGCTCGTCGAAAACTCTCTCGTCGCCGTCGTCTCCCTCCCTGCGGGCTGTTTCAATCCCTACTCCGGGGTGAAGACGAGTATACTGATCCTCGACAAATCCCTCGCCCGCCAGAGCGACACCATCGCCTTCTTCAAAGTAGATAACGACGGCTTCGGCCTCGGTGCCCAGCGTCGCGCTATCAAGAAAAATGACCTCCCTCAGGTACAGGCCGAACTCGCCGCCTATTTGCAGGTGCTTCGCACAAAAGAGCCAACTGAGTCACTCCTCTCTCTCACGACTACTGCCCAAATTGTGCAGAAAGACAAGATCGTCGAGAATGGCGACTATAACCTCAGCGGTGAGCGGTATCGAGAAGGTGATCCGGTAAATCACAAGTGGCCGATTGTCTCGCTTGGCGAAATATGCACATTCATGACAGGAGGGACACCCACATCGACGATGGCTGAGTATTATGAAGGAGGAACTGTCCCCTGGCTCGTATCAGGAGACATTCACGGGTTTGAAATTATGGCCTGTGAGAAGAGAATTACACAGAAGGCAGTGGAGAACTCGAATGCCAAAGTCCTTCCAAAAGATAGCGTTCTGATAGCCCTGAACGGACAAGGAAAAACTCGGGGAACCGTTGCGTTGCTTCGAATGACAGGTGCCACTTGCAATCAGTCGTTGGTCGCCATCACTCCAGCGCCCCCCCCAGAGCAATTTCAGAATTCGTCTTTTGGACGCTGCACTCTATGTATTCTGACATCCGTGCACTCACGGGAGACTCCGAGCGCAGCGGCCTGAACATTCCGATCCTGAAGAGCATAAAAAATCCCCTTGCCGCCGCTGGATGTGCAGATGGAGATCGTGGCGGAGATCGTGGGCTACCAGAAAGTCATCAACGGTGCACGAGCTGTTCTCGACAACTATCGTCCACATATTCCCATTGATCCTGCTTGGCCTATGGTACCGATCAAAGAAGTGGCCGCAGTCGAAAGCGGGTTCGGATTCCCCTTGGACTACCAAGGAAAGACGGATGAGGAGATTCCGTTCCTGAAAGTGAGTGACATGAACCTTCCAAGAAACGAGAAGGAGATAATCTCTTGGAATCACAGCGTTTCGCGCATGGTGTTGCGCGAACTGAAGGGCAGAGCATATCCCAAAGGCACGATCATCTTCCCGAAGATTGGTGCCGCGATTGGAACCAACAAGAAGCGAATTCTCACGCGCGACTCGACCTATGACAACAACGTGATGGGCATCATTCCAGATACGAAGCATCTCATTCCTAACTTCCTCCACACTTACCTGCTCGCATTTGACCTGTCTCACTGGGCCAGCAAATCTCAGCCTCCATTCATGCGAAAGACAACGGTCGAAGCTCACGAAATCCCTCTGCCACCCCTCGCCACACAGCAAGCTATCGTGGCGGAAATCGAAACCGAGCAAGAACTAGTAAACTCCAATAATGAACTGATCACCCGCTTTGAGAAGAAAATCCAAACCACCCTTGCCCGCATCTGGGGGAAGGCTGAGGAACCAGAAAAGCCGGAGATATCGCAATGAACGTCTTTCAGGAGATACTCGAATGGTCACTAGATCGCCCGATATGGCAGCGCGATGCTTTACGCCGTCTTGTAATGAACGGCGAACTCTCGGATGAGGACATCATCTCATTGACGGAAATCTGTAAGAGTGCGCATGGCCTGGCGGAACCGCAGGAAACCGATCCGCTCGCCAAGGAGCACATACCGGACAGGGCGGCAGGCGCAGTCCCCGTATCGCTTGTCTCAATTTTTCATCACCGTGGCGTGAACGCCCTTGCTGAAGATCAAACACTCAAGTTTGCTCCTGGGTTAACCGTGGTTTATGGTGACAACGGTGCAGGCAAGACCGGATATATCCGCATTCTCAAGAGTGCGTGCCGGGCACGTGGGCAGGAGCGCATTCTGGGTAATGTTGTTTCCGGCACATCCCCGCTAGCACCTGTTGTTGCAATCAAATACAAAGTCGGAACTGAACCGGAACCACGGGAGTGGGTCGGAACCGGCGAGGATGAATTCGTTTCGCGCGTGAGTGTATTCGATACGCAGTGCGCAGCCGTCTATCTTACCGAGAAAACCGACGTTGCTTCAGGCCCTTCGGTCTGGACCTGTTCGACAAACTGGTCCAGGCCTGTAAGGCAGTCCGCACAAAACTTGAGAACGAGCAGCGTGCATGGGCGTCAAGCGAACTCCCTGTGATCCGGACGCAAATTCCTGCGGGCACTGCCGTTGCAAAGTTCCTGGATAACATCAGCTCACTCACCAAATCGGATGCCGTGCAGGCATTCTCAAATCTATCAGGAGAAGAAAATGCTCGGCTTGTGCTCTTGGAAAAATCGCTTCTCGATTTACAGGCCAATGACCCCGACAAGCTGATTAGACAACTTACACTGCTCGATGGTCGCGTGCAAGCGCTGGTCCAGCATCTCAAAAATGTGGAATTAACGCTCTCAGTCGAGGCTGCGGCCGCTTTGTTCACTGCGCGAACTGAAGATCGCCATAAGAGGGAAGAAGCAAAGCGATTGCGCGAGGTGACGTTTCCTGAAGGTATGCTGGCCGGGACGGGTTCGGAAGAGTGGACGGCTATGTGGGACTCCGCTCGCCAGTTCTCGCAGGAGTTGGCCTATCCCGGCAAAGAGTTTCCTGTCGTAGAGGTTGGTGCTCATTGCGTACTATGCCAGCAGGATCTCGAACAAGCAGCGGCCCATCGGCTCAAACAGTTTGAAACGTTCGTGACTTCGACCACGGAGCGCGAACTTCAATCGATGAAGAATAACTTTGTCCGGCTTCGCAAGGAGTTCACCGAACTCAGAACGACGACCGAAGCCGCTGAAGAAACGCTCAAGGAAATCCGTATCGAGCATGAGGCTATTGCGGACGTTATTACCGCAGCTTTGGCTACAAACGAAAGCCGCCGCATGGCTGTTGTTGCAGCGCTCGTCGATGATAAGGACTTTACTGCTGATATCCCCGTTCTCGTTTCGGTAGTTCGTGAAACCGAAGCGCTTGCTGAGGAGATAGAGGCCAGAATCAAAACATTGCGCACCAGAGCTACCGACGAGACAAGAAAACGCATGACTGCCGAGGCGCAGGAACTGCGTGCTCGCAAGCTTTTGGCAACGCATCAGCAGACGGTTCTTGATGATATCGAGCGCAGGAAAAAATACGCCGCTTGTGGTCTGTGCATTGAGGAAACCAAGACACATTCGATTACGCAGAAAAGCTCCACTGTCACAAAAACTGTTGTATCACAACGACTGAAGCATAGTTTCAGTGATGAGCTGCAAAATCTGTCCTTCAACCACATTGAAGTCGAGTTGAAAGAACTTGGTGGCACGGATGGCGTGTTCTACCACAAACTTGTTTTTACTCGTGCGCCCGGCGTTGACCTGCCTAAAGTCGTAAGCGAGGGGGAGCAGCGCTGCCTCTCCATCGCAGCGTTCTTTGCCGAACTCAGCACGACCGACGAGCAGTCCGGTATCGTGTTCGACGATCCGGTCTCCTCACTCGATTACCAATGGCGTCAGGGTGTTGCTCGGCGTTTGGTTCAGGAAGCCGAGACGCGGCAAGTCATCGTCTTCACGCATGATGTTGTCTTTTTGCTACTTCTTAAGCAATTTGCAAATGAGCTAACTATAGAGCAGTTTGACCAGCATGTCCGGTTCCTTTCCAAGGGAGCGGGAGTATGTTCGGAGGAACTGCCTTGGGTCGCACTCCCGATCAACAAGAAGATCGGCTATTTGAAAAAAAACTGGCAGTCTGCCGACAAACTCTCTCGTGATGGTCATCAGGACGCCTACGAAAAAGAAGCACAATACCTTTACGGTTTGCTGCGTGAAGCATGGGAGCGCGCCCTTGAGGAAGTGCTTCTTGGGGGATTGGTAGAACGCTTCAGGCCGAACATCCAGACTCAACAGGTAACCCAGATAGCAGATATCACCGCCGAAGACTGCAATAAAGTTGAGACGGCCATGACAAAATGCTCGAAGTGGCTGGCGGGACATGCCCAGGCCCCAGCAGCTCGTGCGCCAGTTCCCGGCCCAACGGAACTCAAGGACGACATCGATGCGTTAGAAAAATGGGTTGCTGCAATCCGCAAGCGTCGCCAGAAAAGTGGAGGGAACTGAGCCATGGAAGAAGCATTTGAGCTTGCGAACTACCTGCCCCTCTCCTTCAGGACCCCGAAGGAACAGGAATATATCGAGTTTCTGTGGGATGCTTTCGAGACAAACACCACCCACGGCAAATACCAGTTCGCATTTCTTGCCTACCACATGCTCACAATGAGCTTTGTTTATTTCAATATCTGGCAAATAAAGCAGACGCAACCGAGCGATTTCGCCAATGCTTTGATTGGCTTCAACAAGGATTTGGAGAAGGAACTGATGGCAGCCACATCGCCCTTCACCTTTTGGCGTGTGAACGAGAGCAGTGTCATGCGGTTCTTGAAACTCATCGGCTGCGACAACAGCAAGGTTGGTAGCTATGCCGCACTCGTAAAGGAGCGCAACGACAATGCCCACACTAATGGTAATATTTTTTTTAGCACCGAGGCTGCATTTGACATCAAAATCAAAGAGATTCTGCGAGTAGTAGCGGAGATTCAAGCCCACTCAAAGCCGCTCATCGAGCACTGCTACCGCGAGTTCCTGCTTCAGAACTACGACCCCGACGAGCGCGAGTATCCTGAAGCTGCTGATCAGATCCGTGAAGTCTTGATTCACAGCAACTACCTGTCACAGCGCGATATTGATATTTGTATGAGCTGTGATGTCGAGTCGTTTTCCGGTACTTCGGAGAGTGACGGGATACGGGAGTTACATTCAATCCTTATTGAAAGGTACCGTGTTGAGAATGACAGCACGGAATAATATTCAAGTGTCACTGATGGTACTCTGCATTGAATCCAAGATATCCAGCGAGGATGAGGTCATTTTCTGGTTCCACACCAGTCAATATCGCCGGTGAGAAACTAATAGACCAGATGATGGTGGGAAATACGGCCTATACCGACTCATTCGAACATCAGAGGAATCGGCCAACCATAACAGCAGACAATGTATCTATAGGCTGAAATCCAGCACAGTGAGTGAGGGAGATGTGATGCCAAGCAATTTAATCGGCGGTTTGGAAATCCGAATAAAATTTAGTAATATAAAAAGCCATTCATCTGGGTAAAAGATGAATGGCTAAAATTAAAAACCATTTTTAATGATTTAAATAATCATTAAAAATGACAATCTTGTTAACTCAAAAACTCATATAAATGGAAACAATTCCGATTTTGATTTTGGTATTTGCGATTATCGTTGCTTCCCGGCGATGATTCCTCCATACCAGAAGGCTCCGCGACGGGGCCTTCTTTTATTCAAAATCAAATTAATTTAATTTTTTTTACATAAAACACAAAAAAAAATCATCTACGCACATCAAATTCCTCCCGAAAGAATTAGCCCGGGGGGCGCCTCTTCGATTTGTCAGAGAATCCCCGGCCACACCACCCGGCATGCGGATCCGCACCAAGCGACCATAAAGGTCGAGGTGACCTAAATCCCGGCCAAGCTAGGGGTCGCACTCGTTCAAGTGCATCACTGCGCGGCTTGGTACTACCTAATGGTACACGGAAAAAACGCTTTAAATTCCTTCAAGAAAGCATTCACCGAGTCGGCCATTCCGTTGTCGGCAGTGATTACCGATCAATTTAGGCGAGAAACTGAGAATCGGTCTACGGAGAAGCTGCCCCAACAAGATCACGGACTGCTTGGAGTGCTGTTGTGAAGCCGGGAAATTCTCCTTCGGCCGCATAGGAAACGCCATTAACAAAGGTATCGTATTCCACCTGATACTCTTGGTCTGTGGCAAGACGCTCTAGCATCCTAAATTCCCGAGCATTTATAACTATGCCGCGCTCTGCTCAAGGATCGGAATGTCGAGAGCCTTGAGTATCTGGCGTTGAGGCTTGGTCAGTTCGGTCAGGATGTGGCCGTACTTTCCCGAAAACGCAACAGCAACGGCACCGCCTACCTACCAAAGGGACACCCCACATATAATATTCAACTGAGCTCAAGCTGATCATGACAGAGCGTACACTGAATTCTGCGCCTTCGACACTTATCGCCCATATTGCAGAATCTGTTGTTGTAGTTTTTCAATATCCTCGTCTCTATTGAGCACATGCATTTTCCTGTGGCAATTAGGACAGAGAGCAACAACATTATTGATGCTGTCTTCGCCTCCATTTGATATCCACTTCACATGATGTGATTCCAAGTAGGGTTCGCCGGTAGGCTTCGAGAATGGTGCGACCGTACCACATAAATCACAGATGCCGTTGGCTCGTCGCTTTGCATAATTAGACACTTCGGGATTTCTTATGTACGTAGCTGAAAGCACATCCACCTTCCGAGCAATGGCCGGCGCTTGTTCTGCTCGCTTCTGCAGTAAATCCAGAGGTAATGCGGCCGCTCTCTGTTCGTTCTCTTCTACCCATGCCATCAGTGCTTTTTCACCATTTTGAACAGGGGCCAACGATACTTCATCCGGTAATTGATAGCTTTTATGGGCATAACGATATACTGCTCTTCTTACGATTTCAAAGTCTGTGGCCCACCAGCAAGGCTCTCTTCTTCTCGGATGGTTGTATTTATCGGGTTGTTTCCCACACTGTTCGATCATGAAAGAGCCCATTTCATCAACAAGAGGATTTGTTGATAAGGCTATTTCATATTCATTAATGCCTCTGGCTTGACATACATTTTCCCAGCCCCTCCATCAAAGTACATGTGCTTTGCTGAGCCTGGTTGTTGATCAAGCCAAATATCGCCCCCGCCCGGAATGGATCTGATTTCACGCTCCAATATTTCAAGCCGTTTCTTTAGCTCTGCCATCCGTAATGATTTTGACATCTCGCCTCCTAAAAATTTTCACTTAACTGAGATGAATGACCAGACCGCTACCCCGCCCCGTGAATGGGTCGCCTCTTTCGGATGGCAAGTCCTAAACGGGCGGGAAGGGGTAGGGACAAAAAAAATCCCCGGAGACGATCCGGGGCAATAAGCTATATTTCTGTACTCTTTCACGGGCTCACCATTTCCATAGGAACCCACCCAATTAAGCCCTTACGAATGCCTCCAAGGACCCTTACTTTTTTCTCACCAAAACCGCCCACCACTACAGAGCAAGGCGTCCCACTCTCAACCATCCCGGATATACATGAGACACAATCATCCTGATATCCCCTGCTACCTTTACCAGCACACTCACGCACAAAATATTCCAACTGATCTTTTGAGTTGCAAACCAATACATATTTACCTCCACCTGGAGAAACCAAATGCTCTGCATTGGCGTCAATAAAGCTCAATGATAAAAACGCAAAAATCAACACAAGGATTCGTTACATAATTATATTGAATTTATTATTTCTCCCCACCAATTAACCCCCGGTCTGCCATCTCAACCATTAACTTGGGGTCGTTGTACCCGGTCAGGGTGGCCCCTGCCCGCCGCGTAAGACTTATCAAAATAATATCGAGTAATCACGCAGACCGAACAAGCAAAGAGCTAAATTTATCCCCTCGAAACGCATTTTTCTTGGTGAACGCTCTTGTTGCTATAGCGCAGTCACCCCACCAACAATAACAGCAGGTATTAACCCGGCGAAAGCCCAGAGCTGCAGGCCACCGTTCGAAACAGTAGCGGCGCTGCCATTTGTCAGAAGATCGTCTGCGGAAATCCGTCGAGGTGGATGCAGGTTTGGGATGAGTAGTTGAGCAGCTAGGCCGAACTGCCTCCGGAAGTGGCTGACGCTGTGGCGGCTGTGAGCAAGAGTCTGGCAGATCGGTTGATGGGACTTGCTGACGAGGTGAACGATAAAGCGGTGAAAGTAGCAGAACGACGGGTAACGGATGTGATCCGGAGTATGGGAGAGCAGCGGGAACAGGCGGCAAGTGGGCTTGCCGATACGGCTCGTGAGGAGTCTGCAAGGTTACGTGGCCAGGTCGATGTATGCGTGGAAGGTTTTTAGGCGCTCTATGCGTTCAATGACGGAACATCAAATAAATCAACGGTTTATTTACCAAATGGTGGTGTGGGGTTGCCGAGCTGATCAAGCCATGGCGTCAGCGTCTCATGGCTCTTGATATCACCCATGCCCTTCTGAGTGGGATCTCCGCAGGACTCAATACCTACAGCAACCGCTTCCAGTTGCCTCTTCAGCTCATCTTTTGAGGGCAGATAGAGTTGATATTTGGAGGCGAAGATATTTGAATCCTTCGGCAGCGTTAGCTCAACCAGTGCGTCATGCTTACGATGGCACAACAGAATACCGATGGTTGGTAGTTCATCCTCCATTTTTACATATCGATCAAAATAGTTGACATACATCTGCATCTGCCCCAGATCCTGATGCGTCAACTTGTCGCGCTTGAGATCAATGAGCACATAGCAGCGCAAAAGCCGATTGTAAAAAACCAAATCAACATAGAAGTGGTCATTGTCAAAGGTGAACCGTTTTTGACGAGCCTCAAAGAGAAACCCCTTTCCCAGTTCAAGCAGAAAGTGTTCAAGCGTTCAATAATGGCCGTTTCAAGTGTATGTTCAGAATAAGCACTCTTCTCTTCCAGATCCAAAAACTCAAGCACCAAGGGGTTCTTGATCACATCTGCCGGCTTTTCAATAACCAGACCTTTCTGCGAGAGCCGCCTGATTCCCTCCTTATCACGGCTTAGTGCAAGCCGCTCATAGAGCGAGGCTGCTATCTGCCGCTCCAGCTCTCTGGCGCCCCAACTGTTTTCGCGGGCTTCAATTTCGTAAAAGCGCCGTTCGTCAGCATTCGAGATGCTCAGCAAACCTACATAATGCGTCCAGCCGAGAGAGAAGCATTCTGCCAGTTTTTCAGAGATCTCCTGAAGCATTTTTTGGGGCACTGGCAATGGCATCAAAAGATAGGACAGGCAGTGTCTGACCAATCTCTTGAAATTCATTCTGCTTGCTTTCAGATTTTGCAGGCACTGCCTGCAAAATCCCGGAATAGGTGAGGTAGAATTTACAGCAGAGTGCGAGACTTCGTTCAGAACAACCCTTGAGCGTCAACTGAGCTGCCATTTTTTTTTAATAAATTCGCACCATACTCCGCTCTGTCTGAGCCACCCTGCTCAAACTCTACAATGTACCATCCGAAAAGCCAGTTCCGGATCACCAGGGAGGTATCGACCGACCGGGTTGCTCTTTGCTGCAGCTCTTGGTGGGTCTCTGTGAAGAGGGCAAGTAACCGTTTAAAGTCCATAGAATTCGAGATTTACCTGTCTGCGTTCAGATGTTTTGTAGCTGATGGTTGCCTGGACTGTCACGACTAGTGTTACGAACCAATCTTTTTCGACAAAGGACGGTGGTATGGCCATGAGATCGGCAACCGCCTCGAATTCTGCTTGCTTAGGTCGCTCGTTCATAGCTTACGCATGCTCCTCGATACCCAAGTTTGCGGGTCACACGCCCCTTCACGCCGATGAGGCGGCCTGTAGGGACCTGCGTTGTCTGGCCGGCATTGTAAGCTTTTTCCAGACGGCTTGGGGCAGTTTCGATACCCAGGCGCTGCAGGGCTTCTTTTGCGAGATCGGGCAGTGAAGCGACCGGAACAGCCTCACCATTTATCGGGGATGTTTTCGCCTTGGCATAGACCCCGTACCCCAACCGGATAAGCCGCCCGTCTTTCGTCAGGTTTCTAAGGCACGGCCAACCTGGTCGTAATCACTGATGTCACTGAAGTCATCTCGTACAAATACAGCGGATTTCTTCCTTGCTATTCGTGCCATCACCCTGTATTCGATACTTCCGTATCTACTCATTTTATCATCGTGTTTAGCCTGTGCAAACATACGACTCTTTGTAGAGGTCAATCTACGATACTAATCATGCTATGGCAACGGCTACGTTAGCAGGGTTTTGATTCACCGTTTCGTAGTCACTATGAACCGACATGATCCACCCCGCCTTTCGTTTTTCACGCTCCCCTTTGCCCCTGCTGATCCCTCTGGGTCTCGGTCATCCAGTCACTACTGATTTTTAATGGTGGATCGGAGCCTTTCCTTGTCGGGAACCAGTTAGTTTATTACTTTATTTGTTTATTAGTTTGTTTGTTATTATATTGTTGGAGTCAACAGCAAGCAATATCAAAACAGGAGAGCGTCATCATGCGTCCAGTCGAGTTCACCACGGAAGAGATCGTCAACGCCGGCCAGGAGCTGCAGGCCACCGGTCGCAATATTACCGGGTTTGCCCTTCGTCAGAAGATCGGTGGCGGGAATCCGTCACGGTTGAAGCAGGTTTGGGATGAGTATTTGAGCAGTCAGGCCGAAGTCACAGCTGAGCCGGTAGCCGAACTGCCTCCGGAAGTGGCTGACGCTGTGGCTGCCGTGAGCAAGAGTCTTGCCGATCGGTTGATGGAGCTTGCTGTCGAGGTGAACGATAAAGCGGTAAAGGCGGCAGAGCGACGGGTAACGGATGTTATCCGGAGTATGGGAGAGCAGCGGGAACAGGCTGAGCGTGAGCTGTTCGATGCGCCCAAATGGTCGAAGAACTTGAGGCCAGACTGGATGAGTCGAGGGAGCAGGCCGCCGATCTGGATCATCAGCTTGCCGAAGTTAAAGCAAACAATCAGGCGCAAGCGGTTGAACTCGCCCAGGTGAAGGAGCGGTTGGCGATCATCGAGGACGAACGGAACCGTTACAGTCAGCAGGTTGAGCAAATGCGGGCCGAGCGAGATACTGCGCGTGAGGAGTCGGCAATGTTACGTGGCGAGGTCAATATCCTGCAGGCACAGTCGTCGGAACTCATGCGCACCTTCGGTACATCTCGAACCCAAGCCGCCAAAAAGAGCTGAAGCATTTACCTGCAGAGTGGCAGCCCTTACGCATAAATGACCATTAGTCCCTGCGGCACTTGAGAAATGGGAGGCGGGGACTGCCGGAATCAGCAAAGATGAATCAATCGCTCACAGGCATTCAGAGCAGTTTCGTAGGCAATGATTTCGTCGTCACGAGCGAAAGACATATCCTGCACGAACGCTTGATAGGCTTGTTTCCACACAGCAGTGTTGAGCGTAGTCATGACGCCATGAAGCCGTTGCTCGACCGGGATATGACTGCGTTTCAAATCATCCGTCATGGCTTGTCGAACAAGGTTTTGAAATGCCCCGTTCGAAGTAATCATGGGTTCCAGTGCCGCCATGTCATGAACATGCCGTATGAGGGTTTTATCCTGGCTTTCATCGTCATCAAGCAGCCTCCATGATAGCGCACTGAGTTTATCGGCAGCTATTTCGACCGGATGGACATACGGCATTGAGCCGATTTCGGCGGGCTGTTGTTCAGTAAGCCCCAGAAGAGATTGAACCGGTTGAAACACAACGGGTATTTTGGGCGGGACAAAGCGAACCTCTACCCGGATGTGTTTTCGTAAGCGACGGATGGTCGAGAATGTTGCCCCATAATCAAGTTCCAACGAAAAAAATCTACTCTCATCGCGCACCATTGGTTCCGCGACAAGCGAAAATCCTTCATCGAGCAGAGTCTCAATTATTGTTTTACGCGTTGCTCGATACTGTGTGCGCCCTGCCGGTTGTATTGTGGCTTTGAAATCCACATCCTCGGAAAACCGCTTGATCAGACCTGCTTTGGCCAATGATGTCCCCCCACCAAAAGCCAGCTGCAATCCTTGACTTTGCAGGCCATTCAGCAATCGAAGCGCTCGAACGACATGCCAATCTTTTTCAATGAAGGCTTCATCAGTCGTGACGAGTAGGCCGGCAGCACGCTCAATGGCTGATTTTTTTGGCAGCAGTTGATTACGTGACATGCTCAAACTTCATCGTGTACCCGTTGTATCCAATGTGGCGACGAACACGCTTGCAAACGCCGATAGTGCGTCCCGTTGGAACTTGCGTGCTTTTGCCCTCGTTGTAATCGCGTTCCGTTGCCGTAGGACCTGTGGGGATGCCCATTTTTTGCATCGCCTCAACGGCCAGACTATTGAGGCTTTTGGGAAGGGCTGGCTGTTCATCAAGCGGCGATACAGCAGCGCGGACATAAATCCCTTGACCTATTTTGATAAGCCGCCCCTCTTTGACGAGACGAAGCAAGCAGCGGCCAACCTGATCGTACTTGCCGAGATCCCGAAAGTCCTGACGCAGCACGACAGCATTGCGCTTGCGATCAATGCGCGAGCGAACTTGGGAGAGTAGTGTTGTTTGGCGGCTTTTCATCCTGTCAGTTTACGACATATTGAACAGGAAAACAATATGTAAATAAAACAGTTACGCGAATAAGAACATAACCATTTTGCCCATGTAATGGTTCCGTTTCCCGGGTTGTCGCTCATGCGTGCGTCCTTCTACTACCCCCTACCCTTTTTTCTTCCGTCGAGCAAATACGGACCAGGCGAGATAAGGCTCGTGATGAGTCGGCAATGTTACGTGGCGAGGTCAATGTCCTGCATGCACAATCGTCGGAACTCATGCGCACCTTCGATACTTCTCGGAACCCAGATGAAGAGGGATCTCGAACCAAAGCCGCCAAAAAGAGCTGAAGCATTTTTCCCGAGAGCGGCGGGCTCTTACATACAAATGAGTTCCGCTAGAACGGAACCGCCGCTCTCGGGCCACTCTTAAGGCTGGCCTACATGAGTCAGTGCTGTTTTAAAACTATATTGATACCAATAAAGCACCAGAACAATGCCCTATTAGAATCAGATCGGGTACTCATCAGTTACTTGCTTAGCGTATTTCATCAAGCATATCGAAAAAAGTTTTTCTCACTTCGCCCTGTTTTTGTACACACCGCAGAGAGTAACTGGGCCTCATACTCGTTCAAGGGCAAGGAGATCGTTTTGAACTTGCGAGGAGCGTTAGGATTCAGTGGAGCCTGGACAGAAACTTCAGGCCGCAGGATAAACTCATCTAGTGTGGGCTTGATCGGCTCTTCGGCCGGGGACGTGGTTTAGGCATGATGTAAGACCTCCTTGAGAAGTAAACGAATTGATTCCGCAGCTTTTTCATCTTTCCATTCCAACACACTTCGACCTTCGGCAATCGAATCTCGATAGGCCTTTCTGTCATAAATCAACGTCTCGGCCAACTGGAATTCAGGGAATTCCTGGAGATACGCTTTGGCTTCCTCCGCCTCTTTTATCACCGGATTGGTCGGGCAAAGGTTCAACACGAGATGTGCCTTGATGTTTTGATTGAAGTCTCTAGCCAATGAATACACTTCAGCCAGATGAGGCAGGGTATCAAGATCATATTGGGATGGCCGAAGCGGGCTGAGAAGCACATCCGCAATAGCCAAGCCTGAGCGCAGTTCGCTAGAGTCTCGTCCCGCTACATCGACAACAAGATATTCGTACCGGCTAGCAAGGTCTTTCAGATTTTGCCTGATGTCGCCAGAGATCTGCACACAGGGAATGTTTTTGAGCTCCGCACGAGTCTGCCGGTCCTGTACCCAGCGGGCCATCGATCCTTGAGGGTCTGCATCAACGAGCAACACATCAGCATTGGCCTCAAGAACCAGTAAGCTGGCAACATTGACAGCGAGTGTTGATTTGCCACAACCGCCTTTTTGACTTCCGATCAGAATAATCATTTACGGTATCACTTAGATTTTGAATTAGGTTTATAATAGCATTATTTTAGTATCAAATCAACATCGAAATGGTTTAAAGCTGGCACCCTACAGCTGCTGCAGGTTTTTCTTTTACATTGAAGCTGGAAGTGGGCCTCGGAGGAATCGGAAATGTGTCCTTTTACACAATGCAGACAAATTGCCAGGCGGTCATGATGAACAAAGAACCCGGACACACGAAAGATGTTGAGCCGCCGGATGACCTCTCCTTGATCAAAACAAGGCTGATCAATTCCAGCCATGATATCAGGATGAGTCAGCCGGAAGGAATTACTTACCAGCACACTGTTTTTTGCCAGACAGGGCTCCCTTATCGGAATCCTGGCGATGAATTGCGGCGATGGGAACGAAAGCAAGGCAACGCGTCACTTCTGATCAATGCGGGAGAGATCATTAACCCGAAGACCCAGGATTTCGTGGATGTGGGCTTGCCATTTGGCCCAAAACCACGATTGATCCTGACTCATCTCAATAGCCAGGCATTAAAAACAGGTTCGCCGGTGATCGAGGTAGAGTCCTCCTTAACGGCTTTCGTAAAGCGGCTTGGCCTCGATGGCAATGGGCGTGATATTCGGGCTATCAAGGATCATCTTTCGCGGCTGTCCGTGGCAACCATCAGACTCGGGTTCGTGCTTGAGAATCGAGCCGTACAGGTCAATACACAGATCGTCAAGGCATTTGATCTCTGGTTTCAGAAAAACGAGCACCAGCGAGTTTTATGGCCTTCTACAGTCCAGCTCAGTGAGGATTATTTCCAAAGTCTGGTTAAACATGCTGTCCCGCTCGATGAGCGAGCTGTCGCCGCGTTGTCACACTCAGCGATGTGTCTTGATGTGTATGCCTGGCTTGCCCAGCGGCTACACCGAGTCAAAAAAGAACAGCCGCAGTTTATCACCTGGGTGGCGCTCAAAGATCAGTTTGGATACCATTACGACCGCATGGACAATTTCAAGCGAGTGTTCCGTACTACCCTGAGTATGGTTCATTCTCAATACCCCGATGCTCGATTCCAGATCGATGGTAAAGGCATGACTCTACAACACAGCCAACCACCAATTCGCAGTCGTTCGCACTTACTTTCATAGGGTGCTAACGTGCACAATGTTATCAACAAATGCTTGTGGATTTCTGTAGTTATCCACGGGCACTTTGTAGGGGGATTCACGGGCACTTTGTAGGGAATTTAGGGCAAAATCCACGGGCACTTTGTAGGACAATCCTATAGTTCTTTACCTATAGATAAACCTGTAGTTGATAGCCATCGGATTGTGGACAACTTCGCAGGTCCGGTTAACCAGCCCTCTCGCCTACAAAACCACAGGATCGCTCAGGAAGCAAAAACACTGCCAGCACCAGCCAAGCAACTTGCGGAGAATGTGATGATCTTAGCACAAAGGCCTCCGCCACTTCGAAACCGGAGGTCCCGTTAACCAGCTATTCCACTTACCTAATCCAGCCAGACAAATCCAAGAAGCGCAGTTCTAGTGCTTGGATTGAGTCATTCATTCATCTGGATTAAGTCAGTTAGAGACAGACTCATCCACACCTAATCCCAGAAAAAAGCCAATAAGCGGGTTTTAAGGCAAAAACTCCCAAAATTCAACCCCATACCCGTTTTCTGGGTTATAATTCATCTGATAGCGTTTCTGGCGCTTTGTTGGGCTTTACAGGACGGGTTTAGCTGTTGATTTCTCGCAAAAACCCTTTTTTGTTCTGGATACGGAAAATCTAACTGGTATCTCACGCCATTCAGTCCGAAGCACTTCTGTTGCATCCGAATAAAAAAAATACAACATTGGTAGTATGACTACTAACACTGCATCAAAATTAAACCTCCTCCTGACCCGACACATTCCAGGTACGGTTGAGCTGGCATCATGGATGGATGGTTTGGGAATCTCTCATGATCTCCAGCAATATTACCGGAAAGCCGGGTGGGTTGAGCCTGTAGGTGTAGGTGCCAGTAAGCGACCTGGCGAACAGATAGGTTGGGAAGGAGCGCTTTATACACTGCAACAACAAGGAAAACTGCCGGTCCATGCTGGTGCCAGAACCGCCCTTTCCCTGCAGGGATATGCGCATTACGCACGTTCCGATAAGGAGCCGGTTTTTCTGTTTTCACCACGAAACACCACATTACCTTCCTGGTTCAGGAAGTATGACTGGCATCGCCCGGTCATCCATGAAAGAACCTCGTTCCTTGCACCACAGCAAGCCTTGAGCAAGGTTTCGTTACCGCTGTTTTCCATCCTCGTGTCTTCACCTGAACGGGCCATGCTGGAATGTCTCTATCTGGCTCCAAAGGCCTTCGATCTTGTCGAGTGTTACCAGCTCATGGAAATGCTGACGACACTTCGGCCAAAGATTGTTCAAGAGCTTCTTGAACAATGCCGTTCGATCCGGGTGAAGCGGCTTTTCCTCTATCTTTCAGAAAAAGCGGGACATCTCTGGTTCAACCGGCTTGATCGTTCACGCATCGATCTTGGCAAGGGCAAAAGGGTCATTGAAAACGGTGGTGTTCTGGTTCCGGACTATGAGCTTGTACTTCCCAACGAACTGGTATCATTATGATCAATCCGTTGTATAAAAAGCAGGTGGACTTGTTGCTCAGGGTTCTTCCGCATGTGGCGCAGGCTCCGGTTTTTGCGCTCAAGGGCGGTACGGCGATTAACCTGTTTGAGCAAAACATGCCACGGTTGTCCGTGGATATTGACCTTGTTTATTTGCCGCTTGATGATCGAGCCGTTGCGCTGGAATCAATTGCATCGGCACTGCAAGAAATCTGCAAGAGCATCGAGAAAATCGGCATCAAGGCCACGCCGCAACGGCAAAGAAACCAGCAGGAATCCAAAGTCATTTGTACAGACGAAGAGACGCAGATAAAGATTGAAGTCAATACGATTATCCGGGGGCATCTTTTCCCGGTTCGAGTCATGGACGTGCAAGAAATCGTAGTGGATACCTTCGAGAAGTTTGCTTCCATGCGAGTCTTATCACGTGAAGAACTGTATGGCGGGAAAATTTGTGCGGCCCTCGATCGACAGCACCCAAGAGACCTTTTTGATGTGAATCAACTGTTCGAACTGGAAGGGATTTCCGATGAGATCCGAACGGGATTTCTTTGCATGTTGCTCTGCCATCCCCGGCCAATGAACGAGCTTTTGCAGCCACATTTCATCGATCAGGAAGAGCTTTTTGCCCAACAGTTTTTCGGTATGACGGAGCAGGCATTCGGTTACAGCGATTACGACAGTACCAGACATCGTTTGATAAGGGTGCTGCATGAGCAGCTTGCCGAACACGAGAAAAACTTTCTTTTGAGCTTCAAGTTTGGTGAACCTCAATGGTCACTTTTTCCGGTCGAGAAGCTCGAACAAATGCCTGCCACACGGTGGAAGTTGCAGAACATCCGGAAACTGAAACATGAGAACCCGGGAAAGCATTCCGAGCAGCTGAAAAAGCTTGAAAAGAGTTTTCTGTGACGATCAGGCTAGGCGTTACGATTTGTCAGAAATCCAATGCTTGTAGGCGACCGGAAATTGCCTCTTAACGTGCCGCAAAGCGGCAACCCTGCGCTACGTTGAAAAGAGGTGAGAGCAGTTGGAATACGGATGATAAGAGTAGCGCAAGATTAAGGCCACCAAAGTTGGTGAAAGGTTTTGGAGGATCACCGCCGAGGACGTTCAGGAGTTGATGACCAGAGGAACCAACGCGCCCCAGGCGGAAGACAACGGACAGACGAAGCGACCAAGCCATGAACGGGTTCTATGTCCGTTATGATGCAATAGCGGACATAGAGAGACATGAGAACAAAGACTATCTAACGCCATGATTTCCGAGCAGTTGAAAGCAGCCAGGCGTAAGCTTGACGAACGGCAGGGCGAGTTCAGCCGGATAGCCCGTGACCTGGACGCGATCCGGCAGGACACAACCCCCGGCAGCCGGGCCGACCGGATAAATGCCCTGTATGACGAAGCGGGCCGGATCGTGGACGAGTACCAGAGCATACAGCGATCCTTGATTAAGCAGCGGGCAGGCGTGCCCGATATCGAGCAGTAACGACCAGAGAGCCAGTAAGAAGAACCAACACCCCCAAGCAGATGAGCAGCGCAGACGAAAAGCCAGAAGGCAAGTGGAATTTTGAGAACGAGGAAACCGGGCAGACCGCACCAATCAGCAAGGGGCAGGGGGAGCTGTTCGGGTTTACGCAACGGGACATCGATGAGATGACGAACCCGGAGCCTATTAGTTACGTGTCAACATGGAACGAAAAAAAACGACACCAGCACGAGAACATTCAGCGCGATCCTGAAAGAGTGGACCCCCGACAAGGAGGCTGAACTGTACGGGCGGACACAATGGGGCGAGGCCTGCCGGTGGCTAACCGAAGAGGCGCGGCGACAAAGGCCGGATGATTTGGCAGAATGGGGGGAATATCCTGCCCCAAGATTCGAGGTGACGTTATCGCAGGAGTACACCACGAGACCGTTCACGAACGAGAAATCAGGCAAGAAGCACAATATTCCATACGGAGAAGGGCCTGTTGATGTTGGTGTTCGATTAATCCCGGACTATTCACCCCCATTGACCGCAGAGGCCGCCGAGGATTTAAGGCTCATGATGCCGCCTACGAGCGAGCCAGAAAGGAGGATAGCGGGGCAGCACAGCCACGGAAACGACAGAAAAAGCGCATTGCGGGAGACGGGGGAGTAGTTGAGCTTCCCAAAAACATCGTGAACACGACCGGAAAGGACTACAAGAACGCCCTGAGTTCAAAGCGAAAAGGGAAGGCGTTCCTGATTCCGTTACAGGATGGAGAGTTGGAGACAATGGAAGTGGATGAGGTGACGGGAAGGCTGTCCCTTAAAGGGGATAGGTGGATGGAAACCATCGAGCTGAAGAACCTGAGAACCCGAGAGGTAGTTGGCGGGCGCGCTTTGGCTTTCATCAGGACCTTGTACACCATCGTGGTGAAGCACGGCGAACAGATACAGAACGGCAGATACCACGTACTAAGGGTTTACAAGCCGATATTGTGCGAACACTTGGGAATGACTGCGTACCCGGCAAACATCAAGGATGACGTGGTAACACGTATCCGCGAAGAGATGAAGGATATTGTGGGGTATCTTGCGGACGGGAAAAGTTACTACCCGGCATTCTCTTTTCTGGGGTACAACAACGAGGACAATACCGTTGACATTGCCGTTCCATATCTGAGCCGCCTTGTGTCCGAAATACAGAACGACCCGGACCGGAGAGTATTGAACCGAAAAGGGGAATTGGTACGTACAAGCCAGCGCACAGCGAAACAATCCACGGCAGCATAGCGAACGAAAAGGACCATATCGCCATCGCTATCGTATTCAGGATAGATGCCCTAATACACAGCCGACCGAACACAAAAGAGACAGTTGAAGACGAGAACGGCAAAAAGGCCGTGGTGACTACAAAAGGGGCAACACAAAACATCTCATTCAAAACCCTCCTTGCCGATGTTCCTGAGTTCAGCGTGGGATATGATGCCCAGACAAACGCAAAGCAGAAGAACAAGTTTCTGGATAGACACCTGACCAATGCGTACAGGATCATCAGGGAGAAAACCGACCTTTGTAGCTACTTCATCAACCTGAGATGGTATTGGAAGGAGACACAGGAGACGGACCCGATACCATCAACAACAATCCTATCCCGGCTACTGTACTTCACCCATGACGGGGTGAACCCAGAGTGGAAAAGGCCACGATGACAGGCACAAAAACACCCACGAACTGGGGTACAAACACCCACGAACTGGGGTACAAACACCCACGAACTGGGGTACAAACACCCACGAACTGGGGTAGTGTAATTCCTGTAAGGCGATATTAATAAATAGATTGCGGGTACTTACCACCCTTCAATGAATTCAATGATATTATTGAATTAATGGGTTCGGGTCCGCTTTTGCATAGCGGCCCAACCCTCATACCTTGCTTGTGGAACCTCCGACAACGAACCACCACAGCACCATGAACACCACCCCCATACCGGAACATCAAGCCGACCAAACCCCGCCACCTTACGGCCATTTCTTCGGGACTATGTGGAGAGCATCACCACCCGCAGCAAGGGCGGGTTCCATACCTGCCCCCTATGCGGAAGCGGAAACGGGCCGAAGGGTACGGCAGCCTTCAGCATTGCCGATGATGGGGAGCATTGGAAGTGCTTCGCCTGCAACAAGGGCGGAGACCTTTTCGACCTTATCGGGGAGCATGAGAGCCGGGCCGACTTCGCCGACAGGATGAGGCGCGCCGTGGAGCTGTTCGGCAGCCGGGCGACATCACCGCAACCAGCCCCGAAGGCCGCCGCGCCAGAGCAACCCCGGCAGGTGGTGGACTTCACCCCCTTCATCGAGCAGGCGCGCCGGGCGATCAGCCGCACGGACTACCCGCAACGCCGAGGCCTGACCGCCGAGACCATCGAAAGGTTCGGGTTGGGATATTACGACCCGGCAGAACGCGCCGCCCATGATGCCCTTGTCGGCCTGTATGGTTACGATCCCATCCAAGACCCTGCCTTATCATCCCTTACCCGGGAACGGGGTACTTCATCACCCGAAGGATTGACCCGCAGGGCGGCAGGGGAAGCCACCACAAGCCGAAAGCCGAGAAGGCCGGAGATGAACCCCTATTCAACATCGAGGCCCTTTACAACCCGGCAGGCGCGCCCGTGTTCATCACCGAGGCCCCATTGGATGCCATCAGCATCATGCAGGCCGGAGGGTTGGCCGTGGCAGCATCAGGGACGAACCGCCGCCGCCTGTTGAAGGCATTGGACAAGCGCGCCCCGAGCTGCACCATCATCATTGCTGGCGACCAAGACGAGCAAGGCCAGGTTGCCGCCGCCGAACTGGCCGCCGACCTGAAGGAGCGAGGCATTAAACACACCCGGCCAGACCTGTTCAACGGGACGGGCGCGAAGGATGCGAACGACCTGTTGCAGCGCGATCCGGCAGGCCTGACCCTGGCGATCCGCGCAGCGATCCACAACACAGCCCCGGAGCATTTCGCCAGCAACGCCGCCGCCCGACTTCGCGGATTCCTTCACGGGATCACCGAGAGCGTGAACACGCCATGCATTCCCACAGGATTTCCGAAACTGGACGAGCTGCTTGACGGCGGCCTGTACGAAGGCCTGTACGCCATCGGGGCCGTGAGCAGTATGGGAAAAACCACATTCGCCTTACAGGTGGCCGACTACATGGCGAAAGCTGGGCAGGACGTTCTTTTCTTCAGCTTGGAGATGAGCGCGAACGAGATCATAGCGAAGAGCATCAGCCGTCTAACGTTCGAGCATTGCGGGGGATATTCAGGCCTTGCCAAGACATCGAGGGGCATTACAAGCGGCAAGCGACATCAGGGGTACAGCACGGAAGAGATGAACCTGTTGAAGCGGGCCATCCACCTGTACGAGGAAAGCTACGCGCCGCGCCTGTACTTCATCGAGGGTGTTGGGGACATCGGGGTTACGCAGATACGCGCGACCGTGGAAAAGCACATCACCCTTACCGGAAGAAAGCCCGTGGTGGTTATCGACTACCTTCAGGCCCTTGCCCCGTACAACGAGCGCGCCACCGACAAGCAGAACATCGACAAGGCATATTGGAACTGAAGAGGATCAGCCGGGACGAGAAAATCCCCGTCATTGCCATCAGCAGCTTCAACCGGGCGAACTACCACGGCGCGGCAGGCCTTGAGGCCTTCAAGGAATCCGGGGCCATCGAGTACACGGCGGATGTGGTGCTTGCCATCCAGCCCGAGGGAGTGAACCACGGCAGCGAAGGCAAGGACAAGAAGGAGAACAAGAAGGCCATGCACGATTACAAGAGCAAGGAGGAACGGCGCGGGGAGGTGGTGATACTGAAGAACCGGAACGGGGCCACCAACAAGGCCGTGACCGTAGCCTATAAGGCCATGTTCAACCACTTCAGGGAACTGGACAGCAAGGAGTACATCGAGCCGGACAACGAGCCAACGCCATTCTGAGGCGGGAACCGGACAGAATCGGACACCAAAAAAATGGGCGGCAGGTTGATAAATACTTGATGGTTCCGCAGGGATGGGGGTATTGTTCGACTTTATCGAACCCCTAAAAAGGGGCGGGAAGGCTGTTCGCAAAAGTTAGTATCCGAGAGCGCGAGCGCTAAGGAATACCAGGGTTCCCGTGGTGGATGGTGCTTAATAAAACTTCAGGTTCGGGGAGTTCCTGAATTTCACGATGCCCCAAAAAGACACAAGGTTTTACCAAGGTATTGAGATGAAAACACCTGAGGAACTACTGAGGTTTTGGGGAGGGCGTGGAGAGTATACGGGGTTTCTGGAAGCCATAAAAAAGGCGCAGCTACTGCTTGGTAAAACTTGGGTTTCATTGAGGATTCAGCCGATGCCGGGGGACCCTGATGGACACGCAGAGGGCGGGGCGGTTGACCCGTGAAACAGCCGTAGCGATACAGCCCCACGGCCTTCCTACCGCAGGGCAGAGACGGTGGAGAGACAGGGGAAAGTTGTAGCGCAAGATAAAGAGCATAAAGCCATTTCTTCGAAATAGCTTATATTAAGGTGTTTGGCTGTGTAGCCAATTGTCGGGAATGGTAATAATTGCACCAAGTAGGGCTCATAAAGCATTCGTTTATAACGGCTTACGCAGTTATTAACCTTGTTGTACTGTAAAAGAGGAATCTATGGGATCGAGTAAGAAAAAGCAGGAAAGCGCGAATCAGGAGCTGACTCCAGACATGATTGCGGAGATGCGAAAGCAGACGGGATCTCATCCAAAACGGCGTCGTGATGCGATGCTGAACATGCGCATTTTTAAGCCAACCATGGATGCCTTGACCACCTTTGCTGCCATGAACAACATGACGAAAACGGAGGTCGTTGAGGCGGCGGTTTCGGATTATATCCATCGAAAGTTCGAGGATCCTTACGGCAAAAGAGAGGCGTATCTCTCCAAGACATTAGGAGAGATAAAGGATTTAAATCGCTTGCAGGCTGAGGCGTTTTACACGTTTCTCCAGTACTGGTTTGCACACACGCCTCGAATTCCGGAGGATTTACGAGCCGAGGCGAATGCGGAAGGTCATGAGCGATTTCAGGCCTTTCTCCGGTACATGAACCAGACGATGCTGACGGATGATGTTGGTTTGGCCGGGCGGTTTTTGGGGGATCAGCCAGACAGGGGAATGAAGAGAGCCGACGATGTGAATGACGGCTAGTCAATGTTGATTCAGATGGATACAGGAGCGTTTTTTTGCGTTGTGAAGAGAGGGTGGATTTATGCTGGATCGTGAGCAAAAAATACTCATGAGATGACTGAGAGGCCTTTCTGTTTTACTTGATTCATTGCAAGTTTACGGGCTAAAAGTTGTCGGTTTTAATGAGTTTTTCGAGCTGATTCTCGTATGGCTATGGGGCTCTATTGTCTCTCGTGGTTCTCAGTATTTCACTCGGAAGGTAGGGCTTTCTTCTGGCCGGCTTTTGCGTCGGTCGTAGAGTCTTGTTGTGGAGACGTTGGCATGGCCGAGCCATTCTTGGACCTTACTTATATCGGCTCCGTTTTCAAGGGCATTGGTTGCTGCGGTCGCTCGGAGCGAGTGCACACAGAAGCCGTGGACCATGGCACTGATGCCGGTTTCTCGTCCGTATTTTTGAATGATGCAGCTATAGACTGCCTGGGGATCGAGAGGTTTTAGCAGGGTGCCGCTGGTGTTGTTTTTCACGGGACGGAAGAGCGGGCTTTTCTGGTCGTACCGGTGCCCCGCTGCAATAAGATATTCTTCGATGAGTCGCTGGGCCATCGGGTGCAATGGCAGGTACCTTGTTTTTTCCCTCTTGCCTTGTACATGCAGGTGCGTTACGCCGCTGCGTTGTTGCAAATCCCTTACTAGCAGGCGACAAAGTTCTTCCCTGCGCAACCCATGGTAGAGCAGGGTAGCGAGAATTGCTCTGTCCCTTTTGCCTTTAAGGGTATTCGTCGGCGGTGCATCGAGAAGCATTCTGGCTTGGCTGTCACCAAGGGCCGGTGTCGTGCCTTCATTGTTATTGCTGCAGGCCGTTTGACGCCGAGCACCGGGTTGTGCAGGACGGCATTCTGTTCACAGAGGTAGTCGAAGAGGGAGGATATAGAGGCAAGCTTGCGCCTGATGGTCGCAGGAGCCAGCGTGCGTTCTTCGAGATTGGTTCGCCATGCCAGCAGGTGTGCGCGGGTGACCATGCGTAGTTCTTCAGGCTGCACGATGCCGAGGAAGCGGGTGAACTCTCGTAAATCGTTGCGGTATGCACGGCGGGTTTTCTCGCTGCGGATATTGGCGAACCATTCGAGTTCCGGAGGCATGGCCATGAGGGCATGGAATTCCGGGGCGGAGAGCATCCGGCGCTCAAGGGCTGGTAGGGTGTCGGTCATGGCATCGCTTCTGGTTGCATGGTTGCCGGGTTAGCCGGTTTCTCTGAGAGGTAATTTAGGTATGATAAAATACATTATCATATCTAAAACGGGAAGAGCTAAAAAGAGCTTATGGTGGGAGCCAAGTGTCTGCTCGTTATAGACTTTTCAGCAACTCATCCGGATCAATTTCCCACGCGGAAGCAACCTGTAAAGCCGTTGCTTCATACTGCTGGAGATAGGGGATTCTGGCTGTCAATGGCTTGAGGATCTGTAAAGCTTCCGCAATACAGGCAACTGATTTATCCCTCTCGGGCACAGATTGCAGATAAAATATTCCGAGGTTTATCAGCGTCATGGCGACATCGGGCAGAAAAGCCTGAGGATTGGTAGCCGCCAGCTCGCGTCTGATTTGCAGCGCTTCCCGATACCCCAGCTCCGCTGCCTCGAACTCGTTCTTGTCACTTTGCAGCGCGGCCAGATTGTTGAGCGTCGTAGCTTTCTCGTCCGAAGTTTCTGCTAATGCGAGCGCTTGCTTATACAGGGTTTCTGCCGGTAAAAAATCATTGAGAAATTGATGAAAATTGGCTGCTTTCAGATAATTGGCCCACACGGGAGCTATAGAAAGTGCTTCTTCAAAGTTTTTCACAGCCGCTTTAAAATCAAATTTCAATTGAAGCAAGTCAGCTTTTAGCAGAAAGGTTTCCGCAAGCTTTTGCTGTTCATGTTTCAACTCTTGTTTTTTTGCATTGAGCTTGGTGTCGTCCAGCACATCAAGAGCTTCATCCACATTCCCATTCATGAACAGAGCGAATGCTTCCTGATACAAGGCATCTGTCCGGGAAATGTCTTTGTTGTTGAACTCTTGCAGGAGGATTGGGATTCGTTCTTCAAGAATCGCATTTTCTTCCTGAAGCTTTTGCAGCTCAGCTTGCATTCGAGTTCGCTCGGCATCGGCAAATCGCTCGAGTTTCTCCTGGGCGATCAACCAACCACGCAACTCATCAATGCGCGCATCCTTTTCTTTCGTGAAGATCTCGATAAAGGCGGTAATGGCAATGGTCGTTGTGTTGCCATCAACATCCTGAAGCACCAGATTGTTATTGCCCTCGATGCGGATATGATTCCACTTCCAGTCCATAGCTGATAAGTTTTTGCTGCGTTACCCTTGCTCAACCTTGTTGCGGTCGCCGGTAACTCTTGCTGTATTGGTGACAGAGTTATTACTTCCGGCAGAACGGCTGCTCTGAATGACCTGATTGCCTTGGCCTTTGATAACCACAGTATTCCTGACAAAACGTGCGGTACCGGGATTGAACGCAAGAACGAGGGAGACTATAAAGCTGAGCAGGAATTGCATGTTGGCGTCTCGAAGCCACTCAGGCCATTGCTCTATGCCGGCTGTTACTGAGGGGCTGAAGAACCATACCGACAAATAAGCTACAAGCATGATTCCAAGCTGAATGAGGAAAGCTTTCACGGTAGAGGATCAAAGAGTTACGGTATACAGAAATAAAAATACGGATATTCTTGGCCCGTGAAACCAATGGCTCTCATTTTTTTATATGAGATTCAGAGGAGAATGGGCATAACAGATTTTCTTTCTCCTATTCGATAGAAACATAATGCTGATTCTTACGGACAACATGCGATGTACTATTTCGGATCTGTCGAAACTTTTCGATCACATGGTTCAACTCTGTAGCTGACTCTGTCCTTGTATGCGCTTTAAGCATAATGATTGCAAGGTAAACGCCAAGGCGCTTGCAGAACTTCGGCTTGAGTTATTTCCGGCAGGCACAATACTTTTTCCTAAGAGTGGTGCCTCCACCTTTCTGAATCATCGCGTCGTAATGGCGCACCAGCCTATGTATCGAGTCATCTTGCATGCATCATCTGTGACCAGTCGAAGCACTGCCGAAATTCATATATCATCTATTGTGTCGGATTGATGCTCGTGACATAACGCCTGATCAAGCATATCCTTCACTGCGCCTTTCTGAAATCGGAGCTATCCAAATACCTATGCCGCCATTGGCGATACAGGCGGAGATCGTTGCTGCGATTGAGGGCTATCAGAACATCATCAACGGTGCCCGCACCGTCCTGGATAACTACCGCCCTTATATTCCCATTGATCCCGACTGGCCTATGGTGGAGTTGGGGGATATCTGTGCTGCTATCCAAAATGGATACCCAGTCGAACAAACGGATGAACCTGGGCGTATAAAAGTGACGCGTATTCAGACCATCGCCGACGGTACGGTAGATTTAGAAAAAACAAAGTGGACCAACGACGATGTTCCTGACGACCGGTTGATGCAGATCGGAGACATTTTGTTCAGCCACATCAATAGCATCGACCATTTAGCAAAGACGGCGATTTTCGTCGGCGCTCCGGTCCCAGTGGTTCACGGAATCAACCTCATCCGATTTCAGCCCAAACGCGATATGATTGTTCCGTTTTTTCTCCTGTGGTCAATGAAGCAAGCCGGCTTCATTGAGAAAGCGAAAACGTTTGCCCAGCGGGCAGTCAATCAAGCCAGCATAAAGGTAACGGACATTCGCACCATGAAGATTGCACTCCCTCCCATATCTACACAGCAAGAAATCGTGGCAGAGATCAAAGCTGAGCAAGCGCTGGTGGCCTCCAGCCTTGAACTAATCAGCCGCTTCGAGAATAAGATCCAAACGACCCTTGCTCGTATATGGGGCGATGCGGGTGGATCAACAATGCCGGAGATATCGCAATGAATGTCCTTTAGAAGATCTTCGAAGCGTCACTGGGATGTTCGATTGATATGACGGGTCGCGAAAAGAAAACGAAGGGCTGAATCATGGAAGATGCATATGAGCTTGCCAACTACCTACCATTCTCCTTCAAGACCCCGAAGGAGCAGGAATACATTGAGTTCCTGTGGGACACCTACGAGACAAACCATAGACACGGTAAATATCAGTTCGCCTTTCTAGCTTACCACATGCTCACAATGAGCTTTGTTTATTTCAATATCTGGCAAATAAAGCAGACGAAACCGAGCGATTTCGCCAATGCTTTGATTGGCTTCAACAAGGACTTGGAGAAAGAACTGATTGCAGCCACATCGCCCTTCACCTTTTGGCGTGTGAACGAGAGCAGTGTCATGCGGTTCTTGAAACTCATCGGCTGCGACAACAGCAAGGTTGGTAGCTATGCCGCACTCGTAAAGGAGCGCAACGACA
>PYLN01000009.1_pt1 | contig 30332 bp, 49 predicted proteins | sample 1675811 | NCBI WGS metagenome assembly PYLN01 (sample SAMN08732055, study PRJNA438928) | Freshwater metagenome, whole genome shotgun sequencing project. | isolation source: meromictic lake | place: Russia: Kandalaksha Bay | collected 2014-09
CCCCGGGGGTATCGACCGGCAGGGGGGAGTGGAACCTTCCTTTCCGGTTGACTTCAGCTGCCCCCGTTCAAGTGAGGTGACTGAGAGCTGAAGAAGCTCTTCAGCGATCTCATCTGAGATTTCAGGCTGCCCGTACTGAGTGTATTCCGTGGTGTTTGAAATCCAGAGGGAATTTTTTTTTCTCGCTTATTTGGATTTTATATAAATAACGGTAGATTTGTTCTGCTCGTTAATTATACAAAATCTAATTAAGTCTTATGAAAAAGATGATTATTGCTGGTGCCGCACTCGCAACCCTTGGAATGGTTCCCTCATCAGCTCTCTTTGCTTCGGATGAAGTACTTGAACTGAAACGCCGTCTTGATCTCCTGGAGAATCGGGTAGAAGCTGCCCCCCGGCCCGAGGCGGAGAAAAGCAGCATCACCAAAGGACTGGCATTCGGAGGTCTTGTGGAAGTGGAAGCGAACTATCAGGATCCTTCTGACTCGAAAGCCACTTCCGACCTCACCCTTGCAACCCTTGAGCTCGGTCTTGAGGCAAAAGTGAACCCGTGGCTCACCGCTTATGGAGTTCTGCTCTACGAACAGGGTGAAAACAGCGACAACATCCTTGTTGAGCAGGCCTACATCAGGATGAAGTCGGAATCCTCCCCGTTCTTCGCTGAGGTCGGCCGCCTTACCCAGTCGTTCGGCTCGTTTGAGAGCAGCATGATCTCCGACCCCATGACACTCGAGCTTGGCGAAAGCAAGCTGCACGCATCAGTGAAAGCGGGTTATGAGGCGGATGGCATCACCGGTTCGCTCTCTGTGTTCAAGGGCGATGTGCAGAAAGCAGGCGAAAGCGAAATCAACAGCCTCGTTGCAGCTTCAGCTGGCAGAAAGAGGTTGACAGCTTCCGCTATGGCTTCGGCGCCTCCTGGACCAATAACATGGCCGATACCGATGGACTCCAGGACGGTTTTACTGATAAAAAAAACGACAGATTTTGTAGGTGGATGGTCAGCTAACGCCATAGCGGGCTACGGGGCTTTTGAGTTGAGGGGCGAGTATCTGGGTGCCTGCGACAGCTTCACCGATGGCGAGTACGGCGGCAAGCAGCCTTCCGCCTGGAGCGTAGAAGCTGGATACGATTTTGAAGCGCCATTCAGTCTTGCCGTGCGTTATGAGGGGCGGATGACTTTGAGACAAACGACTCCCGCTATGCTGCAGCCCTTGGATGGGAGGTAGCAGAGGGTGCAGGCCTGGCGTTCGAATACCAGCGTGCTGAAAACAAAGCGGACACTGCCGATACCGATACCTTCACCATGCAGCTGGCAATGGAGTTTTAAGCAACAGAAAAAAACAGGAGTAGCTATGATTGTTCCGCTTGGTATGCTTCACACTGGTGAATCCGCAGAAATCATTGGATTCCGGAGGGCGCAAGGTGGCGGCGGTCCGCTCTCCTGCAATAACGGTACGGGTCGTCACCAGCATGGCGGCCGTGGCCCTGGCCATGGTCGCCTCCGCGACGGAAGCGGACAGGAACGCCGCCTCTCAGAGCTCGGGTTCAGTTCCGGGCAGGTGGTGGAGGTTGTCCAGAACGGTAGAGGAGTGCCGGTCCTCGTGAAGGTGCATGACGGCAGGATGGCGATTGATCATAACATAGCAATGGAAATCATCGTAAAAAGAAAAACACTATGAATCTTTCTGAATTAAAAAAAGGGCAGAGCGGGAAGGTGCTTGGCGTCTCGGCCTCTCCGCAGCTCAGGCGCCGCCTGTTCGATATGGGGTTGCTTGTGGGCGAAACCATCAAGGTAGAGGGAGTTGCCCCGCTTGGCGATCCATTTGAAATCTCTGTTAAAAATTACCGTCTTACACTTCGCAAGCACGAGGTTGAAGGCATAACAGTTGAGGAGGTAAGATGATACAGGCAGAAGAACTGGTGGGTGCTGTAACGAAGCTGCGCCCGAAAGCGGATAGGCGGAGGGTTATTGCGGTTGTCGGTAACCCCAATTGCGGTAAGACAACGCTGTTCAACGCCCTGACGGGCCTGAACCAGACGGTTGGTAACTGGCCCGGTGTTACCGTCGATAGAAAGAGCGGCACTTTTTCTTTTAAGAGTGAAGCCTATGAACTGGTTGATCTTCCCGGCATCTATTCGCTTTCGGCCATTTCAGAGGATGAGGCGGTTGCGCGGGATTATATCCTTGGAGGAGAGGCTGAGCTTATCATCAACATTGTTGATGCCTCCAATCCCGACAGAAACCTTTATCTCACCAGCCGTCTGCTCGAAATGAATGTGCCGGTGCTCGTGGCACTCAACATGCTTGATGCAGCAGGGGAACGCGGTATCGATATCAATATTGATGCGCTCTCCTCAGGTCTCGGTTGCCGGGTGGTGCCGATTGTCGCCTCACGGGGCGAGGGCATCGAGGAGTTGAAGGAGCTATTGCCGGAGAGATGCAGAAAAAACGCGTTCCGGGATGCAGGGTCTCATATCCTGATGCCGTCGTCCAGGCGGTGAAGGGACTGGCGTCGGATCTTGAAGGCAGGGCCGGCATTGACCATCATGATGCCGACTGGTACGCCCTCAAAATTCTTGAAGGGGACCCGCTGCTTGAAGAAAGACTCGGCAGCGCTGCGCCATCGGCGAACATGCACGCCAGGCGCTTGCCTCCACCCTCGGTGAGGATGCCGACATCACCATCGCAGACGCCATTACCGCTTCATCGCATCACTCACCTCCATGGCCGTGCGCCGTAAGGCTGCGGCGGGCCGTTCCGTAAGCGACATGATCGACAGTGTGGTGCTCAACCGCTATCTCGGCATTCCGATCTTTCTCGGCCTCATGTACCTGATGTTCCTCTTTACCATCAATGTCGGGGGCTCCTTTATCGACTTTTTCGATATTACCGCCGGGGCGCTGTTTGTTGACGGGTTAGGGATTCTGCTTGCAGCAGCGGGATCGCCCGAATGGCTGACGGCCATCCTCTCAACCGGTCTTGGAGGTGCGCTGCAGACCATGGCGACCTTCATTCCGCCGATCGCCTTCATGTTCATGTTCCTTTCTGTGCTCGAAGACTCCGGCTACATGTCGCGCGCGGCCTATGTCATGGACCGCGGCATGCGGGCCATCGGCCTTCCGGCAAAGCTTTCATTCCTCTGCTTGTAGGATTCGGCTGCAATGTGCCGGCTATTATGGCGGCAAGGACGATGAGCGACCGGCGTGACCGCATCATGACCATCATGATGGTTCCCTTCATGTCCTGCGGTGCCAGGATGCCGGTTTTCGCGCTCTTTGCGGTGGCATTCTTCCCGACCGGCGGCCAGAACCTCGTCTTCCTGCTCTATCTCATGGGTATTGCTGTGGCGATTATGACCGGCTTCATCCTCAAGAGCACCCTTCTGAAGGGTGATGTATCTCCCTTCATCATGGAGATGCCCCCATGGCACCTGCCGAGCTTCAAGGGCGTATTCATACGGGTATGGGACCGCCTGCAGTCCTTCATTCTGAGGGCGGGTCAGGTGCTTGTTCCGGTCATCATGGTGCTGAGTCTCATGAACTCCATCGGAACTGATGGTTCATTAGGCAACGAGGACTCGGAAAACTCGGTACTCTCGGCTACCGGCAAGGCCATCTCTCCGGTGTTTGCGCCCTTCGGCGTGAGCGAGGATAACTGGCCGGCTGCTGTAGGGCTTTTTACCGGAGTCTTTGCCAAGGAGGCTGTTGTTGGAACTCTCGACAATCTCTATTCCCGGATGGACGCCAGGGCGGCAGCGGATGTTCCGGAAACCGGGGATGCGGGGGTGAAGAGGAGGCGTTCTCACTTGTTGGCTCGCTGGGCGAGGCGCTGGCCACGATTCCTGAGAATCTTTCCGGTATAGCCGGTTCGCTGCTTGATCCGCTTGGTATATCGGTAGGGGATGTCTCCGATTCTGAAGCGTTCGCCGAAGAGCAGGAGGTAGGTTCTTCTATTTTCGGTTCCATGATCACGCTCTTCGACGGTACTGCAGGCGCGTTCGCCTATCTGGTGTTCATCCTGCTCTACTTCCCATGCGTGGCCGCCATAGCTGCGGTATACCGTGAAACGAACCTTGCATGGACCCTGTTCGCGGGAGCATGGACCACCGGTCTGGCCTGGATCTTTGCGGTCCTTGCATACCAGATCGGCACCTTCTCAGCCCACCCGGCATCTTCGGCGGCCTGGGTGGCAGGTATGGCAGCCGTCCTGGCAGGAATCGTTGTTCTCATGTATCTGGCTGGAAACGGCTGGTTTGCAAAAAGTCGAAGCGGCTTGAAGTAGATTGGGCGGCATTACGGGAAGGGGGCGTGTGTTGCCCCCTCCCCTTTATTTATCAACAGTTTATTAAAAACAGCATATCCTATCATGACCCTGACTGACATCAAGAACTATCTCTCCAAAGAGGCAGTGCATCGCTGGCTGAGATTGCCCGCTACTTTCAGGCCGATCAATCCCTTGTTGAGTCGATGATCGACCGCTGGATCCTCAAAGGACGGGTTGTTGCCCGGACCTCCCCTGCCCACGGGCCCGGCTGCTGCGGAAAGTGCAGCGGTGAGAGCCACATGTGGTACGAATGGGTGGGAGAGGGTGCGTAGGGGCGTCTTTTTTATTTGGCCATCGTCTTATTTATATAAAATCTAAATAAACAGAACTATGTGTGCATCAGGCGATCAAGGGGACTCATCCTGCGGCGCGCGATGCTTCGTGAGCCGCTGTGCGTGCGGGGCATATCATCTCCATTACCGCCATGCCGTCATCACGGTCGGGCGCAATGCGCTCATGCGCATCATGGAGGAGTGCTTTCTGAGGGAGCGGAAAGGTCCGGAAATGAATCGGAACGGGTATCCGCTGCCGTTCATCATCATGCTCGGGATTGTGACGATCTCGGTGCCCTGGAAAGATTTTCCGATGTTCTGCAGGGCCGTCGAGGACGCTGTGTCTCTGGAAATCGGGATTCCGGAGCTTGCCGCCAGGCTGGCCATGCCGCCGGGCGGCAGAGAGGGCTGAAGACTTTTGTTACTCAAAACATCATCATAACCAAAACATATCGAACATGAAAAGAACAGGCATTTTCTACGGTTCACAGACCGGCAACACTGCGGCCGCCGCCAGGCTCATCGCAGACGAGCTTGGCATCCCGCCTTCAGATGTCCGCGATATCGCTTCGGCCAGTACGGACGAAGTTATGGCATTCGACTCGCTGATTCTCGGGACATCGACCTGGGGGACGGGGGAGCTGCAGGGGACTGGGCGGTGTTCCTTCCAAAACTCGGGTCCATGGATCTGGGCGGCAAGCCGGTAGCCCTGTTCGGGCTCGGTGACCAGCTCTCCTTCGGCGACTGGTATCTCGATGGCATGGGGAGCATCTACGACGCCGTCGTCGCGGCGGGGGCGGAGGTCGTAGGGTCCTGGCCCACCGATGATTATCAGCATTCTGAATCGACGGCCGTTCGAAATGGAAAGTTCGTCGGCCTTGCCCTCGACGCCGACAACCAGGACCATCTTACCTCCGTTCGGGTCAGTGCCTGGGTAGCGGCAATCAGCCCGATGCTTTCCTGAGGAGCGTTTTTTTTTGCCGGCAGCTCGCCGGATTTTTCCCGTAACCTTTACATCAGCAAACAATGATAAGTCAGAACATTCTCGAAAAGCTCAATCGCCAGGTCAACCTCGAAGCGGTATCCTCGCATCTCTACCTGCAGATGAGCGCATGGCTTCTCTCGCAGGAACTCGACAGTACGGCGACTTTTTTCCGCCGCCATGCCGAGGAGGAGAAATTCCATATGATGAAGCTCTTCGACTACATCAACGAAACCGGCGCTCTTGCACTCATCGGCGATGTGCCCGTTGCCGCTCCTTCATGGGCATCGCATATGGAGCTGCTCGAGGCGCCTACGCCCATGAACTCAAGATTACGGCGAGCATCAACGATGTCGTCGACGCGGCGCTCCAGGAAAAGGATTATTCAACTTTCGCGTTCCTGCAGTGGTATGTCGCCGAGCAGCATGAAGAGGAGCACCTTTTCGGCACCTTGCTGCACAAGGCCCGCATCATCCACACCGTTGAGGGCCGTGCTCTCTTCCGCTTCGACGAAGAGGTCCGCAAGTCCGTTCTCGGCCACGAGCACCATCAGCAGCAGCCCATGTTCCTCCAGATGGGCCCCTCTCCCTGCCATCATGAGAAGCATGAGGATCCTCATCATGCCACATCGCATTTGAGGCATTGAGTAACGGCCTGCATGCAGCCCCTCTACCTGTAACCATAAAGCTGAACCATGATGAAAGTACTTATTCACCATATCTACGAGTTCCAAAAGGGGCTGCGCAGCCTTGTCATGCATACCCTGCCCTCACGCCTCACCGAGGAAGCGACGGCAAAGCTTCGCCATTACGGCATCGACTACCATCTCCAGCCATGTGTGCAGGCGAAGGTCAACATCTACTTCGGAGCATCTGCGTGCGTGGCTGTAGTGCGCCAGATCACCAGCGGCAAAAAGCTCGGAGAGATGACCCATGAAGAGGATTTCGTACTGGGTTCCATGCTTGGCTACGATATCCAGAAGCAGTGCGAGCGATACCTGAAGAGAACAGGCGTGGCACCGGCCGGCTTGACGATCCACAAGTGCGCCTGAATTCATCACAAGTAAATCTCGGGGTGAGGCTGATTGATAAGACCCGGCTACACTCTTTATTTCGATGCGCAATACATGAAAAGATGGGTTCAGAAAACGGCATGGGCACCGAGTTCCTGGCCGGCGAGGCCTTCTTTGAGGACCCGGGCGTAGAAGTTGCGAAGGGTGTCGGTTCCGTATGAGGGGGTCATCTCTTCATCGTAACGGCCCGTTTCGGGGTTGAGTACCAGCATTGATTCAGAGCAGTAGTATTTCCCTATGCGGCGAATTCGGCCTTGTCCTTAAGGTTTGGAAAGAGTTTCGAGAGGGTGGCGAGGATTGGTATGATGATGTCGAACATCTGGATTGGTGCCCGGCGGAATTTGGGTTCGCGGCCAAGAAGCTCAAAGAGCATTTCGCCCTGCTCTTTTGCGGTGATTGCTCTGCCCGGGCCGCCGATGGGGAGAATACGGTTCTTTTTGTCGGCATCTTCAAGGCAGTCGGCCATGAAACGGGCCAGATCGGCTTCGCTGATAGGTTTGCATGCGGTCAATGTGCCGTCGCCGAACATGAGGTAGGGGCTGCCGTTTTTTACCTTTTCAACCTGTCCGGCAATGGATTTGAAAAAGGCGGTCGGCCTGACAATGGAGTAGGTGACGCCTGAAGCTATGAGCTCACGCTCAAACTGGAGCTTCGCTCTCTGGAATTCAAGCATCGGTTTCTGGACGCAGATTGCCGAGAGAAGGATAAACTGCGATATGCCGGCCCCCAAGCCGGCGTCAAGTGCGTTACGGGTTGCCTGATAGTCAATTGCCCATGAGTCCTCCACTCCTCCGGTTCGTGAGGTGAGGCAGGAAACGACGGCGTCGAACCGTTCTCCGCATATTCCGTCCCGTACTATCGACTCCGGATTTCCGACATCACCGAACCGTACTTCCGAGCCGTCGAGCTGCCGTCTGGTCTCTTCTTCTGTTGCGGTGGCGTTGACGCCTGAGCGGGGACGGGCAAAGCTGACAACCTTGTGGCCCCGTGCTGCCAGTTCGCGGGTGACGAATTTCCCGATATAACCTGTTGCCCCGACGACGAAAATGCGTTTGGGGTTTTCCGTTCCGGGTGCGGAGTGTCTTGACTGGTTGTCTGGCAGAGTGTTCACAATGGAGTGGCGGATGAAGGGTTGTTTCTCTGACTTGTTCATGCAACTTAAGCAAAATCAGCTGGTTTTTGCAATACGGCTCAGCATGTTCATCCGGCAGTAGACCCCTTTCCGGCTGAGGAGTTCCTTGTGTGTTCCCTGTTCGGCAATGTGGCCATTCTTGAGGACGATAATGGTGTTGTAGTGCTCCATTGCCTGCAGGCGGTGGGTGATTGTGATGAGGGTTTTGTTTTGAGTGAACTCTTCCATGGCTCGGATGATCTCACTTCCGTGAGAGGGTCGAGGTTTGCCGTTGCTTCGTCCAGAATGACTATTGGAGCATCCTGAAGCATTGCGCGGGCTATGGCAATGCGCTGGCGTTCTCCGCCGCTGAGCTGCATGCCGTGCTGTCCGGTGAATTCATCAAGTCTGCTTTGGAAATGGCCGAGACCTGCGCTTTGAAGTGCGGAGGCGATTTGCGCCTCGGTGGCTTCAGGTTTTGCGAGGAGAAGGTTTTCGCGGATGGTTGTTGCGAAAATATAGGTTTTCTGCGACACCAGGGAGATGTGGCGGCGAAGCTCTTCGGGGTGGAAGCGGTTGATGTTCTCTCCGCCGAGGCTCAGTTCCCCTTCGCTGCAGTTCCAGAAGCGCATGAGAAGGGATGTAAGGGTTGATTTGCCTGACCCGCTCGGTCCGACGATTGCTGTATGGCTGCCTTGAGGAATGGTGAAGGATACCTTGTCAAGAGCTTGTATGGAGCTGCCGGGATAGGTGAAGGAGAGGTTTCGTGCTTCAATGGTCATTTCTTCAGGTATGGCACGCGGGTTATCGGGTGTGATGACTTCAGGTGCAGCATCCAGGATTTCAAAAAGCCGTTTTCCTGCATGGATGTCCGCCTCCAGATGCCTTGCTGAGGCAGGAAGGGGGAGAATGGCTTCAAAAGAGGCCATGACGGCAAGGGTGACAATTGAGAGGCAATGCCACTGGTCTGTCCAGATTCCACCAGAGGCATGACTGCCGAGAGAACGGCAATGACCGCTCCGTTCATCAGGAGCCCGGTGAGCGCTTCATGCATGCCGTCGCCGAGTGCATTTTTTCTTTCCAGACGGAGTTTTTCCCTTTCAGCGGCTTCAAGCAGGTCGAGGTGTTTCTGGATGTTGCCGGTGAGCTGCAGTTCTCCAACTCCCATTGCAAAGTCGACGGCCAGAACCTGCTGCAATGCCTGCTGGCGGAGTATGCCGCTGGAGTTGCCTCTGCTGAGAAGAGTTGAGAGGAGGGGAATACCAATGCCCGCAAGCAGGTGGAACAGAAGGAGCAGAAGCGCAGCATCCCGTGACCAGAAGCCAAGCAGGAACCACATCAGCAAGCTTGTGAGAATTGCGGTTACGGGTGGAGCAAGGACTCTGGTATAGATGTTTTCGAGACTGCCGATGTCGTCCACTATTCTCTGGAGAAGATCGGCACTTTTGAACTGCATGAGTCTGGCCGGAGCTAGAGGTTCAATTGCGTCGTAAAACCAGAGGCGCAGGTTTGCCAGAATTTTGAATGTGGTGTTGTGGCAATCAGCCGTTCAAAGTAGCGCAGAACTCCACGGGCAATGCCGAAAAACCGGACGCCGACAATACCTATCTGCAGAGCTGCAAGAGGGGGTTGCAGTGCTGCTTTTGCAATCAGCCATGCGGCTGTGAGCAGGAGGCCGATTCCGCTGCCGGTTGCGGCGAATGCCGTGAGGGCGGCAAGCGCCATCCACCAGAACCAGGGGCGGACAAGGGCACTCAGGCGAAAAAATGTTTTCATGATGGTTGATCCTCCCCTGCCGCAAGTGCTTTTGATAGAAGGGTTGATGCGTACCATCTCCTCATGCGTACCGCTGTGCATGACGGCGCGTCTGAAGCATGATGATATGGCCTGCGTTTCGCACCGTTTCAAGCCGGTGGGCAATGATGATGGTTGTTCGGTTCTCCATCAGCGTTTTTATTGAGGCGCTCAGCGAAGCTTCAAGTTCCGGGTCGGTATGTGATGTCGGTTCATCGAGAACCAGAATGGGCGAATCTTTAATGAATGCCCGCGCCAGGGCAACCCGCTGTGCTTCACCGCCGCTGAGCCTTGCCCCTTCCTCTCCAATCGGGGTATCAAGACCCTGAGGAAGGCCGGCCGCAACACCTTCAAGTCCCGAGAACACGATGGCCCGCTGCAGCTCCTCTAAAGAGGCTTCAGGGTTGGCCATCAGGATGTTTTCGCGGAGCGTTTCATTGAAGAGAAACGGGTGCTGCGGAACCCAGGAAATCAGTTTCTGCCAAGCTTCAATACTGAAGCTTTCCAGTGGGTCGGTGCCTATGCTGATGGTTCCGGAGTCTGGATCGGCAAAACGGAGAATCATGGAGAGAAGGGTGCTCTTGCCTGAACCGCTCGGGCCGATGATGGCGGTGGTTGTGCCGGCAGGAATGCAGCAGGTTGCCGCCTTCAGCGCCTGAGTGCTGCTTCGAGGGTACGAGTAGCTCACATTGAGGTACGATATGGGGAGGCTCTGGACCGATTTCCTGTCAGGGGTGGCGGTTCCGTTTCGAGGTTCGGGGCTATCGTCCTCAAGAATGGCAAAAATATCTTTTGCAGCACTTTCTCCTTCCATGCCGGCGTGGAATTTCTGCCCCAGCTGGCGGAGAGGAAGGTAGAAGTCGGGAGTCAGAATAAGGACAAAGAGTGCCGACTGGAAAGCCATACTTCCTGAAAGCAGCCGGACACCTATGCCGACAGCAATCAGTGCAGTCCCAATGGTGCCTACAAGCTCAAGGGTCAGGGAGGAAAGAAAGGCGATTTTGAGAACTTTCATGGTCGCTGCCCTGAAATTTTCACCGGCCTCCCGGATAGCATCGTGCTGTATGCGGCTGCGGGCGAAAATTTTCAGCGTAGTCATGCCCTGGAGCATGTCGAGAAAGTAGCCGCTCATGCGGCTGAGCGATTCCCACTGCCGGTCTGTGAGGCTCCTGCCCGCTTGCCGATGAGTGCCATGAACACGGGTATGAGAGGGGCTGTCACAAGGAGGATGATGCCGGAGATCAAGTCGGTTGGAAAAACTGCGATGAGTATCAACACCGGTATTGCAACGGCAAGAAAGAGCTGTGGGACGAACTGGCTGAAGTAGGCGTCCAGTGCGCCGACCCCTTTCTGCATGGTGAGACTGAGCTTTCCGCTCTGCATTGACCGGGCCAAAAGCGGCCCACGCCGGGCCACAGTGGCGGCAAGACGGCTGAAAATTTTTTTTTCGTATCTGGAGTGTTCCCCGGTTGGCTTCCGTATGCCCTGCCCATGTGAGCAGCATCCGTAGCACGCTGAACAGGGCAAACAGAGCTATCGGCTCCTTCAGCGCAGTGAGGGGCTTGTGAAGTATGAATGCTGCGTTGATGGCTGTACTGAGAGAGAATGCCTGACCTATCATCATGAGGCCTGCCAGCGCTCCAGACAGAAATGACAGAACGAACGGCGTCCTGGTTTCGCGTATCAGCCCGAACAGGCGCCGGTCACGATTCATTGGCTCTGCTTTCGTACGGTTCGGTTTTTCCGGGAGGCATCAGTATTCAAGTTTTCCTCCGGTGGAGACCCGCTGACGGAACACCCAGTAACTCCAACCCTGATAAACTAGGACGAGGGGAACAAAGAGAAGGGCGACAATCGACATGATGCCGAGCGTGTACTCCGATGAGGAAGCATTGTATATGGTCAGGTTCCAGGCAGGATCAAGGCTTGATACCAGAACTCTCGGGTAGAGCCCCATGAAGATGGTGATGGTTGAGAAGGCTATGGCGATGCCGGTCATGGCGAATGCCCATCCGGCTGCATTTTTTCTGCAGCAGAAAAATCACAGATACAAGAGCGATGACGCTGAAGATGGGAATAATGCCGGGGTTGATGCCGAGATGGCTGTAGAGATCGGTTTCATAGTTGGTGTAGACCATGAAAATAAACGAAAGGAGTACCGCGGTACCCAGGCCAATTTTGCTGTTTTCACTGCCTTTTCCTGTAGGCGTCGGTGGTTTTCAGGGTCAGGAACACCGCTCCGTGAAGGGTGAAGATGGAGAGGGATGTCAGGCCGCAGGCAAGTGCGTAGGGGTTGAGAAGGTTGAAGAAGCCTCCGGCATAGTTCATCTCTGCGTCAATGGGAATCCCCCTGATGAAGTTCGCCAGGGCAACACCCCAGAGCAGTGCGGGTATGGCGCTGCCGGCAAAAATGCTCCAGTCCCAGAAACTCCGCCAGCGCGGGTCGCTGTGTTTGCTGCGGAACTCGAATGCGACACCACGGAATATCATGGCCACAAGCATCAGGAGAAGTGCCAGGTAAAAGCCGCTGAAGAGGGTTGCATACCATTCGGGAAATGCTGCAAACATTGCGCCGCCGGCTGTAATGAGCCAGACTTCGTTGCCGTCCCAGAAAGGGCCGATTGTGTTGATGATTGTCCGTCTCTCAATGTCTTCGCGGCTCATGAAGGGGAGCAGGATGCCTACTCCGAAATCAAACCCCTCCAGAAAGAAAAAACCGGTGAAGAGGACGGTTATGAGTATGAACCATAGTGTCTGCAGTTCCATCAGTATCTCCGTTACGGTTTATTCTTCATGATCAATTCCTGCCATGGCGTACTTCCTCATGAGGAAAAGGTCTGTCGCGGCAAGCATCAGATAGACAAGGAAAAACGAGGCTATTGAAACCATCAGTTCGCCACTGCTGACGACTGAGGCCGGTGAAACACCCTGTTCGGTTTTCAGGAGGCCGAACACTATCCATGGCTGACGGCCCATTTCAGCCAGTATCCAGCCGGTTGAGTTGGCTATCCACGGCAGCAGGAAAGACCAGAAAAAGAGTTTTTTCATGAAGGGTGAAAAGTCATAGTTCTCCCGTATGATTTTCACAAGACCCAGAACAGAGACCAGCAGCATCAGCGTGCCTGCTCCCACCATGAAGCGGAAGCTCCAGTATGCAGTAATGACAGAGGGAATGTAGTTGCCCGGGCCGTATGTTTCCTCATATTCCTTCTGCAGTTCCTTGATTCCCGTCACTTCGCCCTCAAAGGAGTTGTAAGCGAGAAAAGAGAGCATGCCGGGGAGGCGGATTGAGAAAACATCCTTCAGGTTTTCTTCATCACCGACCGTGAAGAGCGAGAAGCTTGCGGGATTTTCACTCTCCCAGAGTGCTTCGGCAGCAGCAACTTTCATGGGCTGCGTGGTCATGAGGTGCTGCATCTGTGTGTGGCCGGCCAGAGTGACCAGAATGGTGCCGATAAAGCATAGATGGTGCCGAATTTCATGGAGGTGATGAAGGCATCCCTGTCCTTTGTCCCCTTTGCAAGGTGCCAGACGCTGATGGCAATAACAAGAAAGCCGGCGGTTACAATTCCTCCGGAAAGTACATGAGGGAACTGTTTCCATACATGGGGGTTGAAGAGGAGGGCTCCGAAGTCGGTCATTTCAGCTCTTGCGCCGTCTGCCGACATTCTGAACCCGGTCGGGGCCTGCATGAAGGAGTTGGCCACGAGAATCCATAGGGCCGAAAGATTTGAGCCGAGAGCTACAATCCAGATGGCGGCTGCGTGCAGCTTTTTGGAAAGCCGGTCCCAGCCGAAGACCCAGATGCCAAGGAAGGTGGACTCGATAAAGAAGGCGAGCAACGCTTCAATTGCAAGAGGAACGCCGAAAATGTCGCCAACAAATCGTGAGTATTGCGACCAGTTCATGCCGAACTGGAACTCCATGACAATGCCGGTAACCACACCTACGGCAAAGTTGATGAGGAACAGGTGCCCCAGAAACGGGTCAGCTGACGGTACTTTTCTTTTCCTGTACGAACCCAGGCTGTTTCAAGTATGGCTGTGAAAATGGAGAGACCGAGAGTGAGGGGGACGAAAAAGAAATGGAAGACCGAAGTCATCCCGAACTGCAGCTTTGCGAGAAAAAGAGTGTCCATGGGTGAGGTCCGGTTGTATTGATGACGCTTCCAGAACGATTTTTGTTTCCTGAAGGTACGATTATAGTTTCAATAAATCCAAAAAAGGATAGTATTTGTCTCTTTTTCTGGAGTGATAAACCGGGCCCGTAACGCCCGGTTTATGCCGTTTGGTCTGTCACTGTTATGTAAACAGTTCCCTGAGACCGGTTTCATAGCTTCCGACAACTGCTTTCTTTTCGGTGATGATGCCGCGGAGCAGTGTTCCCGGAGTGACATCGAAAGCGTAGTTCAGCACCGGAGTGGTTGGTGTGGCAACCTGTGTGCCGAAGATGGTTCTCAGTTCATCAGCGTTCCGCTCTTCAATCGGTATCTGTGTTCCTTCTTTGAGCGTGATGTCGATGGTTGAGACAGGTGCGGCGATGTAGAAAGGCAGGCCATGGTGGCTGGCACTGACAGCATGGGCATAGGTGCCGATTTTGTTGGCGGTGTCTCCATTGGCTGTTATGCGGTCGGCGCCAACAACGCCGAAGTCGATCATGCCGCGCTGCATGAGGAAGGCCGATGAGGAATCTGAAATCGAGATGAATGGGATGCCGTCATGTTCAAGCTCCCATGCAGTCAGCCTCAGTCCCTGAAGGAGAGGACGGCTTTCTGCAGTGATGACACGCTCGATGAGCTTCTTTCCAGGCCAGGCGGATGACGCCGAGAGCGGTGCCGATGCCGCAGCAGGCAAGGGTGCCTGTGTTGCAGTGGGTCAGTACATTGAGCTTCCGTGTTTTGAGGATATCTGCACAGTCGCGCTTGATCTGCTCAACGCCGTGGCGGGCTATGCGGTCGCAGTTGTCAACTTCGTCATTGTAGATTTTGTGCGCCTCATCGGTCATTTTCGCTTTCAGTTCATCAAGAGAGTCCGACCCAAAATTGGCGTCATAGACCGCTTTCATTTTCTTTGTGGCAAAGAAAAGGTTGACGGCGGTGGGGCGTGATGCTTCAACATCGGCTATGAGTTGGCTGAAATATGCAGGGAACGCTTCCTTTGCTCCCTTGAAGCTGTTGACGCCAAGGACGACGGTGTATCCGGCTGATGCGCCGATAAGCGGTGCCCCTCTGACTGCAAGGCTCTTGATGGCCTCGATGGCTTCGCGGTGGTCTCTGGTTTCTACATGGATTTCCTGCAGCGGGAGTAATCGCTGGTCAAGGTAACGGAAAGTTCCGTCTTTGAAGGAGATTGCATCAATCATAGTGTTCCTGCTGAGGTGTTAAAGGTTTGCAACCACATTTTTGAAGATGGTGGTCATTTTCGGTTCAGCCCGGTTGGACACCTCAATGATCTCCTCAATGCTTACCGCCTGAAGATTGTCGGGGAAGCATTCGTCGGTAACGATGGACATACCGAAGACTTCTGTTCCCTGATGGACTGCTGCGATGACTTCGGGAACGGTTGACATGCCGACGACATCTGCGCCGAGTGTTCTCAGCATGCGGTATTCGGCCCGGGTTTCAAGGCAGGGTCCCGGAAGGGCGACATAGACGCCCCGCTGTACTTTCAGCTTGTTGTCAAGCGCGACCTGCTCGGCTATGGAGAGAATCCTTTTTGAGTATGGTTCGCACATGTCGGGGAAGCGCGATCCGGTATCGGGATCGTTCGGGCCGATGAGAGGGTTGCCCGGAAGCATGTTGATGTGGTCGTCAATCAGCATGATGTCACCTTTGCTGAACGAAGGGTTCAGGCCGCCGCAGGCGTTGGTGATGCCGAGGGTTTTGACTCCCAGATGTTTCATGACGCGGATAGGAAAAACAATCTGGTGCATTGAGTAGCCTTCATAAAAATGAAAGCGGCCCTGCATGGCCACAACATTCTTTCCTGCCAGCTTTCCGAAAATCAGCTTGCCGTGGTGGGTTTCAACAGTTGAAATGGGGAAGTTGGGGATGTCGGCATAGTCAAGTGCAAATTCAACATCAATCTCTTTGGCAAGGGCTCCAAGACCGGTTCCCAGAACAATGCCTACGGGGTAGTCGGACTGTGTTTTTTTTTCTGATGAAGGAGACTGCCTCCTGAATTTTAGCCTGCTGTGCAATCATGATGGATTGTATTTACTGGTTGACGGGCGTATGATGAACGGTCATCCTCTCTGGAATGGAAATTTTACAATATAATCCGGAAGGGGTGAGAAAAAAATTACGGACGCTCTCTACCGTAGGCATCTTGCACCGAAAATGGCGGTTCCTACTCGTATCATTGTGGCCCTTCCATGACGGCAGATTCAAAATCACCGCTCATTCCCATGGAGAGTTCACTCAGCTCTTCTGGATTTGGAGCCACCTCGCGCAGCTGCTTGAGCAGCTGACGGAGTCGCCTGAACTCATTTCGGGCCGATGCTTCGTCGGGAGAGGCAATGTTCATGAGCCCCTGAGGGTAATGGAGGGGAGGGTGAAAAGGGTTTCAGCCGCCGAAAGTACCTCGTCTTCGGCCATACCGTATTTCGTGGATTCGCCGGAGGTGTTGACCTCAAGAAGGTAGTCGGCGTGCAGGTTCTGTCGGAGAGCCTGTCGGGAGAGTTCCCGGGCGGTCGAAATTTTGTCGATACCGTGTATCAGAGAGACTTTGCCTATGACCGATCGGACCTTGTTGGACTGCAGGTGGCCGATAAAGTGCCACTCGATCGGAAGTCCTTCAAGCAGCGGGTCAGTGCGTTTTTCAAGGAATTCCTGAAGGTAACTTTCTCCGAAAAGGCTGTGACCTGCATCAAATGCTTCGCGGATCATGCCGGCCGGCTTGGTTTTTGACACCGCAATCAGCCGTATGGAGGCGGGATCTCGTCCAGCCTCCACAGCTGCAGCTTCAATGCGCTGTTGAATGTCCTGAAGTCCCGCTCTTATTGATGGCATCGCTGTTCAGTCTGCTGCTGCCGCCTCAATTGATTCAATGGTCACCGGCGTCAGCGGGTTGTCGTTGGGGTCAACCTTCACTGCGGCTATCAGTTCAACCACATCCATCCCATCATCAACACTGCCGAACACCGTGTAGTTTCCGTCCAGAAAGTCGTTGTCGGCGTGGTTGATGTAGAACTGGCTTCCTGAGGAGGCTTTCTGGGGGTTGTTGTCACGGGCTGCCGCAAGGGTTCCTTTTTTGTTCGGATGGCGGATTTCTGCGGGAACCTTGTAGGAGGGGCCTCCGGTACCATGGAGTGCACGCTTGTCGTCATGACGGGAAAGCGGGTCGCCGGTCTGGACCATGAAGCCGTTGATGACCCGGTGGAAGCGGATGCCATCGTAGTATTTTTCGGCAACCATCTTCATGAAGTTGTCGCGATGCAGTGGGGTGTCATCGTAGAGGCTTACGGTAATATTTCCCAGGCTGGTTTTGATGATGAACTGTTCTGCCATGATGGTGGTGCTGGTTTTTGTGGATGAAGTGGTGTGTTACTTGTGGCCGGAAAGCATCCAGAGCGAGCGCTGGGCTGAGGCTGCTCCGGCTGAACCGGGATATGTTTCAATGATGTTGCTGTAGCGTTGACGGGCGTTGTCCTCTTTTCCATCCTTCGCCATGCAGTCTGCCGCATCGACCAGATACGAGGCTTTCAGGGCGTTGTTTACGGCTTTCCCGGAGGCTTTTTCATAGTGTTCTGCAGCTTTGGCGTACTCTTTCCTGTTGCTGAAGCAGGCCCCTTTTCCAGCAAGGACGGCAGCCTGAAGATCAGGATTTTTCATGGAGACGGTATTGAATGCCGTGAGTGCTGAATCGGGCTCACCAAGGGAATACCATGCGTTGCAAGCAGCAGTGCTGCCATTTCGCCGCTTCGGGTGCCGTTATATGAGGCAGCTATGGTTTCCAGTCCGGGATTCTCTTTGTCCCCTTTGATGGCTGCCCGGTAGTCGCCTCTCTGGAGCAGCTGTTCAACAGCCGAAAGCTGCATGCCGGCTTCCAGTTCCCGGTCTGCCTGACGGCTCATCCAGAAATAGGTTCCTGCGGCTGCAAGCAGGCAGAACAGTGTGGCGCCGATGAGCGCATTCTTGTATTTGATGCCAAAAAAGAGAAGGTTGTCCACTGCCGACGAGGCACTGTCGTTTATGCCGCCCTGCTGTAAATCGTTCATGGAAAAGTCGTTGGTGGATCGTTGGTGTTTTTGTGAAACCTGATTGTGACTTGCTGTCCTATCGGATTTCAACCTAAACAAGTTTGCCTGATTTTCAAAAAATTCAAATCCCTCTGTTTCATTGGAGATCCAGGTTGAATGCGCTGGCGGTGTTCTTCATGATGGCTTCAGCGGCCTTTTCAACAGGGATTTCCCTGATTTCGGCGATGGTGCGGGCAACAATGGCCGCGTGGGCGGGTTCATTGCGTTTGCCACGAACGGCACGGGAGCAAGGTAGGGAGAGTCGGTTTCTGTCAGAAGGCTCTCAAGAGGGACTGCCCTGACCACTTCGGGAAGGGTGGAGCGTTTGTAGGTAAGGGTGCCTGGTATGGAGAGGCGGAAGCCCCTTTTGATGCATTCCTGTGCGGTATGCAGGTCGCCAGAAAAGCAGTGCATGACGCCCCGGAGTGCCGAATGGTGCTCTTCATCAAGAATCCGCAGGGTGTCCTGCCATGCATCGCGAGAGTGGATGACAACCGGAAGATTGAGCTCCGGGCCATTCTGAGCATGGTGCGGAATGCTTCCTGCTGGTTCTCCGGGCTTGTTTCGGGGTAGTGGTAGTCGAGACCGATCTCTCCAATGGCAACCACTTCAGGATATCGGGCAAGCTGCTGGAGTTCGTCAAAAGTTGCAGCTTCAATTCCGCTGTCGGCATCATGCGGATGCAGGCCGACATTGGCATGGATGAAGCTGTGTTTCCGGGCAAGATCAATTGATGTTCTGCTTGTTTCCGCATTGACGCCGGGGTCGATGAGAAGGGTGACGCCGGCTTCCTTCATTCGTTCAATGACTGCCGGGCGGTCTTCGTCAAAGGCAGGAAAGGAGAGATGGCAGTGTGCGTCAGCAAACATTGTTTCCTCCCGATGCAGTGCTGTCCGGAAAAATTCTGCCGTAGAAGATGATGAGCATGCATGCCCTATGGTGATGGCGGAATCGGCAATATTGAAAATGGGCCAGAGTGCTATCCACTGACCGAAAAGTTCACCCCTGTAAAGGTCGAAATAGAGGAAGTCAACCACCCGTCCTGTGGTGAATCTGTCAATGAGGTTCCCGATGCCGCCACCTGCAATCAGTCCGAACGAACCGAGAAACAGCGGCTGCCTGTTTCCCTGGTAAAGTGCGTAGATGATGACTCCTGAAACGATGATTGTGGTCAGGATGAGAAGAACTGCAGGCGGAAGGAACTCCATGCCGAAGGCTATCCCGCGGTTTTCGGCATAGGTGAGGGAGAAGAGGCCGGGGATGATGATGATGCTTTCCCCTGTGTCGCGGAGGAAGATGATTGCGAGCTGTTTGGTGAACCGGTCAAGGCCGATGACAGAGAGAAGCAGAAAGAAAAACCATCTCATGATGCGGGCGGGTGAAAAATGGATTGGGAAAAGATCAGATCGCAGTTGCACCTATTTCATTCAAAAGGGCGCTGCGGACAGCGTCCATAGGCATTTCAAGGTTGGTCCAGAGCCTGAACGCGGCAGCTCCCTGGGCGAGCAGCATTTCCATGCCCGGAATGGTTACGGCTCCGGCTTTTCTGGCGGCAAGGAGAAGGGGGGTGTCAAGCGGATTGTAGACCATGTCGTAGATGATCTGCCCTGGTGGAGAAGATTGCTTTCAGCCGGTACCGGGCTCATGTGAGCGTCGGGACGGCCGAGTGTTCCTACAGGAGTTGCATTGATCACGACTGCCGCGTCGCGGAGCAGTGCTGAGGATTCGCTTCCGCTCTCCCTGAGGTCCCCCAGGGCGCAGCGTTTGATGGCGGGATCTGTCATCCGGGTTTCTTTTGCCGGGTTGCGCATGAAGAGTGTTATCTCTGAAGGCATGAAGAGCGTGCGGAATGCCTCAATGGCTGCCAGGGACGCGCCGCCACTGCCAAGAATTGCAACCGGACGGCCCTGAATGGAGCGGGCGTGCGGCAGGAGGGGGAGGCAAACCCGGCAATGTCGGTATTGTGGCCCACAAGAGTTCCCTCGTGGTTGACAATGGTGTTGACTGCCTGAATGGACTTCGCCTCTTCTGAGAGCGAATCCAGAAGGGGACAACAGTTTTCTTGTAGGGAATGGTGACGCTGAATCCTGCAAGGCCAAGCGCACGGGCCCCTTTCAAGCGTCGGCAACCAGGTGCTCTTCGGTAATGTTGAAAATGGTGTAGCGGCAGGGAAGCGAAAGCTGCCCGAAGGCTGTGTTGTGTATCAGTGGAGAGTAGGAGTAATCCACTGCGCGACCGATAAGGCCGTAGATTTTTGTGGCCGGCCTCATGAAATTCCCAGCATCCTCCTGACAGCATCCTGCTGGTAGAGTTCAGGAAAGGCGGTCTGAAAGAACTGCTTCTTGTCGGGGTCAATCTTGAAGGCTTTGCTCAGTGCTTTCAGGGTGCTGAGTTTGTCACCGGCGGCAAAGTAGGCAGTCGCAATTTCAAAATGTGCATCTGCCGACAGCGGCTGCAATTTCAGCGATTGCTGTAAAGCTTCAATGGATCTGTCTATATGTCCGGCGTCTCTGAGTACTACGGCAAAATCAACCCATATCTGCGGGCTGTCGGGTTCAAGATCTATGATGATCTGATAGGTGCTGATGGCACTGTCGAGCTGGTTGAGATTATACTCGATTTCCGCTCTGAGGAGGAGAAATTCAATACTGTCGGGTACAGAGTCAAGTGCCGCCTTGATGGAGGCAAACGCATCGTCATATTCGTCAATTGCTTCCTGGCAGCAGGCAAGGGCGAACCATGCATCAGGAAAGTCTCCGCTGAGCTGAATGCAGTTGCGATAGCAGTCAATGGCTTCCCGGTACAGCTCGAGTTCCTCGCAGGCTATGCCGAGGTTGTAAAGCGCATTGAGATCATCCGGCTCATGCTTCAGTGTTTCCCGGTAGCTTTCGGCTGCCTCTGCAATGCGTCCGGTGATGGCAAGCACATTGGCGCGGTTGTACCATGCGAGGTGAAATCATCGGCAATGGCCAGAGCCATGTCGTAGCATTCGAGCGCTTCGTCATAGCGCTTCATTTTACTCAGAACCAGCCCGTTGTTGTACCAGGCGTTGATGTTGTATGGTTCCTCGTCAAGCGCCCTTCTGTAGCACTGGACGCTCTCATCGAATTTATCGAGCAGGTCTTTGCAGTAGGCCAGTTCATACCATGCCTCGGCAAAATCAGCATCAAGCTCAAGGGTCCGCTCAAAGTCGGCTTCTGCTCGGCAAAGCGTTCAAGCCGCTGGAGGATGATGCCCCTGTAGTAATGGAACTCTTTTTCAATGGAGCTGTCTGAAAGTATTCCGTCAATTTCTTCAAGAGCCCTGTCGAGCTGTCCGGTATTGAACCAGGCAAGGGCAAGGTTGAGGGTCATTTCACTGTCGGAGGGGCTGAAAAGAACCGCTTTCTGGAACGCTTCAAGTGCCTCTTCGAAAAAGCCGTTGAGTGTGAGGCAGTTTCCAAGATGGAACCATGTTTCGGTATTGAAGGGGCTATTGCTTCCAGCCTGCGGGCAACAATAAGCGCTTCAGGGTTGAAGCCTTCTTCATTGAGCTGATTGATCCTGTCAAGCAGATCTTCGGAATCAAAGATGGAGTCAATCCCCTCCAGATCTGGCTTCTGTTTTCCTGACAGGCCTTTTGGGGTATTTCGGTCGTCGTCAAAAAAATCAGGAAAGTTCATATGCAGTCGTAAAGTGTTTCATATGTTTCGACCCGTTACGAATCAGAATCATGAAATAAATATAAGAGAATTTCCTTACAAAACAGATTTCGTGAAGGTTACAAAACCCGTAATTCTTATTCGGAATGATAATGATTGAACACTGTTTCAGCCTTCATTGTTCCGGCGGTTTCCGCGAGTTCTTCAAGTGTTGCTGCGGCCACTCCTTCAGCTGAGCCAAACCGTTCAAGCAGGGTGAATGCGGTTTTTTTCGCCGATGCCTTCGATTGCAGTGAGTTCTGTCTGCAGGGTGCGCTTCCGCCGAAGGGTGCGGTGATAGGAAATGGCAAAACGGTGCGACTCGTCTCGCAGCTGCTGCAATAGCTTGAGCGCGGGAGAGGTTTTCGGGAGGTTGAAGGGGTCGGGGGTGAAGGGGATGAAAATTTCCTCCAGCCGTTTGGCAAGTCCGATGACCGGAACGGAAACGCCAAGTGCGTCAAGTGCTTTTCGGGCCGTGTTGACCTGCCCCTTGCCACCGTCAACAATAATGAGGTCGGGGAGGGGGAGCTCTTTACTCAGAGAGCCTCCGTAGCGTCGGTTGATGGCCTCTTCCATGGCTGCATAGTCATCGGAGCCCTCAAAGGAGTTGAGTTTGAATTTTCTGTATCCACCTTTCAGAGGGCGGCCCATAACGAAACAGACCATTGCACTGACATAGTCGGTACCCTGAAGGTGTGAGTTGTCGAAACATTCAATTCTGTTCGGCGTGTTTTCCAGATGCAGGGCTTCGGCCAGTGCTTTGCTCCCGCTGTGTTCTCTTGCTGCTTCCCCCGTTTCTGTTTCTGAACCATGTATTCAGCCAGATGGTGGCGTGCATTCTGGCGGCACATGTCAAGCAGGTGTGCCTTTTCCCCTATCTGCGGCACAGTGAACCGCATCTCCTTCTGCCTCCCGCCTTCGCCCTGCTGTTCACGCCCCAGAGCTCTCAGCGCTTCGGCGGCCTCCTCTTCCGGCAGTTCCGGCAGCAGGACTTCGTCGGGCATAAGGTCTGCGGTTTTGAGGTAGTGGGTTTCAAGTACCCTGCCAAGGATTGTCGCTTCGCTCTCTCCCTTGGTATTGGTGAGAATGAAGTGCTGTGAACCAAGCATTTTCCCCTCTCTAATCCGGAACACCACACCGCAGGCTTCGTCTTCACCGATGGCCACAGCAACCGCGTCCCGATCTGCCCGTCGGCCGCAACAATTTTCTGCCGTTCGCTGTACCGCTTGAGGCTGTCGAGCTGGAGTTTGATTTCAGCGGCTTCCTCAAATCGAAGATCTTCAGCGGCCGTCAGCATTTTTTCGTGAAGGTCCCGTCTGAGCCCTGCTGTTTTGCCTTTGAGCAGACGGACAATTTCTCCTATCATTTCCAGATAGTCACCTTCTTCCTGCAACCCTTCGCATGGCCCTTTGCATTTGTGGATATGGTAGTCGAGGCAGAGCTTGTATTTTTTTGAGGCTATGTTTTCTGGTGTGAGAGGGTGGCGGCAGCTTCGTACCGGAAAAATGGAGCTGATGAGGTCGAGAATGGTCCGCAGCTGACCGGCTTCCGTGTATGGACCGAACCAGATGGAACGGTCGCGTGTGCGGTTCCTGGTGATGAAAATCCGGGGGAAGGGTTCAGCGGTGATGACAAGCCACGGGTAGGTCTTGTCATCTTTCAGGTTGATGTTGTATCGGGGTTTCAGCTCCTTGATCAGGTTGTTTTCAAGAATCAGCGCTTCCACCTCCGATGAGGTGATGATGATCTCAAGATCGCGGATATGAGTGACCAGTACCTGTGTTTTTCCACTCTGCTGCAGCGGGTTGCTGAAATATGAACGAACCCGTGAACGGAGGTTTTTTGCTTTACCCACATAAATGACCCGCCCTTTGTCATTCCTGAACTGGTAGACTCCGGGCTCTTTGGGGAGCGATGCTATTTTTTCCCTGAGAAGCTTTTCCTGCTCTTTTTCTTCGGCAGCCATAGGTACTGCTTGCTGTTCTGTATGTTGTCCGGCGCTGTTCATTCCAAAGGTACAAAAAAAAGGCGCGGTTGGTTCCGCGCCTTTTTTCTCTTGAATCCTGAGTGCTTCAGTGAGCTGATGCTTCACCGGCCCCTTTAGGGTAGCGAAGGCTGTCGACCAGCTCCTGTATCTCCTGAGGAGGTGCAGGGGTGAGTCGGGAGACCACGAAGCTCACGGCAAAGTTGATGAGCATGCCAAGGGTTCCGATACCTTCAGGCGAAATCCCGAAGAGCCAGAACTCGGGCTTGTTCATGCCGGGGTTCACAAACTTGAAGTATATGATGTAGCAGCCGTGAAGATGATGCCTGTCAACATGCCTGCAATGGCGCCCTCCTTGTTCATCCTCTTTGAGAAAATACCGAGGATGATGACCGGGAAGAACGATGCGGCGGCAAGGCCGAAGGCGAATGCCACAACCTGGGCGACGAATCCCGGAGGGTTGATGCCGAAGTAGCCGGCAATAACAATGGCTATTGCTACTGCAATACGGGCCGAGAGCAGCTCTGACTTTTCGCTGATGCCGGGATTCAGCTGCTTTTTGATCAGGTCATGCGCTATTGATGTTGAAATGACCAGCAGGAGACCGGCTGCGGTCGAGAGCGCTGCGGCAAGGCTCCAGCCGCAACAAGTGCGATGACCCATGCAGGAAGTTTGGCGATTTCAGGGTTGGCGAGCACAATGATATCGCGGTCGATGTAGAGCTCGTTAGCGTTGTCTGTGGTTGTTTCGTTGGAGACAAGCCGCTGGCCGAGTTCGCCTGTTTCGCCGGTGAAAGCAGGTTTCCCGGCAAACGGATCACCTTTCACATACTGGATTGCTCCGTCGCCATTCTTGTCGGCCCATGCAAGCAGGCCTGTGCCTTCCCAGGTCTTGAACCATGAAGGGAGTTCGCTGTACTGCTGGTTGCTGACCGTATTGATCAGGTTGTAACGGGCAAAGGCGGCAATTGCGGGTGCCGTGGTGTAGAGAAGCGAGATGAAAATAAGCGCCCAGCCGGCCGAGATGCGTGCATCACGAACTTTGGGAACCGTAAAGAAGCGGACGATCACATGCGGAAGGCCAGCGGTACCGACCATCAGCGCAAAGGTGATGAAGAAGACATCGATCATTGGTTTTGAGCCGTCGGTATATGATGCGAAGCCGAGTTCTTCATGCAGTCCGTTAAGCCTGTCGAGCAGAAAGCCTCCTCCGTCAACAAGCTCGCTGCCGAAGCCAATCTGCGGGATGGGGGTGCCGGCGATAAGCATGGAAATGAAGATGGCCGGAACCATGTATGCGAATATCAGCACACAGAACTGAGCCACCTGCGTATAGGTGATTCCCTTCATGCCGCCGAGTACGGCGTAGAAGAAGACGATGCACATGCCGATGATGATGCCGGTGTTGATGTCGACCTCAAGGAACCGCGAGAACACCACGCCGACGCCGCGCATCTGGCCTGCCACATAGGTGAAGGAGACGAAGATGGCGCAGATGATGGCAACTGTTCGTGCTGCGTTCGAGTAGTAGCGGTCGCCTACAAAATCCGGCACGGTGAACTTGCCGAACTTGCGGAGATACGGGGCAAGAAGCAGCGCCAGAAGCACATAGCCGCCTGTCCAGCCCATAAGGTATACCGAGCCGTCATACCCCATGAAGGAGATAAGGCCGGCCATTGAAATGAATGAAGCTGCCGACATCCAGTCGGCTGCTGTTGCCATCCGTTGAGGACCGGCGGAACGCCGCCTCCGGCAACATAGAATTCTTTCGTGGATCCCGCTTTCGCCCATACCGCAATTGCGATATAGATCAGAAAGGTTATTCCTACGATGGTGTAAGTCAAGCTCTGTACATCCATAGCGATACAGTGTTAAGGTTTGGTGTGTGTGATTTTTTTTGGATGCCCTTAATCCTCGCGGACATCAAACTTCTTGTCGAGCCGGTTCATGAGAGCCACATAAACGAAAATCAGCACCACGAAGGTGTAGATGGAGCCCTGCTGCGCAAACCAGAAGCCGAGCTTGAACCCGCCAATATGGATGGCATTGAGCTGGTCGACAAGCAGGATGCCGAACCCGAACGAAACGACAAACCATACCACCAGCAGACTGATGAGGTAGCTGAGGTTGATTTTCCAGTACTCTTTGAGTTTTCCTTGTTCCATTTGGTTTTGTGTGTTTGTTGTTGTGGTTGTAATGCTGAAAACACATACCCGTAAGATAATGAAAAAGATCTGTCTTTTGTACGGGCTTCATAATTGTTAACACGCACTGACGCAAAACGCCCGAAAGCGCTCAGCAGTTCAAGCGCTTTCGGGCGTTTTATCCTGGTGTTTGCCTTTATTCGGCTATGACCGGAGTAAGCATTTTTGCTTCATCATCAGCAACGCTCCCACCCATAACCTTGGCGATGTTGCCGCCGAAAATTTTTGCCATGAGGCCCATGTTCATTCCGGTGATGTAGATCTTTCCATCGTTTCCTTCATACACTCCCCAGGCGCAGGGCATGAGTGTGGATACCTCAGGGTTCGTGGCGAGTACATCGCCTGCATACCTGGCGTTGCAGAGTTCGACGATGCTGACCTGCTTGTCGAGTGTGAATCCCTGCTTTGTGATGGCAGCAGTCATGTTTCTGGTGGCCGGTGACTGCCAGTTGTTCGCCTCGATGGAGGTTTTCAGCGCGGCGCATGTTTCTTCAACTGTGGTATAACGGCTTTCGTGCGTGGTGAGCATCATGCCGGGCATCATTTTCATGGCGAGTATTCCTGTAAGAATGACGCCAGCGATGAGTCCCGTAATAAAAGTGACAGCTTTGTTCATTGTTCTTGATTTTTGTAGTTGCAGAAACGGTTGTGAGGATTGCGGCATATCGAAAACAATGTACGGTGAAATCTCTTTTCTGGCAAATGCCAATAAAAGAGAAAAGGCCACCTTTTCAGGCGGCCTTTTCATCTTTGACTTCAAGCGTAAGGTTGTGGCTTAGAAGCTGACAGTTGCCCAGAGCTCTGCGCGCAGAGTGCTGGTGTCCTTTTCTGCATCATTGCCATCTTCAGCTGTGGTCAGCCAGCGGAGGGTCGGCTGCAGGGTGAAGCTGCCGGCTGCTGACTCGTAGACATTGTACTTGTACTGTGCCCACACAAAGGTGTTCGAGTACTCTGTGCCGGCTTTCTTGTCCTCTGCAGGGTTGTAATCAACCCAGGCCATGAACGGACCGTATTCGCCTTTCAGGCGGAGCAGGGTTGCATGGTAGTCGGCATCGGCATCGTCGCAGAAGGTGTAGAATGCGCTTCCGGTAAGTTTCAGCTCATCGCCGACAGGCATCGAAGCTGTTGCGCCGAGGGTCCACGGTGTGACTTTGCTTGCAAGCCTGAATTCTCTATCTTTTTCAGAAGTGAAGTTGTATGCAACATCATCCTGGTTCCAGATGTCGGTCTCGGTCAGTACGGTGACGATCTGAGGTTCAATGGTGACATCACCGATGGTGGTTTTGTAGGAGAGGTGCACCCCGTAGCCATCGTTGAAAAGGCCATCAGTATCCGTGTGTAAAGTGCTGGCCCTGCCTGCCTCGTTGTCCAGCACGAGTATGGTGGCGTTGAGGTCGCCATCGCCGATCTTGGTTCCGTAGTTTGCGCCGTAGCCGCGGTCGAAGTTGATGTTGAAGACCGGGGTGTCAAGAGCCTGCATCGGGTAGAGCGAGAGGTCGAGGATCGGGTTGTTGAAGCTGTTGAGCGGTATGCGGCCCATCATGTAATGACTGTCCTGCATCATGCGCCCGAAGTAGAAATTCGAGATATCAACAGTGATGCCTCATGGTTGCCATAGCCTACGGACTGCCAGCCACCGGCGATGTTGCCTTCCTCATTCATCAGCATGGTCTTGAAGAAGTAGCCGCTGCCGAGGTCTGCTGCCGCTTTCAGGCGGATGCGGTACTGGTATGTGACATCATCTTCCTTCGTATCGCGGTTGATGTCGCCGAATTGTGTGCGCATTCTGATGCCGGCGTCACCACCAAATTTCAGCTCAGCTGAAGCGGGTGTGGCGTATGCCACTACTGCAAGCAGTGCAGCAAGTGAGAGCATTTTTTTCATTGTGTTCTCCGTTAGGTTGTGTGTGTGTCTTCAAAAAAACTGCGCCGTTCCTGCTGTGAAGGAATCGGTGTCGGTCGCTCAAAAGAACAATAGTGTGTGTACTTAACACTAAATTTAATAAAATTAACGCACAAGTAACAAAATTTTTAATTATTGGTTTTCATCATGATGGAGGCGGGTTGTCTCTTTTTTGTGATTCACAAGTAATAGGATTGACGCATATGAACGAGGTGAAACTCAGGGTCAGCGCGCTTTGCATACGGGATGGTGCGCTGCTTCTTATTGAGCATAAAAGCTTTGCTCCGGACGATCCGGCCTTGCCGGAAAGCTACTGGATACTTCCTGGCGGCGGTGTTGAACGGGGTGAAACGCTTGACGAAGCTGTGAGGCGTGAGATGCTTGAGGAGACCGGGCTCAGCTGCAGCGTCGGGGGGATGGTGTTTATCAAGGAGCTGCTCTATCCGTATCCGGGCGCTGAGGCACAGGGCAGCCGCCACCATTCGCTCTCGCTTGGCTTTCACTGCGAAGTGACGGGTGGTGAGACAGTGACGGGGAAGGATCCCGAGTATCCGGATGACGAGCAGATGATTCTGAAGGTCGACTGGATTCCGCTGGCTGAACTTGGCCGGTATGAACTCTATCCCCCTTTCTCGGGGAGTTTGTGCAAAAAGGGGCTTCGGCCGGATTCCATTCAGCAGCACCTGAGTTTTTCGATTCTCTACTCTGAATTGCCGGTGTTATAATGCAGAAAGCCTCTGAACTCCAGAGGCTTTCTGCATTGTCTGATCTGTTTCTGCTTAGAACAGGTAGCCGTAGCGGAGGCCGATGTTGTCGATTCCCGGGTTCGGGTCTGCCGTGTTGGCGTTGGAGATGTGGTCCATGATGAGCGATATCCTGTGGCACTGGTATATATCATGCCCAACTTCAAGCGCAAGGCGAAGCAGAAGGTTGCTGCCGAGGTCCTTTCCTTTGCGGTCGTTCATTGAGAGGCCTACACCGGCGTCGAAGAACCAGCCGCTGCCGCCGTCCCACTCAAGAAGACCACCGCTGTAAATGTAGCTCGTGTCGCCTGCGCTGTTGATCGACATGCCGAGGTTGGGCCGTGCAATGCCGCCCAGAACTTCCCACTCAGGGGTGAAAATGAGCTCGCCGTTGAAATCGATGCCTTGTTCAGAGGGGCTGCGCCCCAGAGGTTGATGTCGGTATCGTGGGCCATGATGCCGATGCGGTATTCATGCAGCACTGTGCCCCTTGATTCTGCATGTGTCTGCAGGGGGGAGAGGAATAGAGAGGTGAGCAGCAGGCTGGCTGCTATGAATTTCCCGTGGAGGTTTTTCATGGCTGTTCTGTTTTGTGGTTGTGTGTTGTTGTGTGTGGTACTGCTAAGGGGTTCCGCCGAGCAGGGTCTCAAGTACCGCCATACGGATGGCAATGCCGTTGGTGACCTGCTCGAGCAGCATGCTTTTGGAATAGCCGGGTGGCTGTATCCGGTCGGCTACATGGTTCGAAATTTCTATTTCACGGTTGATGGGGCCGGGATGCAGAACCAGAAGGTGTTTGCCGGTTCTCTCAAGGCGTTCGTCGGTCAGGCCGTAATGGCGTGAGTATTCTTCAAGCGAAGGCAGATAGGTTCCGCTGGCCCGTTCAAGCTGCAGGCGGAGTACAATGGCCGTATCGGCCCAGGCAATTGCGTGGTCGAGGTCGGTGAAAAGACGGACTCCGAGTTTTTCCGCATCCGGGGGATCAGTGTTACCGGGCCGCAGAGCCCTACTTCGGCACCGGCCCTCAGCAGGCCGTAAATGTTTGAGCGGGCAACCCTGCTGTGAAGCACATCGCCGATGATGGTGACCTTCAGCCTTTGAGTGAGCCGAAGTGCTCCCGAAGAGTGAACATGTCGAGCAGGGCCTGGGTGGGATGCTCGTTTGAGCCGTCTCCGGCGTTGATGACAGGTTTCGGGGTGATGCGGCTGATGAGTTTTGCGCTGCCCGATGAGGGTGGCGGAGGACGAAAGCGTCTACCTGCATTGCCTCAAGGTTTTTTATCGTGTCGCTCAGGGTTTCACCTTTGCTGACACTGCTTGATGCAGCGCTGAAGCCGAGTGTTCCTGCTCCAAGGTTTCTGGCGGCTATTTCAAAGGAGAAGCGGGTGCGGGTTGAGTTCTCGAAAAAAACCAGAGCTATGCGCCTGTTCTTGAGCGTCGGGCTGAAGGATGCATTGGGGGAGCGGAGTGTCTGCTTGAATCCGGCCGCTGTATCAAGCAGTCCGGTGATGGAATCTGCACTGAGTCCGCTGAGTCCGGTGAGATGGTTCATGTCCGCCATAGGGATGGGCTTGTTGTCTGGGGTCATCTGCTGCAAAATATACTGAACATTTTTCTGAACAGGAAAGGAGGCTTTTCTGCAGGGATGCTTACCCCCCGGCCGCTTCCCAGTCCGCAAAGAGTTTCTCCAGTTTTTCAGAGAGTGCATGGTATTCTTCAAGCACTTTCGCGGTCTCGTTCTGGCTTTTTCTGTAGAAATCTTCCGTGGCCATCAGCGTTTCCATGCGCTCTTTGTCCTGCTCCAGCCGATTGATCTCCTTTTCCAGAGCGGCAATCTTTTTCGGGTCTTTCTGCTTTTCAGCCTTTGCCCGGCCAGTCGGTTTTTTTGCCTCAGGTGCTTTTGTGGCGGCTGATTTTGCTTTCAGTGCAGCGCATTCACGGCGCTTTTTCCTCTTCATGCTCCTGTTCCGATTTCTCCAGATACTCGCATAAGTGCCAAGATAGAGCTGCAGAGAGCCGTTTTTCAGGG
>PYLN01000010.1_pt1 | contig 29224 bp, 38 predicted proteins | sample 1675811 | NCBI WGS metagenome assembly PYLN01 (sample SAMN08732055, study PRJNA438928) | Freshwater metagenome, whole genome shotgun sequencing project. | isolation source: meromictic lake | place: Russia: Kandalaksha Bay | collected 2014-09
TTATGTGGAGCTGCTCGAAAAAGGGCTCAAATTCACGTCGAGATGATTGCAAGACGATCTTATTTCCTTTTTACGTAGGGAATAACAGTATTCGTCTACCAACTCTAAAATGGGAAGAACAAATTCACGTCGAGATGATTGCAAGACGATCTTATTTCCTTTTTACGTAGGGAATAACAGTATTCGTCTACCAACTCTAAAATGGGAAGAAGAAAATAGTGAATGGATAGCCACAGAGAAACCTCTTGCAGACGAAAAGATTGTTTATCCCATTGATGAAAATGGAGTTGAAAGAAACTGGCGATGGGGTCTTGACACAGCTATTAATAACGTTAATAGTTTAAAAGTAGAAAGAAAAGGGGGATAATCGTTGTTTATTACAAGTTCAGACAACCAGAAGGCTCTACACCTTTAACGAATTGGATTGATTCTCGATATTCTGCTACTGAACATGGTACTGGTCTTGTCAAACATTTTTTTAAAAAATATCAACCATTCTCTTATCCTAAATCATTATATGCGGTTGAGGACTCGATAAGTATTGCAGGAATGAGGGACGGAAGTTTTAATATTTGTTTGGACTACTTCGCTGGCTCAGGCACAACCGGTCATGCTGTCATAGCTCTCAATCGTGCAGATCAGGGCCATCGCAAATACATCCTCGTCGAACAAGGAGATTACTTTGATACCGTTCTGAAACCCCGCATCCAAAAGGTGGTTTACTCTGCCGAGTGGAAAGATGGCAAGGCTACAGCTCCGCAGACAGGTATCTCCCATGCTTTCAAGGTGCTGAAAATCGAAAGCTACGAAGACACGCTAAACAACCTTCAACTGCGCCGAACACCAAAGCAGCAAGAGCTGCTCGACACGCTGCCAAAATCGGCACAGGAGGAGTATCTCCTGCGCTATCTGCTTGACATCGAAAGCCGGGGATCGCTTCTTTCGGTGGAGCACTTCAACAAGCCGTTTGACTGCAAACTCAAGGTTGCTGTTGATTCGGCAGGAGCGTATGAAGAGCGCACCATTGACTTGGTTGAAACCTTCAACTACCTCATCGGCCTGCGCGTAAAACATATCGACATGCAGCAGGGCAAAGGCTTTGTGCTGGTAACAGGCTTGCTCCCGACGGGCGAAAAAACGCTCGTATTATGGCGTGATTTGGAGCTGGTGGATTATGATACCCTGAATCGTCTCTGTGACAAACTGGCCATCAATCCGCGAGACAGTGAATACGATATCGTCTACATCAACGGTGACCACAATATTCCAGCAGTTTTTACCACAACCGAAGCTGAAGGAAGTATTACCAAAACGCTGAAACTCCGACAGATCGAGCCGGAGTTTCTGAGCCGCATGTTCAGCGTGGAGAGGGTATCATGAGTTTAATCACTGTTCATGTTGACTATCGCCTTGCGCTCAGCGAGATCAAACAGCGTATTCAAACAACGCAAATGCGGGCAGTGCTGGCTGCGAATAATGAATTACTGAGCCTGTACTGGTATATCGGTCAAAAGATAGTGACGTTGCAGCAGGCACAAGCTTGGGGGGCGCTGTAGTGGAAGAGATGGCCAAAGATTTGCAGGCTGAGCATCCCGGTATTCAGGGGTTTTCCCGTACCAGTTTGTTTGCCATGCGCCAGTTTTATCTGTTTTTATCACCTCGCTTTACAATTGTCCCACAGGCTGTGGGACAATTACCTTGGGGCCATATCCGAACCATTCTGGCTAAAATCAAGGACGTTGATATTGCCTTTTTTATGCCAGTGCATGTGCTGAAAATGGCTGGAGCCGTTCAATTCTGGATCTTCAGATCGAACAAGATTTACACCTCCGTCAAGGTCTTGCTCCAAGCAACTTTAAAGCGGTACTGCCAGCTCCTCAGTCTGAACTTGCCCAGCAAACCCTGAAAGATCCCTATATGTTTGATTTTCTCACGCTCAGCCAGCGGGCTGTAGAGCGTGATGTTGAAAATCAGTTGGTGTCAAATATTACACGGTTCTTGCTTGAGCTGGGCAAAGGCTTTGCTTTTTTAGGACGCCAGTATCCGCTGGAAGTCAATAATCGCAGCTATTTTTTGGATTTGCTTTTCTATCACACCCGATTGAAATGCTATGTGGTCGTTGAGCTGAAGACCGGAGAATTCAAACCGGAGTATGTGGGCAAAATTAATTTTTATTTGTCAGCGGTTGATGACCTGCTGCGGGGCGAGGGAGATCAGCCCAGTATCGGGTTGATTTTGTGTAAGGATAAAACCCGGCTGGATGTGGAGTATGCCTTGCGCGATGTCAATAAGCCGATAGGAGTCAGCTCATTTATTACCAAAGAGATACCGATAGACATACAGACACAGTTGCCCACGGTAGCCGAAATTGAAGAAGAACTGGCGGGGAAACTATGAGCCGAACCCAATCGAAGAAACGCAGTTTCCATGAGGAGCTGGTGCTCAATCAATGGATGATGGGCTTTTTCAAAGGTGGCAGTTTGCAAGCACTGAAAAACCGGCTTGGTGAGGATCGTCATGAAGGGATAGAGGATGATGGTCAGACCGGATTTTTTCATGAGTTGCATCAGAATCTCTTTGAGGTTGATCGCATCAGCGAGCAAACCCTGCGGCGCTATGACCTGAATATTATCGGGCACTGGAATGCCATAACAGAACAGCGCAACAAAGTCGAAGGGGTTGTGCTGAACATGAAGTACTTCCAGTACCTTTCGCTGCTCTTTACCGAGATCTACCTTGACTGGTATTTCAACCATCGGCAGCAATTGCTGGATGGTCTGAATGATCGGTTGCAGTCTTACAATGGGGGACAGGAGACTGAGTATTACTTTCAGCGGTTTGAAGCTGATGAGCTGAACAAACTGGCATACTGGAACGCTACAGGCAGCGGCAAGACGCTGCTGCTGCACGTCAATATCCGGCAGTATCTTCATTACTTCCATAATGGTAATACTGAGGTCTATCCGGATAAGATTATTCTACTCACCCCAAATGAGGGGTTGTCACGTCAGCACTTGTCAGAATTGCAGCTCTCGGGCTTTGGCTTTTGCAGCTTGTTCGACAAAAACCGCAGTGTAGTCCGAGGAGCTGTTGAGGTCATTGATATCAACAAGCTGGGCGATGAGATGGGTGACAAGACTGTTGCTATAGAAGCGTTCGAAGGAAACAATCTGGTACTGGTCGATGAGGCCATCGCGGTACAGGAACGGCTGCAGGTGCCTGGATGAGCGCCGTGAATCGCTTGTCAGGGGAGGTTTTGCGTTTGAGTATTCAGCTACTTTCGGCCAGGCCGTGGCAAAGGGATTGACGGTGTTCAAGGCGGAGGATGAGCTACGCAAGAAGAAATCCAAAGTGCTTTTTGACACCACCAACCTGAAAAAATTGGACGCGGTCCAAAAGCAGCAGTTGGTGCTGACCAGCGATGAAAAGCGGAAGGCCCGAACGCTGGCTACCCGTGAAATTTATGCAAAAAGTATTCTGTTCGATTACTCCTACAAGTATTTCTATGAGGATGGCTATGGTAAAGAGTCGCTGATTCTAAATTTGAAGGAGAAGGATTATTCTGACGAGGCTATTGCCCGCAAATACTTTACGGCCTGTCTTCTGAGCTTTTATCAGCAGCAATATCTCTGGAATGCACATCGTGCGAAGCTGACCGATTTCAACATTGACAAACCGCTCTGGATTTTTGTCGGTAATACCGTTGCCGGTGAAAACTCTGACATACTCAACGTACTGCAGTTTCTTGCCGGATTTTTGAACGATGAAGCCAAGACCAAGGGGTGGTTAATAGATTTATTGGCAAATACCGCACTTTTGCCGGACGAAAAGGGGCGCAATATTTTTCATGACCGCTTTACCCCGTTGATGCAGAGCAGTGCTGATGAGGTATACAGCGACATTCTCAGGAAGTTGTTCAATAGTGATGCTCCGCAACGGCTGAAGGTGGTAAACCTGAAGAGTAGCAAGGGGGAACTGGCATTGCGTGTGGGTGATGCGGAGCCGTTTGGGCTTATCAATATCGGTGATGATTCCGGTTTCTTCAAGGAAGCTGAAAATCTCTCATCGTTTGACACCGAATCTGATGACTTTGGTGGATCAATGTTCGGGACTCTCAACAACAAGGAGAGCCGGTTGCATGTGCTGATTGGTTCCCGAAAATTCACTGAAGGATGGAGCAGCTGGAGAGTTTCCACCATGGGGTTGCTCAATATGGGCAAGGGTGAGGGTTCGCAAATCATTCAGTTGTTTGGGCGTGGTGTGCGGTTAAAAGGCAAGGAGTACTCCCTCAAGCGCAGCACACCGGGCCAGAGGCCAAAAGGTCTCCATATGGAGCGGCTTGAGACGTTGAATATATTCGGGGTGAATGCCGGGTATATGGCCACCTTCAAGGAGTATCTGAAAGAAGAAGGGGTCACCACTACGGATGAAATGATTGAGCTGGATTTTAAAACCTGTCCCAATCTGCCCAAGAGCAAGCTCAAGACACTTTCGCTTAAAGACGGCTACAAGGACAACCAGCTCAAGGGATTCAAGCGTACACACTTTCCCTGCTTTACGAAGTGCTTGCCGAATTTTCAGGAAAAATCAAAACCCCGCATATCGATCTTGATTTGTATCCCAGGATTGAAGCGATGAGCTCGAAAGTTACTACCAGTGTTCTTCAGGAAGCTGTCAGCCGAAATACAGGAAAAATTGCCACAGCGACCATGGCGCTGTTTGATTTTGACCGGATTTATCTGGCTGTTCAGGAATTCAAATATCTACGCAGTTGGAGCAATCTGCGTCTTGAACGGCAACGACTGGAAGAATTCTGCCTGAAGCACAATGATTGGTACACTCTCTTCATCCCGCAATCAGAGTTATCTATCAGAAATATCTCCGACATCTCTAAGCAAGAAGATATTCTCATCCGGTTGCTGCAGGATTATACCGACCGTTTTTACAAGTCGCTTAAAACTGCCTATGAAGCCAGTTCTATGATATTGTGCATGTCAAGGAGGAGGATGATTCTTTGCTGAAAGTCTATCACTTTGATATTGATGACACGGAAGAGGGTGAAGAGTACAAAAAGAAAATCGAAGCCCTTCAGGTATTGGTGAGTGAGGGCAGGTTTGGCGAAGCAAGTAAATGGAATGCCGGGCAGATGGTTGCGATCTGTTTTGACAGTCATCTCTATTATCCATTGTTCGCCGGTCTTTTCGATGGTGCTGTTCCATTGAAGATGCGGCCTCTCGCATTTGATGCCCCAAGCGAAGTACAATTTGTTCGAGACCTTGAAGCGTTCTATAAATCTCCATCCGGACATGACGTTATTTGCAAGCGCAGCCTCTACTTGCTTCGTAATGCCGACACCAAAGCCAAAGGACTTGGATTTGCCCTTGCAGGCAACTTCTATCCTGATTTCCTGCTCTGGCTGGTGGACGACACTACCGGTGAACAGTGGCTGAACTTTATTGATCCAAAAGGGTTGCGGCAGATGAATCTGAACGATCCGAAGCTTGGCCTTTACAAGGAAGTTAAGGTGATTCAGACGAAGCTTGGTGACCCAAAACTGACATTGAACGCATTTATTCTGTCAGCAACACGATTTGAAGGCCTACTCAATGTTTCCTGCCAGCAAAAAGATCTTGAAGAGCGCAATGTGCTGTTTATGACGGATGGAGGAGCAGTCTATCTGAGGAAGATGTTTGAGAGGGTTGGGTGATTATATTTGTAGGCCTAAAGAGAAAGTCATTAATAACGAACTGAAGTTATGAGATTTTTGCCATGTAGCTTTGTTAGGTGACCAAAACTATAGAGATAGAGATATGGGGGCAAAGCTTTATAAATACCTAGCTCCAGACGACTTGGATAAGGTATTTCCTATAGATGGGATGTGTACCTTAAAGTGCTCTTATCCAAAAGATTTTAATGATCCCTATGAGCTTTTTTTGACCATCGACTATAACCAGAGACCAGATGTTCTTGCTTTCTACCGAGAAGCGATTGGTCAGATTCCTCAATACCCCACAACATGCTTCTCAAAGTCGCCTGACGTGGTACCTATGTGGGCACACTATGCCTTCAATCATCAAGGTTTTATAATTGAAATTGATGAGGAAAAATTGTCGGCTGCCTTTCCTGAGGCCAGTTTTGGGGATATTGACTATCGCGATACTCCAAACGAACAGATTTTGGAGTTCTTGTATAGAGCAAACGCTACTTGCAAGCCTCGTCATATCTATTTTCTCCAAAGGGCGGTTTGGAACGCGGCTTATTTTACAAAAAGCACTTTATGGTTATATGAACAAGAAAAAAGGATGGTCGCGCATGATGATGATATTGATAACATCAACAATTTGATGCTTATTCGAATTCCTATAGAATGTGTTACAGCTCTTATTGTTGGCTATAAAGCTACAGAGAAGAATAAATTAGACATTTCCGCTATTGCCGGACAACTTGGTTGTTCATATTACGAAATGCTTGTTGGTAGAAGTTCATTGAAGCCATATTTCGTAAGTCCTGACAAAGCTGTACACTCGTTTGTCTATGGAGTTATCACTACAAATGATAATCTTTGCAAGACTTGTAAAGAACCAATAACAAAAGGAAATACTCACTGTGCTTGGTGTTCTATTAGTCAAAATCACGAGGTGAAAGCTGCCGAAAGAAATTTTTTGAGGAGACTATCTGAAATGGGCATGCTTGATAAATATTACAAAGACATGGAGCGAATTTCAAAAGGTCAATAAAGAATCATCGAAGCAAAGCTTCGGGGGTTTTTCCCATAGGGAGCGAATTTCAAAAGGTCAATAAAGAATCATCGAAGCAAAGCTTCGGGGGTTTTTCCCATAGGGAGTTAAAAAAAATAAGTTAAATATATTGGATTAGCCTTATGAAAATAAGCCGCTTATCGTTACAGAACTTTCGTGGGATAAAGAATGCTGACCTCAGTTTCGAAGGGCATACCTTGCTTGTTGGAGCAAATAATGTAGGCAAATCCACTATCTGTGAAGCACTTGAGCTTGCTCTTGGCCAGATCGGCAGCCGTCGCTCTCCTGTTGTAGAAGAGTTTGACTTTTACAACGCTGCTTATTTAGACGTTAATGAAGAGCCAATCGAGATTCGTATCGAGGTTTTAATGACAGATGTAACTCCGACGATTGAAAAAGCATGCCGTAGTTATCTGGAACGTTGGGATCCTGAAAAAGATCGTTACCTCACTCAAGGAGAAATTGATCAGGTAGATGCACCGGGAAACGTATGGTGTCTTCATCTCCTTACCATTGCACGATATAATAAGGAAGAAGATGAATTTGAGGCGGCGACTCATTACGCCCATGCTTATGATCCAGAAGACGAAAAAAATAGCCTCGTACCTCGCACAATCAAGCGCAACTTTGGTTTTCTTTATCTTAGGGCTCTTCGTACCGGATCACGTGCATTAAGCTTGGAACGGGGCTCACTTCTGGATATTATTCTCCGTATAAAGAGCCTTCAGACCGGAATTTGGGAGCATGTGCGACGACGGCTTGAAACCCTCAATCCACCAATAGAGGATGATACGACTAACTTGACTCCTGTCCTTCAAACCATTGAGGCAAGACTCGCTGAATACATTTCTATTGATAAGCCTGGTGAGGCAACTCGATTATTTGTCTCTCAGCTCACCCGTGAGCACATGCGTAAAACATTAAGTTTCTTTATATCAGTTACAAAAGACCAAAAACCCGTTCCATTTCAGGATGTGGGAACCGGAACACTCAATACACTGGTATTGGCATTACTCAGCTTTATTGCTGAGCTTAAAGAAGAGAATGTTATTTTCGCCATGGAGGAACCGGAGATCGCCCTTGCCCCGCATACGCAGCGGCGAATAGCAACCTATCTGCTCACGAAAACCACCCAGTGCTTTGTTACTTCCCATTCACCATATATAATAGAAACCTTTAATCCAAGTCAAATTCTCATTCTGCGCAGGGATGAAAATGCTACGGTAAAAGGTACGCAAATCACTCTTGGATCAACCGTTAAGACAAAGACATACCGCCGTTATCTTCGCCGCGGGATAGCCGAAGCAATGTTGGGTAAAGGTGTAATTATTGTAGAAGGTATTACAGAGCAAATAGTTCTTAAAGCAGTAGCTGAAAAACTCGAAGAAGACGATTCAGACAAGTACCCCCTCGATTTGTCAGGAATCACTATTATTACTACGGATGGTGATGGAAGCATTCATGAATTTGGCCAATTTTTTCACTCCCTCGATCTTCCGACGTTTTGCTTTTTTTGACAAAAAGAAAACGCTCTGAGACAGAACGAGAAGCACTAAACGATGCCCAGTTTGAGATCCTTAATGAAATCCCCTATGCTGGCATGGAAGACTTGCTGATCAGGGAACTGCCGCTTAAACATCAGTGGACCTACTTGGAGCATATCCGAGATAATGATATCGCACCAAAAATTGGTATTCCTTCCGAACAACCTATTGATACCAAGATTTGTGAATTGACCCGTAACGTGTTGAAAGATGGAAAGGGATGGGGCAGAGCGGCTGAACTGATTGACTTGTGTAGTGTTATAGAACTGCCAATAACCATTGTCAGCTTTTTAGAGCAAATTTATATACGTTTTCCCAAACCTAAAATACCTGATATTGAAATGCTCCCCAAAAATAGGACAGCTGGTTAAATTGGCTAAAACCCTTAAACCCAGCAGTCAGCATGAAGCAGAATCGCAGAAAATTCAACCCCGAGTTTAAAACCAAAGTCGTTCTTGAAGCTCTCAGTGAGCGACTCACCCTGACGGAGCTTGCCCAGAAGTACGAGCTCCACCCGAATCAAATCACCCTTTGGAAGCGAGAGTTTCTGGATCGTGCGTCGGAAGTATTCAGCAAGAGCGACAAGGCTCAGAAAGCCGAGCAGGACAGCAAGCAGGAGACCGAGGAACTCTACAAAACGATCGGTCAGCTGAAGGTCGAAGTGGATTGGCTCAAAAAAAAAACTTCAGTAGTCAAAACCCTGTCAGAACGGCGCTCCATGATTGAGAAAGAACATCCGAAAATCAGCCTGAACCGGCAGTGTGAACTGCTCTCGATTCACCGCTCAGGCTGTATTATCAGCCACGGAGAAGCACGAAGCTGAACCGTGAGCTCATGCGCCTGATGGATGAGCAGTACCTGCTCAAGCCCTACTACGGTGTCTACCGTATGTGGGAATGGCTGGTAAAGGACAAAGGCTACAAGGTCAACATCAAGCGGGTCAGACGCCTCTGCCGCTTGATGGGGTTGGAGGCCATAGGACCCAAACCGAACACATCGAAACCGGCACCCGGGCACAAGGTGTATCCGTATTTGCTTCGAGGCCTGACCATACAGCGCTGCAATCAGGTCTGGGCCACCGATATCACCTATGTTCCAATGGCTCAGGGGTTCATGTATCTGATGGCAGTCATCGATCTCAAGAGCCGCTATGTGCTGAACTGGTCTGTATCGAATACGATGGACGCCACTTGGTGCGCCGAGGTGTTCCGGGAAGCAGTCAGCATGCACGGTGCTCCGGAAATACTCAACACCGATCAGGGCAGTCAGTTCACCAGCGAGGTCTTCACAACAGCTGTCATCAAAGAGGCCAAAGTGAAGCTCTCCATGGACGGTAGAGGACGGGCTATTGACAATGTTTTCATCGAGCGGTTGTGGCGAAGCGTTAAATATGAGTACATTTACTACCGTCCCCCAGTCGACGGTATTGAACTCTACCAAGGGCTGAAGAACTGGTTCAATGATTACAATACGACCAGGCGGCACAAGTCTCTCAACGGAGAGGTTCCCGCCACTGTTTATTACTCGCAGAAGGTCCAGGCCCCGGAGCAGCATGAGCAAACTTATTTTCTCTCGATAGCTGCCCTATAGATGGGGAGTACTTCAGTGTTCCGTGTTATACCAGCGGAAATACTCCCCGAAAAAGTCCATGACAACTCCTTCATTCAAGTGCGAAAACCCGCCCGGATATACCGGTACCCGCTTGAGACTGCTGAAGAACGACTCGATGTCGGGTAACGGCGGCGCATTGCTACGCCACCGTTACCCGACGCTGAGTCGCTGTTCAAGACGATGAAGTACTAGTGTCACCTATCCGAATGCCTTCAATACGCTTGAAGATGCCCGCCGCTGGATGGGCGACTTCGTGCACTGGTACAACAACACCAAGCACATGCACTCATCGATCGGTTATGTGACACCGCACCAGATGCGATACGGTCACGCCAACGCGATCTTTGAGCAGCGGAATGCAACCTTACAGCGAGCCAGGGAGCTCAATCCGGAACGCTGGGGAGCAAGGCCTGCAAGAACGTGGGAGATCAACCGGGAAGTGGTGCTGAACCCGGCTGAAAAGTGAATGTTTTTTTTCAAAAAAATGCGACATCTTCGTTGACATTGTCCGCCGCCTTAGCAATTGTAATAAGTCAATGCTCATAAGTCCTCCTCCCTGTCCCTGCGGGACTTCTCCATCTCCTCTTTTTTATCGTACTCCTCCCGTATGGACTCATAGGTCCTGCGAGTAAGTGCCACCGCCGCAATCTGCGAGATATGTTTTCTGAAAAGGGTTTGTCCACTACCGAACATATTGAGAAGCATGGCAGGGGAAGGATTGATGTCTTCGGTATCAAGAACCTCACGGTACTGGATCCTTCCGCTATCCGTAAGGATTAGCCGGCCCTGATAGGAGAAATGTTCGTTAATGTAATTGAACAGCAAACACGCATCCACGGACTTGCCTTCAATAACATTGAAAGAGGTATACAGACGAAAGGTCAGAAGCTCGATATCCTTCTTCGCCTCCACATAAATGTCGAATATCTGGTTCTGGATGCCAATGTGTGTTGCTAGACTGCTATCGCCCGTCTCCAGGTCAAGCTCGACATTGTCATCCCATTCAAGCTCTTCCACAAACCCTTCTATTACTTTGACCAGTTCCATGGCAGCCTCCTCCGTGTGTATTCATATCAGTTGATAAGTGGCAGTCATTAGGGCAGAAAAGAATCCATGTAAACCCACTGTCTTTCGTAAGTAATCCACTATCTTTCTTCTGCACCCTCATTTTTCAGCCGCCATACATCAAGGTAACGCCGTATATAGACAATGGCTGTCCAATGCCGTGGAATTCCACGGGCCGGCTGAAAGGATGCTTTTACTCAAACCCGGAGACCCTCATGGGATATGTCGACAAAAACATGATGGAAGGTGAAGTCCTGTATGCCAGTGGCCGCCTGCACTGGATCATCTTTTCCAAAGCCATCGCGTTCTCTGCTGCAGCGGCCGTCCTGCTACTCTTCGCACTTGCCCTCCACATGGCGAAAATCAGGATACAGCGCAAGGGACCTTCACTCTTGGTTCATCAGTCTCTTTCCGGCAATCTGGTACGGCATTGAGGCTTGATCCGCCGGCAGTCAACCGAACTTGCCGTCACTTCAAAACGGGTGATCGCAAAGTTCGGGTTCATACGCCGGAGCACTATTGAAATCAACCACAGCAAAGTTGAGAGCTTCCATGTGGACCAGAGCGTGCTTGGCCGTATGCTCGGGTTCGGAACTCTGAACATCAACGGCACGGGTGGCGGCATCACCCCCATACCCAACATCACCGATCCACTGGGGTTCCGCCGTCGGGCAATTGAGGCTATTGACGATTCACAAAAAAGAAGCAGCGCCTGAAGGCGGGTTGGACAGTCTTTGTCCCATACGCTGACGCATATTGTATCCAGAACCCCTTAACACAAGACTGGAGAGGATTATGGGACTGGACATACATGAGCTGCTTACGACAATGGCCGGAGAAAAACCGGAAAACAACACGAGGCGTGACGCGGTCCGCGAGTTGGCGCGCAGCTGGAGCCGTGACCCCGCAATGCTGGAATGGATGGCACAGCGCAGGGAGTTTGAGTGCGAGCCATTTGTAAGAAAGCTGGTGGAACAGGAACTATCCCTCTCGGATGAGGTGATGGGAGGAACCCTGGCATGGCTGATGAGAAGAGCATTTTTTGACGCACAGGAACGGGTACGGCGCGACGCACTCATCGAAATCTTACGGGGGTGGGGGCACCGCCCCAAGGTAAAAACCTGGGTAGTGGCGATGACTGAAGAGGCGGAAAATCTCCATATCCGCGAAACCCTGCTTGAGCATACGATGATGATGGAACATCTGGATAAAAGCACCCGGAAGGCGGCAGAGAAAAAAACTGGCATCATCAAAGGCGGAACGCAGACGCCACAGTAACCTTGAAGACGGGATTGGCACAACCGGCACCGCCATCGAAACGGAAAAGGGGGTACGGCATCCCCTACAGAACTTTTATTCTCGAACAACTGACCATTTCTTGCAATGATCCACTTCCTTCTCACGCCCGACGCACCTTCGGCAATGAAGCTCCGCCGCTCGCTGGCTGAAAGTGGCGCCCTGTCCGGCGTCATCGCCGGAACCTGGCCGGAACTCATGGCGCAGGCCGAAGGCTGCGTCGTCCTCCCCCCTACCGTAACCGACTGGGAGGAAAAACTCAATATGGGGTATGGAATGTACCGGTGCGTTCTGGAGGCGCTCGCTTGAAGCCGTACTGGCTGAAGAAAAGAAATCCATCACCGCCCTCATCGGCAGCCACCTCGCCATGCTCCTTGAAGCTGCAGGTACTGCCGGAAGAATAGAAGGGGTTGACCGACTCAGCGCAAACCCGCGCCTCCAGAAGCGCGTGGAAGATCTGGCGGCACTTCATGAAGCGATGGGACACGCTCTCCCGCCCGCGCTCCACAGTATAAACCGGATTCTTAAAGCATCACCGGAACGAACCATCCGCCGGATGCGGATCTACCATGATGAAGGGTGGCTCAGTACCGGACCCTGGCAGGATGCATTGATGGGGCACCTCAACGGGTCAGCCGGCGAAGCGGAGGACCCGCAGCTGAGGAAAGCGCTGGAAAAGAGCGTGGAGGGCAGCCGGGCCCCTTCCGGTTCGTCGCTCAAGGTGATGCAGGAACAGCTCTTTACTCTCCCCTCCGGAGGCAAAGCACTCCTTGACGGTTCACTGCAGTGGCTGAGGGTCCGTGACGGGATGCAGGAAATGGAGGTGGCGGCAGGCATGATGCAGGAGGCGGTGCGGAGCACCACGGGCATGCTGTATGCCGATATGGCACTCCTCCTGCCGTCCGACATATCTTACTCACACGCCGCACGGGAAGTGTTTACTGCGGCAGGCATCCCTCTCTCGGGTCTTCGGGATGCATACGAAACCCGTGACCTTGGCGGAGAGGCTGTACTGAACCTCCTCTACTGTCTTGAAGATGTCCCTCCCGCCGTTTCCATGGCATCCCTGCTCTCCTCCCCGCTCATGCCGTGGAGTACCGTAGAGGGGAACCGGCTGGCACAGGATGCCATAGACATGAGAAACACCCTGAAACTCCTTGAAGCACAGAGCAAAAAAGCACACCGGATGCTGGAACTCGTAACAGGCGGCCCTGCCGATGCCGACCATCTTAAAGCGCGCATGGAGGAATTTGCGGGCCTGCTGGATGAAGCTGAAGAACTGAAATCTCATCGTGAACGGGCCGGGCAGCTGTGTAAAGCCATTGCGGCAGAGCTTACCGCCAGTGCCGGCCCGGTGAAATGGCAGGAGCTGAGAGACATTGTCCAAATCACCCCGCAGGCTGCACCGGCGCTGCCGGAACCGACGAGGGAGGGAGTCGCGGTCTTTTATGAAGGGCAGGAACCGTGGAGAACAGTCCGGCAGCTTTACGCTGCGGGCTGCTCTGCCGGGCACTTCCCCGAATCTGCTTCGGCCTCGATCATCTTCACCGATGAAGAGCTTGAAGAGCTGAAAGCGACTACAGGGATGGATATGGAACGCGCCGCTGTTCGCGGCGAACGGAACCGCAAAAGGTTCCGCCGACAGCTCACTTCCGCCACGGAGGCGGCAGTGTTTCTGGTGCCCGGTCGGGATGCGCAGGGGAAGTCACTGGCACCCTCATCAAGCATCACATTCGCTGAAGCGCTCTTTGAGACAGGTAACGATCGGGGACTTGTGCTCACCCTTGAAAACAGCCTTGAATACAACATGGCTGGCGGCCTGCCGGAGAAACCCGGTAAAGAAGGTGTCCCTCCCCGCGAACTGGTACCCGAAGATCTCGACTTCAAGAAGAACCTCCTTGAAACAGGAATGCAGAAGGACGGCACCCTGAAACCAGAGTCGCCGAGCAGGCTCGACACCCTCCTTGTCTCCCCGCTTGCATGGCTGTTCGAGCGGCTTGACATAAAGGCCCGGGAATGGGCACCGGAAAAGCTGGACCCGCTGAAGATGGGAACGGTCGCCCACGCCGTCTTCGAGCACCTGTTCACGCCGGAAGGGATTGCCGGCGCTGAGGGAATAAGAAACCTCCTGCCGGAGCTCTATGACAACGCTGTCAAGAAAACCTGCCCGTTCCTCTTGAGGCGGGAGTGGACGGTTGAACGCGAAAACCTCATGCAGGGCATCCTGAAAGCCGCCCTCGAATGGAGCGAAATACTTGAAGCCATGCAGGCCCGGGTGGTGGAAACCGAAATCAGTCTTGAAGGCACTCTCAGCGGGGTACCGATCCACGGCAACGCGACCTGCTCCTTAAACTTGACGACAACCGGATGCTGGTGGTGGACTACAAGAAAAGCAGCAGCGGAAGCCGCGAAAAACGGATGAATGCCGGCTGGGATCTCCAGGCCGAACTCTACCGGACCATGATAGAGACCGGAGGGCCCGAGAAAGAGAAAAAGGTCAGCGGGGAAGCTGCGGAAGTACTGGCCCGGTTCAAGAGCGCCGGAGAAATCGGCACACTCTACTACCTCATGAACGACCAGACCGCCCTTGCAGGAACAAAAGGGTGGTTCAACTCAGTCAGCGGGCTCGATGAACTCGGGACAGCAACCTCGAATGCCGCATGGGGCAAAATCCAGGAGCAGCTTGAAGCACTCAAGAATGGTCTGGTAACGATGAACACCACGGAAGATGAGAAGGCGTTTGAGAAAATTGGAATAACGCCATACGCGATCAAGAACAATCCTCTTGTCAGACTCTTCATGCACAATGAAACAACCCCGACTGAAAAGGAGACCGTCAATGAGTGAGCTGCCGATGCTGACCATCCACCCGGCCGGTGCGGGATCAGGGAAGACCTACAAAATACAGAAAACACTCGGAGAGTGGGTTAAAGAGGGAAAGGTTGCCCCCGAAAAGATTGTTGCGGTGACCTACACCGAAACCGCTGCAGCGGAACTGGTTGGCCGCATACGCGAAGAACTTGTGCAGGAGGGGATGCTCGATGAAGCCTTCAGGCTGGAGAGCGCCTACATATCCACAATCCACGGGTTCGGCAGGCGCATCCTGCAGGAGTTTGCGTTTGATGCGGGCATCTCCCCCACCCTCCGCAAGATCAGCAAGGATGAGGAAACCATGCTTGCCGGAAAGGTGCTTGCCGGATCTCCCTCTGCGGTGGGACTGATGGAAACACTGGAAGAGGACGGGTACGGGTTCAATTTCGGAACGAAAGCAACGGCCGAGGACGGGTTCCGTAAAAGGCTCCTCAACATCACTGATCAGCTCCGTTCACTCAGCGGTGCCACATCCCCTGAATGGCTGGAAGAGCGCACAGGGAAAAAAATTGCGGATGTATATGGAGGGGTTGAAGATGCCGAAACCCTTAAAGCCGCCCTGCTGAGGGCTGTTGAAAACACCCTGGAAGCATTTCCCCTCGACATCTCCAACACATACGACTTAAAGGCTGGGCCGAAAAAGAAGGTCTGGAACAACTATCGGCTCTTGAAAAGAGCCTCACGGAGCACCACCCTCGACACCGACTGGAAACTGTGGCATAAGCTGTCCCAACTGCACTTCTACAAAAAAAGACGAACCCCTCCCGAAGGACTACAACGACCACATCGTCAAGGTAATCGCAACAGCTGAACGGCTGGTGTATCACCCCGGGCCTCTTGCAGATGCACAGGAGCATGCCGCCAGGCTCTTGAGGGCTGCCGGCGAAACCCTGGCCGGCTACGAAAAAGAAAAGGGGAAACGGGGCCTGCTTGATTTCATGGACATGCTCTCCATATCCTACAGACTCTTCAAGGAACATCCTGAAGTCCTTGCGCTGTTCCGCCGGCGGATGGAGTGCCTGGTCGTGGACGAGTTCCAGGATACCAGCCCCCTGCAGTTCTCGCTTGTCTGGTCGCTGAGGAAAACGGAACCCACAGTACCGGCCATCGTCGTGGGCGATGTGAAGCAGGCAATCATGGGGTTCCAGAATGCCGATGAGCGTCTCTTGGCAGAAATGAGCAATAAGTATCCAACCAGCCCCCTTGAGGCAACTGGCGCTCTTCACCGGAATTGATGCGGTGGATCAACCAGGTCGGCGGCGCCATGTTCCATGAAGGGTACACCGCCCTGGAAGCGAAAGCCAAGTTCAGAAGCAGCATGGAGCCGCTCGAAATCATAGCCGCAGCGGAACCGCTGAAGGAGGCTGCCTGGGCGTCCTATACCGTCACAAAGATTCAGGAACTGATTGACACAAAGCAGCAGGTCTGGGACAAGAAACTCAATGTGCCCCGCGATATACGCGGTGGAGACATCGCCATCATCTGCTACAAGAACAAGCGCCTCACATTCTATGCGGAAGCACTCCGTAAAGCAGGCATCAGGTGCCGGCTTGAGGAAGAGGGATGGCTGGACTCCCGGATCGTACAGATTGCATGGCACTGCCTTGCCTATGTGGCCGACCCCGGCGACCGGCATGCCGCGCTATACCTTGCATCCACGGAACTCGGCACAGGCTCCCTGCAGTCGGCACTCACCGGACTGATGGAGGGCGGAGCGGTGGGAGACCGTATCCTGGAGAAACTTGAAGGCGTTGCTGAAAGACCGAAAGACAGGACCGTGGATGCGATCCTCGACGACATCGTCACAACTCTTGACCTGTATGGCACTATTGCCGGATGGCCAGACGGGGCGGAAGCACGGGCCGACCTGCTGAAACTGCAGGATGAGTGCATTCAGTTCATGACCTCAAGCCGTGAAGCCCTCTCCAGCGGCGGGTACTACGGCTCCGGCATAAAGACCTTCCTTGCATGGCTGAAGGCGAAGATGGAGCGACGGACAGCGCCGGAAGGGAAAACAACACCCGTCCTTCCCCTTCAATCATTGATGAGGAGGCGGTGCAGCTCATGACCTGGCACAAGTCGAAAGGCGGCGAATGGCCGGTTGTTGCAGTCTGCGGCATGGACGACGGCGAGTTCCCCGCCTGCCCAACACAAAGGTTGATTATGATGACTTCAGCGACCTTGATACAATCATGGATCATGCCTGGGTCAGGATACACCCGAAATTCCACTCAAAAGAAAAAAGCGATGCCTTCGTGGAGGATCTCAAGCCGGAATCACACGAAAACTCCAAACGCCTGCTCTATGTAGCACTGACCAGAGCACGCGAAAAAGTCATCCTTGAATGGCCGGAGTACCTGCCAAAAACCAAGGGAAAGTGGCAAGGAACCTACTGGCAGAATTCTGCCGGGCAGCAAAGGCAGAGGTTACACCTACAGGCATGAGTATAGAGGGAATGGAGTTCAGCTGCCCCGTCTCGACCATCACCCTGAAGACAGGCATTGAGATTGAAGCTGCGAGCACGGAATCTTCCCTTCCCGTGTTCGGCCGGCGGGCTATCAGGCGCAGCACGATGCCGGAAACGCTCACGCCAGAAGCGGTACGGCCGTCCTCACTGCATAACGACTCCGGCGCAGCCGTTACGCCCCGTGAGGATATCCGATACGGCAAGGGGTTCGCCATCGATATTCCGGATGTTGACGACCCGATGGAAAAAGGAAAAATACTGCACCGTGCGTTCGAACTCCTCTCAGGCCATCCGGAACGGGAGGAACTGCTTAGAGAATCTTTTGAAGGGATGCTTGCAAATGAACAACTCAAGCCGGTCAATGATGCCGTCAGAGCCTTTGACGCATGGCTCGGCTCACGGTTCAGCATAATCAAAAGACACGCAGAACTGCCCCTCCTCGCGCTCCACACTGATGGTTCTGTGGTAGCAGGCTTCACTGATCTCGTTGTGGAGACGGACGACGGGCTCTGGATCGTGGACCACAAGTCAGACCAGGTAACCACAGAAGCCCTTCTTGAGGAACGCTTCACCATCTACCTGCCGCAGCTCCGCTGCTACGCTGACGCACTGGCTGCAGCAAGGCCCGACAAACCGGTAAAAGGCTTATGCTGAACTGGGTGAGCTTCGGGAAGATAAGCGTGGTTGGCAGTCAATCATGACAACACAGCCATCACGCTTAAGGGAATACCACCACTCAATTGGCCTTACGAGCCAGCGGCGGCAAAATCCTATCTGGCGGGGGAAGACCTCAGCATGAAGTTGGGTACATGGATGCACTGAACCGCAGAATCTGTGAAGTTCTTTTTCGTATCAATAAAGTTGTTGACCGCAGAGTCAGACGAGCTGACCTTCAGGGATTTTGTGAGCATAACATCTTCCGGCCATACCGGATTGTTGGCCATGAGGGCCTGCTGCCCCGACTTACCTCCTTTGAACAACGAGCTGAAGATGCCCTGTTTTCATGGCTGAGAGGGTACGCCATCTGCAGGTATTTCATGCCCGCAGTTTCCCGCATCTTTTCCGTTCCTCATGCGTCCATCAGCCAGTCAGGAAACAGCGACCTGAAAAACTTTGAGACATTCAGGCAGACTCCTGCAGTCGAGCTTGAGTTCAATCGCGAAGGGAAATGGCTCCGGATTGTTCTGCAGTCAGGGTTCCAGGGAATCAACGACATCAAGGAGCACAAAGTCAGAGACGCTCGAAGGCTCTTTGAAGAGCGGGGAATAAAGACCATCTGCGCCCATATAGACATCTATAACGTCAAATGGCATTTGTTCCACTTGACCAGATAGCAGAAAACGATGCCCATTTCGTCACCCGCCATCAAATGGAATGGCAAAGCGTCTTGAGCATAGATCAGAATTATTTTAAATGGGCGCTTATTGATGCACTGCCGCAGCTGGAAGAGCTGGAGTTAGGCATATGAACACGGCGAATACTGAACAGAGCACCTTCATCGGGGTTGGGAGAACCGTGCAAGAGCTGCATCAAAAAATATGTACTTTAGAAATAATACGCTCAGATCATTGGATAGCCTCCGGCATTCATGCTTAACCACTCTTTCCCAGAAGCTCAACATGAACGAACTGCCAGTTGGACTGTACGACCTACTTCACACGACCCAGCTTCATAAGCGCCTGGAAAAAGCAGGGTTGCTCGATCGGGCTCAATGGACTGACTTCGATCGTGATGAACTGCAACACCGGCTTGCTATACCCTTATCGAGAGAGATTGCGTCATTCATAGCCGAGGCGGTAACAGGAAGAAAAGCAGAGCACCTGGCAGAGGCCCTTAATGAAGCGTTTCGCTCTCCCGAGGTGCTCCAAGCAATCATGCATGAGCTTCGCCCTCATGCCCCGAACTCGTTAACAGAGATCTTGCCTGAGCCTCCGCTACAGGGCATTGCAACAAGGCCCGACAGCCCCCTCTCGGTCTCTGCCCTTCTGACAGGATCATCACGAAGCCCGGCACTCAGGACCCAGCTCATCAAAGAGTTGGCAAGTTGCGACCGCGCAGACTGGCTGGTTTCGTTCATCAGGTATGCGGGTATTCTGCCACTCCTACCGGCTCTCGAACAATTCACAGCAACACCAGCTCCGGATGGCGAACCAAAATTGCGCATTGCCACCACTTCCTACATGGGAGCTACAGAAGTCAAGGCCATTGAAGCCCTGCTCGCTCTCCCCAATACGGAGATACGAGTCTCCTATGACACCAGGCGAACCCGCTCCATGCAAAGGCATATATTTTCCATCGGAAAACCGGCTTCGGCTCAGCTATATCGGTTCAGCAAACATATCAAAAGCGGCGCTTGACGAGGGGTTGGAATGGACCGCAAAAATAAGTCAGTATGAAACAGCTCATCTGTGGGAGCATGCCATAGCTGCATTTGAGTCGCACTGGGAAGATCGGGGGGAGTTCACCAAATGCGGAACAGAGAATATCGAAGAACTCAGGAAGGCCCTGGTTCAGGAACAACCGGGTCAAACCGAAACAGAGGATAGCGTCCCGCTTTTTGACCTTCGCCCATATGGTTATCAACAGGTGATCCTTGATGACATTCAGCACGAACGAAATGCAGGAAAACACAAGCACCTGGTTATTGCCGCTACAGGTACAGGAAAAACCATGGTAGCAGCTTTTGACTATAAGCAGTTTGCAAAAGAACAGACCGGTCGACCCCGGCTTCTCTATATCGCTCATCGTGAAGAGATCCTGAAACAGGCCAGGGCGGCATTTCGGCAGGTCATACGCGACGGCAGCTTCGGGGAAACACTTACAGGTGGAGCACAGCCGGCTGGCTTTACGCACCTGTTCTGCACCGTGCAAAGCTGGAATAGTAGGCAACTGGACAAATTACCAGCCGATCACTTTGCCTATGTCGTCCTTGATGAAGCTCACCATGCCGCCGCCAACACCTATCAGAACCTCATTACCCATATCCGACCGCAGTCACTCCTCGGACTCACAGCAACGCCGGAACGCAGTGATGGAGAGGACATCCGAAATGATTTTGGCGGGGCATTCACCCATGAAATCCGCCTTGCCGAATCCGTGGAAAGAGCTCTGCTCGCGCCGTTTCACTATTTTGGGATACCTGACCTTGAAGGGCTTGATTTTTCCGGATTGCAGTGGGTGAGGAATGGCTACGATGCCAGCGGACTCCGAGGGCTGGTTGAAAACAACAAAGACAGGGCGCGGTGGGTCATGGGGCAGGTGGATCGGTATGTCGCTGATATCAAGAATATCAGAGCTCTGGGTTTTTGCATCAGCGTTGAGCACGCGTCCTTCATGGCCTCCTATTGCAACGCGAACAACATTCCAGCAATAGCACTCAGTGCCGAGTCTCTCCGGGAGCTTCGCCATAGTGCTCAACGGCAGCTTGAAAAAAGGGAAATCAACATCATCTTCACGGTTGACCTCTACAACGAAGGTGTCGACATTCCATCCGTGGACACAGTACTCTTTCTACGCCCTACCGAAAGTCTTACCATCTTTCTCCAGCAGCTCGGAAGGGGTCTGCGTCTCCATGATGAAAAACCTCACCTCACGGTGCTTGATTTCATTGCTCCGCAGCACAGAAAGTTCAGCTTTGCCCGGCGTTTCCGAGCCTTACCAGCCGGCCGGAACTCCCGCTTATCAGGCAAATTGAGTCCGACATGCCTTACCTGCCCGCAGGGTGCTTTATACACCTTGAAGCGCAAGCTAAAGAGCATGTCATCCAGAATATTAAATCCGCAACTTCTGCCCTTCGCGGACAACAGCTCATGCAGGAGCTTCGCCAACTGGATACTGCTGCAAAAGGAACTGTAGGGCTGCAGCAGATGATTGATTTTCTCAATCTCGACTCTCCGGATGAACTCTATAAACGGGGGCTTCCGCACCAGCTTATGGCTGAAGCCACTGGGCGCTCAGGAAACACTGAATCGAGCGGATATGATGAATTGCTTGCAAAAGGGTTCCGCAGGCTTCTCTTAATGGATGACACCAACCTGATTAAAGACGGCGCAAACATGCTTGTTGCCGACGCCACAGCTTCACCCGAAACGCCTCTCCTGCTGCATAGCGTGTTGTGGGGAAACAAAAGACCTGGCGAAGGAACACTCAATGATGTCCAACAGTATTTGCTTACCCGCCCGGCCCTGATGCATGACCTCCAGGAGCTCTTCGGCTGGCTTCTGGAAAACAGGTCGCCTTTGCCTGAAAAGCGTTTTCCTGAACTAACCGGCCCACTATGCCTGCATGGTTCATATTCAAGGGATCAGATACTTCATGCGCTTGGCATGGGTTCATTCGAAACCCCTCACGCCTCACGAGAGGGTGTGCTTCATGTGCAGCAGCGAAAGCTGGACATATTCTTTGCAGACATCAACAAAAGTGAGGCAGACTTCTCTCCCACAACCATGTACGAGGACTATGCCATTTCTGATAACCGTTTCCACTGGCAAAGTCAGGGTACAACAAGCGACTCGTCACCCACAGGGCTGCGCTATATCAATCATCGCAAAGAGGGATATACCCCATTGCTTTTTATTCGGGACAGAAAACAGACGGCAAACAAGCTCACCGCCCCATACTTTTTTGCCGGACCGCTCCAATACCACAAGCATGAAGGATCAAAGCCCATATCAATTGTCTGGGAGCTGGAGCAACCATTACCGGCCCGGGCACTTGAATGGGCAAGACGGGTAGGATAAGCCTATGCTGCCGACTTCATGCCATGTCAAATGCTTCAGCCTACCGGATCTTTTTGCCGGAAAGATGCACGCATTGCTTTTTCAGCAATCGGAAAACAAGAGTGAGCGGGCATGACTGATTTAATTTTGAATAGTTTGTCAGACGCACCATTCCATTGAGCCTGTCGCATTTCGTCGTTCGGGCGAATAAAGGCTGACATCTGATTGAAGCCATCCAGATGCTCGGGCCATCCGTTGATGCTCAGGAACACATAGGCAGCAAGAAACCCTGTGCGCTTGGTGTCGTCTATAAACGGATGATTACGAATAATGCCATAGGCGTTGGCGGCCAATTCATTAACGGACGGCGCACCGCCATGTAGAAAGCTCACCCTGAGCGTTCCTGTGTTCCGTCATAGCCTTTTTGGAGAATAACGCCGGTGGAATTACCAATCTTTGTGACTGTTGCGCGCATAAAAAGCTCCGTTATGTTATAACACAACGGAGCCTTTGTCAAGAATATTTTTCTTGTCTTGTCCATCGCTCTATGTCAGCAAAGAGAGGGCAGCTATATGCCGCTGAGTACCCGTCCCTTTACTTCACAGGCTTCGCGGACTTCTTCTTCGGTAAAGAGTTCGTCGTTGTCCTGGCAGATGAAGTCGCCGTTGACCACTTCGGGGCATCCGGCAAGTGAGGTGAGGCGGTTGCCTGAACAGTCGAAGTTTTCTACTTCGGCGGGGGCTCCTACCAGCGAGGTGAGCTCGTTGTTGGCGCAGGAGTAGTTGCCGGTGACAAACGCGGGGCCACCGTCAAGAGAGTCGAGCATGTTGTCGGAACAGTCGAAGCTGGCTGCAACTTCCATGGGGCCGCCCTGCAGGGTGGTGAGCTGGTTGCCGGAGCAGTTGAAGTCGCCGACTATGGGAGGGGATCCAATGAGGGTGCTGAGGAGGTTCCCGGAACAGTTGATGTTGATGTATGCTCCTACAGGTCCGCCTTCAAGCGACTCGAGCATATTGTCGGAGCAGTTGAAGTCCCAGCGGACTTCCTGTGGGGCTCCTTCAAGGGAGGTCAGCCCTTTGCCGGAGCAGTCTATGTTGCCGTCCCCTGCTGTGGGGCCCATTGCCTGGGCGAATGTGAGTTGTTCAGTCATGGTTCGTGCTATTTGAATGGGGGATGCTGGCTGAGTTGCAAGGGTAAGTTACGGGATTGAGGGGACATCCTGAAAATACCAGTATTGCTTTTCCATGGCAGAGGTTGGTGGATTGCTGGTTGCGAAGAAAATCGTTCAATGAGTGTACAGCGTTCCCCCTTGTTCATGTGTGGTAGCGTTTGCGGAGGCCAAGCTTTTCTATGCGGGTGTAGAGGGTTTTGGGATGGATGGAGATGAGTTCTGCGGCTCCGCCTTTGCCGCTGACGCGGCCTTTTGCCTGGTCGAGGGCGTCGAGAATGAGGGTGCGCTCCATTTCACGGACCTCTTCTTCGAAGATGGCCATGCTCTGTATCCCTTTGCGGGGTTGGGGCTGAGAGCTGCCAGGTGGCGGCTGCGGGGGGTGAGGATGGTTGAGAAGTCGAGCACGGGGCCGTCAGTGAGGATGACTGCCTGTTCTATGGCGTGGGCAAGTTCGCGGATGTTGCCTTTCCATTGGCGTTCTTTGAGTTCCTGCATGTCGCGCTCACGAATGGGGCGGTTGGGACGGCCGAATTCGCGGGCGAACTTCTGGGCGAAATGGAGGGCGAGCATGGAAATGTCGCCGGTTCTGGCCCTGAGCGGAGGGAGGAAGATGGGGAATGCGTTAAGGCGGAAGAAGAGGTCTGCGCGGAATCGTCCGGCTGCCACCTCTTTCTGCAGGTCGCGGTTGCTTGCGGCTATGACGCGGACATTGACGGGAATGAGCTTGCCGCCTCCAAGGCGTTCGATTTCGCGTTCCTGGAGAACCCGGAGCATTTTTGACTGGAGTTCAAGGGGAAGCTCTCCGATTTCATCAAGGAAAATGGTGCCACCGTCGGCGAGTTCAAATTTACCGATACGCCGGCCAGTGGCGCCTGTGAAGCTGCCTTTTTCGTGACCGAAAAGTTCCGATTCAATCAGGGTGGCGGGGAGTGCGGCGCAGTTGACCCGAACGAGAACCCGTTCATTGCGGGGGAGAGGGTGTGGATGGCACGGGCGAACAGCTCTTTGCCGGTACCGGTTTCGCCTTGAATCAGAACGGTGGCGTCGGTTGGGGCCACCTGGCTGACCCGCCTCAGAACGGCTGCAAGGGGGGCGCTGGTGCCAATGATTTCTTCAAAGTTATGAACGGCGCGGATTTCTTCCTTGAGGTAGGTGCGTTCCCCCTCAAGCCTCTGGCGGAGAGTGTCAATTTCTTCAAAGGCGAGCAGGTTCTGCAGAGCAAGGGAAAGCTGGGGAATGATGAGGTTGAGGGTAGCGAGTTCCGCCTCTTCAAAGGGTCTCCGGCTGCTGGAGATAATAAGGCCCGCATGGCTTCCAGGTGCGTCCCAGAGCTGTGCGCTGATGATGGTACAGATTCCGTAGCGCTCCTGTACTTCGGCAACAAGCCGCGACTCACGGGCAAGCTGAAGGAATCTGTCGCCGGAGTATACACCCGGATGAGCAATAAGCTCGCGGCTTTCACGCATGGCATCTTCATCTCCTGTGTGGCTCAGGCGCTCCTCCGTACTGACCGAAATGAACCGCCCCTCCTCATCATGCATGAAGTTGTCTGCCAGGCGGGGAGTACCGTCATCACCAAACACCCTTATGCCGAGATAGACGACCGGCAGAAGCTTGCTGATCTGCTCGCAGACGGCAAGAAGCATCTGGCCGCGGTCGCGGATGGTCATCAGGGCGTTGTTGACGGCAAGCTGCATGGCAGTTTCTGCCTCCCTTTGACGGAGTTCGTCATAGGCAAGGGCGTTGCTCACAGCCATGGAGATGGGGGAGGTGACGGAAGCAAGCAGGTCGCGTTCTGCCTCACTCCATGCCTTTTCATCACGCGATACAAAGTTGAGGAACCCGATGACCTCGCCTCCCGAAAGGAGGGGAGAGAGCACAATCTGGCGCATCCCGGCGTCGTAGAAGATTTTCAGAATCGGATAGGAATCGTTGCCATGGCGGCGCAGCTCGTCGCCGATGCTGACGGTTGCCACGGCTGGCTTTGCGAGAAATGGCTCAAACCATGAGCCGGCAAGTAGCCGTTTCTCGTTTGCGAACCCCTGAGCTATGGGGAAGAGGAACATCTCGAAAAAAACGCTGACATACCGGCGGTCTTTATCAATGGTGACGATGACGGCTGAATCAAACTTGAACATCAGCCTGAGCTTGTCGGTAAGGGTGTGGAAAAGCTCTTGCGGGTCGCGCACGCTTCCGACTGCATCGCTGATGTACTGGGTCAGCCGGCGGGACTCAATGAGGGAGGGATCAGTCATGGGCGGAGGCAAGATCTATTTTTTCCGGATTTTCAGGAACACCTTTTACAGAATATTCCGAATATTCCAGACTTTTCATAACAGTAAGAATATCAGAAAAAGTATCAACTGCTTTCTAATGAATATGTTATATTAATACTTCGGATGTGGCAGGTATGGCACGGGAATTGCACCGTATCTACTGCACCCTTAACAACGCAGAGGCCATGAAGCTACGATTCACTACGGCACTGATACTGATTGCGGCATTCGCCCTTCCAACGGCGTCTCATGCCGCCACCTTCACCCTCAATAATGCATTGCAGCGGGTTCGGGAGAACAGTCCCCGCCTGCGCCAGGCACGCGAAAACCTCAATGCCGCAGAAGCACGGACTGAAGGGAGCAGAAGCGGCTGGTACCCTCACCTTTCAGCAATTGCCGATTACAGCTATCGCGACCCGATTTCCGAGTACCAGGGGATGAAGTTCATGCCCGCCAACAGCTACAACGCCCGAGTTGGCGCGGAGATGACGCTGCTTGATTTCGGCCGTACAGCCAAGGGCGTCTCCATAGCGCGCTCGAGTGAAAAAGCAGCCGGCCTTTCCCTCTCCCTCACTGAACGGGACCTCGCCTATACAACCATTCAGGTGTTCCATACCATGCTCTTCCTCCGCGAAGCTGTGCTTGTGCAGGAGAAAGAGATTGCCGCGCTTGAGAAAAACCTTGAGTATACCCGGACGCGGTACCGCGAAGGGTGGCAACACGCTTTGATTTGCTCTCCACAGAGGTTCGGCTGGCCTCGGCTGTGACAAAAAAAACAGATCTGGAGAGCGAGCTGGCCAATCAATCCATAGCCCTCAGCCGGCTTTGCGGCTTACCTGAAGATGAGCCCGTCGGGGTTGAAGGATCGTTTGCTTCCGTTGAACAGGGAGAGGAGGAATCGTCGCTTGTTGTCTCCGCTCTCGAAAAAACGCCTTGAACTGAGGCTTGCCGGGGAACATGAGCGCACGGCCATCAGAAAAACTGAGCTTGCAGAAAGGGCCTGTCTTCCCGTTATCACCGGGAACCTCTCCTGGGGAACCGCCAACGGCTTTCTGCCCGACCTTGAGGAGATGCGCCCGAATACAGCGGCAGGCGTGAGAATGGAGCTCCCGCTTTTTACCGGGTTCGCCATCCGTTCTGAAAAACGCGCAGCACTTGCCATGCAGCGGGCAGCCGGGGCCGAACGGCTCGATACCGACCAGCAGATCCGCCAGGAGGTTCGCCAGTCACTGAACTCCCTGAGGCCAGCCGCCAGAACATTGCCACCACAACCCTGCAGGTGAAGCAGGCTGAACTTGCCGCAGAGCACGCCCGCACCCGGTACCGCAACGGACTTGCCACTGCGCTTGACCTGCTTGATACAGAGCCTCGCTTGCCGAGGCGGAACTCTCCAACCTGCAGGCCCGCTACACTTTAGTTATGAACACCTATGCCTTAAACGGGCGGCGGGAGAACCGCTTGAACCCATTCAGCAACCCGACCAGAAAACACCATGAAACCTCAGGAAAAACGAATACTTGCTCCGGTTGATTTTTCAGCCGACTCGCTCCATACAATACGATACCTTGCCGAGCACCATTCCACAGGAACACGGCTGACCGTGCTTCATGTGGTTCCCGATGAGATGCGGGGTGACGAAGATACGATGCTCAGAGAGCATCTTCTTATGTTCTCGCAATACTCAGGAATCCTTGCGGATTCAGGGTGTGATGTGCGTTTTGCAGTTGCCTATGGCAATCCCGCAAAGATGATTCTGGAGAACGCCCGCAACGGGGGCGCCGGAATGATTGTTCTGGGGTCGCACGGAAGCAGCCGCCTGCTCCGCCTTCTTGTGGGAAGCACAACCGAATCAGTCATGCGCCACTCTCCCTGCCCTGTTCTGGTACTGAAAACGCCGGAACTTGAGACAGAAGAGGACGACTGCCCGGACGAGGAGACGCGCGCAACAATCAACGCATAAGCACCTATGGAAGAAGTACCTGCCGGCAAAGGTTCCGGCTCAAAGCCCCCCGTCAATCCCATGCGGTATCTGGTTCTTGGGATACTGCTTGCAATAGGCTTGTGTTTGGGGGAATGAAGCTCTACCACTCATTTCTCTATGAAGAGACCGACAACGCCCAGATTGAGGGGGACATCTATCCTGTAATTTCCCGTGTGCCGGGCAAGGTTATTGAGGTCACGGCGGAGGATAACGGGAAGGTTGCCCGGGGAGACGCCCTCATCAGCTCGACTCGCTTGATTTTGTGGTGCGGCGCGACGCTGCCGTGGCTGCACTTGAGAGCGCAAAAGCCTCTGCCGAGCCGCACGGGCGGCAATAACGGCAGCAAAGGCCAATGAGCGAAAACTCCAGGCCGATCTTCGCCGAAGCCGGAACCTGCAGGAGCAGGATGTTATTTCAAAAGCGGAGCTGGACGCGGTCACTGCGGGAGCAACCGGCTCTTCAGCAGAGCATGCAGGAGCTTCAGGGCAATACCGGGCAGCGCTTGCTTTGGTGAAGGTGCGCGAGGCGGAGCTTCAGAACGCACGCCTGCAGCTTTCCTATACAACCATCACCGCTCCGGCAGATGGCCATGTTGCCAGAAAGAATGTACAGCCCGGGCAGTTCGTGCAGCCGGGTCAATGGCTCATCGGGCTTGTAGCAGCAGTGAGCTCTGGGTGGTGGCCAATTTCAAGGAGACGCAGCTCACCAACATACGCCCCGGCCAGAAGGTCGATATCAAGGTTGATGCCTTCCCCGGCAAATCGTTCGAGGGACGGGTGGAGTCAATCTCATCGGGCACCGGCTCAAAGTTCTCCCTTCTCCCCCCCGACAATGCAAGCGGCAACTTCGTGAAGGTTGCCCAGCGGGTGCCGGTGAAAATTGTGTTTACGGAAACACCCGATCAGCCTCTTGCCGCAGGAATGAGTGTGGTAGCGGATGTCAGGGTGAAGTGAGGACTCAGCCATGAGCGGAGCAGCTGCAGCCGGGGCATACGAAGACGGACACACTTACGAAACCGGGTTCCGGAAGGCAATCATCACCATTACGGTGATTGTGGCCGCAATGCTGGAACTAATCGACACCACAATCGTCAATGTGGCAATCAGCCACATCAGCGGCAACCTCGGCGCCAGCATTGAGGATGTTTCGTGGGTTATCATCAGCTACGCAATAGCCAATGTCATTGTCATCCCTCTTTCCGGGTTTCTCGGAAACCTGCTCGGGCGGCGCACTTACTTCATTGGCTCCATCCTTCTCTTTACTTTGGCATCGCTGCTCTGCGGCATAGCCGACAACATCTGGACGCTGGTCTTTTTTCCGCTTTATTCAGGGCATAGGGGGCGGGGCGCTTTCTGCCCACATCCCAGCCATTCTCTATGAGACCTTCCGCCTGAGGAGCGGGGAGCGGCCACAGGCATATTCTCAATGGGCCTTGTGCTCGGCCCCACCATCGGGCCCGCCTTCGT
>PYLN01000011.1_pt1 | contig 29000 bp, 37 predicted proteins | sample 1675811 | NCBI WGS metagenome assembly PYLN01 (sample SAMN08732055, study PRJNA438928) | Freshwater metagenome, whole genome shotgun sequencing project. | isolation source: meromictic lake | place: Russia: Kandalaksha Bay | collected 2014-09
AAATCATGCCTTGAGGCTATTACGGGAACACATCAATCCCTTGCATTCCAGACATGGTTTTCTCCATAAACCGCTGGGTCTTTCGGGGGGGAGTTGACCATTGAGGTTCCGAGCACTTTTTTTTATGAATGGATTGAAGAACACTACTCCCAATTCCTCAACACGGCACTCAAGAAAATTATCGGTCCCGAAGCCAGACTGATGTATTCAATAGTGATGGACAAATCCCAGACCGAGCCCGTCACCATACAGCTCCCGCTTCAGAACAGCCAGCCGGACAAAAAGGCCTCAGAAGAAGCCGTTAAAAAATCATCAGACAGTTTCGAGAGAGATATTGAGCGCTTTGAAACACAGCTGAACTCAAAATATACCTTCGATACACTGATTCGTGGTGACTGCAACTCTCTTGCTTTTGCCGCCGCCAAGTCCATTGCACAGAATCCCGGACAGAATGCCTTCAATCCGCTCGTCATTTATGGGGGGTGGGACTCGGCAAAACCCATATGATGCAGGCAATTGGCAATACAGTCCGCCAGGAACGAGAGGGGGCGAAAGTACTCTATGTATCGAGCGAAAAATTTGCCATTGATTTTGTCAATGCCATACAGAACGGAAAAATTCAGGAATTCTCGTCGTTTTACCGCACAATTGATGTCCTTATCATAGACGATATCCAGTTCTTTTCAGGAAAAGAAAAAACGCAGGAGGAGATATTTCATATTTTCAACACCCTGCATCAGTCAAACAAACAGATTATTCTTTCCGCCGATCGTCCCATCAAAAACATCAAAGGGATTGAAGACCGGCTGATCTCGCGTTTCAACTGGGGACTTTCAGCCGACATACAGCCGCCAGACTATGAAACCCGCAAAGCGATCATTCTCAGTAAACTCCAGCAGAGCGGGGTTGATCTTGATGAAAATGTGATTGAATTCATAGCCAACAACATTACAGACAATGTCAGGGAACTGGAAGGCTGCATTGTCAAGCTTCTTGCCGCCCGGTCGCTCGACAATCGCGACATTGACCTCTCTTTCACAAAATTGACCCTGAAAGACATTATCCGGCACAGCGCAAAACAACTGAACCTTGATACCATCGAAAAGGTCATCTGTGAATTTTATGCCATAACCTCCAATGATCTGAAAGGCAAATCAAAGAAAAAGGAAATCGCAACAGGCCGTCAGATTGCCATGTATCTTGCAAAACAACTGACAGAATCATCACTGAAAACCATAGGACTCCATTTCGGAGGACGAGACCACTCTACTGTCATTCATGCCGTCAACACTATCGCCAGACGCATTGAAGCAGAGGGAGAAGATCAGGGACGAATCAATGAAATAAGAAGGAGAATTGAACTCGTTTCAATGTAAACTGCAGTGTGGATAAGATGTTGAAAGGGTGTTCACTCTATCTTGACAGACCCGCAGTTGTCAACACCACAGGAGAAAGAGAAAAACAGTCAACAAACCACCCACAGCCCTGAACTGGTAGTATCAACAGGTTATGCACACCGGAAGAATAAAAAAGATGTACTGTAGTTCTAAATAAAATAACACCTTACGGAAGAGAGAGGTGATGTTGTCAAGATTTCCACACTCTCTACAGCAACAACAACTCTTATTTTTAAAATCATAAAACTGTAAATGTTGGACCAGATGAAATTGACCTCCTCTATCAAGCAGCTGCAGGATGCAGTCGGTAAAGTTGCCCAGGCTATTCCGGCAAAATCAATTGATCAGCGTTTTGAGAACATCCATCTCTCAATTGAACCCGGAGCATTGACTTTTTTTGCTACTGACGGCGAAGTCTCCATTACTGCCCGAAGCGAAGTTGAAACATCCGACAGTGGCAATATCGGAATACGCGCTCGAGCACTTCAGGAGTTTCTCAGGAGTATGTATGATACTTCAGTGAGCTTTTCCATTGAACGCCAGGAAGTCAGTGAGCATGGAACAGTCAATATCGCAACCGATAAAGGTCGATATACCATGCCCTGTCTTTTCCAGGCTAAGCCTGAAAAGCATGAAAAGAATTATGACATCTCTCTTGAGATGGAAACTGGAGAAATGCTTGACATCATCCAGAAAACAACCTTTGCATGCAGTGTGGACGGAATGCGACCGGCCATGATGGGCGTTCTTTTTGAATTGGAAGGTGATCTTCTTACAGCCATAGCTACCGATGGCCACAGGCTGGTGCGATGCAGAAAAGATTCATCTCTCTGTATGCCTGAAAAACTCAAGATTGTTGTTCCTTCCCGGGTGCTTTCCATTCTGCAGAAACTTGCACAGACAGAAACGGTAAGTATGAGTATTGAAAGTGAGAGAAAGTTTGTCCGATTCAACTGCGGAAGCATTGTTCTTGATGCCGCACTCATCATTGAACCTTATCCCAATTACGAGGCAGTCATTCCCGTTGAACATGACAAGCAGCTCATCATCAATCGCTCAACCATTTATGATTCCATCCGAAGGTTGGGAGGTTTTCAAGTATCGGTGATGTCAAGGTTCAGATTGAAGGGGCTGTGCTTAAAATTATGGCTGAAAACACCAATGAGGGTGAATCGGCTGTTGAGGAGCTTGCGTGCAATTATACCGGGGAAGATATTTCCATAGGATTCAATTCCCGTTTTCTTGAAGCCGCGCTTGCCCATCTTGATGAAAGCGAGGTCAGCATTGAGTTGAAAAGTCCGACCACCGCTGTTATTTTCCGCCCTCATCTCGAAGAAAAAAGTGACAGGCTCATCATCCTTGTCATGCCGGTCCGTATCAACAACTGAGTATGAGCAATCTTCAGAATGCCCGGCAATCATGGTTGTGGGGCATTCTGGTTTAACGAGAGGTTTTTTGAGGCTACGGAGTATACAGTTTGAGAATTTCAGGAATCACCGCTCATTTTCTTTTGAGCCTGAAGATGGAATCAATCTGATTTATGGCCAGAATGGATCAGGTAAAACATCTATTCTTGAGGGGATTCATTACTGTGCGTTGACTAAAGGATTTGTCAGTGCAGCTGACGGCGAGTGCCTCTCCTTTTCAGCAGGTTATTTTCTTCTCACAGCCTTGTTTGAGTCTTCGTCCGGCATAGAGACAGCTGTTCGCCTCTCCTATACAAAAGAGAGTGGAAAGAAGCTTCAGATTGATGGTAATGAGCTTAAGCCTTTTTCCCTTCATATTGGTTCCATACCCTGTATTTCCTTTTCCCCCCTGAAATTGTTATTGTCAGCGGTCCTCCCGGAGAAAGGCGACGGTTTCTTGATAATGCCGTCTGTCAATCGGACAGACGGTATCTTGACAATCTTCTCATCTATAGACGCTTGCTGCAGCAGAGAAACGCATTGCTTCAGCAGCTTTCGCAAAGCCCCGGAAAAGACCGCTCCATGCTGCAGCTCTGGAGTGAAAATCTTGCTTCTTCAGCAGCATCGGTAACAGCGGGGAGAGTTCGTTTTCTTGCTGAATTCCATCCCTTTGTCGAGTCGCTTCACAGAGATCTTTCAGGCGGTCAAACGCCTTCAATCGAGTATAGCTCAACCATAGGAAGATTGCTGGAACCAGTTCCGGAAAGCGAGCTTCGAGAGCGTTTTCTTCAGCGTTTTCAGGAGAACGAACAACAGGAGATTCTTAGGGGACAGACCCTGTCAGGACCGCATCGCGATGAATTGATCTTTCTTTCGGATGGACGGGAGAGCAAACGCTACAGCTCACAGGGGCAGCAAAGAACATTTCTTATCAGTCTGAAGCTCGCCCTGTTCCAATACTTCAATGAAAAAATCGGTGAGACCCCTATCTGTCTTCTTGATGACATATTCAGCGAGTTGGATGGGAAAAGGACCGCGGCAGTTCTTGATATACTAGAGGGATGCGGTCAGACTTTGATTTCTTCGGCTGATCTGAAAAATCACCCGGGCTCAGCAGTCCACCATCTCCAGACGACTCCCTCCACCCGGAACTCAGAAGTATAGTTATGTCGCTAACGAGAAGCCCGAAAAAATTTTCTTCCATAGCTGGCGATATGTACCGCGCTTTGGGTCTTGATGAGGCTTTTGCGCAGTTCAATGCTTTGGGAATATGGAATACGGTTGTCGGTGATGCTGTTGCAGCCGTCACCACTCTGGAACGCTTTACTGAGGGAACCATTGTTGTCCGCGTCAGGAGTTCCACATGGAGAATGGAACTGAACTACCGGAAGTCATCCATCATTGAAAAACTCAATGTGGCGCTTAACTCACCACCTGATAAACCGCTGGTCCGCGACATCATTTTCCGGTAGAACGGCGAAAGAGCCGGATTGCCGGCCCTTTCTTTCCTGAAACGGAACTGAGCTTCATGAGAGTCGGCTAGAGATTGCAGCTCAATTGATACATTTCTATCATTCGTTCGGCATATGCCTTGCCAAACTCACGGCAGGCTTCAAACTCCGCTTCATGAGGTTTGAATTTGACTCTCATGTTCTGGTCAAACACCTTGAGTTTCAGCATGGTGAAGTTTGTCTCTATCATTTTGGTTGCTTCTCCGCTCCAGCCATATGAACCAAATGCCGCTCCGAGTTTTCCTTTGTCGCGGATGGGGTTGATGGCTGAAAACAGCTGGTAGATCTGCGGCAGAATGTTCTGGTTGATTGTCGGGGAGCCGAGTATGATTCCAGATGCATGTGCAATCTTTTCTTCCATCTTGGAGAAGTGCATGTGCTCCACATCGCATATGTCGACGGTGAAATCGCAGGACTGGCGAAGCCCCTCGGCTATTTTTTCAGCAAGAATCGCAGTGTTTTCATAAGCCGACACATAGGCTATGAGTATGTTCTTTTCATTAGGGAGGGCAATGGCGCTCTGGGAATATCGCAGGGAGAGATCGACATATTTTTTCCAGTTGCTTCTCAGAATCGGGCCATGTCCGGGGCATATGACCGAAATATCCAGGGGGCGTATTTTCTCAACGGCCTGTATCATGTATTTGCTGAACGGGCGCAGGATTGCGTCAAAATAATAGGTGAAGGCATCATCAAAGTCACCAACTTCGTCGTCATACATCTTCTCATTGCAGAAGTGGGAACCGAATGAATCACAGGTAAAGAGTACCCTGTCCTCTTCAAGCCATGTATAAATGGTGTCGGGCCAGTGGAGATTTGGAGCATTGATGAAATGAAGCGTCTTGTTGCCCAAATCAAGCGTATCCCCCGTTTTTACTGTAAGTGAAGGGAAGTCGTGGCCTGTCTGGTCACGGAGAAATTTCAGCGCATTTCCGCTACCCACAACAGTTGCGTTCGGAGCAATGGCCAAAAGATTGCGGATATTGCCGGAATGGTCAGGTTCTGTGTGGTCAACAATAATGTACTCAATCTCTTCAGGGTCTGTAACCTGTTTTATTTTAGCGAGATACTCAGGCCAAAACTTTTCCTTTGTTGTTTCAACGATGGTTTTTTTATCCGCATTGATGAAATATGAATTGTAAGTGGTGCCATATTTGGTCTCCATCACAATATCAAAGGTGATGAGGCCCGGGTCAAGAACCCCTATCCAGGTGACATCGTCGGTTACCGGTAATATTTTTTTATCCGTCATTGCTTCAGGTGTCTATGGATTGTTGTGTATCTGTGCGATATCAGTAAACATAATAAAATATTACACCTCCGGCCGCTTTATTGTTCCCCGTCCATTACATTTTCCTCCCCTGGCTTTCCTGACTCACTGTTTTTTCCTGCAGCATGATGCCTTCCGCGGAGAAGGGGAAAAGAGTGTCATCCGAAAATATCATACTGAAGTCCTGCGGTTTGAAAAAAGGAAGGAACTTCTGGCAATGCTCGTCAAGCCTCTTCAGATAGAATGCCGTGTTCTCATCAGGCGCATCCGCCCTCCATTCGTCGGCAGCTTTTCCCCGGTCGAATGATGCGCTTGCGTTTCCGCTTCCTGAAATGTAGTAGGTAATACGGTCACCTTTGGTGATTCTCCCCCTTTTCGCCGGGCTATTTCATAGGTGACGGCCCGCTGCCGTTTTCCTGCCTGTACATCGCCCAGATATTGTTCCAGCGAGCTTTTCATGCTTTCTGTTCTCGAAAACTCCGTTATGTCAAGCTCGTGGTTAAGAATTTTGTTCCTGTAGTGTGTGTAGAGATTGTGAAGCCCGTCAATATCTTCAGCAAGCAGTTTTTTAAACCCGCGCTCCACAAGATCCCTGCCGAATTTCTCTCCGCTACGGCTTGTCAGTGAGGAGCCTTTCAGCGTCATGGTCATTGAGTAATCCAGCAGGGCGTAATTCTTTTTCATGTACGAAATCATTTTCCTGAAGCGCCCGTCAAAACCGATCCGTATGCCTTCAGGCATGAGTGTCGATACCTTTTGTACCAGATCCCGTTCCTGCGCCTCCGTAGTAACGCTGTCCGGGGGAATGAAGAGAATTCCATCAGTGTCGACCTCTATGATCCGGCACCCTTCAGCCTCAAATTCACGAATCATCTGTCGGGCTATTGACTGGCCTGTTGAGGTGACCCGGTCGCTTCTGCAAAATCGTTGAATATTCCTCCGGCGAAGCCGAGATATCCATACATGGCATTGATGAGAATTTTGAATGAGCTCTGCATGGCATCGTAATTTGCCGACAGTTGCCCGTTCCCTGCTGCTTTTTCATCTGCAGCCATTCCCTTTGTTTTCAGGCGCAGCGCTTTCAATTCGGTCAGAACTCCAGGAAATGCCTTCAGTTCATCCGTTCGAGGGCAGATGTTGCTCGAAAGCATGATTGAGGGATAGAGCGATTCAACATCAGCATAGACGATAGGTCCCAGAACTCCTTTGAGAAAGACCGCAGTATAGCCTCCGAACTGTTGCCGGCCTGCTGATGGTTTTGGTAGAGAGTGCTTCACTCGCAGATACTCTCTTGTCATAAGTGCTTCAATTTTCGCAGCCTGTCCCATTCTTGCCGTCTGGGCGTAGGTGAACGGCAACATTTGAGTCAGATAGAAGTTGCTGCCTGAAAGCAGTGAAGAAAGCTTGCAGGTCTCACGGACATCATCAAGAGCATAGCGCAGCAGCCTGTCTGTGTCTCCTCTCCATAAATCGGCAATTTCGCTGTAGTCAACATATGTGCGGTTTTCAGAAGCAAACCCGAAATGTCGCGCTACGGCCTTGAGCCGTAACTCTGCATGGAGCGTTTTGAAATGTCATAGCTTTGGACGAGAAAAAGGGTATCAATGACATTTCGGCCCGGGATGTCAAAAAAGAGGTAGTCAATGCTCCGCTCTGCAAACCGGATGCTGGCCGGATAGCTTTTCGGCACCAACCCATCCCTCCCTATGGCAAATGGTATCGAATGAAGCGAGCATCGTGCCTGCAGGTAGGGAAGATCAAACCCGAAAATGTTGTGCCCCTCTATTACATCAGGATTACGCTCACTGATGATGTCAACCAACTGCTCAAGTAAAGCCTTTTCTCCCTGCTCTTTCCCATGGATCACCTTTTCCCATCCTCTGTTGTCAGAAAGAGAGACAATGATTATTTCATCTTCCCAATGCCTATGCCAGTTCGAGGTTTGTTCTTTGGATCATAGAGAGTTTCAATGTCAAGCTGCATCCGGTGGAGGTCATCAAATATCATCCCCTTGAAAAAGGTTTTGCCTGTCTGCATCATATATTGCGTTACAGCATCACCCTTGCTGTATGTATTTGGCACAAACCCTCGTGCAGTCGGCTCTTCTGCGTCATCTCCCATCCCGGTTCGGCTGTTCCGCGCAATATGATCAAGCGCTTCCCGGTAATCTTTCCATCGCTGGAATATGGCAAGACTTCGGTAAAAGTTATTTCCGCTCAAAGCGACCGGCCAGTATTTACCCCCGTTGGGGATTCTGAAGTTGCTGAGCAGGGTGCTTTCCGAGAGGAAAAAATAAGGATAGCACGGCTCGTCGTGAAAGGTGACTTTTCCGCTGTCCGTTCTGTTGAATATTCTGACTAAGGTGTCTGACCGCTGATAAGCGCCAACAATCCGCTCTTCGCCGTCTTTTCCGTAGAGGAGCGTATTGTTCACTATGTCGCTGACGATTGATTCCATGGCTTCTCTGTTCATCCGTTATTCACGGCATTCTGTTTGCCCGGTGCGTTACATCTGGGGCCGGGAGTTTCATCTGTTCCTGTTTTGGCCTTGCCATAACCCGTTAGCGTCATGTCAATGTTTCACGTGAAACATTGACACATTACCTACCGTCCTAGACGAACCATGAGGACGGAGATGTCGGAAGGCGAGACGCCATAATTCTTGAGGCCTGGCCAAGAGTTTCGGGTCGGAAGTGAAGAAGTTTTTCGCGCCCTTCGCTTGATAGGCCGGTAACTGAGTGATAATTGAATGTTTCGGGGAGTATGAGCGACTCAAGCCTCGCAACCTTTTCAGTCTGCAGCAGTTCCCTTTTCAAATAGCCTTCATAAGCGAGATTGATCTCTACCTGCTCGTGTACGAGTGGGTTTGATGAAATGAGCCGAGCTTCTTTGGCAAAATCGGGAAGTGCGGCAAAAAGTCTGTTGAGGGTAATGCCCGGGCGCTTGAGTGCGGATGCGGCTTTCTGCCCTCCTGTCATGGGCCGGTTCAATTCCGCCGGCAAGAGGCTGTTCAGGGCCTCTGCGGGTATGGTTCTTGATCTGGCAAAAGCAGTCATGCGGACAATCTCATCATTTTTGTTGAGTGTTTCCCTGTATGTGTCATCGTCAACAAGGCCTGCGGTATGGCCGAACTTGCGGACCTGAGGTCGGCGTTGTCATGTCGGAGGATGAGACGATGTTCGGCTGATGAGGTGAACATCCTGTAGGGTTCATTCGTTTCCTTTGTGACGAGATCGTCAATCAGACGCCAATATAAGCGTCAGATCGCTGCAGGTGAATTGGTGGGAGCTCTTTAAGTTTCCGGGATGCGTTGATTCCAGCCATAAGCCCTGGCCGCAGCCTCTTCATATCCGGATGTGCCGTTTATCTGTCCGGCAAAGTACAGGTTTTCAACGGCTTTTGTTTCCAGCGATCTGCGGATCTGGCTTGGGTGAAAGTAGTCATACTCAATTGCATATCCGGGACGGATCATTTTGACCTCCTCCATGCCGGGTATTGATTGCAGTCCTGCTATCTGTATATCTTCAGGAAGAGAAGTCGAAAAACCATTGACATACATTTCATTGGTATGAAATCCTTCTGGTTCAAGAAAGATATGATGGCTGTCGCGTTCTGTAAATCGATGGATCTTATCTTCAATTGAAGGGCAGTATCGGGGGCCGACTCCCTGGACCTTTCCTGAAAAAAGAGGTGACCGGTCGAAACCTGTCCTCAGAATCTCATGGGTTTTATGGGTTGTTTTGGTCAGGAAACAGCTGATCTGTTCCTTTCCCGCAATGCTTCCTGAGCTGAACGAGAATGGAGGTGGATTCTCGTCTCCTTTCTGCTCAATGACAATGCTGTAATCAATGCTTCTCCTGTCAACTCGTGGTGGTGTTCCGGTTTTCAGGCGTGCTGTCGTGAACCCCGCTGCCACAAGGCTCTCTGTCAGTCCCGTTACCGGAGGCTCAGCAATCGTTCTCCCTCCCGGGAAATGGTTCATTCCGATATGAATCAGTCCGTTGAGGAATGTTCCACAGGTCAGGATGGCAGCTCCGGCGCGGAGTATCCTCCCCGACTGAAGCTCTACCCCGAAAAACTGTCCGCCTCGCACTTCAATGCCCGTGACTGTGTCTTGAAGAAGGTCAAGGTTGTCTCAGCCTCCAGCACTCGTTTCATATACTCTGTATAGCTGTTCTGTCAGCCTGGGCCCTTGGCGAATGCATTGCGGGCCCTTTGCTCAGATTAAGCATTCTGAACTGGATTCCTGTCGCATCAATGGCTTTTGCCATCTCTCCACCGAGCGCATCTATTTCTCTGGTTATCTGCCCCTTTGCGACTCCCCCAATGGCAGGGTTGCACGACATGCGGGCAACGCCGTCAGGTCAGACGAAATCAGCAGGCAGCTGCTGCCGACCGGGCTGCGGCAAGTGCAGCTTCGCATCCGGCATGTCCTGCACCGGCTACAATAATATCGTACATAATGGGCGTTAGAAAGGTTGTTTCACATGAAACATTAGTTTTTCCATTCCTCCCCGGAGGGTAGTTCTCGGGAAAGATACGAATATTGGGAGGATTCTCTCCCTCTCTTCAGCTCCTCGAGGCAGGAGGCAGAAAGAGTGATATCGGCGTAATGCTGGGCCCCTCCGGTTTTGCAGAAAGAGTTGATTTTTATTATATATACATATAGTTGCCTGGTAGGATTTGACCGGTTCTCTTGAGCTTATGCTGCTCATGTGTTACGGATATGGGCGTTTGTGGCCGGGCTGTCTCGTGGTGTCTGCGTTGTTGCATGGTGAGCGTATTGGACGCCGGGCTCGAATGACTGATAGAGATCGTTAACAATTGTTGATATCCGTTTTCTGTTCCATTAACATTCAATTATGGAGGAAGGCCCTATGGAAGAAAAAATCAAAGTGATGCTGGTTGCCGCGGCACTTCTCTTCGCATCGGTTCCGGGCGGTGCTGATGCGAAGGAACGAGAGGAAGCTGCTGTTGATCCGCGAGGCAGATTCTCGCATTTTCATGTGCATCATGTCATGGTACAGATGGAAAAAGCGTGAGCATCATCCCCTCCTTTTATGGAAAGTCCCCCGAATATCTGGAAATGGCGCTGAAGGATTTCAAATCAGGCAGGCGGTATTCAACCGTCATGATGCGTCATGCCAAGGGATATACCGATGAAGAGATCCGGCTGATTGCCGAGTATTACGGAACAGTGTGGCAGAACAACAATTAACCCCGGAGGACGATTATGGGTCAGAATATTTCGCGTCGTGATTTCAGTAAACTCCTCTTTACAGGTGCTGCTGGTTCTGCTCTGGGAATTGGAGCATTTCCCCTGAGAGCAGGGGCAGCTGCCTCAAAACGGGTGGTTGTTGTGGGTGGTGGATTTGGCGGCGCTTCAGCTGCCAAGTATCTGAAAAAACTTGATTCCTCAATTTCCGTTACACTCATTGAACCAAAGGCGGTGTTCTATACCTGTCCATTCAGCAACTGGGTCATTGGCGGATTGAAAACCATGCAGGAGATTGCTCAGAAGTATGCTGTCCTGAAAAACAGGTATAAGGTTGATGTTCTTGCCGACACAGTTGTTTCCGTGGACGGTGTCAAGAGTACGGTAAGGCTGAAAAGCGGCAAGGTTGTTGGCTATGACCGGCTCATTGTTTCTCCGGGCATTGATTTCGACTTTGAGGACATTGAGGGTTACAGCAGAAAGGTGGCAGAGTCAGTCATGCCTCATGCCTATGAAGCCGGTCCTCAAACTGTGCTGCTGCAGAAGCAGCTGCACAGTCTGAAGGATGGCGGAAAAGTCATCATCTGTCCTCCGGCCAACCCGTTCCGCTGCCCGCCGGGCCCCTATGAACGGGCGAGTCTGATAGCGCACTATCTGAAAGAGAACAAGCCGAAGTCAAGAATTCTCATTCTGGATGCCAAAGAAAAATTCTCAAAACAGGCACTGTTTACCAAAGGGTGGGAGCGGCTCTATCCGGGAATGATTGAGTGGCGCAGTGCATCGACGGGGGGAAGGATACTGAATGTCGATTCATCAGCCATGAGGGTGACGACTGAGTTCGGTATTGAAAAGGGCGATGTCATCAATCTGATTCCTCCTCAGAAAGCAGGAAAGATCGCTTTTGATGCCGGTCTTGTTGATTCCTCAGGGTGGTGCCCGGTCAATCCGGTCTCTTTTGAATCGCTGATTCAGCCGGGTATTCATGTTATTGGGGACGCATGCACGGCAGGGGCGATGCCGAAGTCAGGTTTTGCGGCCAGCAGCCAGGGAAAGGTGACTGCTGCAGCAATTGCAAGGCTCTTCCGTGGTGAGGTTCCTGTGGCGCCATCGCTTGTCAATACATGCTACAGCCTCATTGGTCCCGGATATGGAATCTCGGTTGCTGCTGTCTACAAACTGACTGCGGACGGCATTGTCTCCATCAAGGGAGCAGGCGGCTTGACCCCGATGGACGCTGACGACGATCAGCTCAGCGAAGAGGCTACTTTTGCCCGCGGCTGGTACAACAACATCGCTCAGGATATCTGGGGATAGTGCCCGATGGGGGATGAAGCGGTTGGAAAGCCCGGTCTTTGCGCCGGGCTTTCCTGTTGAGTCCGGCGCCGATGAACGGGCCCGGCATTGTTAGATATTCACTGAGCCGTTTCATATATTGGCTGAACCGGTTTTTTTGAGTGTAAATGATTATGCCATCAATGAAAAACAAACGATACAACCTTCTTCTTATTGTCGGCGTCACCCTCCTTGCCCTCTGGTCTCTTGTGCCGACCTGGAAGGAGTATTCCCTGGGAAAGCAGCTTGAAGCGTTCAGCTCTCCCCGGGACAGTCTGAATTTTGTGCTGAACCATCGTGATGAAATTGAAGATGCCCGACAGAAAGGCTTGAAGCTGGGACTCGACTGAAAGGGGGGATGCATCTGGTGATGGAGGTAGACCAGATTGACCTTTTCATGCAGAAGGCGTGGAATCGCGATGCGAAGTTTGATGCAATCATGGAGGAGGTTGGACGCCAGGCGGCAGCAACCGACGCCGATGTGATTGATCTTGTGTCGGCGGCTTTCAGGAAACAGAATATCAGACTCAGCAGGTATTTTTATGATATCCGCAACAGTGATTCGGAGATACAGGGGAAGTTGAGGAAAGAGGCTGCTGACGCACTTGTCAGAGCCCGTGAAATCATCCGGAACCGGATTGACCAGTACGGTGTTGCTGAACCGATGATCACCACTCAGGGAAACCGGAAGATCATTATTGAGCTTCCCGGCATTTCCGATGAAAACCGGATGCGCAACCTTCTGAAAGGTACCGCCAAGCTTGAGTTCAGGCTTCTGCGGGAAAAGGGAGCGCTGCAGAGAACTCTTGACGCCATCAACACTGCCCTCTCTGCGCCCTCTTCTTCCGGATCTTCCAATGACGCCGCCAACAATGGACTTTACAGTTTTGTGCAGGTCTACGGCAGCGACAATGCGGCTGTGCGCGCAGAAAATCGCGAACTGGTGTCGGATATGCTCAAGCGCCCTGAAGCCTTTCACAGCTTCCCCCCGACAGCGAGCTTCTGCTTGCCGCCCGGGCCGATGAGGCTGACGACGGGAGCAGGCTCTACTCTCTCTATCTTGTCCGCAAAACGCCGGAACTGACAGGGGGCGTGATTACCGAGGCAAAGGCGACATTCGGATCTCAGGGTGTGCAGCCGGAGGTTCTGATGTCAATGAATTCCGAAGGAACTTCGAAATGGGCCCGCATTACCGGGCCAATATCGGCAAAAGGATAGCCATTGTGCTTGATGGGCTGTATACAGCGCCCCTGTCGTGCAGTCAAAAATCCCCAACGGGAACTCGGTCATCAACGGCATTCAGAGCCTTGAAGAGGCAAAAGATCTTGAAATTGTGCTGAAAGCCGGTGCCCTGCCTGCTCCGGTTCGGATTGTTGAAGAGCGCACTGTCGGCCCTTCTCTTGGAGCCGACTACATCCGTGCCGGACTGCAGTCGCTCATCTGGGGATTTTCAGCTGTGGTTGTTTTTCATGATTTTTTATTACCGTCAGGGAGGGCTTGCGGCCGATGTTGCTCTTGTGCTCAATGTGCTCATTGTCCTGTCGGTTCTTGCCGGATTCAATGCATCGCTCTCCCTTCCGGGTATTGCCGGTATTGTTCTCACAATGGGTATGGCGGTTGATGCCAATGTTCTTATTTACGAGCGTATCCGTGAGGAGCTGGCTGCGGGACGCAGCATCACTTCAGCTCTGAGTGAGGGCTATGACCGTGCGTTCTCCTCCATTCTTGACTCACATGTCACCACACTTGCCGCAGCCTTTCTTCTCTACACCTACGGCATCGGTCCGATTCAGGGGTTTGCCGTTACGCTGATGATTGGAACGGCGGCGAGCCTGTTTACGGCAATTGTTGTTACCCGTGAGATTTTCAGGCTGCTTGTTTCGAAGAACCTGATGTCATCCAAAAGTTTCGGTTAACCCTGTAATTACAAGTTTCAACCAATGAGGATTTTCAGCAATACCAGTATTGATTTTCTCGGGCGCCGTAAAATAGCTATGCCATTTCCCTTGTGCTTCTCCTGACAGGCCTCGTTTCCCTTGCTGTTCGGGGACTTAACTATGGCATTGATTTCAGGGGCGGCTCGGAGGTTGTGCTCCGTTTTGAGCAGGATGTTCCTGTTGGTGAGCTTCGTTCGGTGATGCGTGATGCCGGGGTGTCGGGAACCATCAAACAGTACGGGATGGACCGCTCCTTTCTTCTGAGCACCGTTTTCAACGGCGACACCAATGAACTGAAATCTCTGATTTCGGGAGCTCTCAACTCGCAACTCAAAGGCAACCCCTTTGAGATTGTCCGTATCGACGCTGTGGGTCCAAGTATTGCCTCCGACCTTAAATGGTCGGCATTCAAGGCGATGGGAGCAGCCCTTCTTGCCATTCTCATCTATGTCGGCATCCGCTTCGAGCTCAAGTTTGCCGCAGCCGGGGTTGTTGCCATTTTTCATGATGTGCTGATTGTTCTCGGGCTTTTCAGCTTCTTGGCGGCGTGTTTGAAGTTATGCCGCTTGAGATGGACCAGAGCATCATTGCAGCATTTCTGACAATTGCGGGTTACTCGATCACCGATACTGTCGTTGTGTACGACCGAATTCGCGAAAACATCAGAAACAGGAAACCCTCCGAATACGAACAGATTTTCAACGAGAGCATGAACCGCACGCTCAGCCGGACAATCATTACCTCCTGCACAACCCTTCTGACCGTTCTGGTACTGTTCATTTTTGCAGGGCCAGCCATCAGGGCATTCGCATTCGCTGTCTTTGCCGGCATTCTGGTTGGAACATACTCTTCTGTTTTCGTTGCCGCCCCGCTTGCCTTTGAGTGGATCAAACGCTCAAAAGCTCCGGTGAAGCTGCGGGGCAGCCAGAAGGCGTAGCAATTCTCTGTGGGACCGTGCGTTGTGTCTGACGGACGGTCTCCATCTCACCCTGAACAACCATATCATGAAAAACCGATTCCTCAGAGCGCTTCTGCCGCTTTTTCTGCTTTCGTTCTTCCCTCTCTCTCCGGCAGGGGCGGCGGTTGCCGACAAGGTTGTAGCCGTTGTTGGCGGTGATGTTATTTTTCGCTCGGAGCTTGACAGCCGCGAAACCATGACCCGTCTGCAATACCCCGACCTGAAGGACGACCGCAGTCTGCGGAGCTCCATTCTGGATGGCCTTATCAACCAGAAAATCATTCTGCAAAAGCCCGGATTGACAGCGTCAGCATCAGCGAAAACGATATTGCCTCTTCAGCCGATGCCCGTCCTTCGCCAGCTGAGCAGACGCTTTAGCTCAAAAGAGGATATGGAACGGCAGTTCGGCAAAAGCATTGAGGCATCCGGCGCGATCTGGCCGGCGAGATTCGAAGCCAGCAGATGATAGAGACTCTCCGTCGCCAGAAATTTTCGGGTGTGACAATAGGGTACGGTGAGGTCATGTCGTTTTACCGTGATAACCGTGATGCAATGCCGACGCTGCCAGAAGAGGTTTCCTTCTCCCAGATTCTGAAGTTTCCCGGTGTGACCAGAGCTGCGAAAGCTTCTGCCCGAAAGAAGATTGAGGATATTGAGAAGAAGTTCACAACAGGATTTCTCAGCTTCGATGAACTTGCCCGTCGCTACTCTGACGATCCGGGCTCTGCGCAACTTGGAGGAGATCTTGGTTTTGTGCAGCGGGGAGAGCTGGTAAAGCCTTTTGAAGATGCAGCCTACGGCTTGAAAGATGGGCATGTGTCGGGGATTGTGGAGACACGCTATGGCTTTCATATCATTCAGCGGCTCGGCAGGGAGGGGCGCTCAATCCATGTCCGTCATATTCTGGTTGCTTTTGATCGATCGGACAGGGATGAAGCTGAAACAGTGGCTTTGCTTGAAGCTATCCGTTCCGGACTGCTGGAGGGGAAGGGAAGTTTTGCTGAGATGGCCCGTAAATATTCTGACGATCCGGTGTCTGCAAGCCTTGGCGGAGCTGTTCTGGCGTCAGGCTCCTCCCGACCATATCTTGATCCCCGTTCGCTGCGTCCGGAACTTCAGGCAATCATCGGCGGACTCAGAACGCAGGGGGAAATAAGCCACCCCCGGAAAATCACTCCGCCGAGGGGAGAGCCTTTCTATGGCATGTTCAGACTGAACGAGCGCCGTCTGCCGCATACGCTTGATCCCGAAAAGGATTATGCCATGCTTGAGCAGCTTGCTCTGGATGATAAAAAACAGCGCCTCTTCAACGAGTGGGTCAGTGAGCTGCGCAGCGAAGTCTTTGTCCGCCGTTCAGACATCTAGGCGGCGGACATACCGGGCGTTCTTCTCAATGAACTCACGGCGTGGTTCCACTTTGTCGCCCATGAGCGTTGAGAATACTTTATCGGCCTCCATTGCGTTTTCAACGCTGACCTGCAGAAGCGTTCGGTGTTCCGGGTCCATTGTGGTGCTCCAGAGCTGTTCGGGGTTCATTTCTCCAAGACCCTTATAGCGCTGGATGTGCACATTGGCTTTTCCTTTCCTCATCATATCGGCAATGCTGTTGCGCTCCTCGTCATCCCATGCGTACTGCTGATCTTTTCCGGCTTTAACCAGATAGAGTGGCGGCTGGGCAATATAGACCTTCCCTGCCTCAATGAGCGAGCGCATGTGGCGGAAGAAGAAGGTGAGCAGCAGGGTGCGGATATGTGCGCCGTCAACATCGGCATCAGTCATGATGATGATTTTGCCGTAGCGAAGTTTCTCCTGTGAAAACTCTTCTTCTCCGAAGTTGGTGCCGAGCGCAAGGATGATGGTTTTGATCTCCTCGTTTTCCAGCAATTTATGGAGTCGGGCTTTTTCCACATTGAGAATCTTTCCTTTCAGCGGCAGAATTGCCTGGAAGCTTCTGTCGCGCCCCTGTTTGGCGCTGCCGCCTGCAGAGTCGCCCTCCACAATATAGAGTTCGCAGTGCTCAGGGTCGTTGATGGAACAGTCGGCAAGTTTTCCCGGCAGTCCGGAACTCTCCAGCACCGATTTTCTCCGTGTCAGCTCCTTGGCCTTTCGTGCAGCCTCCCGTGACATGGCCGCCCCCTTCACCTTTTCTATGATCATTTTGATCACATTGGGGTTGCTTTCGGCAAAATCGGAGAGTTGCTCGTTGAGAACGCTTTCAACAATGCTCTGTGTTTCGGAGTTGCCGAGCTTTGTTTTGGTCTGTCCCTCAAACTGCGGTTCAGCAACCTTGACTGAAATGACGGCGGTCAACCCCTCCTTGAAGTCGTCGCCGGTGAGGGCTAGCTTCAGATTTTTAAGGAGGTCATTTTTCTGTGCGTAAGAGTTGAGGGTACGGGTCAGTGCTTTACGGAATCCGGTGACATGCGTTCCCCCTCGTGTGTATTGATGTTGTTGACATAGCTGAACACATTTTCCTGATAGGAGTCGTTGTACTGCAGAGCAATTTCAACGATGGTCGAATCTTTTTCGCCGTAAATGTATACCGGCTCCTTGATGAGGTTGAGCCGGTTGGCGTCGGTGAAGAGAACAAACTCTTTCAGGCCGCCTTCAAAATGGAATGTCTCCTGCTCTCCCTCAATGTCCTGGACAACGATTTTGAGGTTACTGTTCAGGAATGCGAGTTCCCGCATCCGGTCGATGATGATGTCTTTCCGGAATTCGGTCACTTTGAATATCTCGGGATCGGGCATGAAGGTGGTTTTCGTGCCCCGCTCGGAAGTGGCTCCGATCTCTTTGACATCGCCTTCGGGTACGCCTCTGTGGTATCTCTGGAACCATGCTTTCCCGTCACGGTAAACCTCAACTTCGCACCACTCTGACAGGGCATTGACCACAGATGCACCGACGCCGTGCAGTCCACCGGAAACCTTGTAGGCCCCCTTGTCGAACTTACCGCCTGCACCGATAAGGGTCATGACCAGCTCAAGGGCCGATTTCTTCTTGTCCGGATGGATGTCCACCGGAATGCCGCGTCCATGGTCTATGACCGTGACCGAGCCGTCGGGGTTGAGCGAAACGAAGATATAGTCGTTGTAGCCTCCAAGTGTTTCGTCGATGGAGTTGTCTACGATTTCATAAATGAGATGATGGAGCCCGCGGCTGTGGATGTCGCCGATGTACATGGCCGGACGCATGCGCACATGCGCAATTCCGTCAAGGACCTGTATGTTTGTTGCTCCGTAATTTGTCGGGGTGGGGGTCTGGATGTCGGCTTCCTGCATAATTGACAGTTACAATGACTGGAGGTTATAGAATGCTATGCAAAGATAATAAAAATCAGGCAAGTATGTGGTATTTTCACCCCCTTCCGGGGTCATGAAATGCATCGGCGAAAAGCTCGACGCTTCGTGCCCGAAAACGCCTCCGGAGAGGGGCTCGGCAATGATTCCGACGACATCGAACCGGCAGTCCGGTTCCCCTTCAGAGCTGAATGCCAGCCAGGCTTCAGCGGCCCGGGCAATCTCCCGCTGTTTTCCTGGCGTTACAGCTTCTGCGGGCTCTCCTTTTGTTGCTGAACTTCTGGTTTTGACCTCTATGAAGCAGACCGTCTCTCCGTCCATGGCAATGATATCTATCTCGTTGCGGTGGAACCGGAAGTTTCGCTGCACGATCCGGTAGCCTTTCTTCTCAAGGAACCCTGCGGCGATCCGCTCTCCTTCCCTTCCAAGGAGCCATGGCTGATTGCTGTTCATGCTTCGTTGAGTCGCCTGACCTTGAAGCTGAAGCGATGTATGGGGCATCGCCCGTGCTGGCGGATTGCGCTGATATGCATGGCGGTCGGATATCCCGCATGCCGGGCGAATCCATACTCCGGATACTCCCGGTCATAGCTGCTCATGATTGCATCACGGGCAGTTTTTGCAAGCACTGATGCGGCAGCTATCGAGTAGATGTATGCGTCTCCCCCTACAAGAGTTCTGTAGGCAACCGGAGTTTCAGGGGAGAACCTGTTTCCGTCCACAAGGAGCATGTCGGGCGTGAGTCCGAGTCCGCCAACCGCCCGGTTCATGGCAAGCATGGTTGCAGAGAGAATATTGATGCGGTCTATGGTGTGGGCATCAACAACTGAGACCGACCAGGCAAGGGCGGCATCCTGTATTGCGGGCGCCATCTCCCGGCGCAGTGAGGGCGACAGTTTTTTTGAGTCGTTCATGCGGCCGAGAATCCCCTTTCCGGGACGGAACCAGCGGGGTAACACCACCGCAGCCGCAACCACCGGTCCGGCAAGGGGGCCTCTGCCCGCCTCATCTATCCCGCAGATGCGCTCCATTGAGTTCCAGAGTTGCTCTTCATAGTCGGTCAGCATGCGTGTGCTGTTATTGTCGGTTCGTTTTTCCCCGGACATCGGGGCGGTTGCACCAAAGTTGTACAGGAGCCCTTTAATTTCTTATCTTGATAGTTAGCTTGCAAGTACTGTTTTTGCTTCTGACGCCCATCGTCCCCTGATGTCGGGGGTTTCTGAATTGATGCGTCTCTCAGGAGGAGAGGGTGCCGGGAATGTGGTGTGCGTAGGCAGGGTCATTTGGCGGGGCATGAACGGCGGCTTCCCGTCCATTATTAAAAAAGGGAAAGGTCTGATATTACTATGAAGAAGAGTGTGAAAAAACAGCTGCTGATGAACAAGACCGGCGACGAGATACAGGTCGCGCTTGTTGAAGAGGGTCGTCTTGCAGAGTTGATCATTGAGCGGCCTGAAAGCCGCCGAAGCATTGGCGATATATATCTTGGCAGGGTTCATAAGGTTATTGAGGGGCTCAAGGCTGCGTTTGTCGATATCGGCCAGAAATCCGACGGCTTCCTCCATTTTTCCGATGTGGGCACCACAACCGAAGATTACAAGGCGCTGATTGAAGACGATGACGATGACGATGATGGTGGTGAGGGTGAGGGAGATGAAGAGGGCGATGCAAAAGGGAGTTCTGCGGTCCAGGCTGAACCTTCCGGCGCAAAGACGGTGGCGCGGAGCGGAGGACGGGGCCCTTCGGCCTCAGGGAAGGACAGCCGCTCTGAGCAGGCTGAAAAACGGCAGTCCTATACACAGATGATTGCCGGCAAGCTCAAGGCGAACGACTCCATTCTTGTCCAGGTCATCAAGGAGCCCATCAGTACAAAGGGTTCACGGCTCACCTCCGACATTACCATTGCCGGCCGTTTCATGGTTCTGCTTCCGTTTGGAGGAGGACAGGTGGCGGTTTCCCGCAGGGTTGTGTCGCGTAAGGAGCGTGCACGCCTGAAAAAACTTGTCCGCTCCATGCTTCCCGAAGGTTCGGTGCCATTATCCGTACCGTTGCCGAAATGCAGGAAGAGTCCCTCCTTCGACAGGATCTTGAAATGCTGCTTGGCAAGTGGACGCAGATTGAGGAAAAACTTAAGGATGCCACTCCGCCGCAGCTTATTTTCAAGGAGGACACAATCATTTCGAGTGTTCTGCGTGACTCGCTGAATTCAGATGTCACCGAAATTGTTGCAAACTCCCCCTCCATACACAAGGAGACGCTCAATTACATTGAATGGGCGGCTCCGGACATGGTAAAGAATGTGTCGCTCTATCAGGGGAAGCTGCCGCTTTTTGAGGGGTACGGCATCGCAAAGGATGTTGAGTCCATTTTCTCCCGCAAGGTATGGCTCAAGTCTGGTGGTTACATCATCATTGAGCACACCGAGGCCATGGTGGTTGTTGATGTCAACAGTGGCCGTTATGCAGCCAAGCGGGAACAGGAGGAGAACTCCCTGAAAACCAACCTCGAGGCGGCCCGTGAGGTTGTGCGGCAGCTCAGGCTTCGCGATATCGGCGGAATTATTGTTGTTGACTTCATCGACATGATGGATAGCCGCAACTCAAAAAAGGTGTACGACACCATGAAGGGAGAGTTGCGCAACGACCGTGCAAAATCCAACATTCTCCCTCTCTCGGACTTCGGTGTCATGCAGATTACCCGTGAAAGGATACGGCCGAGCCTTATGCAGCGCATGGGCGACCAGTGTCCGGCGTGTGGCGGTTCGGGAGTGGTGCAGGCCCGGTTCACCACAATCAACCAGATTGAACGCTGGCTGCGCAAATATGCTCTACAGCAGAGCATGAAGTTCCAGCAGCTCGACCTCTATGTAAGCCCTACCGTTATTGAGCCTCTACAGAACAGCGACATGAAGACCGAGATGAAGTGGTTTCTCCAGCACCTCCTCTTTGTGAGGGTGAAAGAGGATGAGAGTCTCAGGAGTGATGATTTCAGGTTCTATTCAAGAAAAAACAGCAAAGACATTACTGCCGAATACGGCGATCTATAAATGAAACCTCTCCCGCCCGATGAGGCGGCTCAGATGCGGCGGCCCCGGGGGAGGAGAACGAAAGCACGAAGGAGACTGATTATGGGAGCGTATGATGCACTGAAAGAACAGATTCTCGCTATGCCAAATATGCGGCAGCCGATGTTGGGCAGGTTGCGGGAGCCCGCGACGCTTTTTATGCAATTCAAGGAGCTGCTCAACAGCGGCCATGTGCGCGCAGCTGAAAAGCTTGATGGCGTCTGGCAGGTCAACGGCTGGGTGAAGCAGGGAATTCTGCTCGGCATGAAGCTTGGCCGTCTTCAGGCCGGGCGGGTGGAGTCGGGGGCGGAAGGCTCCGCATTCACCTTCATCGATAAGGATACCTATCCTCTCCGTCAGTTTGCTGACGACTGCGGTGTGCGGATTGTGCCCGGCGGCTCCTCGGTCCGCGACGGATCATACCTTGCTCCCTCAGTTGTGATGATGCCCCCCGCCTATGTGAATGTGGGGGCCTATGTTGACGAAGGCAGCATGATTGACTCACACGCTCTTGTGGGCAGCTGTGCCCAGGTTGGCCGGAATGTCCATCTTTCGGCGGCCGTTCAGGTTGGCGGCGTGCTGGAGCCGGTAGGAGCCATGCCTGTCATCATTGAGGACGGCGTGATGGTCGGCGGCAACTGCGGCATTTATGAAGGCACCATAGTGGTGAGCGATCCGTCATCGGGACCGGCGTGATTCTCAACGGTTCAACCCCGGTCTATGATCTGGTCAACAATACCATTCACCGCAGAACGGAGGACTCCCCCTTGTCATTCCCGAAGGGCCGTGGTCGTTGCCGGCTCTCGCGGACTGAAAGGCGATTTTGCTACCGTTCATGGTCTCTCAATCTACACCCCGATCATCATCAAGTACCGCGATGCAAGGACGGATGCGGCCACAGCTCTCGAAGAGGCTCTCCGGTAAGGGGGATAACCGGAAAATCAATGACGGCATGAAACAGCATTCAGGAGACCATCGGCTTTTCATGGCATGTGCTGCCGCACTGGTTATTGTGTTTCATCTGTATTCTCCCCTTCCCTATCAGCCAAAGCTGCCGATGACCGCTATTTTTCTGCCGTCAAAGGCATTGAGCTTCTGGGTGATGTGTATCGTGAAGTGGCCGAAAACTATGTGGACACGCTCAGCATTAGCCGGCTGTCGTATTCGGCCATTGATGGCATGCTTGAGCCCCTTGACCCCTACACCGTTTTTCTGGACGAAGAGCAGTCGCGAGAACTCGGTGAGCTGACAAACAGCCAGTATGCCGGCATCGGCATCACCATTGCCTCAATTGAGGGCTCCATCTTTGTGACATCAGTGGAAAAGGCTGGCCTGCGGCAAAGGCCGGAATGCGGGTGGGCGACCGGATTACAGAAATCAACGGGGTTCAGCTCAAGAAAAAAAGCCTTGACCGGGTTCGTGAACTTATCAAGGGGAATGCCGGCGTTCCTCTTGCCCTTGCGGTGGCCCGCAGAAATTCGGGCCATTTGACATTTCGGCTCTTGAGGGAGGAAATCAGGCTCAGTACGGTGACCTTCAGTGGTCTTGTGGATGGGTTTGGCTACATCGGGCTGGAGAGCTTTGGCACCCGTTCATTTGAAGATGTACAGAAGGCTCTTGCGGGCATCAGGGAGGAGGCCGCACATTCAGGCAGCCCTCCGAAGGGTATTATTCTTGACTTACGGGAAAACCCGGGAGGTCTGCTTGACGCAGCAGTTGATGTCACCTCGCTGTTTGTGCCGGAAGAGAGTCCTGTTGTTTCCATCCGCGGCCGTTCTGCGGGCAGCACAAAGTCCTACACGACCAAGCGGCCTCCGGAGGAGTCCGACATTCCGCTCGCCATTCTCATCAACGCCAGGAGTGCCTCTGCGGCGGAAATTGTTTCCGGTGCCGTGCAGGATCTTGACCGTGGCATTCTGATCGGCGAACGATCCTTTGGCAAGGGGCTGGTTCAGTCAGTCATCAACCTTCCCTACGATAGTGCTCTCAAGCTGACCACGGCAAAATACTACACACCATCGGGCCGTCTTATCCAGAAAGAGGAGAACGGCGCTTTGGCCTCTGCCCGTGATGTGCTGACACCCCGCAAACGAGATGGCGATGGACATGAAGTGTTCAGGACGGCAGCAAAGAGGAAGGTTTATGGCGGAGGGGGCATAGCTCCTGATATTACCGTTGAGGCTCCAGGGGAATCTGCCTATCTTGACCAGCTGCGCTATCGGGGGATGCTGTTCCTCTTCTCTCTCGAGCAGGCTGCTTCCGGCGTTGGAGCATCTCCAGATAGCGCAGCTCTGATGCCGGCGTTCAACCATTTTCTTGAGAATCACGACTTTTCTTACCGCTCTGCAGACCAAAAGCGGTTTGATCTCTTTATGGAGAGCTTTGACGGGGGCGAGGGTGGAAAGAAGAGCCTGCAGGTGCTTGAGGCTGGACGGGATGAGCTTGAACGGCTGAGGAAAATGGAGGTTGCCGGTGCTGCGGAGGATGTTGCAGTGGCGCTTCGTGAAGAGATTGTCCGGCTATGCGACCCCAAGGCGCCCGCCGCCTTGAGCTGGCCCGCGACCCTCTTTTCAGAAAGGCTGCGGAGGTGCTTTCAGCCCCCGGCAATACGCCCGTCTGCTCCGTCCCTGAGGGCGCGTTTCTGAAAGTTTCTGATGCTCTTCTGCACTCCCAGGGCAATCATCAGATTGCTGATGCTCAGCAGACTCTCTGCAGAGCCATGCAGAAGGTCGTCATGGGAGAGGGTCGGGTAGCCCCGGACCTCGGTTGCCAGATACATGCAGAAGACGGTAACCGAAATAAAGACAAGAACAAACCAGAATCCCCCACAGTCAGCCCTGAAAAGAGGTCCCTGTTGCGTCGCCATATGACAAGCAGCACAATCAGAAACGAAATATAGACAACGCTTGAGAGCTGCAGGATGGCATCAAAAACATCCTCGCCGAGCCACGACTGCGGTTTTCCGGAAATCATGATTGCGCCCATGAGCGCCATGAAGCCGGCCGGAGCGGCTTTCTTTGTCTCTTTGAGAATGCTCACTGTTGCCAGAAGAAGGGAAATGCTTCCGAAAAGATTGATGATTTCCGACAGATCAAGCAGAAAGGGGACGGTGTCTGTTGTTATATGGTATGCAAGCACCGAGAGGCTTCCCGCCCAGTGGGGCAGCATGGAGAGACCCAATATGGTGACGCTCCTGCGGCCGATGAGGCGTCCGTAGCGCACAAGCAGCAGTGAGGCCGCCAGCCACTCCAGCGACGAGAAGATATGGATGATCCAGTTGGGAAAGGAGAGCAGCATTTATCCTCCTTTGATCAGGTGGTAGATGTTCTTGGAGAAAATCTTCATCTGTACGCCCCATTTTGCCGGAACCATTTTTTTGTAGAGGTAGGAATCAAAGGTGATGTTCTGTACATCACGGTCGGCGCATATTGCAACAAAGCTTTCCCTCAGCCGGTCGGTTTTGTAGTAAACGCTCTGCAGCACTTCGAGGCCGAAAAAGATCGGAGCATACAGGCGGCGGAACTCCTTTTCATACTCCTGAAGAGGAGCGCCCTCCCTGATATGGCGTATCATGGCCTGCGCTCCGAGCTTTCCTGAGCGCATGGCAAAAAATATGCCCTCACCGTTTGCAGGTGTAACCAGGCCTGCAGCGTCTCCCACCAGAATGTTTTTCGCTGAGGAAAATGACTTTCTTGGCTTCATGGGGATTTTTGCCGCCTCCTCAAGAAGGGTGCGTCGGTTATTCCAATTTTTTCAACGAATCGCTTCTGAAGGCCCTTGATGCTGTGCCGGTTGTCCTCGGTGCCGGTTCCTATCGCCAGGTGGTCGGCCTTCGGGAAAATCCAGCCATAAAAATCGGGTGAAACTTCCCCGTCAAACCAGATTTCCACCATAGTGCGAAACCGTTCAATAGAGGGGTGTAATGGAACCGCTGCTGCATGGCAATCACCTTCAGTTCGTTTTGGGGAAGCTCAGCTCTTCAGCGGTTTTCGAGTTCGCCCCGTCAGCTCCAATGATGTGGCGCGCCTCAAAGGGCGGGATCTTGTCGTTCAGTGTGGTGATGAGGTAGCCGTCGTCAGTCGGCATGATTGACGACATCAGTCCTTCGCGCACCTCGGCTCCAGCTTTTTCGGCTTCGCTGCGGAGCCAGTGATCAAATTTTTCCCTGCGCACCATTCCTACGAAGCCGTTCGGCATAACCATCTCAATCGTTCGTCCTTTGGGTGAACGGGCCCGCATCCGGGAGAGCTTTTTCTCCACCAGTTCATCCGGAATCGAGAACTCCTCTATAAGCCCGAGAGGAATGGCTCCCCGCAGGGCTTGATATTTTCGAGGTTTCTTTCAAGAAGGATCACAGAAAGGCCCGCTCGTGCAAGTTCCGCTGCGGCTACAGCCCCGAGGGCCCTCCGCCTATGACTGCCGTATCGTATCGCATTGGTTCATCGGAATGGAGGTTATCTGAAAAACTTCCCCTTTATGCCATAGCGGAAGCAAGGAATGCAGCGGCCTCTGTTATGTTGATTCTCTCCTGTGCCGCTGTGTCGCGGTACCGGACGGTTATGGTGCCATCTTCAATGGTCTGGTGGTCGACGGTAAAGCAGAACGGGGTGCCGATTTCATCCTGGCGGCGGTAGCGCTTGCCGATTGAGGCAGCGTCGTCATATTGCACCAGGAACTGTTCCGACAGCTCTGCCCGGAGTTTTTCAGCCACCTCCGCCATTTCGCCCTTTTTCATCAGCGGCAGAACCGCTGCCTTGACAGGCGCAACCTTCGGCGCGAGTTTCAGCAGTACGCGCTCCTCACCATCAATAACATCTTCATGGTAGGCGTCTGAAAGCAGAGCAAGAAAGAGCCGGTCGCAACCTGCCGATGTTTCCACCACATAGGGGGTGTAGCGCTCATTGGTTACCTGATCGACATACTCCATGTTTTTGCCGGAGAACTGCTGGTGCTGGCTCAAATCAAAATCAGTACGGGAGTGAATTCCCTCAATCTCCTCGATGCCGAACGGGAACTCGAACTTGATGTCGTAGGCAAGGTCGGCATAGTGGGCAAGCTTGTCGTGCTTGTACCAGTGAAGTTTTTCAGGTGAGATTCCGAGTGAAGAGGTGTACCAGTTGAACCGTTCCTCCCTCCAGGCTTCAAACGCCTCCACCTGGGTGCCGGGCTTGACGAAGTACTGCATCTCCATCTGCTCAAACTCAACCATGCGGAAAATGAAATTCCCTTTCACAATCTCGTTTCTGAACGCTTTGCCAATCTGCGCAATGCCGAATGGCACCTTCATGCGCGATGCTTCACGAACATTGTGGAAGTTGACAAAAATGCCCTGTGCCGTTTCCGGACGTAGGTATACTGTGCCGGAGGTGTCGGCAACTGCGCCCATGTCGCACTGGAACATCAGGTTGAACTGGCGTACATCCGTCCAGTCGCCGGAACCGGTGTCGGGAGCCTTGATTCCTTCGTCAATGATAAGCGAGTAGAGCGCCTTGTTGGGGTCAGGAGCGGTGCCGGCAGCTTCATACGCACCCTGAACAGCAAGAGCCTGTTCCTCTTTGCCCTCACGGCGGAGCTTTTCAATATGGTTCTCAATCAGGTGGTCGGCCCGGTAGCGGCGCTTTGTTGTCCGGTCGTCAATCATTGGATCATTGAAGCTTGATACATGCCCGGATGCCTCCCAAACGGTAGGTTCATCATGATTGATGCATCAAGTCCCACAATGTTCCTGTGGCGGCGGGTCATCGCCCTCCACCAGAGATCCTTGATGTTCTTTTTCATTTCGCTGCCCAGCGGCCCGTAATCAAAGCAGGCTGAGAGGCCACCGTAGATTTCCGAGGAAGGGAAAACAAAGCCCCGCCGTTTGGCAAGTGAAACCAGTTTGTGCATAACTTTATCGGGCGCGGGCGCTGAACCTTGACGCGTGCTGAATCGGGATTGGTCATGGTGCTGAAACAGTGTTGAAAAATGCGGCAACTGCCACAAGGGCAGAAAACAGACTAACGAATATAAGAAAGAGTGCGGGAAAATGGCAGGAAGGGTGGGTCAGGACTGGATTTCTGTTCTGAGCTCTATCTCTTCAAGGACGGCACTCACCCTGATGCATTGCTCAATCGGCCCCGTGTAGACTATCGACCGGCCGCTGTTGTGGACTTCCATGGTCAGCGCCTCCGCCTTTGCCCTGCTGCAGCGGACTGCTTGATGATCTGGAAAATCACCTCATCGAATGAGTGTTCCTCGTCATTGAACAGCACCACCCGAAATGGTTCTGAAGTTCCTACGCCGGGAATTGAGGCAAGCACTTTTGTCTCCGGCTCCGCTTCCATTGCGACCTGTGTGATCAGTATGTTTCTCTGCATGTGAACAGTCTTTCTCTCTCGGTATTTACGGGGTTGGCTTTCTGCCGACAGTATAGATGAAAATACTGCGTCAGGAGCCGCTAAGCAAGGAGTACTCAGGGCGGAGGACGGCCGGCGAAGATGCCTGAAGCGAAAAAGATCCGCCCGGAGCCACTTCAAGCGAACATGTCAGTCCCACAGGAAGGGTCATGAGTCACGGATGTGCCGTAGGAGAGCCCTGCATAACCGGGCCCCCACTGAGCATCGCCCTGCTGTAATAGGTGAAGATGCTGTTCAGACGGGCCTCCTCCTGCTCGGTGGCGGTCATCTCACCCGAAAAAGCTCCCAGAAGCATCCCTCTGCATCCTCCAAGCAGCCCTGCATTTGCAAGATGCGAGAGCATGCGGTCAATGCGATATGCCGGTTCGTTGACATCTTCCAGAAAGAGGATCGCCCCTGTAGATCAGGCATGTATGGGGTGCCAACCAGAGACGCAAGTACGGCGAGATTTCCCCCTATCAGCGGCCCTTCGGCCCTTCCCGGCTTAATGCAGGTTGAATGGTGAGATGGATGGTTCTGTAGCGATCCTGCATACTCCGGGTCTGTCAGTATTCCCCAGAAATGCTCTTCCGTGTAAAGGGTCGGCTGCCAGAGCTCAGTTGCCGCCATAGGCCCGGAAAACCCGATCAGGCCTGTTTTGGCAAAAATGCCAAGCGACAAGGCCGTAATGTCGGAATAGCCCACAAGAATTTTGGGGTTTGCTGCTATGAGGCTGTAATCAAGCTGACCCAGAAGCCTGGATGATCCGGCCCCTCCACGCAGGCAGACTATGGCGCGAACAACGGGGTCACTGAAAAGCTTGTGAAGGTCCTCAAGTTTTTCGCCATCTGCTCTTGCCGGATCGGTGTCTATCCGGTTGAGATGCGGTGCGTGCTGCACCCTGTAGCCTTTGGATTCAAGATATGCTGTTGCCAGCCCTATCCTCTGGGGTGTGCTGAGTGTGATGCCGGGGATACCAGAGCTATGGTGTCGCCCTTTTCAAGGGCTTTGGGTATCGTGGATGCATCCCCGGACATGTTTGATTCACACTGCGGGGAATCAGGAAATGGTTTCAGTGAGAAGAATCGCCTTGTTGCCGCTCACCTCAAAAAAGCCATCCTTGATGGAGAAGCTTTTTTCTGTTTTATCTCCGAGCGCCAGTCTTACCGGCCTTTTTTTCAGGGCAGCAAGAAGAGGTGCGTGGTTTTTCATCACCTGAAAGAGCCCGTCAAGGCCCG
>PYLN01000012.1_pt1 | contig 27258 bp, 35 predicted proteins | sample 1675811 | NCBI WGS metagenome assembly PYLN01 (sample SAMN08732055, study PRJNA438928) | Freshwater metagenome, whole genome shotgun sequencing project. | isolation source: meromictic lake | place: Russia: Kandalaksha Bay | collected 2014-09
TTTCAGCAGATACCGTTTATGGGTCTCATCAACCTCGCCCACATAATCAATAAGAGGATGGTTGAGCAGAGGTCTGATTCTTCCTCGAAATACTCTCTGTCAGCAGGATCGATTTTTGCGGCAATTTTCAGAGGAATCCCACAGGCCCGCGCCATCATGATTGCCTGATCCGCCCTTTTTTTCAGGTGAAAAACGGCCGAGAAAGAGAAAATAGTCATCTGGAGCGTCATTGAAATCATAAGAAGATGGGGGATACCCGTGATAAATGGTGCCGGCCCAGTTGATGTCGGGAATTGGGCGGCGTTGGGCATCGCTGATTGAAACAAAGGCAAGATGGCGGTAGCTTCGGAGAATTTTCTGATAATCAGCAGAATCCAGCCGTCCATGCATGGTGAACACCGTCGGCACATCCGATACTGCGGCAAAGGGAAAGGTCATGAATTCAAGATGGGAGTGGACTATGTCAAATTCCTTGAGCATCCGTCCATAGACCTGCTGCAGCATCAGCATCGTCATGATCTCGGGTGAATGCACTCTGCGGCCAAGCCTGATGGCCTCAGTAACCGGGGCCACAAGTCGGGCGGTTGTCTGTGAATCTCCCGAAGCAAAAAGGGTGACCTCGTGGCCCCGTGCAACCAGCCCCTCGGTAAGATGGTAAACAACCCGCTCCGTCCCTCCATACTTCTTTGGTGGTACCCGCTCAATGAGTGGGGCAATCTGTGCAATTCTCAACCTCTTGTTCATCTGTTCGCTCCTTTGCATTATGAAGCACAATAGGGGAGCTCCGTTTTCATATTTGTCGTAACCATGTACATCTTTCTGTAGAGACTCAGCGGAATATTCTCCTCCTCATCGGAATGGATGAGCACAGCGACACGGTTGTGAAACACCGTCACATCTACAGCTCGCGACCTCCAGTGCACTGAAAAGGACAGGCTCCTCCATTTTTTCGGCAGCCAGGGATTCAGCGCCAGCCTGTCCGACTTGATGGAAAGGCCGCCGAAACCATAAATCACCGCCTGCCATGTCCCACCCACAGCCGCTGCATGAATGCCGAGATCCGTATTTTTATGCAGGTTGTCAAGATCAAAAAGAGCCGTCTTCATGAAAAAGCTGTAGGCTCGAAGCCGCTTTTTCGCCCTGATTCCCATCATCGCATGGATACAGTGGCTGAGTGAGGATTTATGGACCGTGCGTTTTTCATAGTAGGTGAAATTGGCAATGATCTCTTTCTGACTGAAGGCATGGGGAAACAGGAGAAGCAGCATGAGCACATCCGCCTGTTTGATCAACTGGGTCGACTGGATGTTCCGGTAGGTGACACCCCGGGGAAGGACCGGATGGCCGCTGCGATCAAAACGCGAAAGTTCATAATCCCTGAGGTCAAAATACCCGTCGAACTGCTCAATCAATCCGCTCTCACGATCCCGCGACAGCTTCAGCCCCCGACTGACCTCAAGCCATGAATCAACCTCCTCCCCCGTCAGCTCAAGACGGACGGCAAGGTTGTCAAGCAGATCCGGATGGGTCTTCCCGATATAGCGGAAAAGCATGACAGCAAGATTGAGATGCCACTTCACCAGATAATTGGTATAGGCGTTGTTGTCCACATGCTCATGAAATTCATCAGGCCCTATAACACAACGGATCTCATACCGATCCCCTGCATCAACCACCCGTGAAGCCCAGAACCGTGCTGTCAGGAAAATCATTTCCAGACCGTAGTCAAACAGAAACGCCTCATCACCCGTCACACGGAAATAGCGTTCAAGGCCAAAAATGACATCCGAAACAATATGGTCTTCCTCTCTTCCCGTATAGATGAAGCGGATAGTACGCTCCAGCTTGGAAGCAAACCGGGGAGTAACATCCTCACCGGTTGTTGCCGATTCCCAGGCATACTTTGCCCCCCTGTAGCCCATGTTGCGGGCGTTTTTTTCTTGCCCCCGGCAGGGTATTGTACCGATAGAGCAGCATCTGGCGGGCACTCTCGGGGAAATTGTAGATGTAAAAAGGAAGGATGAAAATTTCGGTATCCCAGAATACATGCCCCATATAGCCCTCGGAACTCAGAAACTTCGCCCCGATACCGGTCGGCGTACGGGGGCTGTTGATAAGCAGTTGGTAGATATTGAAGCGGATGGCCCTCTGCGCCTCCCAGTCTCCCTCCACCACCACATCAGCCTGTTTCCAGAGTTTCTCCCAGGCGCCGACATGCTCCTCTATCTCAGCTCTTACGCCCCGCTTCACAAAAGAGCGCAGACGGCATATGGAGTCCTTCATCATCTCTTTTTCCGGAACCTCCCTGCTGGTAGTCACGACTGCAAGCTTCTCAAAGCTATAGCTCTCCCCTTTCCGGACATCAATGGTAATTTCACTCGTAAACCGCTCCCCGTATATTCTCGGTTCCCATTTCAACTGATGCATGGGAGAGGAGACCAGCCGCCACGATGCCGCCTCAGCAATTCTGATCCCCTGTTCACGGGTCTTCATCTCCAAATACATGAAATGGCGCCCACGCTCTATTTTCTCAAGCTGAAGATGCTTGAGCATCTCACCCTCAAAAAACCCCCTGTTGCATACCTCACCATCAAGGCCGCTGAAAACCCTGAGTGAACCGGAAAAATTTCTTGGAGTGATGGTCACCAGCATGCAGCCAAGATGCACATTGTGCATCATGACCATTCGTAGTGTTTCAAGGGTAAGAATTCTTCCTGATGCGTGCCGGTAAGTGGTTGTGCGGTGGAGTATCCCTTTTTTCATGTCGAGCACCTGCTCATGCTCAACTCTGCTGCATCCGGAAAGACAGAATGCCTCCCCCTCGCTCCAAAGCGTCAGGTCGGTCCACAGAGGGCAGCGGACCATCTCCTCCACATCCGCCTCGCATTTATCATAAATACCACTGATATACAGACCAGAAGAATGACCGGGCGGTCGTTCTTCAAGGCCTCCCCGTAAATTGAGATACCCGTTCCCCAGCGTCAGGAGCGTTTCGGTAATCTGTATATGTCGGGCAGAGCGGCGAAATCCCCGTTTCCGCAACAACCACTCTTCGGATGAAATCCCAACAATCTCATCCGGCACCACCACATATGCAGAACCAGTTGCCGTGTACCCTTCCATTGTGCCCCATTCCTCCCCGGAATTGCTTCCATTCAGCCACAGCATTCAACCATAGTTGGCAATTGAAGCTGCGTCAAATTATCATGGGGGCATTCTGGCATATATGAAAAAACAACTTGCTCGTCCAATCCGTTCACCCAGAAAGAAGAACAATGGCCTACTATGGGGATAACGCTTTTTTTTCTTATTATTATAAAAGCGTTTCCCTTACACTCCCCACCGATCAGCAAAAGTTTTAACCACACGAAATTTTGGAGCAGAAAACTTATAGCCAGTGTCCCGTCTGTAGCTTTCCTCTCACCACAGACAACGCGATATGCCCAGATGCGGAAACGATATTCTTGAGGACATATCCTCGCTTGAAGGCGAAAGCTGAAATGCACACCCGTGCAATAGAAAACAAAAAAGCGGAATGGTATTCGCGGCGTCTTACAGATACCCTCCAGACCAACACAGAGGATGAACACAGCCCAACCCACACATCTGGAGAACAATCGGACGCAGCACGGCCTATCTATTGCAGCAGCGAAGAGAAAACACTTCTAGCCACTCTGTCACGAGAGGAGATTCTGAAAGATTCGGCAATCCGCAAGCGGTGGTGGAATGCATTGACCGCCGACTGGAAAGAGGTGGTCAAAAATACTCTCAAACTGGTCAGAGACCCTTCAGAAGGCGAAATCGCATTGTTTTTCGACACCACCCATCTTCGCTGCGACAACAGGAGAATACACGGCCTGCTTCCCATACGGCTCCTTGAAAACTGGTGCAGCTTCGCTGTGACGAATCGCCGGTTGAAGACCTCGGCCCGATTGCCGGGCTCGAAAAACTCCAGCGACTCTATGCCTTTGACTGCGACTTTGCCTCTCTTGAACCGATACGGCAACTCAAAAGTCTCAAACTTCTCTGGATATCAAGCACACAGGTGAGCTCACTTGAACCGGTCAGAGGGCTTGAAAATCTTGAAGAACTCTACTGTTCTGAAACCCTCATAAAAGATCTCACCCCTCTCCATGGGCTGAACAATCTTGAAAAACTCAGCTGCTACAAAACGGCAATCACTTCGGTTGATGCGCTTGCGGGCCTTGAGAACCTTATTGAGCTCGGCATCAACCATTCCGCAATCGACGACATTTCCGCACTCGGCACGCTCACAAACCTTGAATACCTGAGGTGCAACAAAACAAACATTGAGAGCATTGAGCCGCTGCGCGAACTGCTCTTCCTCCGCGAACTCAGCATTGCCGGTACTCCCGTCACAACCATCGAGCCGCTTGAACGACTCGGTGAACTTGAAGAGCTCGACATTTCCCACACGGCCATTCATTCCATTGAACCCATCATGCACATGAGAACCTTGAGAAACTTGAATTAAGTGCCGGCAGAGTTCCTGATTATGAACTGGAACGATTCATCGAACTCCACCCCGAGTGCGAAGTGGTCCTGAAAAACTGAAAGGAAAGAACTTGATGCTGAAACAGGAATGGCGGCCAATGGCCGCCATTCCTGTTTACCTGATAAAGGAAAGGTCTCCTTACATAAAGACAGCCAGAAGCACACCTGCAGCAACCGCCGAACCAATGACACCGGAAACATTAGGCCCATGGCATGCATAAGCAGGAAGTTGTGGGGATCGTACTCAAGCCCGACCTTATTGGACACCCTTGCCGCCATCGGCACGGCAGACACACCGGCTGAACCGATAAGCGGATTGATTTTCTGCTTGAGAAAGAGGTTCATGAACTTTGCCATGAACACACCACCAGCAGTGCCAACAGAGAATGCTATCAGGCCGAGCACAAGAATGCCAAGTGTCTCAAGGTTGAGAAACTTCTCTGCCGAAAGTTTGCTGCCAACACCGAGCCCAAGGAAAATGGTTACAATGTTGATCAGCGAATTCTGGGTTGTTTCACTCAGGCGTTCCACCACACCACACTCTTTCATGAGATTGCCGAACATGAGAAACCCAATGAGCGGAGCAGCCGAAGGGAGCAGGAGCGCAGAGAGCACGATAACAACAACCGGGAATATGATTTTCTCCCGTTTGGAGACATAACGCAGCTGGCTCATCTTGATCTGGCGTTCAGCTTTCGTCGTCAGCATTCTCATGATTGGAGGCTGGATGATGGGCACCAGAGCCATGTAGGAATAAGCTGCCACAGCAATGCTGCCAAGCAGTGCAGGGCTGAGTCGTGAGGCCACAAAAATGGAGGTCGGACCGTCCGCTCCGCCGATGATGCCAATGGAAGCGGCATCCTTCATGCTGAACTCAATGCCTGGAACATACTGGGAAAGGAGCAGCGCCCCAATCAGTGTACTGAAAATTCCGACCTGTGCGGCACCGCCAAGGAGACCGGTTTTGGGATTGGCAATCATCGGCCCGAAATCGGTCATTGCACCCACGCCCATGAATATCAGGAGAGGAAACACACCGGTCTCAATACCGACATGGAAAACATAAAAGAGTATGCCCCCCTCATCGCTGATGTAGGCAAGAGGAATATTGGATAAAATGGCCCCCATACCTATGGGGATAAGCAGGAGCGGCTCAAACCCTTTGGCAATGGCAAGCCATATCAGGAGAATGCCGACGCTTATCATCAGGATCCTTCCGAACCCCTCAGTCCAGCTGAGACTGTTGTCGTTGACAAGAGAGTATACGCCGGTGCTCTCAACAAGGTTCTTCATGACCATTCCAATGGAGAGCCTGTCGTCAGAAGCCTGGGATCCCTGTAAATCAATAAGAAGATCCTCCTGCGAAATCCGCATAAGCACGGTTCCTGCAGGAACTGCCGAGTATTTGTGGAACAGTTCGGTGTTCAGGTAGGTGATATGGCCTGAAACACCGGCCGTGACGGAAATCTTGTCGTGCCGTTCATTGGCGAAGAGCGCCAGAAAATCGCCCTGTTTCACTGCGTCACCAACCCTCAGATTCCGGCTGTCACGAACAGGAACCTTCACCAGCTCGAGGCTGTCGGGCACCTGCAGCGTCACAATATCGCCATCGGTCTGAAAAAAGGTCTGAGAGTACCCCGCTGTACTGAACAGCAGCAGGGAAAACACAACCAACAATAATTTGCGCATAGTTTTAGTATAGGAACTTGAAATGTTCAGAAAGAGAACGAGTTACAATCCCCCGATACCCTCATTTTCAGACTTGATTCAAAAATGAGGGACAGGAAAGAGGTGATTACGCGATATAGAGCAGGACATCACCGGTTGCTACCGTATCTCCAACCGATACCTCGATGGATACCACACGGCCTGCTTTCGGCGACTTGACCGGCGACTCCATCTTCATGGCTTCAATAACGACGATATCGTCGCCCTCGCCAACAGTGTCGCCGATTTCAACAGAAATGGCCACAACATTGCCGGGCAGTGAGGCCTCGACAGCAACACCATCACCGGCTGCTTCAGGGGCAACGGCTACGGGTTTTGCTGCTGCAGCAACAGGAGCGGCCCCTGCAGCTGAATCGGCAACTGAAACATTGAAGGACTTTCCGTCCACGGTAACAATATAGTTTGACATACAGGATTTTTCTGGTTTGACAATGAGTTCATTGAGGCGTTGATTGACATTCTTCTTGTCGGATTTCCCCGATTTAGCGGTAACCTTCGCCACCATTTCCGCTTCCACATCATCCTTGTAGCGGATACCCAGCGGCCTGTCACCCTTGAGGAACCCGATACCTTTAGCTCCGCATGTAGCAGCAATGAAGATATTCTCTTCAGTGGCGGGAAGCCCCGCCTTTTCAAGAAGCCCGCGATTGTAATCCATCCCGAGTTCCGCATTGCGGTCGTTGATATCATGCACATCCTCTGTAGTCGGCTCCAATCCAAGCTGCTCGGAAGCCAGCCTCACAACTTCAGGATCGGGCTCGGCTGGAGTTTTGCCAAAATAGCCCAGCACCATTTTACCGTAGCTGTCGGTGATTTTTGTCCAGGGACCCTGAACCGTATTGGCAAAAGCCTGCTGGAAGTAGAACTGGGAAACAGGTGTTACAGATGAACCGAATCCACCCTTGGCAACCACTTCCCGCATATTGCGGATGACCTCAGGGAAAAGGTGCAGGGTGTTGTTGTCGCGCATCATCTGGGTATTGGCCGTCAGTGCGCCACCAGGCATCGGAGAGAACGGTATGACAGGGTTCACCTCTTTGGCTTCAGGCGGCATGTAATACTTCTCCATGCGTTCGGCAAAAAGAGCCTCTACCTCTATGTACTTCTCAGGATCAATATCAAGCGTATAATCGGTTCCGCGCATCCTGTGCCACATGGTCAGAATGTCAACTTCGGCCGTACCACCGCTGACGGGGGCCATGGCAAGGTCAATGATGTCAGCTCCACCTTCAATGGCGGCAAAGTTGCAGGCAACACCCATACCGGCAGTATCGTGGGTGTGGAACTGGATGATGGTGCCTCGGGCAGCATCTTCCGCGCCCCCTTGATTGCCTCAAAGACCACGGCAGGAGTCGTCACCCCCGAAGCATCCTTGAAAGCAACACTGTCAAAAGGAATGCCTGCATCAAGAATTTCACGCAGCTTGTCAAGATAGAATTGCGGCGTATGGCAGTACTTCTCGCTCAGTCCGGGAGGAAGGCCCATGAGGGCGATGACCACCTGATGCTTCAGTCCGGCATTGTGGATGCATTGGCCTGAATAGGCAATGTTACGCACATCCATGAGAGCATCGAAGTTGCGGATGGTGGTGATGCCGTGTTTTTTGAACATTCTGGCATGCAGGTCGATAATGTCGCGCGACTGGGAAACAAGCCCCACCACATTGGCACCTCTCGAAAGGGTCTGGAGGTTGATATCGGGGCCTACTACTTTGCGGGCCGCATCCATCATTTCAAATGCGTCCTCCTGGCAGTAAAAGTAGAGACTCTGGAAACGGGCTCCGCCTCCAATTTCAAAATTGTCCGTACCTGCCGCCACCGCAGCCTCAAGAGCAGGAATAAAGTCAGCCGTTTTCACCCGTGCGCCGTAACAGGACTGAAACCCGTCACGGAATGACACATCCATAAACTGTATTCTTTTCATAAAACTTCTTTGATGTTTATTTGATCCTATATATCCATCTCTCTGAATACCTATCCATTCAACCGGCCTGGTGCTGCCTGTGCGCAGTAACGGCAGCTGAAATCACCGCAGCCATTCGGGCTGCTTCAAAACCAGAATCAGGCGAACCGGCTTTTTTAGCCTCCTTCGCCCTCTTTTTCTTCCGTTTATCCTCAATATCATCAAGAATCCGTTTTTCCTCTCCAAGCGCATGCTCTTTGAAAATACTGGAGAGCACACTGATGATGACAACCATCAGGACAAGAAAAAGAGAGACGGTGAGCATACCCACCACCATAAGAATAAGACCGTCAAAAACCATAATCGGTTCACTATTTAGTTTGAATAAGCATATGACACAGACAGAACAGTAAAGGGCTCATAACCACTCGTCAGCCGCGGGACTCCATCGCATGTGCTGAATCGGCCTCAATCTCACGGTGCAGACTGTTGCCATTGGCATCCATGGTGACAATTGCAGGGAAAGCCTCAACATCGAAATGCCACATCGCCTCAGGTACGCCCATCTCCTCAAGAAAATCCACCCCTGTCACCTTTTTGATGCAGGCTGCATAGTACTGGGCTGCTCCGCCGATGGCATTCAGGTAGACGGCACCATGCTCCTGAAGCCCGGCAAGAGTCTTCGGGCCCATTCCGCCTTTGCCGATTATGGCCTCAGGCCGAGCTTTTCAATGACATCAGCCTGATACGGCTCTTCACGAATCGAGGTTGTCGGTCCTGCAGCAGTCACCCGGTAACTTCCATCACTGTTTTTCAGGACTACCGGTCCGCAGTGGTAAAGAACTCCGCCCTCAACCGAAACGCCTTCAGGCAGGTCGTGATGCATGATGTAGTGGTGAAATGCATCGCGTCCCGTGTGCATGGCGCCTTTGACCATCACAACATCACCCACCTTCAAAGAACGGACAACTTCATCGCTGAGAGGAGCCTCAAGCACCACTTCCCTGCCGGTAAGAGGAATTCCCTCCCCTTCAGCCATCTGTTTGATTTCATCGTTGTCGCGGAACTGCCAGCTGTTGATGGCACCGGTTTCCGGGTCTACAAGAATACCGAGACGGCGGTAAGCCAGCAGTTGTAGGCCACCGACACAAAAAAGCTTGCCGGCACCCGATGCGCCTTGCCGATTTTGCATCCAAGAAGCGTAGTCTTTCCACCAAATCCCATCGGCCCAATCCCAAAGGTGTTGGCAGAGGAAAGTATATCCTCCTCAAGTCCCTGCAGATCAGCATCAGGGTTGGTATCGTCAACCCTGCGGAACAACTGTTTCTTTGCCAGCTCATAGCCGCTGGTACGGTCACCGCCCACGCCTACGCCGATAAACCCGGGACTGCAGCCCTGCCCCTGCGCCTGCCATACTGCATGAAGAAGGCACTTGCGAACACCGTCAATATCACGGGCAGCCCTTCCCAGACCGGGGATTTCAGCAGGCAATGAGTACTGTATGTTTTTATTCTCGCAACCACCGCCCTTCAGAATAAGCCGGACTTCAATGTCGTCCTTATCCCAAGGTTCAAAATGAATGACGGGCACATGGCAACCAAGATTGTTGCCGGAATTTTTACCACTTATGGAGTCAACAGCATTCGGGCGGAGCTTGCCTGTACGGGTTGCCTCGACAACAGCTCCATGATTTCCTGCTGCATGAAAAGCTGGTCGGCGCCACGGGAGAATGGATAAAAAAAGGTCGGCATTCCGGTATCCTGGCAGACCGGAGCAACCCGATCAACAGCCATGTCAATATTGAGTGCAATAGTCGACATGGAAAGCCCGGCTCGTGAACCCTCCGCTTCAGCGCCAATCGCTTTCTGAATTGCTGTGCGCACATCACTTGGAAGATTGGCAGATGTTTCAGTGATCAGCGAAAGAATTGATTCCCGGAAATGGTTCATCATAAAAACGAAAGGGATTGTTCAGTTCAGAAAATACTCATTCACAAAAAACGAAGAGACGCATTATTTTCATGCCGTCACAACCTTTCCGCCGGCATTCTGTTTGACCAGAAGAACCGGTATGTTGCTTTCACGGAACACAGCTTCGGCAACACTGCCCATCATCAACCTGAGCAGTCCGCTCCGTCCATGGGAACCCATCACGATAAGATCCGCACCCCAAAGGGCAGACTGTTCGGCAATCACCGTGGAGGCGTCCCCGCGAAGAATAAGAATGTCTGCATCCAGTCCCTTCTTTTTTTCAGCCATCAACAGCGACGAGAAGCTTTCAGGGACAACATCCCCATGCTCTGTGCCACTGATGGGAACACCATAACCGGCAGCGGTTTTTGCTGCGATATTTCCAGCATGAAGCACATGGAGAAAACGGACATGAGCCCCGATCCGTCGGGCAAATTCCGTAGCGTAAACAACTGCATTGTGCGAAGCCTCGGAATAATCCGTCGGGCAGATGATCTTTGAGAGATGAATCATGATGAATGGATGGAACTGGAAATGGAACAGGGTCTTACAAACCTTGAATTTAAACTTTTTTTGAACTTAATCTATGAGAGTGTTACCATAAAGATACCAACAGGAATGAACAGAACAGAGCGCACCATCAGCAACAGGGGGAAGACGCATGGACCAGCTGCCCGAAGCACTTCGGAAACCCTCCGCATACAGCCACCTGACAGGACCTGTTGAGGTAGCTGAAACTCACATTTCATGGGTTTTTCTGGCAGGCGAATACGCTATAAGGTCAAGAAACCGTCAATCTCGGCTTTCTTGATTTCTCCACTCTGGAGCAGCGAAAGTTCTACTGCCACGAGGAGCTCCGGCTCAACAGGAGGCTCTGCCGGGAGCTTTATCTCGCAGTCCTCCCCATTGTCAGGAAAGAAGAGGGGCTGTTCATCGGAGGCAGCGGTGAAACGGTGGACTACTGCGTACAGATGCAGCGGTTCGACCGAACCCGGGAGCTTGACCGTCTGCTTGCAGATGGAGAACTGACCAATCAACACATTGACAGGCTCGCCGAAGAGATTGGCGCATTCCACGGGGGGCTTGAACCTTTACCGGTGGGGAGCGAATATGGCACTCCGGAAAATCTCATCAAACCCATTCTGCGCAATTTCAGCCATAGCGCTTCCAGTGACCCGGGTGACGCAGAGTGCATCGCACAACTGAAAAAATGGACCATCGATGAACACGCCGGGCTGAAAGAACGACTTGCAGAGCGAAAAAGGATGGGCTTCATCAGGGAGTGCCATGGCGACATGCACACAGGCAACATGGTGGAAAGGGCGGGTAAGATCCTCATATTCGACTGCATTGAATTCAGTCGCGAACTCAGCTGCATCGACATTGTCAGCGACATCCTCTTCCTCTTCATGGACCTTCTCCACAGCGGTGCCGCCGGGCTTGGATGGCGGCTCCTGAACCGCTGGCTCTCCATAACCGGCGACTATGCCTCGCTCCCCCTGCTCCGGTTCTATACACTCTACAGGGCCATGGTTCGGGCCAAGGTAACAGCCATCCGCAGCACTCAGGCAACACTCCCTGCAGACAAACAACGCGCCCTCGAAGAGCACCGTTCCTACCTTCGATTTGCTGAAACCCTCACAAAGGAGAGCCAGCCGATGCTCATCATCACCGAGGGGCTGTCGGGAAGCGGGAAAACAACCCATGCCGCAGCACTTTTAGAAATGATCGGGCAGTAAGCGTGCGTTCAGACATTGAACGAAAGAGGCTCGCCGGACTCCAGCCCCTTCAGCGGAGCAGCCGGGAAACAGAAGCGTCCATCTACACCGAAGCCAAAACCGGTGAAACCTACAGCGCCCTTCTGGCCATTGCCCTCACCGCACTTCAGGCGAATCTTCCAATTATTGTTGATGCCACATTTCTCCGCCAAAGCGACCGGCAGAAGTTCATGGATCTGGCAGAATCTGTCGGGTGCGGCTTCATGATCATCAGCTTTCACGCCCCGCTTGAGCTTCTGAAAGAGAGGGTGGAGAAAAGGGAACAGGAAGCGTCGGACGCAAGCGAAGCGGGAATCGGAGTTCTTGAAGCACAGTACCATAACCGGGAAGCGCTGAGCGCTTCCGAGGAAAGGGTCGCGATACACATCAATACTTCAGAGCCGGTTGATTACAATGAGTTGGCCGGACGCATCACACCTCTATTCCAAACGCCATCCTGATGAAATAACCGGCAATAAAACTCAGTGCCGCAACCGTAAAGCTCAACCCAACCATTTCAAGGAAACGCCCCCCGAAAGAAACATTGCGGGCAACGGCGATATAATAGTTGAAAAAACCTAATGACCAGCACGGCGCCGAAAAAACGACAGCCCCAGACAGAGATAAATGTCTGTGAGAAACAGATAGGGGCAACCAGAACCAGAACAGTAAAGGCATAGGCAATTCCCGTGTAGAGCGCAGCACGCAACGGATTGTTTCCGTTCGGTTCAGACTTGGTGGAGAGATACTCTGAGGCCGCCATTGACAGTGCTGCAGCAAAACCGGTAATGGAAGCCGTAAGAGCAACCAGGGTGGTATTCTGCAACGCAAAAGTAAGACCCGCAAGCACACCCATCAGCTCAACAAGAGCATCATTCAGACCCAGCACAATTGAGCCCGTATACTGCAGCCGCTCTTCATCCAGAAGAGCCAGCAGAGCATCTTCATGCTCCTCCTCATCGCGCATGATGCCGTTCACCTCGGTCATGGAAGCAGGAAGCATACTGTATGCCGCATGTGCGTTTTTCTCGCCCTTCTCCATCAGCCGAATCCCGAAAGTAAAACCAAAGAGCATACTGACGAGCGTATAGAACCAAATCCTGAAGCGGCCGGGAGCAACATCGCGCCCTGTGTAATGCTTCCAGATGGTATAATGGCGCATCTCGTCATCGGCAATCTGAGCCAGTACCCGACGGTTCTTGACCCCCTTGACCCTGGACGACAGATTTTTATAGATGAAATGCTCGGTGATCTCATTCTTCTGAAACCGCTCAATCTCCCGGGTATTCACTTCTCTGCTTCTTTTCACTGGACACACTGGTTTACATTGGTTACAGATACCGCTGCTCTCTATCGAGAAAGCGTTGCAGCTTCAATCAGTTCATTCATCCGCTGGACAAAACCGGTTGTTGAGGAAAGATCCCCCTCAAGCAGCAGCGCCCCCTCATAGAGCTGACGGATGGCTGAATTGATAAGCGGATTGTCGGCATTGGCAATAATCATCCCGGAAAGGTTCCTGATGATAGGGTGGCGTGGATTGACCTCCAGAACCTTTTTGGCAGCAGGCATTTCCTGCTGCATCATTTTCATCATCCGCTCCATCTGGCTGTCCATGGCGTCCTTGCCGCCAACAATGGTCACAGGGGAACTCACAAGACGGTGCGACTCCACAACATCGGCAATGTCCTCTCCAAGGGCCTCACGGAACTTCGCAAGCAGTGGCACAAGAAGATTCTCCGCCACAGGCTCCTCGCCTTCCGTCGTCTCCTTTGAAAAATCAATATCTGCCTTCTCAATCGACTTCAGTGGTTTGGAGTCATACTCGTGAATTGAAGGAATGACAAACACATCAACCGGATCGGAAAGAAGCAGCACCTCTATCCCACGGTTCTGAAAATACTCAAGGTTCGGATTGGCAAGCAGCTGCGCCCGTCCTGCGCCTGAATGATAGTAGATCTCCTTCTGCTCCCCGCCCATGCGCGCCACATACTCCTTCAGCGTCACGAACTCCCCTTCCCCGGTCTTTGTGCTTTCAAAGCGGAGCAGCTCAATGAGTTTATCGCGATTCGTAAAATCGGTATTGAGGCCGATTTTGACAATAGGCCCGAACGCCTTGTAAAAAGTCTTGAACTTTTCGGGCTGCTCAACTGCAAGCTCCTCGAACCAGCCAAGAATCTTGGTGGTAAGAATCTGACGGATTTTTGCCATCACCGGGCTTGACTGCACCACCTCGCGCGACACATTCAGTGAAAGGTCTTCGGTATCGACAACGCCGGCAATGAAACGAAGGTATTCGGGCAGAAGATCACGGCACTCATTCTGGATCATCACCTTTTTCACATAAAGCTGCGGGCCTTTGTTTTCAAGTTCTCCCTGGCGATACAGCAACTCCATAGGGGCATTCTGCGGCAGGAAAAGAAGAGCCTTGAAACTCACCGCGCCCTCAACCGACACGCTCAGGTAATCAAGGGGATCCTCAAAATCATTGCTGATGAACTTGTAGAACTCATGCACATCACCCTCCTGCAGCTCGCTTTTCGGTCGCTGCCAGAGTGCCGTCACGCTGTTGAGCTGCTTCTCACCGAGATATATCGGGAAATCAACAAAGTTCGAATACTTTTTGATGACCTGCTCAACCCGGTACTCTTCCGCAAACTCCTTGTACTCCTCTTTCAGGGTGAAGGATATTCTCGTTCCGCGCTCATTCTTCTCAATCTTCTCGATTGTATAGGTTCCCTGACCAGATGACTGCCACCGCAGCCCTTCAGAACCCTCTTGCGCACTTCTGGTTTCAACCGTAACATTTTCAGTCACCATGAATACCGAGTAGAAACCAACACCAAACTGGCCTATCAGGTTACCATCGAGCTCTTGCTTCTGCTCTTGAAGCGACTGCATAAATCCGAGCGTCCCCGACTTTGCCACGGTTCCAAGGTTTGCAATCAGCTCATCTTCACTCATGCCGATGCCGCTGTCTTCAATCACAAAGAGAAGCTTCTCCTTGTCAAGGGTAATATGAATGGCATCCTCTCCTGCGGCAGCCATAAGTCCCCCGTCGGTCAGCGAACTGAAGCGGGCTTTGCTGAGGGCATCGGCAGCATTGGAAACAAGCTCACGAAGGAATATTTCCGGATGGGTATAGAGGGAATGAACAATAAGGTCCAGCAGCTGCTTCATTTCAGCTTTGTACTCAAACTCCTGAACGGGCGCATTGGTTTTTTTACTCATGGTCGTTATGGTCTTCTCTTGTCGTTCTTGATATAAAAATTCAAACGGTTTTCAGCGCTCCGCTCAGGTGCGGCGAAGCTTCTTTCGGGCAGCAAGCTCACCCTCATACACCCGTTTGACACCGTCTCCCAGCGCCTTCTCTATATCACGGATATTTGAGACAAGGCGCGCAAGTCCCGGCATCTCAACCGATGCAGCCTGGTCGGAACCCCACGAAGCACGGTCCAGGGTCACATGCCGCTCAATGAACCGGGCACCCAGAGCCACCGCTGCCCATGTGTCGGCAATCCGGTTTCATGGCCACTGTATCCTACCGGAACCGAAGGGTATTTTGCCTGAAGGGCAGGAATCATGTTCAGGTTCAGCTCTTCTACCGGACAGGGATAGGTGGAATTGGTATGGGCAATCAGAAGATTCTCACAGCCAAGTTCCTCAACCGTCCCTTCTATCTCCTCCATGGTCGACATGCCGGTGGAAACAATCAGTGGCCTGCCGGTCTGGTGGGTTTTACGGAGCAGGGGAAGATCGGTCAGAGCAGCTGAAGCCGCTTTGTAACATGGAGGCTCAAACTCCTCCATGAAATCCACCGCTTCCTCATCCCAGCAGGAGGCAAACCAGAGAATACCCTGCTGGCGGCAATACCGGTCAATCTCCTGATACTCTTTCATGCCGAACTCAACACGGTAGCGATAATCAATATATGACATCCGGCCCCAGGGAGTATCCCGCTCAATATCCCGCTGACTTTCAGGAACACAGAGATCCGGAGTTCTTTTCTGGAACTTCACGGCATCGCAACCAGCAAGAGCCGCCCCTTCAATCAGCTGCTTTGCAGCATCAAGTGAACCATTATGGTTGATGCCAATTTCCGCGATGACAAAGACAGAATCAGCCGGGCCAACCTTTTTATTACCAATGGAAATTTCCTGCATACTCAAACATAAATGAATAAAAAATCTCTACCTGAAATCAACCAGCCTGCAGGCGGAGCCGAAGCAGCCACTCTGCAAAATCCCTGAAAGCCCCATCCCCCCGTCAGCCTCGCACCGATAATGGGCAAGAGGCATCACAAAACCCGTCGCATCTCTGGGACAGGCCGTCAGCCCTTCGGCAGCAATAGCTCCATAATCTCCACATCGTTGACATCATCACCAATATAGGCCAGTTCCCTCAGTTCAAGGCCGGTTTCCCGCAGAACCTCAATGAGCTTGGCCCTTTATCTTTTACGCCGAGATAAAGCCGCTGCATTTTCAGCTTTTCCGCCCTTTTCCTGAGGCTCGGCGACACCTCCCCGTCATGATGGCGGTCTCAATTCCCTCATGCCGCAGCCGCTCCACCCCCATACCGTCCCGGATGGAATACCGCTTCATCACCTCTCCCGACTCACCGTAATAGACCCCGTTATCGGTAAAAACTCCATCATTGTCGGAAATGAGCAATTTGATTCTGCAGGCTCGCCGTACAAGCGATTCTTGTGTCAGTGACGGCATACGGGAATTCTCCGGGAATAGGCTAAAGGTTGTAACCGCTGAATATAGGACATTTTCCACATTTCAGAACCCATGCCAAAAAAAAGAGTAGAGGCCCGCCCCTGTTATCAACAGGTTATCAACATTTTATAACCATCCGGACGAAGCGTCATCGGTATACCGATAAAAATCAACGCCGAACAGAAAAAAAAAGAAACGAACCGGTAAATCCCTTAAGAAAAACAACTTAGGTATTCATATTTCAGAGTTCCCACCACAACGCCACGGCTGGAGCACCACCTTGGCGGAACGGCCGGAAAAGTTATCAACACCCTGAAGGAGCCGCTACGCCTTTGCTGACAGCAGTTTCCGGCATGCCTTGAGCTCCTTGACCCTCTCCGGTCCCGCTTTGGGATATTGAAGATTGAAACTCCTGAAAAGATTGAGGATGATTGAGGAAACAATCAACCGGGCGGTTTTCTTGTCGTCGGCAGGCACAATGTACCAGGCGCATCTTTGGAAGATGTCTCCGACAGGCAGCTGGCATAGGCATGCATGTACTCATCCCAGAATCTTCGTTCCTCAATATCGGCCATGCTGAACTTCCAGTTCTTTTCCGGTCTGTCAATCCGCTTGAGAAACCGTTTTCGCTGCTCTTCGGGGGAAAGATGGAGAAAAAACTTGACCACCCTTGTGCCATTGGCCGTGAGATGGCGTTCCAGATCATTGATGGAACGGTACCGTCCCTGCCAGACCTCTTCCGTCGGGATTCCAACACCGGCAACCCCCTCGCTTTCCATGATTTCGGGATGCACACGGGCAATAAGCACCTCTTCATAATAGGAGCGGTTGAAAATGCCGATATGTCCCCGCTCGGGAAGGACTGCATTGCTCCTCCAGAGGAAATCGTGTTCGTACTCTTCAATTGAGGGGTGGCGAAAACTGTGGACACTGCATCCCTGAGGATTGATGCCGGTCATCACATGGCGTATGCAGCTGTCTTTACCGGCAGCGTCCATGGCCTGAAAAATCAGCAGGACGGCATAACGGTTGTCGGCATAAAACACCTGCTGCAGCTCCGAGAGCTCGGAAACATGCTCCCGGAGCATCTCGTGATAGTTGGAAGTTGAAGCATACACCGGAGAAATCAGTGCCGGATACTCCGACAGATCAACCCTCACATCCGGCAGCACACGAAACCTTCCTGCATCAAAATCACTGTCCATTACTGTAGCTCCCCAGGCTGTCCATCACTGCAGATCGTGGACCCGGCAACCGTCCGGGCTTACTCTACAGGAGCGAAAACCTTGTTGTAATTGTCAATGGAATGAAGAACACTCTCTTGAGCAATCTCGGCATTCTGGAACTGTTCCACAAGCACCGTCTTCTTCTCAAGCGCCTTATACTCCTCAAAAAAGTGCTGCAGCTCGGAATTGAAGTGGGGAGAGAGCTCGGAAATGTCCTGAATCTGGCTCATGCTCATGTCATCTTCCGCAACGGCAATGATCTTGTCATCACCCTCGCCATGGTCAATCATGCGCATCACACCTATCACCCTTGCCCGAACCATGCACATCGGAACAATCTGGCACTGTGAAATAACCACAATATCCAGCGGATCATGGTCATCACCAAGAGTCTTGGGAATGAAACCGTAGTTGGCAGGATAGAACACGGAGGAAAACAGAACCCGGTCAAGCTTCAGCATACCGGTTTTCTTGTCAAGCTCGTATTTGGTCTTGCTGCCTTGGGATATTTCAATGATTGCATTAACAATTTTGGGGCAGTCCTCTCCTATCTCAACATGATGCCAGGGATTGAAATTCATGGGTGTAGGGAATGGTTAACAGGTTGAAGTGCATGCATACAAAAAAGCTGTGCCAGTATAGCATTTTTTTGGAGAACCTGCCATAGGTTAGCCCTCTTCTTTGTATCTTTGAGGCCATTGTCAACTTCGCAACCGCTTCCGGTACCAGCCGCCAGAAAAGACCTGAATGGAATTACATAAAGAGATCGCCAGACGCAAAACCTTCGCCATCATCAGCCACCCCGATGCCGGCAAAACAACACTGACCGAAAAGTTTCTCCTCTTTGGTGGTGCCATACAGACAGCCGGGGCGGTTAAAAGCAACAAAATCCACAAAAGCGCAACGAGCGACTTCATGGAAATTGAAAAGCAGCGGGGCATTTCCGTAGCCACATCTGTCATGGGGTTTGAATACGGCGGCAAACGGATCAACATTCTCGACACCCCCGGCCACAAAGATTTTGCTGAAGATACTTACCGCACCCTCACCGCCGTTGACAGCGTCATTCTCGTTATCACTGCGTCAAAGGGTAGAAGAACAGACCGGGCGGCTGATGGAAGTATGCCGGATGCGCCACACACCGGTGATCATCTTCATCAACAAAATGGATCGGGAGGGCGCGACCCATTTGAACTGCTTGATGAACTCGAGCACAAACTCGAAATCCAGGTACGGCCTCTCACCTGCCTATCAGCCAGGGCAGTCGTTCCAGGGGTCTACAATCTCTACGAGAACAGCCTCAATCTCTTTCGCCCAGGCAGTTCGAAAATCAACGAAAATCTCATCAGCATCAGCAATCCCCTTGACCCGGAACTGGAAAAATGGGTACCTGAAAGCCACTGCTGCAAACTACGAGACGACATTGCCTCATTGAAGGCGTCTATGAACCCTTTGAACGGGAACTCTACCGCGACGGACTGCTCGCTCCGGTATTCTTTGGCAGTGCCGTCAACAATTTCGGAATCCGCGAACTCCTTGAAACATTCCTCGCCATTGCCCCCAGTCCCGAAAAGAGAGAGGCGGAGGAACGCATGGTACTTGCTGAAGAAACACCAATGTCCGGGTTTGTCTTTAAAATCCACGCCAATCTTGACCCCAACCACCGCGACCGTACGGCATTCTTCAAAATATGCTCCGGCCGTTTTGAACGGAACCGGTTCTATACCCATACCCGGCTGCAGAAAAAGGTCCGCTTCTCAAGCCCGACCCACTTCATGGCAAATGAAAAAAGCATCATCGACGACGCCTGGCCGGGAGATGTCATCGGCCTGTACGACAACGGATCACTCAAAATAGGCGACACGCTCACCGAAGGGGAAGAACTGCACTTCCGTGGCATACCCAGCTTCTCACCTGAAATCTTCAAGGCGCTGGAAAACCGCGACCCATGAAGCAGAAGCAGCTTGACAAGGGCATACGCCAGCTCACCGAAGAGGGGCTCGCCCAGCTCTTCATCCAGTTCGGCAACCGCAAAATCATCGGCACCGTCGGAGAACTGCAGTTCGATGTCATCAAATTCCGTCTGGAGCACGAATACAATGCCCAGTGCGACTTCAGCCCCCTGCGATACCACAAGGCATTCTGGGTTACCGGAACAAACGAAGAGATGCTTGAAGAGTTTCTCCGCCGCAAAAGCGGAGCCATCGCACTTGACCGCGACGAACAGCCTGTTTTCCTCGCTGAAAGTGAATGGATGCTCAAAGTAGCCCGCGAAGACTACCCCGAGCTTCAGTTCCACACCACCTCCGAATTCAGCGGAACCCTGTAGAAGCAGGGAAAGACTCACACCGGAACAAACTGCTCCAAATTGATACGCACATCTGCCAGTACTCCTCCCTCGCCCAAGTCGCCGGGAGTCGGAGCCACCGGCTCCTTTCAGGAGTTCATACCGAAGCACTGACGGCTGGCACGGGATTTGCTTAGCTGAATATACCCCGGGACACATTCACCAGAGGTATCAGAGCAATGCTGCCAATGCGAATCGCCATACACTCACCTCAAGGAAACTGCAGCTATGCCACGGTTGAGGAGATGCCTGAGGGTATGCTGAAGGGTTTTGCTGCGTGGATGCTCTATACCGGCAACAGGTGCATCACACTCCAGGACACCATCATTGCTATTGAAGGGGGGATGGAAGATCAAGCACTTCCCGCACTTTACCAGTCAGATTCCTGACGGAAAAAGGTTTCTGGAGAAAATTCAGCCCTTCACCCGCTACACCCTTCTCCCCGATGATATCAGCAGTATACCCCGACATGAAAACAGCCCGCAATGCAGGATGAGTTTCCAGAAGCGCCCGGTGCAAGTCGCCCCCGTTCATGGCGGGCATGATGACATCCGTCAGAAGGAGATCAATGCCGGCTGCATGCCGGCGCGCAACCTCCAGAGCCTCGGAGGGAGACGAGGCGGTAAGAACGGTAAATCCCTCACCGCGAAGAACAAAAGCGCAGAGCCGCAGAATATCAGCCTCATCCTCAACAACAAGAACAACCTTGCCCCCATCTTCTGAACTCTTTTGGTGGGAAACGGCTGAATGCGTCTGAGTATTTGCCGCAACTGTGCATTCCGGAATACAGACAGTGAACCGGCTGCCCTTTTCAGGCTCGCTCGACACATCAAGAAACCCTCCATTCTGCTTCACAAGGCCGTACACTGTCGAAAGGCCCAGACCGGTTCCCTTTCCGATATCTTTTGTCGTATAAAACGGCTCAAAAATACGATGTATCATCTCGGGAGACATTCCTTTGCCGGTATCCGTCACTGAAAGAGAAAGATAGCTGCCGGGCTTGCGCTCCATGACACCGGCTGAAACATCTTTCTCGGGCTGAGTGAAGCGCCGCGTCTCAATGGTAATGGTTCCGGAGCCTGAAATGGCATCCCGTGCATTGACAAAAAAGGTTTGCAATAATCTGGTCAATCTGTGAGGGATCGATTTTCACCCTGCCCCCATCCGCTCCGGGAAGCCACCTGAGCTCGATATTTTCACCAATCAGTCTCCTCAGAAGGCCAAGCGTACCGTCAACGGACTCGTCAAAATCAAGCACTTTTGGAAGAACAACCTGACTGCGGGCGAAGGCAAGAAGCTGACGGGTGAGATTATCAAGTCGCTGCGTTGCACCAAGGATAGCCTCCAGATTGCCGTATCGCTCATCCTCGGGCCCCATCCCGTCAGAAAGCATTTCAGCGTGACCGAGAATAACGGCCAGCATGTTGTTGAAATCATGCGCTATTCCTCCTGCAAGCTTGCCGACAACCTCCATTTTCTGGGACTGCAGCAGCTGCTGCTCAAGGCGCGCCGCATCCTCTTCAGCTTTTTTTTCTCGCGGTAATGTCAACACCGGTGCCAATAATGAACGGCTCGCCGTCAATGATGACCCGGTGGCCCGTCATCAAAAGCCAGAGATAATCCGGGCCACCATGCAGCAGCACGCGTCCCTCGGCAATATCCTCTTCCCCGGTCAGCATAATCTGCTGTATCCCGGCAAGAGCCGCCTCTCTGTCGTCAGGATGAAAGGTTTCAATGGCATTGAAAACAGCCATCCCTTCATCCGTCTCACCAACAATGACATCACGCTGAAACGCATTCCAGCGGACATACTTTCCCTGACTGTCAAGCATGTAAAATGCGCCCGGAATGGACTCGATGATATGGCGGGTTATTGCGGACGCTCTTTCAGCATCATGGCTTTGGGGCATGGGGGCTCCAGAAGACTAAGTTGACCGGCAAAGAACTGAGCGAAAAAAAAGGCGACTGCGGAACCTGCCGTAATCGCCTCCTGTTGTCGGGGTGGCGGGACTCGAACCCACGACCTCTGCGTCCCGAACGCAGCACTCTACCATCTGAGCCACACCCCGATTTTTCCCATGTGCCCTAGGCAGATTCGAACTGCCGACCTTTAGTTCCGGAAACTACTGCTCTATCCACTGAGCTACAAGGGCCTGATTGTCACTACTCGAAAAAACCCCAACTGAATCAGGATTGTGAAGATAACAATTTTTTTGTCCTCAAGAACATTTTTCTGCTTCAGCCGCCTTCACAATTCCCTCTGCGGCGAGGTTTGCGCTCATGACCGCTCCGCCCATGGAATCATAATAAAGCTGACGGGAAAAACCGCCAGCAAGAAAGAGGTTCCTGACCGGCGTCACCTGTGTCGGCCGGTACTGCTCCATGCCCGGCAGAGGCGCATAGACTGAATGGGGAATTCTGACAACCGTCGACTTGAGGATGGAGGCGCCCGGGAGGTTGCCGGATAGCAGTTTCTCACACTCTCGTCCACCCGCCGGACAATCTCGGCATCGGTAAGCTGCATGAGAGAGGCCGCAGGGGCCACACAGAACTCCATACGGCTCTTTTGGGTGAACGGCTCGCCCCGTAGAGTCCGGTACTCCGGCGTCGTTCGGGCAAGGTTGGCATAGACGGGTATCACCCCATCAGGCTGAAGAGCACATTGTCGGCCGGGGTAATTTCACGATCATACCAGAGCTGTACGGAAATGACAGGCACCCCTTCAAGATGCTCAAGCACCTTGAAAAACCGGTCATGCTCTTTCAGACTCTCAGGCAGTACCCGATTGAGATTGTGGATCGGCAGAGCCGAAAGATAGTAGTCGGCAGTCAGAATCTCACCGTTTTTGAGCTGGACACCCTTGATTTCGCCCCCTCATAGAGCAGTTCGTCTACAGCCGCATCGCTGCGGAACTCTGCCCCCGCGAAGTGGAGTGGTCAACAAGCGGCTTATGGAGATATTCCGAAGGAGCTCCTTTCAGAAAACCCATGCGTGAAGCATCGGGAATGCGATAGAATGTTTCGGTGACATCAAGAATGATTTTAGCTGATATCTCCTCCGGCGGAATGAACTTGAGCGCAAGCGACATCGGCCTGAACATGGTGTTCATCAGCCGTTTCCCGAACTTCTTCTCCTCCGCCCAATCGGCAAAGCTGAGATGATCCTGTGTCGGGGCGTAACGGTCCTGGTGGAGGGCAAGAGGAATGAGCGAACGGGAAAAGGCGGCCATCTCACCAAAAGAAAAATGACGGTTCCCGATAATGGCAGGAAGCAGATGGAGCGGACTCGGCAAATCCCATGTATTGAAGGTGAAATCCCCACCTCCAGCAAGCGTATAGGTAAGCTTGTGCTCCTTCCACAGCACCGCGTGATAGGTCTTGATCTCTTTCATGAGATCATACAGCACGCCGTATGCGCCAAAAAAGCAGTGTGTCCCTGACTCAATCCAGTCACCTTCGTCATCCTTCCATGAGGCAACCTTTCCTCCATACCTGCCAAGCTTTTCCAGAACCTTCACATCAAAGCCCCTGTCAGTCAGCCGTTTTGCCGCTGTCAGGCCGGCAAGGCCGCCGCCAAGAATCAAAACCGATTTTTTTTGTCCAGTCATAACTACGGTACTTCTCAATTGCATGGGAACAAACCGATACAGGCCTGCCCCATAGGTTCAGAAAGTCGTGCGACCCTCCATGGCCCGCGAAAGGGTCGCCTCGTCAATAAACTCAAGTTCTGCGCCAACGGGGATTCCCCGGGCTATTTTTGTCACCATGATGCCAAGGGGAGCAATGAGCCTTGAAAGATAGAGCGATGTCGTTTCCCCCTCAACCGTCGGATTGAGCGCAAGAACAATCTCCCTCACCTCCCCGCCCTTTTCTGGCTGAAGACGCTGGAGCAGTTCACGGATGTTGATGTCGTCAGGGCCAATGCCGTCAAGCGGGGAAATCACCCCATGCAGAACATGGTAGAGCCCTTTGTAGTGAGCGGTTTTTTCAAAAGCAAGAACATCAACCGGAGACTCGACAACGCATATCACACTCTGGTCGCGGCCCTGTCCGGTGCATATTCGGCAGGGATCGGCATCTCTGTCAGTCACATTCTGGCATATCGAACACCGGACAACAAGGTCTTTTGCATCAAGCAGCGCAGAAGCAAGCCGCTCGGCTCCAGCGTGGCTGCTGCAGCACATGCATTGCAAGCCGCCGTGCCGTTTTGCGACCGACACCGGGGAGCTTGGCAAACGCATCAATAAGGGCTTCAATCGCGGCCGAAGTATAACGCATCGGGGAAATTATTTACCCATGTTTTTCAGGATGTCGGCAGGATTGATCATTCCCCCGCAACCTTGGCAATCTCCTCCTGAGAGACGCGTCCGGACTCCTCAATCGCACTGTTCACAGCCGCAAGCACCAGATCCTGAACCATTTCGCGGTCATCCATGATGTCGGGATCAATGGCAAGGCTGAGGAGCCGCTGCCGGCCGTTGACACTCACCTTCACCATCCCGCCACCGGCTTCCCCGTGGGTCACTGTTTTTTCCAGCTGTTTCTGCACATCCTGCATCTTTGCGCTAGCCTGCTGGATCTGTTTCATCATATCGCCTAAATTCGGCATCTCCATTTCTCAGTCCCGTTTACGGGTTCAAAAATCCATTCACTCTTTCCTGCGCAGTGCAAGGTATATCTTTTCAAGAATATCTTCAGTGGTCAGTTTGTACTTCGCAAGAAGATCATCGGGCTTGCCCGACTCGCCAAAACGGTCGTCCACGGCAACCATTTCTATTGGCACGGGAATGTTCCGGGCACAGACACCGGCCACGGCATCCCCGAGACCGTTGTACACCTGATGCTCTTCGGTGGTTACGATAGCTCCGGTATCATGCGCAGCACGAACTATGGCCAAGGTGTCAATCGGCTTGATGGTATGCATATTGATGACTCTGACGCCAACACCCTCCTTTTCAAGAATCCGGGCAGCCTCAAGAGCCTTCCACACCATAATGCCGCAGGCAATGACCGTCACATCCTTTCCGGCATGAAGCTCTATGGAGCGACCAATTTCAAACCCATCCGAATCAAGGGAAAAGTCCGGAATACTGGGCCGTCCAAAGCGGAAATAAACAGGCCCTCGTAAGCGGCTATGGCTCTGGCTGCCCGCTTGGTCTCGCTGTAGTCCGCCGGCACAACAACCGTCATTCCCGGAAGACCGCGCATGATTCCCACATCTTCCAGAATCTGGTGAGTCGCACCATCCTCTCCCAGAGTCAGTCCGGCATGTGAAGCGCATATCTTTACATTGAGATTGGAATAGCAGACCGACTGGCGAATCTGGTCAAAGACGCGGCCAGTGGCAAAGACGGCGAAACTGGCAGCAAAGGGAATTTTCCCCGTCGTGGCAAGGCCGGCGGCCATGGAAACCATGTTTGCCTCGGCAATACCGGTTTCAATGAAACGATCAGGGAATTCGTCTCTGAAATGGTTCATATTGAGTGAGCCAGTCAAATCGGCGCAAAGGGCCACTACTGAAGGGTTCTCCCTTCCAATTTCAAGAAGGGCTTCGCCAAATCCTGTACGGGTTGCCTTGTTGCCGCGCGAAACATATTGCCCGGGGGCGGCCTCGATGTTATTTTCTCCCATTGCAGTCAGAATAGCATATAATTATTAAAAACACTTCTGCCCCTGTTCAAAAGCGGGCCGAACCCACCCAGGACCTTACGATGCGAGTTGAATATAAGCATACAGAAATAGCGGTAAAAAAAAAACTGGGGCAAAACTTCCTTACTGACAGCAACATCACCCGCAAAATTGTTGCCGCCTCCGGAGCGCTCCCGACAGAGCGCATTCTTGAAATCGGGCCCGGATTCGGCGCACTGACCAAGGAAATCTCCGCCCTCACCCCCCACTTTACCGCAGTAGAAAAGGATCGGCACTGGCGGCATTCATCCGCCGGGAGTACCCCTCTCTTCAGATGATTGAAGCTGACTTTCTTGATCTCGACCTTGAAGAACTTTCCACAGACGGACCATTGCGGGTTCTGGGCAATATTCCCTACTCCATCACCACCCCGATCATCTTCAAACTGCTTGAGGCCCGCCACAACATTCTCTCCGCCACACTGATGATGCAGCATGAGGTTGCGCTCCGCCTCACCGCCAAGCCATCAACAAAAGAGTACGGGATTCTGGCCGTTCAGCTGCAGTCCTTCTGCACTGTTCGCTATCTCTTCAAGGTGGGACGGAAAGTGTTCAAACCCCAGCCGAATGTTGACAGCGCCGTCATCTCAATGACGCCGAAAAGAGAAAGCCCGGTAGAGAACCCCTTGCATACAGGCAATTTGTACGGACTGCCTTCCACCAGCGGCGCAAAACACTGCTGAACAATCTGCGCGACTCCTATGATCTTTCATCCCTCACCCCGAAACCCTCAAACTCAGGCAGAAGCGCTGAGTATCGAAGAGTTCATCACACTGTTCTCACAACTCCGGCCATTGGAGGCACTCTCCACCGGGGAAGGAGAAAAAACCGTCACAGGGAAATAACAATTGTCTCCTTGGAGCGCCCTTTTTTTTTTTAGTTACCTTAGGGCGCTTCCACAGAAAAAAAGAAACTACCCATGATAAAGAGTATCGACCACATTGCAATTGCCGTCACCAATCTTGATGATGCCCTGAAAACTTTCACCTCCCTCCTGGGCAGCAGAGAAGACGAGGTACGCGTTGAAGAGGTCCCGACGGAAGGCGTCCGGGTGGCATTCCTTCCCGTCGGCGGCACAAAAATTGAGCTTCTCGAACCAATGAATGAGGAGAGCCCCATAGCAAAGTATCTGGAGAAAAACGGCGACGGCATTCACCACATTGCCTTCAATACAGACAGCGTTGCCGAAGAACAGGAACGCGTCAAGGGTACCGGCATAAGAACACTCGGAGAAGTGCGCCATGGTGCAGGCGGAAAGGATATTCTTTTTCTCCACCCGAAAGACACCGGCAGAGTCCTCGTGGAACTTTGCGGCAAAAAGACCCCGGAAACAGCAGCCGACTAAACCCCACCAACATCCAAAAAAAGCTCCAATACAGCTCAAATGACACACTCTCCTCCGCCCTCTC
>PYLN01000013.1_pt1 | contig 27186 bp, 40 predicted proteins | sample 1675811 | NCBI WGS metagenome assembly PYLN01 (sample SAMN08732055, study PRJNA438928) | Freshwater metagenome, whole genome shotgun sequencing project. | isolation source: meromictic lake | place: Russia: Kandalaksha Bay | collected 2014-09
AACTCCCCGGGACGCACAAAAAGCATTGGGCCAAGGCGCAGTGCGCATTTTGTGGTGTAGCCTCCCTGGTACCGCTCAATGTCCTGCAATAGTCTGGCAAGCTCTTCTTTGTCGGTAATGGCTGCCATGTGCTTGGTCTCTGGAGACTGCAGCGCCTTGTTGAGACCGGTGGCAGGGTTGCCAATCAACCCTTCGACACCAATGATGGATGCGTAATCAAACACCTGACTGATATGCAGCCGGACCCTCCGTGCAGATTCAAGGGAACCACGGTCTTCGACAATCCGCAACGCCCTCAGCACATCCTGCGTCGTAATCTCATTGATTGACATGGAGCCAATGACGGGGTACGCATCCTGATGCAGACGAGACTTTACGGTGCGGTAGTAACCTTCCGCCCAATCCCCTTTGGTGACTCGCATCCACTCCTCAGCAATCGCCTCGAATGCGTCCTTTACCACCCCCGCAACCGCGCTCTCCTGAATCACTCGCCGCCGGTCATCCATTGGCTGATTCCCTGGGCAAGCTGAGCCTTTATGCCTTGCCTTCGTAACCTTGCCTCTTCGAGCGAGACATCCGGATATTTCCCGATCGAGATCTTGCACGCCTTTCCCTGATGCCGGTACTTCATCTTCCAGCTTTTTCGATGACGGCAGTTCCTTCTCCCCTGAAAACTTGGCACAACCAATCTCCAGGTAAAGCCCTCCGCCATCAAAAAGAGCCTGAGTCTTATCCGTAGCTTGGCCGCCTTGACCTGCAGCGCCGACAGTGGTGCGATTTTCTTAGGCATTGGTACCCAAAATTTAAGTTTTGGAAATGCGGTACCCACAAAGGTACCCAAAAAGATTGGAACACCAACAGAAAAGGTGGCACACGGAGGGAAGCGCAGGAACGAGAAAACCCCCAAGACGCTTATGGAATAAGGGGTCTTGGGGGTTTGTCGGTAAAACCAGGGACATGTGACGGGTGGAGCTTAGGGGAGTCGAACCCCTGACCTTCTCATTGCGAACGAGACGCTCTACCAACTGAGCTAAAGCCCCGGCATCAAAAAAAAAAGCCTGCGCAATGCAGGCTTGAAAAAAAATGGTCCTGTGCCTGCCGGCAAGAAGCAGAGAAAAGGCTCAGGCCTCAACAGCCACAAGCTTTTCACGAAGCAGCTGCAGCTGGTGGCGCACACTGCCGTCAAAAATGGTATCCCCTATTTTCACGCTGAGGCCTCCAATAAGGCTCTCGTCAATCTTCATTGCCGAACGGACTTTCTTTCCGGTATAGCCTCAAGGCTCCGGGAAAGGGCCTTCTGCTGGCTCTCGCTGAGTTCTGTGGCGCTGGTCACCGCTGCATTCACGATCCCGTTTTTCTCATCAAGCAGCGCAGCAAACTCCTGAGTAATTCCGCCCAGGATACCAGCTCTTTTTTTATGGGCGATCAGCTCAGAAAGAGCATCATTTTATCCCCGACCGCTTCAGCGAAAATCTCTTCAAGAAGGTGAGTTTTCCGGTCTGCATTGATAAGCGGACTGGCGAGGGCTCTCTGCAGATCACGGGAAGCTGCGAGGGTCTCGCCGACCATCTGCATTTCTCCGGTCACAGTCTCAAGAAACCCGCCGGCTTCGGCCGCAGAAAGAAAGGCATATGCGTATCGACGGCTTGCAATTACACTTGACATGTCGTGACCGTTTTCAGTTTTGTTTTGTGGAGAGATCAGCAATCATGCTGTCAACCACCTTTCTCTGCACCTCGCCATCAAGGCTGGCGCGGATAATCTTCTCTGCACCGCGAACCGCAAGGTCTGCCACCTCGTTCCTCAGAACATCCAGGGCGCGCCGTTTTTCCTGCTCGATCTCGTCCTTTGCAGCACCAATCATTTTCTGTGACTCGGCATGAGCCTTCTCGGTGATTTCTGCGCGGATTTTATCAGCAAACTCACGGCCTTCACGGATAATCCGGTCGGATTCGGCCTCGGCCTTTGCAAGAGTTTCTTTGTTCTGGCGAAGAATCGCCTCAGCCTCTTCCTTTGCACCGTAAGCACGGTCAATGGACGACTGGATACCTTTTTCCCGCTCTTCAAGAGCGCCGAGAATCGGTCCCCATGCAATCTTTTTCAGGATAAGAAGGACGAGCACAAAGGTAATTGCCGTCCAGAAAATCAGACCCGGATTCGGGTCAAGAAGACTGCCGGAGAGAAGTATGACTGCCGACATAAGCATGAACAATGGTTACCGTTAACGGGTTGATGAAATCCCAAAGCAGACCAGGGCCCTTGCCCGGATCTGCAACAGGAATACCTTCTGTATCGCGCTTGTTACTTAAGAGCGAGAAGCACGCAGATAACCTCACCAAACAGAGCAACACCCTCAATAAGAGCAGCTGCAATGATCATGGTGGTACGGATATCGGAAGTAGCCTCAGGCTGACGGGCGGTACCCTCAGCGGCTGATGCTGCAATGTTGCCGATTCCAAGGCCTGCACCAATAACAGCCAGACCGGCGCCGAGACCGGCACCAAGATAACCTAAACCAATACCTTCCATCGTGTAAATACCTCCGTTTATTTATTGTAAGATGTTCGCAAAAGCTGACCAGCAGTGTTGAACAGGTTAATGAAAAGTCCAAAAATACAATTTCTCAATCAATAATCCCGACATCATTTTAGTGATGGGCAACTTCCGCATCACCACCCTCATGGACGGTCGCCAGCCCTATGAAGAGAGCTGAAAGCATAGTGAAGATGAAGGCCTGAAGGAATGCAACAAAGATTTCAAGCAGATAGATGAATATTGAAAAGGGAACCGAAACCGCAGCAGCAACAATGTAGCTCTTGAGAATGAAGCTGATGAAGATAAGGCTGAGAATGACGATATGACCAGCCGTCATGTTTGCGAAAAGACGGACGGTAAGCGCAAAAGGCTTGGTGAAGAGGCCGATGACCTCGATGGGAATCATGATGATCCAGAGGGACCAGTGCGTTCCGGCTGTCAGGTGCTGCAGGTAACCCTTCAGGCCGTGCGCCTTGAGCGATGCTGTCTGGGTAATGAAAAAGGTGAAGACGGCAAGTGTCAGGGTAACATTGATGTTGCCTGTTGCCGTAGCTCCGTAGGGAATGAGACCGAGGAGGTTGCAGAGCAGAATGAACATGAACACCGTCAGAAGATAGGGGAGGTGCTTCTCATATCCGTGGCCGATGTTCGACTTTGCCACATCAAGACGGATGAACTCCACCAGAGCCTCCATTGCATTGGCAAGACCCCCGGGAGCCTGCCTTGCAGTCATCTTTTTGTAGGTTCCGCCGACGGCTGCGAACACGACAAGAAGAATGACTGAAACAATCCAGAGCATCACAACATGCTTGGTAATGGAGATATCAATGCCGAAAAGAAGCGGAAGACGGGGAAGGTGGATTTCGCCGAAAGGCTCGAAAGCGAAGACATGGGAATCAAGAATGTGATGCATGATGACATCACCGGCCTTTTCTTCCTCATGCGCAACAGCTTCATTGGCAGCACCTTCAGTACCATGGAGCAGAACGCCACCGTCTGCAGCGGGCATTGCCGAATCAGCGTGAACTGCGGCAGCACTGAACCCCCCGGCAGCATGGTCGGAAGCCGACGCGGGAACATATGCATTCAGAAGAAGCGGCACCAGCAGCGCCAAAACCTTTAAAAAACTCTGGGCCTGAATGACTTTTTCCCGTTTCATGCAGCGATCTTTTTCTGTTTGTTTTTCTTTTGATAGCCGAGAATCTCGACAATCACATAGATGCAGTAAAAAGCAAAAAATGAGAGGACGAAGTCATTGATGACAACAAGATCTCTCAAAATAATAAAGCTACAAGCCCCATCAGGAGGAGCAGCCTGAAAACCAGACCGCCGAAAACCGCGATAGTGAACACCTGCGACTCTCGATCAAAAGCATATTCGAAAAGCAGGTATCCGGCAACCGTATTGGCAAAAATCATGATCCAGGCAACAAACACCGACCCTGTATCGACACTCCCGGCTCCAGCCCGAAAAGGATGACCCCCCATAAAACGACGGTCAAGATACACAACTTCAGAAGAAAATCAAACAAAGGTTTCATCGCTTTCCTTTTCAGGCGGACGGAGCCGCCGTTATCGCTTTCTGTTTGCCGACTTCAGCACCTTCATGAGAACCAGCCCCATGCCGACCATTCCCAGCATCACGCCGAGCAGAAAGAGCCATGGTGAAGTGCCGAGCTGCAGGTCCGCCCAGTAGCCGAGCAGCACAAAAAAACGCAAAGCTTGCAGCTATCTGCACACCAAGGCCGATATAGTCGGACATTGCCCGCATTGAGCGGCCGAAATTATCCTGAAACCGTTCGTTGCCGGGATCTGCCATTGAATCTATAGGCCTATGGGCTTCCTTTTTTACCGAATGGTTGAGGGGTATGGCTGAAGAGGAAAGATAACACTCTTCACCGAAAATCGCACACCGTCATCTCTCTTTATCCGAAAAGGCCGGAGGGTCAGAGGAAAACACTATCTTAAAAAAAACGGCATCAACCCGATACATACACAACCGACCATGCTGGACACACAGGAAACCAACCCCTCTGCTGCCCCAAAACGGCCAAAATTCAGGGTGCCGGAAATATTCAGGCACACTCACTCTCTTCTCGCCCTTGAAACCACCCGAAACGGTGGCGTCGGCACAGGGCCCTACAGTTCACTCAACCTTGGCTCCAATACAGACGACAACCCCGACTCTGTCCGCAGAAACACGGAACTGCTTTTCAGCGAGGCAGGAATTGATTCATCCCGGACGGTACGCTCGCAGCAGGTTCACGGAACAGAAATTCTACACGCCACTTCGCCGGGCGCCCTACAGGGCTACGACGCATTCATTACCGACACTGAAAATCTTTTTCTCCTCATAGCAACCGCCGACTGCTATCCGATTCTCCTGTTTGACCCCCTCAATCGGGCTGTGGCAGCCATCCACGCCGGATGGAAAGGAACCGCAGGGCACATTGCACCACAAACCGTGGAGAGCATGCGCCGCGCATTCGGAACCCGGCCTGAAACCCTGCTTGCTTCCATCGGCACCGGCATCAGCGGAGAGGCCTATGAAGTTTCGCTGGATGTTGCGAAACAGTTCCCGGCTTCATGCATTCTCCCCCCCGCAACCAAGGGAGCAGGGCCCCGTCTTGATCTAGGCGCAGCAAACAGAATGCAGCTTGAGGAGGCCGGCGTTTCCTCCGCCTCCATAGAAAGCTCTCCCTTCTGCTCATTCAGAGATACTGGTTCTTTCTTCTCGCACCGGAGAGACAACGGCATAACAGGAAGAATGCTTTCAATCATCGGCCTCAACCAAAGCGGAGGGAACCCTCTATAGTTGCTTCATTTATAGCTGTAAATTATATTTATTATCCACCATCACTCACTGCATGCTGCCTGAACCTGCTGCATGTGAACGGCTTTTTCTCTCAATCAACTGCAGCCAATACATGACCATGATGAATGACATTCAATTATTACAGCAGAACGAGAGAGCCAACGAGCTCATCTTCAAGGGACTTGTTGAATTCGGCTGTTTCAAGGCTGCCCTTGAGCTTGACCTCTTCACCCATATGGCCGGCTCTCCCAAAGAGGCGGAAACACTGGCTGATGACTGTCAGGCCATCCCCTCACGATTCGTCATGCTGCTCGAAGCTCTCCGCCAGATAGGCATCACGCTTGAATCTGATGGCAAATGGAGCCTGACGCCTCTTGCTCGAGCAATGTTCGTGCCTCAAGCTGACCAGCCGAACATGTATATGGTTCCTGTCGGCAAAGCAATGGCACATCTGTCAGAAAACTACTACCTGAAAATTGCCGATGCAGTCAGAGGAAAGCATGAGTTCCGTGCAGAGGTTCCCTATCCTCCATATCAAGGGAAGACAACCTCTACTTTGAGGAGATCCACCGCAGTAACGCATATTTTGCCATCAAACTCCTCCTTGAAGCAGCGGAGCTTTCAGGGACAAAAAACCTTGTTGATGTCGGCGGTGGAATAGGCGACATCTCTGCTGCGCTGCTTAAAAAGTATCCGGAACTCAACTCCACAATACTCAACCTTCCCGGAGCCATCGGTCTGGTTGACGAAAATGCCGCAGCGCAGGGCGTTGGAGGACGGCTTAAGGGAGCTGCTGTCGACATTTACAAAGAAGCGTATCCGTCGGCAGATGCCGTCATGTTCTGCCGAATTCTCTATTCAGCAAACGAACAGCTGACCGGCATGATGTGCCGCAAAGCCTATGACGCACTTCCCGCAGGAGGAAGAATACTTATTCTCGACATGATTGTCGATAATCCCGAAGAGCCCAATTTCGATTACCTGAGCCACTATATTCTTGGCGCCGGGCTGCCCTTCTCCGTTCTCGGATTCAAGTCGCAGGAGAGCTACAGAGGCATTCTTGAAGAGATCGGCTTCAGCGATATCAGCATCACAAGACGCTACAACCACCTTCTCTGCCAGGCAGTCAAGAAGGCTGAATCTATGCCACGGGAACACTGACGCTTGAGCCATACACGGCATGAGCTTCACGGTTGATGTCCTCACGGAAATCCGGATGGGCAATGCTTGCAAGCGCTTCGGCCCGTTGCCGGAGATTCTTTCCATGCAGATTGACAATACCGTATTCGGTAACGACGAACTGCACATGGGCCCTCGTTGTCACAACGCCGCCACCCGGCTTGAGTCGGGGCACAATTCGTGACTCACCTCTGCGTGTGGTAGAGGGAAGGGCGATAATGGGTTTCCCTCCCTCGGAAAGCGCTGCACCGCGGATGAAATCCATCTGTCCTCCCACCCTGAAAAATGCTTCTGCCCGATTGAATCAGCACAGACCTGACCGCTCATGTCAATTTCAATGGCGCTGTTGATTGCTGTCGCCTTCGGATTTTTCCGGATTTCCCGGGTATCGTTGACATAATCTGAAGGGAACATCTCAACAAGCGGATTGTCATCAACAAAATCAAAAAGCCGGCGGGTACCGACAAGGAAGCTTGCAACAATAATGCCTGATGGGTCTTCTTTCTGCTGCCGGTAATCACCCCTTTTTCAACAAGATCCACCACACCGTCGGAAAACATCTCCGAATGGATACCAAGATCTTTATGGCCCGAAAGGGCGGCGAGTGCTGCATCGGGAATGGCTCCGATACCCATCTGCAGAGTTGCTCCATCTTCAACGATTCCCGCGATATGCTGTCCGATGCGGAGCTCAATGTCGGTCAGGGGATGGGCGGGAGTCTCGGGCAGCGGGTCGTCAACACTCACCATTGCATCTATGTGGCTCATGTGCAGCATCCCCTCACCATGCGTTCTGGCATGTTCGGGTTGACCTGCGCAATGACGAGACGGGCATTCTGAACCGCAGCAAGGGCGGAGTCCACTGAAACTCCCAGAGAGCAGAAGCCGTGACGGTCTGGAGGCGACACATGAACAAGGGCCACATCAAGAGGAAGAATCCCGTTGCGGAAAAGGGAGGGAACATCACTCAAAAACACAGGAATGGCATCAGCATCGCCGCTCTGCACCGCAGCACGGACATTTTTACCGACAAAGAGAGAGTTAAGACGAAAACTCTCCTGGAACTCAGGGCGAACATAGGACGCCTCGCCCTCAGTATGCAGACTCACAATCTCAATATTTCTCAACTCATTTGCCCTCCCGACCATTGCGTCTATAAGCCGGTGGGGGGTTGCTGCCGCGGTATGCAGGAAAACGCGGTCGCCCGACTTAATTCCGGCCACTGCGGCCTCAGCGGAAAGCGCACTGTAATTCATCAACATATAGTAGTCTGCCAGAAACGCCCGAGTCAGATCCCATTGATATTTCGGCGAAGATAGGCCGGAAGATCTGACTGACCTTTCTGAATTAAATCTTCATGGTTGCACTGTCCACCGGGACCGTACGGTTCAAATCGGCCCTCATGCCCGGCGAAACCTCCTCCTGGAGCGTCATAAGGGCCACGGATACTGATATTCTTTCGTATATAGGCGGGAATGGCGAGATTCTCAGGCGACACTCCTTTTGAGCTCCCTCTCTGAGCCCCGAAAGGCTCAACCTGGGGGCCACTCTGAGGCCCATCCTTTTCTTTTATCGGTTCAGCGCCTGCAGACTCCTGCCTGCGGCTGAATCCAGTCACAATAACCGTCACCCGAATCTCTCCGCCAACCTGCTCCTCGTCAACATAACCGTTGATGATTTTTGCCTCACCACCGACCTGCTCCTCAATATGGCTCATGGCATCCTCAAGATCGCGCATGCTCACCTCTCCCGAAATATTGACAAGCACCCCTTCGATCCGCCGAGACTGACGCCTTCAAGCAGAGGGCTTCCAAGGGCATCCGAAGCCGCCTTCAAGGCGCGACGCTCTCCTGCCGCGGCTGCCGACCCCATGACTGCATCGCCGGCTCCCGCCATAATGCTCTTGACATCGGCGAAATCCACATTGACATGACCATGGCTGGTAATGATATCGGAAATTCCCTTTGCCGCCCGGTAAAGCACATCGTTGGCCATATTATATGCTTCGGTCGCACTGACTCCCTCGTCGGCAATGCTGAGTATCTTCTCATTCTCAACGAGAATGAGGGTATCTATGTATTTTCGCAGTTCCGTAATGCCGGCATCGGCAATCTCGGCCTTGACCCGGCCCTCGAACCGGAACGGCCGCGTCACCACACCGATGGTAAGAATCCCCATGTTCTTTGCAATGGAGGCTATGACAGGGGCGGCACCGGTACCGGTGCCCTTGCCCATTCCGGCAGCAATGAAGACCATATCAGCCCCTTTCAGCTGTTCGGCAATCAATTCGCGGTCATCATCGGCAGCCTGACGCCCTTTTGTCGGGTCGGCGCCCGCACCCAGACCACCGGTAGCCTTCCTTCCGATAGCCACCCGAAGGGGTGCCTTTGAATTCAGCAGTGCCTGCTTGTCGGTATTGAAGACGACATATTCAACACCCTCTATCTTCCTCTCTATCATATTGTTGACAGCGTTTCCGCCACATCCTCCAACACCAACAATACGGATGGTCACCCCCTTGCCCTGCTCACTGTCGAACAGGCCGGGATCCAGTTCAAAAGGCATATGCGGCACCCTCCTCTTTCAGGGGGAGATTTTTCAGACAATTCATAGCTGATCCCATACTTTTTTGAAGAAATCGGCAATACCTCCGCCCTTGCTTCCGCCCTCCGGAGGCTCCGCTCCTGAAGGCTTCGGCTGAGGCGGCGGAGGCACACCCTCCGACCCGGCCGGAGGCTCTCCGGAAATGGGCTGCTCAAAGACTCGACCGGCAAGTCCCATAACCGTTGCATACACAGGGCTGTCGACAGACCCCCTGATTCCCCCCGACACCCCTTCGGGGTATCCGATACGCACATCAAGTCCCAGAACCCTCGAAGCAAGTTCCGCAGTGCCCGGCAGAAGCGATCCGCCGCCTGTTATGATGGCCCCGGCATTCAGAGAATCATACAGTCCCGACTCCCGCAGCACATCACGAACCATTTCAAAAATCTCCATCATCCTCGCCTCGATAATCAGGGTGAGCGACTGCTTCGAGAAGTATTTCTCAGGACGACCCTCCACACCCGCAACAACAAGCTCGTCATCTCCAGCGCCCTCACCGAGATAGGCGAATCCATGAGCCAGCTTCATCTCTTCAGCCACCTCATGAAGCGTCTTTACCCCGTGGGCAATGTCCTGAGTCACATCATTGGCGGCAATCTTGATGACTGCGGAATGATGGAGAGCTCCATTCAGATAGAGGGCAACCTCCGTCGTTCCTCCACCAATATCAATAACGACAACCCCGCCGCGTTTTTCGCGATCCTTGAGAACAGCAAGCCCCGAAGCAATAGGCTCGAATGTCATTGAGCCCACCTGCAGCCCCGCCTTCTCCACACACTCGCGGATATTGCGGATTTTGGTTTTCTGCCCAGCCACTATCAGCGCACTGCCTTCATGGTTGTGCCTGCAAGACCTATCGGATCGGGAAGGTCCTCCTGATCATCAACGGTGAACGATTGGGGAATAACATGGATGATCTCGTTTTCCATATCCAGATAACGGATATTGCTCTCGCCTTCTGAAGAAAACGCCGTACATCCGACTCGGAAACAAGGCCGGTCTGGTTGATGCTGATTTCCGCATCGCTTGTGATGCAGTGAACATGTGTGCCCGAAATGCCGACATTGACCGGGCCAACCGTGATGGACGACTCCTGTTCCGCATCAGCAACAGCAGCCTGATGGAGTCAACAGTCCGCTGTACATTCACCACAGTTGCACGCTGCAGCCCCTCCGATTCCGCATGGCCCTTGCCAAGCAGATTGAGCTGGCCGCGTCCGTCCCGTTCGGCCACAACAACACAGACCTTGGTTGTTCCTATGTCAAGACCAATCGCTATATCACTGGTAGGCATCTTTCCCTCTTCAATGCATGAATTTTCAGTCGTTTAACCATTCTCTTACGGGGCTGTGGCTGCATCTGTAGTGAACACCCTGTCCCTGAAACGCAAATCAACCACACGATAGCAGCCATACCCTTTTTTGGATATCACCGACTGCCAGAATATCCCGAATTTTTCCAACTTTTCCTTGAAGTCCCCATCATTGCCCACAATAAACCGGGCCGGGTCGCCGGCCACCGAAAACCAGCTTTCATTGGACCCTTCAAGGTGAAGCTCACGAACCAGAATAGCCGCGTCAGGAACTCCGGAAAGCGCTTCTGAAAAACTCTTCACCAACCCAAGACTCTTCCGGTCAACCCGGAGAAACCCCCTCTCCCTCAGGGAGGGTGAAGGGATGCCCGAAACCTTTACCAGACCCTGCACCCTCGTCCCGAAGCCTGCAGGAGGAGGCAGAAGCACTCCCTCGGAGTCCATCACAAAACGCTCCCCGCCAAAAAACACTTCCGCCAGAGGAACCCGCTCCCTGACAACAACGCGAAGAACCCCGTTCAACTCCTGGCCAACCCTGACATGCTTCACCCAGGCCATTCCGGCAACCCGCCTGAAACAGCGGAAGTATCAACATCATGAATGTTTTTTCCCTTCCATCGTCCAAGCCCCTTTGCAACCGCTGCCGAAGAAACAAGCTGCGCACCATCCACGGCAACACTGCGGACCCGAACATCTTTCTGCCACTCTGATGCAGCAAAAGAGAGCCATACAAGCATAAGCATGACAGGAAAGAACACCAGAAGAAACGCCTTCCATCCCCCGCCGGCACTGGCTCCCGTTCCGGTCCCCGCGGAATCAACCATAAGAAACAACCATTTCGGTTTTATTACAACAAGCCACAATAAAAAACATCACAAGTTTTCTTTTTCTCCACAGCGGGCAACCTCCGAAGCCATGGCGGTGATGTCACCGGCCCCCATAAAGAGAAGAATCGTCCCCTGAGGCCCGGCGGCGGAAGCCTCGTCAAGAAGCAGCCGCTTCAACTCCCCTGAGTCAGAGACATACAGGACATGCTTCCCGCCAGCCTTCGTGACGGCACCGGCAACCATTCCGGCATCCACACCGGGAAAATCCTCTTCTTTTTCGCGGGAGGGATAGATTGAGGATATATAGACCATGTCGGCACGCGAAAGTGCCACCCATACTCGGAAGCAAACTCGCGGGTGCGCGAAAAAAGGTGAGGCTGGAATACAGCGACAATGCGCGCCGAAGGCAGCCGTTGCGGGCCGCCTTGAGGGTAGCCTTGACCTCTGAAGGGTGGTGGGCATAATCATCAACAACCAGAAGACCGCGACCGTTGTCATACTTTATCTGGAACCTCCGGCGCATGCCGCTGTAGCAGCCAAGTCCATGAACAAGCCTCGCCGGGTCGAGACCAAGCTCAAGACCGGTGGCAAAAGCCGCAAGAGCGTTCTGAACATTGTGCCGACCCGGAACAGCAATGCTCACTCCCGGATAGACCTCACCGAACGCCTGGACGGTAAAGGTTGTCCGGCCATTGGCCATAACAATGTCTGTCGCCGAAACATCGGCCGGTTCATCAATACCAAAGGTGGTGCAGAGGCGGTTGAGGGAGCCGATGATCCCGCGGATTTCCGGCCAATCAGCGCAGCATATCACCCTTCCGTAAAAAAGGCACCTTGTTGGCAAAAGCAACAAACGCCTTCTTCAAATCCTCAAGTGTGCCGTATGTATCCATGTGCTCGGCCTCAAGACTGTTGAGCACTGCAATGGTGGGGGTCAGTTTGAGAAAGGCTCGATCATATTCGTCTGCCTCAATCACCATATACTTTCCCGAGCCAACCACAGTACTTCCTTTCAGATAGTCGGAAATGCCGCCGATCATCACCGTCGGCGACTCTCCCGCCTCAATGAGCATGGTCGCCACCATGGCCGTGGTCGTTGTTTTACCATGGGTGCCGGCAACGCAGATGCCCGACTTGTAACGCATCAGCTCGCCAAGCATTTCATCACGCTTCACCACAGGAATCCCCGCCTGCATAGCCGCCGCTATCTCAACATTGTCCTCCGGCTTCACCGCTGATGAGTATACCACAACATCACACGCTTCAACCTGCGATGCCTGATGGCCCAGATAGATGGTGGCGCCATGTGCGGCAAGCTTTTCGGTAACTTCACCGGAAGAAAGATCGGAACCTGACACCCCGAACCCCGACTTCAGCAGCAGTTCGGCTATGGCGCTCATTCCCGCACCGCCGATACCGACAATATGCACCCGTTTTGTCTTTCCCAGCTCCATTGAGTTCAACTCCCTTGTTTTGTTCCTGCAAGACTGATAATGCGAAGGGCCAGGTGGCGGGCAGCATCGGGAGCCCCGAGCCGTCCTGCAGCCTCACTCATTGCGCTCCTCCTTGCGCCGTCATGAAGCAGCTCCATGATGGCGGCAGCCGACTCTTCGGAATCGAGAACCGAATCCTCTATAACCTCAGCCGCCCCGGAATGCACAAGAGCGCGCGCATTATGGCGCTGATGGTCGCCTGTTGCGTAGGGGTACGGCACAAGAACAGAGGGCTTTGCGAGATTTGTCAGCTCCGCAATGCTTGATGCCCCTGCCCTGCAGAGCACCAGATCTGAGGCGCTGTAAGCCACTCCCATTTCCTCAATATAGGGAACAATCTGCAGATGCCTGGATGGCGGGCAGGCGTCCCGGATCCGTTCAAAGTCAACTGAACCAGTCTGCCAGAGAAGGTTGGCGGCTGCACAAAACAGATCATGATGCCGAAGCACCGCATTGTTTATGGAACGGCACCGCGGCTGCCTCCAAACACAAGAAGCGTAGGGCGGGAAGGATCAAGACCAAAATGCTTTCGGGCAGCTGACGCATCCACCTGCGTGAAGGAACGGGCAGGATTGCCCGATACCATGACCCCCTTTTGTTTCGGAAGATACCGTGCCGCCTCCGCAAAGGAAAGATGCACTTCGGTAGCAAGAGCCGAAAGAAGCCGCGTCGTAACGCCGGGAAAGGCATTCTGCTCCTGAATCAGCGTCTTTTTTCCGAGAAGCTGTGCCGCAAAAAGCACCGGCGCACTGACAAAGCCTCCCGTTCCCACAACAACATCGGGCCGTTCCCTCCGAACAAGTGCCACCGCTGAAGCAAGAGCAGCAGCAAAATCGGCAGCAATACCGATGTTTGCCGCCATATCTTTCAGACTCCGTCCCCTTCTCAGGCCGCGAACCTCAAGGAGGTGGAGGCGGTAGCCGAGCCGTGGCACCTCGCGGGCCTCAATACCCCGGGAAGTCCCGGCAAAAAAGGACGGATGCCCCGGGCACCATTCGCTGCACCTCCTCCGCCATGGCTACAGCCGGATAGAGATGGCCTCCCGTCCCCCCACCGGCAAACAGAATATTCATCGTTCCCTTTCCTCCATTATGTTTTCCGGTTCTCTCGCCCCCCGCTTCATCATCCTCTTCCTGTGACTGGAAATACTGACAAGAATCCCAATTCCCAGAGAGTTGGCAAGAAGCGCCGTTCCCCCGTAACTGATGAAGGGAAGAGCCACCCCTGTGGTTGGAATCAGGTGGCAGGCCACCGCAATATTGATGAATGCGAAAAGCGTGATGGCCACAGAAATACCTGCTGCAACATAGCGCCCGAAAGCATCCGGGGCATTCTTGGCAATGATGATACCACAAACCAGAAGAGCGGTAAAAAGCAGCAGAACCACGACAGCCCCGATAAATCCATACTCCTCACCAATGACAACAAAAACGAAATCATTGTAGGAGAGCGGCAGATAGAGCTCCCGCTGCTTGCTCTCACCCATGCCAAGTCCCCTCAGGCCACCATTTCCAAGCCCAATGAGCGCCTGAACCACCTGATAGCTCAGCTTTTTCTCATCCGAGGTAAAAAAAAGCAGTCAGCCGGGCCATCCTGTAAGGGGCGCTCATGGCATAAGCAGCGGCAATCGGGAGCATTGAAAGCAGCGTCACGCCCAGATGACGAAGACTCACCCCGCCGATAAACATCAGCGTCAATCCTATGATGCCGATCAGAGAGGCTGTACTGAAATTCGGTTCCAGAGCAACAAGCACAACAACCGTGAGGAGAAGCAGAAGCATGGGAAGAAAACTGGAAGTCCATTCCTTGATATAGCTCTGCTTCTCTTCAAGGAGGCGGGCCAGATGGAAAATGAGCGCATATTTGGCAAGATCAGAGGCCTGGAACTTCACCGGACCAAACCCTATCCATCGGGCGGCGCCATGAATGACCCCGACCACTTTCAGCATGAGCAGCAGCAGGAGGATGCCAATGGCGGCCATAAGGAACAGCCTGCTTATTTTCCGGAACAGATGGTAGTCAATGCGCGCAACCCCGAGCACCACCCCGATGCCGGCAACAGTAAACACCAGATGCCGGTAAAGGAAATACTCGCGGTTTGAGAACTTGGTTTCAGCCCATCCGGCTCCACTGCTGTATACCACAACCACCCCGATGCACATCAGTACCGCCACAATGAGGAGCAGCATTTTGCCGGCAATCGCCCCGGCGCGTGATGTTTCTACGCTCTCCATCACTCCTCCAGACTGTTGACACACTGCATGAAATAATCTCCGCGCTCTTCAAAATTCCTGAACATGTCAAAACTTGCGCATCCAGGAGAAAACAGCACCGTCCAGCCCTCTCCTGCCGCAGCACGGGCCAGCGACACCGCACCCTCAAGCGAAGCCGCCTCCTGAATCCTCGCAACCCCTTTGAATGCCTCGGCAAGCAGCGCCCTCGACTCCCCGATGGAAAGAAGAAGCTCCACTTTTTCTGCCACAAGAGGAAGAACCGGACGATAGTCATTGCCCTTGTCGCGTCCTCCGGCAATCAGCACAATCTTCCCCTCCACAGCCTCCAAAGCCTGACGCATAGCATTGACATTGGTCGCCTTCGAATCATTGATCCAATCAGCACCCCCAGACGGCGGACAAACTGCTGGCGGTGCCGAACGCCTGAAAAGCCCCGAGCCCATCCCGCACAACCCCGTCACCAATCCCCAGAGCCTCAGACACGGCAACTGCCGCAAGGGCATTATATATATTATGACGACCTCTGAAACTGTTTTTCAGGAACCCATCCGTCCTGGCAACCCTTCGCTCACCACCATCCCGCGCAACCACTATTTCTCCATCACGAAGAAATACCCCGTCGTGCATCACGCCAGCTGATGGCGGCTCCTCCAGAGAGAAGGGAACTCGCCTGAAAGGGAAGGCGCCACCGCCGAAATGCTCCTCAAGAAGAGAATCATCTGCATTGTATATAAGGGTATCCCCCTTTTTCTGGTTCATGCATATCCGGAACTTCGCCGCCGCATACCGCTCCATGCTTCCGCCATAACGGCGAGATGGTCGGGAGTGATATTGGTGAGAACTGACACATCAGGGCGGAATGTGACGCACCGCTCAAGCTGATAGCTGCTCAGCTCCACTACCGCCGTGTCACCCTCCTCCATTTCACCAACCATGGCGGAAAACGGCACGCCAATATTGCCCACTCCCCAGGTGCGGTTTCCCCGAAGAGATCCCTCGGCTGCTGCAATATCATGCACCAGTGTGGCAGTGGTTGTTTTGCCGTCAGTACCGGTAATCCCCACAATCCGCGCACGGCAGAACCAGGATGCAACCTCAATTTCACTGTAGAGCTGAATCCCTCTTTCCTCAAGCGCCTTCACGGCCGAAGCTGAGGGAGGAATGCCCGGGCTGACAACCGAAAAGTCAACATCGAGAGCCCGCTCTGAATGACCACCCGACTCCACGCCAACACCGCACTGACGAAGCCGCTCAATCTCATCTTCCCCGAGAGAGCCAAGCTCGCTGAGCAGCACCGAGGCCCCGCGACCTGCCAGCAGAATGGCCGCAGCCACACCGCTTTTTCCGGCACCGATAACCGATACCCGTGCTCCCGATACACTCTGTCCCGTCATCTGAGTTTCAGTGTCATGAGGCTGGTGAGAAAAAGGAGGATGGTGACAATCCAGAACCGTATCACGATTTTCTGTTCCGCCCACCCTTTGAGCTGGAAATGATGGTGCAGAGGGGCCATCAGAAAAATCCTGCGACCCTCACCAAAACGCATCCGGGTATACTTGAAATAGAGCACCTGAAGGGAGACCGAGAGCGTCTCAAGAAAAAAGAGACCTCCAAGCACCGGAAGAAGGAGCTCCTGCTTGATAAGCAGGGCGGTCACAGCAATGGTGCTGCCAAGGGCAAGTGAACCGGTATCACCCATGATGATCTCTGCCGGATTGGCGTTGAACCACAGAAAACCCACACAGGCCATAGTGGCAGCCATACAGACAACAGCAATTTCACCGCCCCCCGGAATGAACGGAATTGAGAGATAGGATGCATAGACGACATTACCGGCAAGATAGGCGAATCCACCGAGCCCGAAAATGACGATGGCTGAACTTCCGGCAGCCAGACCGTCCAGACCATCCGTAAGGTTGACGGCATTGGAGAGGGCAGTAATGATGAAAATGACCACAGGGACATAAAAAATACCGTAATCAATGGTCAGGTTTTTGAAAAACGGTACCGTAGTTTCTCTCATCAGCACAGAAAACACCGGGTCCATTGAGGTGTAGATACCCACAACAAGCCCGAGGGAAATCTGACCGACCAGCTTCCAGCGCGCAGAAAGCCCCCCTTCACCTTCAGCACCACTTTACTGTAGTCGTCAATAAAGCCGATAACCCCCATCCACAGAAGCGCAAGCATGATAAGCCAGACATGGGGTCAGTGAACTTCGCCCAGAGCAGTACAGAAACTTCAACCGAAATGATGATGAGCAGCCCCCCCATGGTCGGCAGCTTCTTTTTCCTGTGTTCGGGAGGGCCTCTTCCTTTACCGGCTCGATGAAACGGGCCCGGAGCAAGGCGATGAACCCCGGTCCCGCAACCAGGGTGATAAGGAGCGCCGTTATGGCCGCTGCGCTTGCCCTGAATGTAAGGTACTCGATAACACCGAGCCCCGGAGGATCAAAGACTTCATTGATGTACTTGAGCAGATAATAGAGCATAGTGCGTCTTTCAGCTGTTTATTGTTCTCGCGGCCAGAATTGCCGTAACCGTCTCTTCAAGCTTCATTCCGCGCGACCCTTTGAACAGGACCGTATCACCCTCTTCGAGTTCACGGGACAGAGCATCGAAAAGTTTTTCGCGGCTGGTGAAATGGCCCCGGCATCGGCCGGGGTTCAGGAAGCAGATGCTCCCGGCAAGCTCCCCAAAGGAAAAAATCATATCCACTGAGCTGCCAGCCAGGTATTTTCCCATCGCCTCGTGCTCTCCTGGCCCGCATCTCCAAGCTCAAGCATGTCACCGATAACAGCGATACGCCGTCCCTGACAGGGCATGTCAAGAAGAGCATCAATGGCCAGACGCATCGAGTCGGGATTGGCATTGTAGGTGTCGTTGAGAAGGGTGACCCCACCGGCAGAAACCACCTCAAGCCGCTTCCAGCCCTCCCTCGGCACAAGCCCTCAAGGCCGCGCCGTACTTCCCGGGGCTCAATACCGAAAAAGATCCCTACTGCTGCGGCCGCAAGCGCGTTGAGCACATTGTGCCGGCCCGTAAAATTAAGCCGTATCTCCTCATCCCCCCGCTCTGAATACAGCATAAACCGGAGAGAGCCATCGGGAAGAACGCTGAGGGCCCCGCCCCGGCATGAGCAGCAATCCCCGCAATGCATTCCGTAGAGTATATGGCGCTGAGGGTCGGTTGCAGCATCGCGGAGACGAGGGTCATCATTATTGACAAAAATGGTTCCGCCTGTTTCATCAAGAAAGGAGAACAGAGCCCGCTCCGCTCTGGCAACTCCATCCAGATTCACAAGAAACTCAAGGTGCTCATGGCCGATGTTGGTCAAAAGGCCGTGCGACGGCCGTGCAATTGAGGTGAGAAGCTCCATCTCTCCGGGATGGTTGATACCCATCTCCACAACAGCAATTTCCGTTTCCCGCCTCATGGCAAGAAGCGTCAGCGGAACGCCAAGATGATTATTGAGATTTGCGTGGCTCATATGGACCCGCATCGCTGTAGAAAGAACCGCGCCAAGCATCTCCTTGGTCGTGGTTTTTCCGTTGCTTCCCCCGACGCCTACCACCGGAATGGAAAACGACTCCCTATAGATTGCTGCCAGTTGCTGCAGCCCCGAAACGGTATCCTGAACAACAAGAGTTCCCCGCCCGGGAGGAGGAAGAGGAGAGCCGGAAGCCGAATACCACTCCCGTGAAACCATCACCATTCTGGCGCCCCGCCGGAACACATCATCAACAAACCGATGGCCGTCCGTCCGCTCACCCAGCAGGGCAACAAAAATCCCCCCTCTTCAACCTTTCTTGAATCAATGCTGACCACCGGATCCGCAACCTCAGGAGGCATTGGCTCCCCGGGGTTCATGACAAGTTCACCACACCGCCTGAAATCATGTAATGAGAGCACCCCTTTCATACACCCTCCCCACCTGCTGAAGGCATGCGGCCATCCGCCCCAAGGGAGTTGAGCAGAAACTCCCGATCCGAAAAAAAACACCCGTTTTCCCATACTCTCCTGATATGATTCTCTGCCTTTACCCGCCACAAGAAGAATGTCGAGCTCTCCAAGCTCTGCAACAGCCGTGCTGATAGCCGTCCCCCGATCCGCAATCCGGCGATGGCCAATGCCGCTCATTCCCTGCTCAATATCGTCAAGAATCCTCTCCGGATCCTCACTCCTCGGGTTGTCGGAAGTAAGAATGACCATATCGGCAAGCTCCTCGGCAATCCGGCCCATGACCGGCCGCTTGGAAGCATCGCGGTCACCTCCGCAACCAAAAACCACAGCCAGCCGCCCGCCAACCGGCTTCAGACGGGCAAGCGTCTGAAGAACCCGCTGAAGAGCGTCAGGCGTATGTGCATAATCAACAATCGCCCTGACCCTGCCCGGCCCCCCATCCACCCGCTCCATGCGGCCCTGAACCGGAGGCAGGAAGGGGAAGCTGGCAGCAGCAGCCCCTCCCGATACTCCCATTGCATGGCAGGTGGCTGCGGCAAGCAGCGCATTCATCACATTGAATCTTCCCGGGAGCAGAAGCTCTCCATCAAACATTCCATCAGGAAATGAAAGCCGCAGATGCGAGGACTGAGCATCCTCACCGGTAACCTCTGCCAGGAACCACTCCCCGCAAACACTCCTATCGGCCCGCCTCTCTACGCCAGAAAGAGAACATCCGCTACAAGACGCAGGCGGGAGCCTTCGGCCATGAAAGGGGCACGGGGGTCGTCCATGTTGAACACCGCCCTGCCCTCTGGCAGAAGTTGCCGGAACAGGCGCTGTTTGGCCGAAGCATACGCCTCCATTGAACCATGAAAATCAAGATGGTCAACCGTCAGGTTAGTGAATACAGCAACCCTGAAACGGACACCGTGAACACGCTGAAGCATGAGTGCATGTGATGAAACCTCCATGGCAACAGCCCGGCAACCCTCATCAACCATTCTCCTCAGAAGCCTGTGCAGTCCATGGGCCTCGGGAGTGGTCCTCTCAAGAGGAATCTCCTCATCCCCGATCACAGCCCGACCCGTGCCGATATAACCACAACGGATACCATTATGGTTGAGCATGGCAGCAATGAGCATCGCCGTCGTCGTCTTGCCATTTGTTCCACTCACCCCGATGACATCAAGCTGCTTCGAAGCCCCGCCATACAATGCGAACGCCGCCTCGGCAAGCGCCAGGCGGGCATCGGGAACCTTTATGAAACAGACTCCCGGAGGGAGATCGCCCCCAGGGAACTCTTCGCAGATGACAGCCGCGGCACCCCGACTGACTGCATCAGCCACAAAATCATGTCCGTCAGCCTGAAATCCCCTGACTGCAACAAACAGGCCGCCCTGCTCAATGTCGCGCGAATCGCTGGAAATCATCGACAGAGATCCCCGGCAGGGGCATCCGAAAGAATTTCCGGCGCGGTGAGCGCATCAAGAAGACGCGAAACGGGAAGGGAGGTGCTCACATGGTCCTCCTCTCCATATCCTGATCTGCGATGGTCACCGTTATGGTCCGTTTCTTTTCCACCCGGCTTCCGGGCGCAATACTCTGTGCGACAACGAAACCCTTCCGCTCCCCGGAAACATCCATTCTCAACCCAAGCCACCGCAACAGCCGTTTTGCATCATCAGCACTCATGCCTGCCAGTTCGGGCACGGCTACGGTTCTGATGGAACGGAGCTCCTCCTGCTCGGCGGAATGCATGGAAAGATTTTGCTGAAGCTCCCCGGAACAGGCAATCATCCTTGAAGCAATAGAGGAAAACGAAGGGGCTGCTACAGTGGAGGCATAATAGGCCGGTTTCGGATCTTCAACAAGGACGATGATTGCATAACGGGGATCCTCTACGGGGAAATAGCCGACAAATGAAGAAACATAGACCCTGCTCCTGTAGCTGCCATCGGTCACGCGCTGGGCCGTACCGGTTTTTCCGGCAACACTTATCCCCCGAATGGCTGCGCTGACTGCCGTTCCACTGTCAACCACAGCCCGGAAATACTCACGACTGAGATAATCAGCGCTCCTTTTGGAAATCACGCGGCGAACCGCCTCAGGCTTACTCTCGTTCACAACCCGCCCATCCGGGTCCCGAACCTTTCTGATAATCCTCGGACGCATCAGCACCCCGCCATTGGCTACGGCGGCATAGGCCTGCAGAATCTGAAGCGGCGTTGTCATCACCTCATACCCATAGCCCATCCAGGGAAGGGTTGTTCCGCTCCATTCTTTCAGGGGCTTTACCTTACCCGGAAGCTCTCCTATCAACCCGACACCTGTTTTTGAACCAAAGCCGAACCGGCGGACATATTCATGGAATTTCTCACCCCCACCTCCATTGCAATTTTGGCCGCCACGATGTTGCTTGAATACATGATTGCTTCCCGAAAGGAGATATCCCCGTAAGGCTCGTGATCCGTTATTTTCAGTCTGTAGACCGGCAAGGTGCCATTATGGGCGAACACCATGTCCCCGGCCTTCATGTGCAGCTCATCGGTTGCCGCTGCAGCCATCACTATCTTGAAGGTTGATCCCGGCTCGAAGCTGTCCGTCACCGAACGGTTTCTCGCCTTTTCCGGCGTCCATGTCGAACGGTTGTTAAGGTTGAATGTGGGGCTGTTGGCCATGGCAAGAATCTCGCCTGTTTTCACCTCCATCACAATGCCCGTTGCTGCCGCAGCGTTGTATTTCGACACAATTCCGGCAAGCTCATCCTCAACCACGCTCTGGATATCGCCATCAATGGTCAGCTCCACCGTCTTCCCCTTCAGGGCCTCCTGCTGGCGTGCGTCCGGAGCGGGAAACTTCTCGCCCGTAGCCGTTCTCTGATAAACAGTTGTGCCGTCGCGTCCCCGGAGCTCTCTGTCAAGCTTCAGCTCAATCCCGCTGATTCCGTGGTTGCTGCTGTTGGTGACCCCTATCAGCTGGGCCGCCACATTCAGGTAATAACGCTGATGCTCCCGGTCGAACCATACGCCGGGAATTTTCTCATTCATCAGCTCCATGGCCTTTGCAATGGGAATTTTCCGTCCGAGAACTGCCACACCCCGACTCTTTCTCAGCTCTTTAAGGTACGACTGGCGACTGCCTCCAAGATGACGGGCGAAGAGCGATGCAATATGAGAAGAGTTGTCAAAGGTTCCTTGACGCCCATTACCCCTTGGATGCGGGGTCCGGCGTACTATCCTCGGATCGGCATAAAACGATACCGACTCAATGCTTTCGGCAAGCATTCGTCCTCTGCGGTCAAGAATGTCGCCCCTGCTGGCAACGCTGGTGACCTCCCGCAGATACTGCCGTGCCGCCTTGTCCCGATACCCGCCTCCTTCAATAATCTGAATATGAAAGAGCATAGCGACAAGGCCCGCCAGAAACAGGACAAATCCAAGCACAACACCCCCTATCCTGCGGGCAAACAGGCTCTCTCCAGCGCTCGGAATGTTTGGCTCATCATGCATGAGGGTCTCTTTTGTCTCTATCGCGGTTCAGGGTTCAAGCCAAACAGGAGGCTCCGGTGAAGAGGTAAGGCCAAGCCCCCCGGCAACCTCCGTAAGGCTATGAATGCTCTGCAGCTCGCGCACCTTCAGCTCCTGCGAAGCAAGCACGCTCCGGGTAAGGCGGATGGCACTGCGAAGACGGTCATTGCGCGCAGAAAGATTTTTTATGGCCAGAATATTGTTGACCTGAAACAGCCCGATTCCGGTGACAGCCAGAAGAATGACAAAGGAACGAAGCCGCAGCAGCTTGCTGAAGTCAACCCTCACCCCTGCAGCCTCATCAACCCCTACTCCTGTATGCCCCGGGGGAAGAGGCGTGAAGCACAGGCTCCTCATTACAAGGAATCTCTACCGGCAGAGAAACTTCCGCCGTCCGGTCAAGAGGCCCGGGCCCCTTGAAAAAGTGACTGCTTCTGGCAGCAATGGCACTCAGGCTGAACATACTCTTCACTCCCTGTTCTCCATTTTTTCAATCACCCTCATTTTCGCACTTCTGGCACGGGGGTTCCGGGCAACCTCCTCCGCCCCTGCCCGAACCGGCTTTCCTGTAACGGCAATTGCTGCAGCAGGCCTCACCGGCTCCCTCAGCCCCACCCCTTTCGGGCCCCAGTCGGCCGTCGTCAGAGAAGAAAAAAAACCTCTTGACCATCCTATCCTCAAGCGAGTGGTAACTGATGACAGCCATTCTCCCTCCCGGTTTAAGCAGCATAACTCCATCCCCGAGGACCCTCTCCAAAACCTCCAGCTCCTGGTTCACCGCAATCCTCAGTGCCTGAAACACACGGGACAGAGACTTCATCACCCGCTCCCGTCCAAACACCACACTGCGCACCAAATCCGCAAGCTCATCTGTTGTATGAAAAGGGCCCTTCTCAACCTACGGGTCGTCACCGCACGGGCAATCACCCGGCTCAGGGGCTCCTCTCCATACCTGAAAAAAATTGAAGCAAGCTCCGCCTCTGGAGCAGTATTGAGAATATCGGCGGCAGTCCCCGTCGCCCCGCTGTCCATACGCATGTCGAGAGGCCCCGGCTGCATGTAACTGAACCCGCGAAGCGGAACATCCAGCTGGTGGGACGACACCCCGAGATCCAGAAGGATCCCCGAGGCTTGCGGCTCCATACCCCGCGAACCGGCCTCGCGTGCACTCAGCGCCGCAATGTTCCCGAAATTCCCCTTGAGGCAACCGCATGCTCCCGATAATCCGCAAGCCTCTCCCCGGCCTCCTGCAGCGCCTCATCATCCTGATCAATTCCCAAAAGAAGCGAACCCTCCAGCCAGCCTGAACGCTCAAGCTCACAGAGAATGGCAAGCGAGTGGCCGCCGCCACCCAGTGTTCCGTCCAGATAGAGGCCGGGACCGCGGACAAGCATGGAAACCGACTCCGGAGCAAGAACCGGCTCATGATAACAACTCTTCATACCGCCCATCAGAAATACCGCCCCGCAAGCGCGGCGAACCGCCCGCTGCTTCCATCAACAACACCGCGGAGCCTGGCCGGCTCCCAGACAATCATTTTTGTATCTGCTCCAAGAATAACCACTTCGCCCGAAATCCCGGCATGCTCAAGAAACTCGCGTGAAAGGGGAATGCGGCCCTGACGGTCAAGCTCCACCATTTCCAGGCACTCATACATAAGTGTTTTAAGAAGCCTCTCTTCGGGATTGAAGTCGGACAGGGCAGAGATGCTCTTTCCCATTCCCTCCCATACCGAGGGTTCATACAGCTCAAGCGAGCCGTCAGAAGTCTTCATCACATAAAGCGCACCGAACCGGCCATACTCCGAGGCTCCGCCATCACAGGAGCCGGCATCTGCAAATTTCCGGCGAAACCTCGCCGGAATCATCAGCCGCCCCTTCTCATCAATGCTATGTCGTTCTTTTCCTATAAAACCGGCCATCATGACCCATTTTTTACCATTTTTCACCACCATACAAATGTATTAAAATACATGCACAAAAAAATATTCCCTTATTTTATACCATCCGGTTTTCACCCTGACTCAAAACCCCATGAATCAACGCGGCAGGGAAATTGTTGTTGATGGATACAACCTTCTCCACGCACTCTACCATCCTGCGCCCTCAACCCCGCTTGAGCCTTTTCGCAGAAAGCTTGAACAGCGCCTTCTCCACTTCCAGACGGTGCACCGCCGCACCCTCACCCTCGTTTACGACGGCGATGGCCGGCATGGCGACAGCAGCACTCACTCCCCGCTTCACACAGTGTTCACCTCGCGCCGGAAAAGTGCTGACCGATGGATAGTTGATTATGTTAAATCGTTGAACCCGAGAGTAAAAATGGTTACTATTGTGAGTTCGGACGAAGAGATCCGCCGGTACGCTTCGGCTTTCGGGGCAGAGTGCATAAAGTCCGAAACCTTTGCCTCCATGCTGACGCCCCGATCCGGAAGGAAAGGAGACGGGGGAGAGCGGGAAGATAACCGGAAAAAATTTTCCAGTGATGAACTCACCGGAGATGAGGTGGAGAGATGGAAACTTCTCTTCAAACGCAAACAGGACGGCTGAAACCGACCTGTACAGCTATTCACCCAATTCAACAGCCAATAAAGAAATGACGACCCTCGACCCCGCCAATCAGGAAGCATGCCGGATCCGTCTGGATGACTGGCGAAAAAAAAATTGATGCCATCGACCTCAAACTCTCCGCTCTGCTCTGCGAGCGCCTGCGCTGCGCTGAAAACATCAGCGCCCTGAAAGCCGAAATCGGAGAGCAGGTACTGCAGCCGGAACGCGAAAAAGAGGTGCTCGACAATGTTCTTGGCCGAACCTCTTCGGAACTGCAGACACGGGCCCTTGAAAAAATCTACCGCTGCATCATAGAAGAAACCCGTCTGTTCCAGCATGAGTGGAAGAGCCGAGATAGAGCCGACAGGGTGTGATAACCCCGCTCCCTTTTCTCTTATGCCCTCACCCTCAAACCTGCGCAGCCATCTCCTCCGGACAGTCATACTCATTCTGGCTGCCGCTGCAGGCGTGATTCTGTTTCTTCCCGGACTCAACACTGCGCCCGAATCCACACGACTCCAGATTCACCGCGGCACCCCCTTCTCCACCATTGTCAGAGACCTGGAGACAAACGGAGCCATAACCGTCCGCTGGCCGCTGAAGGTCATTGGCCGGCTTGTTCCCTCGCTCCACAACATCAAGCCGGGCCGCTACCTGATTCCCCCGGGGCTTTCCAATATCGGACTGCTCCAGTACCTGCACCGCCACGACCAGGATGAGGTCCGTGTCACCATTCCAGAAGGGCTTGACATCTCCGCCACGGCAGCCATCATCTCGCGTCATCTTGACATCGACTCAACCAGCTTTGCCCGCGAAGCCACAAAGCGGAAACTGGAGGGCTATCTCTTTCCGGGAACCTACAACTTCCCCTGGGCCAGCACGCCGGGAGAGGCTCAGGAGTTTCTCCTGCGCCAGTTCCACCGATTCTTCTCCGACAGCATGAGAAGCGTGGCTGAAGGGAAGGGGCTTGACGAAAACGCGCTCCTGACTCTGGCCTCCATTGTTGAGGCTGAAACCCCGCTTGATGAGGAAAAACCTCTGGTGGCAAGCGTCTACCTCAACCGCCTCAGAAAAAACATGCCCCTCCAGCTGACCCCACCATACAGTATGCAATTCCCGGACCGCGCCGGAGGCTCTACTACAAAGACCTGCGGACAGACTCTCCCTACAACACCTATCTGCACCGGGGCTTCCGCCAGGCCCCATCTGCAGCCCGGGAGCACAGTCGATTCTGGCCGTCCTGAACCCTGCAGAAACCAGCTACCTCTACTTCGTGGCAACGGGAAAGGGAGGCCACAATTTTTCAACGACCCTCAGCGCCCACAACCGGAACATCAGGAGATACCGGGCAAACAGGGACCGCAGGTGAGAGAGGGATAGAGAGCGGAAGAAGGAACTGACAACAGGTTTTTTGCGGTTCCCTTGATTATATTGCCTATACTTTCAAAGAGCAGAATGGAGCGTTTTTTAAACCAACCCGAGTGAGCAATGCAGAAAAAGACCTTGTCGGACATAACCATCCAAGGCAAACGGATACTGATGCGCGTAGATTTCAATGTCCCCCTCAACGATGAGCGGGAGATTACCGACGACAAGAGGATAGTGGAGGCACTTCCATCCATCCGCAAAATTCTCGACAACGGTGGCCGACTTATACTGATGTCGCACCTTGGCCGCCCGAAAGGCAAGGTCAATCCGATTTTTTCTCTTGCTCCCGTGGCAGCAAAGCTTTCCGAACTGATCGACACCCCGGTCGCCATGGCGGAAGACTGCATTGGCACGGAGGTGATGCAGTCGGCCCTTGCGCTGCAGGACGGCGAGGTGATGCTGCTTGAAAACCTTCGGTTCCACCCTGAAGAAGAGGCCAACGACCCGGAATTCGCAAAAGAGCTTGCTGCGCTTGGTGAAATGTATGTCAATGACGCTTTCGGCACCGCACACAGGCCCATGCCTCCACTGAAGGAATCACTCACTTTGTGCCTACAGCTGTTGCCGGATACCTGATAGAAAAAAGAGCTGATGTACCTCGGCAAAGCCTTGAAAAACCTGAACGGCCTTTTGTAGCCATTCTCGGGGGGTCAAAAATTTCGGGCAAAATAGATGTCCTTGAAAACCTCTTCAAAAAAAGTAGACACGGTTCTCATCGGCGGAGCATGGTCTTCACCTTCTT
>PYLN01000014.1_pt1 | contig 26994 bp, 29 predicted proteins | sample 1675811 | NCBI WGS metagenome assembly PYLN01 (sample SAMN08732055, study PRJNA438928) | Freshwater metagenome, whole genome shotgun sequencing project. | isolation source: meromictic lake | place: Russia: Kandalaksha Bay | collected 2014-09
CGGGGACAGCAAAAACGATTGAGGCTCAGAGTGCAACAGCTGACAGATACCGCGGTGAGGCCTATCGTATGCTTTCCGGCTTTGAGGCTGAGATGGAGGGGATGACGCCGGAGGCAAGTCGTGAGTACCGCTCAAAATATGCCCCGGTCCGTGCGGCGATGTCATCTCTTCTGGGCCCTCTGCCCGGAGACCCTCAGCCGATGCTGACCCGTTTCCAGTACGGTCAGACCCGGTGGGAGAAAGCTGAGGAGAAACTCCACGACATACTTTATGAGAAAAAGTGGGATTATTCCGATCCTACCGTTATGGCGAAAGAGTTTTATGTTCCCCGTGCTGAAGCATTCGCAGGCACAAAGCTTGCTCCTCTTTTTGGATATGTGGACAAGCATCTTGCCGACATGATGCAGCCGCAGTTTACTTTCTATTGGGGATTTTTTACAGACCGTTCACTTGACGCTCATATTTTCGGAGGCATCTGGCCTGAAATTCAGGGTACTTTTTTCCTTGCTATTGGAGCCATGCTTTTTGCCTTTCCTCTTGGTGTCATAGCTGCGGTCTACTTTACCGAGTACGCGAAGGAGGGATTCTTTACAAGCATTCTCAGAAGCGCCAACAGTACGCTTGCCGGTGTGCCGAGTATTGTGTTCGGTCTTTTCGGTCTGGCGTTCTTCATCAATACCATGAAGGTGTCGGAATCGAAGAGTGTGCTTGCTGGTTCGCTGACCCTTGCCATCATGATTCTGCCTACCATCATCAGGGCTGCAGAAGAGGCTATTCTTTCTGTACCGAAAACCTATAAGGAGGCCTCCCTTGGTCTCGGTTCAACAAAATGGAACACCATAGCCACAGTGATACTTCCGGCAGCACTGCCCGGCATCATAACAGGCGGCATCATCAGCCTCGGCCGTGCAGCGGGGGAAACCGCTCCAATCATTTTCACTGCGGCTGTCAGTGTGGGTTCGGCAATAGGAATAGCTGATGTGTTTTCTTCGCCGACCCCGGCTCTCTCCTGGAATATCTACAATCTTGCCAGTGAGCATGAAATGGCCAGTGAGATTCGTCATGTACAGTATGGTATGGTGCTATCCCTTGTCAGCATCGTTCTGCTTCTGAATCTCTCGGCAATCCTGCTCAGGGCCAAAATCTCCCAAAAACTTAAAGGTTAAGGAACCATGCAGATGACAGCGGAACATAAAGAGAGTAAAGCTACGGGGCCAGCAACCGCGACCCGTGACATTTATATTCCTTCGGAAAGAGTGGCTGTAAGCGGTGGCGGTACCCCCCATGTTGTCGCTAAGGATTTCTCTATCTATTATGGTGATTTTGAGGCGGTCAAAAAGGTCAATGCCGAGATTCTCTCAAAGTATGTGACGGCCATCATCGGGCCGAGCGGATGTGGAAAGAGTACTTTTCTGCGTGCAATCAACCGGATGAACGACCTGATACCGAGTTGCCATACCTCTGGAATTCTCCAGTTCGATGGTGAGGATATTTACGGTAAGCTGACCGATGAGGTGCTTCTTCGTAAAAAAATCGGCATGGTGTTCCAGAAGCCGAACCCCTTTCCGAAATCGATTTTTGACAACATCGCCTACGGTCCCCGCCTTCATGGTATGACCGACAAGAAGCAGCTTGAGGAAATCGTCGAGAGGAGCCTTCGCAAGGCGGCTCTGTGGGATGAGGTGAGCGATCGTCTTGATCGCAACGCCCTCGGCCTGAGCGGCGGCCAGCAGCAGAGGCTCTGTGTGGCAAGAACGCTGGCGGTCGAACCGGAGATTCTTCTGCTTGACGAGCCTACTTCCGCACTTGACCCGAAGGCAACTGCGAAAATTGAAGATCTCATTCAGGAGCTTCGCGGCAGCTACACAATCATGATTGTGACGCATAACATGCAGCAGGCTTCACGCGTATCCGACTATACCATGTTTTTCTACGAGGGCGTGCTTGTTGAGTATGCACAGACTGCACAGCTCTTTACAAACCCCAAAGACCGGATGACTGAAGATTACATTACCGGACGATTCAGCTAACGAAACTTTTTTCACGCCATGTCAGACAGACCGGTACACGAACTTATCAAAGAGCTTTCAGAGGCTCTTGTACAGCTTTCAGAAAAGGTTCTCCAGAATTTCAGCGATGCCCTGAAAGCAGTCCGGCATCAGGATGAGGAGAGCGCCCGCGCCATAAGGCTTGTTGATGACGAAATCGACATGACAGAGGTGCGTCTTGAGGAACGCTGTCTTGCTTTTCTGGCGCTGCAGCAGCCTGTTGCCAGAGATCTGCGCACCATTGTGACCATCATGAAGATCAATGATGATCTTGAGCGCATCGGCGACCTGGCTGTGCACATCATTGAGCGCATGCCGGAAATCAATGTTGAAATGCTTGAGCTCTTTGAGTTTGATCATATGGGAGCACTTGCTGCTGATATGACCCGCAAGTCGCTTGAGGCCTTTATTGCAAAAGACCGTTTTCTGGCCGACAAGGTCTGCGCGCTTGATGAAGAGATTGACTCAATTCACAGTTCCGTGTTCAAACGGGTTGCACTTATGATGAAAGACCCTGCGGCTGATGTGGACCAGCTTATCGCTCTCCTCTCCATCTCCCGTTATATCGAGCGGATGGCAGATCATGCTACCAGAATTGCCCATGAGGTGATTTATCTTGTTACTGGAGAGATTTCACGCCATAGCGACAGTTCCTACGAAAAGCTGATTCAGTCGCTTAAAGATTGATTGAAAAGAAGGGACCCGATATGGGCAGAACTGTTGTGCCCGGCTTAGGCCGGGCTTTTTTTGCATTTTTTCTTGGATTTAATCCCTTGCCACAGCTAAATTAAATTACATTTCAGTTTCTGTTCTCACAATTATTAAGTCTGGTTACTGAATCATTATGGCAAGTATCCTTGGAAAGATTTTCGGTGATTCACCGAAAACAGCGGCTGTCCCCAAAGCGTTCACTGTACAGGTAGATCCTCTGAAGTTCGGTCTTTCGACCAAGCCGGACGGACCGGTTCACATAGAGCTTGAGTCTCTCAAGCAGAAGCTGACCAAGCTTTCGTCGAATGTTGAAAACAACCTGATGCTCAGCATCAGGGCGGCAACAAAGAAAAATCTGGAGCTTGCAGCTTCAGCATTCCAGTTTGACGAAGAGTATATACAGAAGGGCAAGTTTGAGGTCGAGTATCTGACTCTTGCTTACACATCGTTTCAGGGGCTGGGGGAAGAGCATCTCAAGATTGTTGAGGATGCCCGGATGATTCTGCTTGAACTTGAACGGATGGCACAGTTTGCCCTCAACATTGCCGACAAGACTCCATTTGTTGAGTTTGCCAATGTTCAGGAGCTTCATAAGGATGAGTATGGACTGAAGCCCATGGGCGATATTACGGCGGAGATGATCAAGAAAGCCGTAGAGGCATTTGTGAGCGGTAATGCAAAGCATGCCAGTGAGACGATTGCCATGATGAAGGAAATTGATGGCATCTACGATAAGGCTGTCTTGAAAATCAAGGCCGGGGTGACTGATGACAATATCATCAGCCTGACTGGAATCCTTTCGATTCTCAACCATGTGAAGGCATCGGCTGATATTTCATGTGATATTGCCCGCCATTTCTGCTGATGGTTTCTGTCCACATGCTACGGTAAAGGATGAATTCAAAAAAACGGACCGTGGTTCGCTTTTTTGAATTTCATCCTTTGCATTCTGCCCATCCGATAACGAGTTGCTGTATGCTGTCTGGTTTGATTCGCCCTGAGCTCATACATGGCAGTCCGATACTCTGGATAAGCCGGGTTGCGCTTGCTTTTTCCTGGATATATCAGGGTGCTGTCCCAAAGCTTGCCTGCAGAAGTTCGGGCGAGGTGGAGCTTCTCGGACATCTTATTCCCGTGTACCGATGGGCCTGCATGGCGGTCAGTTGGATGGGCGTTGCTGAAATCATGTTCGGTCTGCTGCTGCTTGTCAGTATGCGGTATTGGGTGTTCTGGTTCAATATGATGCTTTAGCCGGTCTGCTCCTGTTTGTGGCCCTGTTTGAGCCTGCAATGCTTACCCTGCCGTTCAACCCGCTGACGCTGAATGTTGCGCTGATTGCTCTTTCGCTTGTGGCGCTTCTGGAACTCAAAAAACAAAAAAATAATTCTCATGCAGAACAGGACTGTTGAAGGATCTCCGGGGAGTGTTGCCCGGCTCTTTATCACCGTGACGGTTGCTGTCATGGCTTTTTCTGCCGTGCTTGGTGCCCTGGGGGCCGTCTATCACAGTGATTTTCTCAACCAGCTTCATCCCTACCTCTTTTTTATCGGCTTCGGCAACCTTGCATCCTGATTTTCAATCGCTACCTGACATCTGCGATTTATCCTGAAATGAAGATAGACGAACGAAAGCAGCGGGGATATGTGTACGGGGTGCTGGTTTCACTTGTCATGATTACCGTGGCGGTGTTCATGCAGTGGCCACTCCTCAAAGCCTTTACCGGCCTTTATCTTATGGTTCTTGTGCTGGGACCTCTGAAGGAGATATTCACCACCCTTTCCATTCCGAAAATCTGGAAAGAGGTCTCTGTCAGGTACTATATCTTTGATGTAATTTTTCTGCTCAATGCAAATCTCGGGCTTTTTACTCTCGGGCTCAAAGAGGCATTTCCTGATCAGGGAATCATCCCGTTTTTTGTTACCCAGTCGGCATATTTTCTCGGTTCCAGCTTTCCTCTCAGCATCAGCGTCATGGGATTTCTCTATACCTATGCATGGAAGCAGTCAAGCCGGCGTGAGTTGATGACATTGCTCTTCAGCCTCTGGTTCTACATTTTCGTGGGTGGGGTGCTGGTTTTTCTGATTGTCATTCTGATGGGCAACTATCTTGGGATGATGCTGGTGAGCCATATCCTGCTGCTTGGTGTTATGGTTATGCTGGGCGGATTCGGCGTCTACCTGTATAATTTTTTCAGAACACGGTTCCACCATCCAGCGCTTGCTTTTCTTCTCAGTGGTCTGGCACTGCTGTTTGCCACAAGCGCTTACGGCATCATGAATGTCTACTATATACAGGGGATCCCTTTTGGTGCACATCCGCCCATCCGTGCCGACCAGATGTGGATTTATCATTCCCATACCCATGCGGCGCTGCTTGGCTGGATCACTTTTTCGTTTGTTGGGATGATCTATATCGTCATTCCCGCCATTGTCCGTAAAGATTCTCTTTCCCTGCTTCGGGAAGGTCACGCCCTTGAGCGCATACTCAAGCCTGAAACCATGCATCTGGCTTTCGTACAGCTGACGGTAATGCTGCTTTCGGGTGTGGGCATTCTGCTTGCATTCTTTCTTGAAAACGACCTGCTGCTTGGGGGGCGGGCGCTGTGTTTGCTTTTGCTGTCCTGTTTCTGATTATGAACCTGAAACGGGAACTCTACCGGGAATAAATCATCCAAGGAGGTTGACTTATGAAGTCGCAAAACGCTTTGCATTTTTCTGTTCCGCTCATGGCTATGATGCTGCTGTTGGTGCTGCCATCAGGATTGCTGTCGGCGGCTGATTCCCTTGATGTCAGCCGCTTCGTGAGGGGAGTGAGGCATGGAATGCCAGGAGGGCCGCCGAAACAGGTTTTGTTCCTGATCTTTCGGGCGCAGACTGAAGGGCCGGAAGTTCAGGGGTTTTGATTTACATGGAGCTCGTCTGGCTGGCGCTGATCTCGGCCAGTCTGATCTTTCGGGTGCAAACCTTTCGGGGGCCTGCCTTGATTCTTCCAATTGCCAGGGAACGCTGCTTGATGGCGCAGTCCTGAAAGGGGCATCTCTTCGTGGCTCAACTCTTGACGGGGTTGTTCTTGAGGGTGCCGATTGCAGTGGAGCGGATTTCAGCGGAGCCGATCTGCGACGGGCGGAGTGCTCAAAAGCTGGATTTCGGGGAGCAAATCTGCAGAATGCCCACTTTCGGGAGGCCAGTCTCCGGAGCGTCGATTTTTCTGGAGCGGACCTTAGAGGGGCATATCTCTGGCGCGCTGTTCTTGATGGGGCGGTGCTTATGGGGGTGAAGGTGTCGGACACAACGGTTCTTGAGAGCGGAAGGTACGCTGATGCGGCATGGGCAGCAGGAAATGGCGCTGTCTCTATGGCTGAATTGATCGTTCCGCCAGCTGTCGCAGCTCATGCATCCTCTCAGGATCAGACCCGCAGGGTGACGGCTTCGGGGGCAAGAAGGAGGGTAACTCACGCGTCAACAGCGTTCTCAACCTCTGGAGAAGGACCGGGCCGGTAGATGCCCCGTATGATGCAGCGCAGTTTGAGATGGTGAAGAGCGACTGGCGAGAGTGGAACAGGCTGCGACGGCAGAATCCGTCCATGCGGGTGAATCTTACTGAAGCCCGTTATGATCATAAAAATCTTGCACAGATCAATCTGCAGGGTGCTGACTTGCAGAAAGCCAGTCTTCGCGGGACCGATTTTTCCCAGAGCGATCTCAGGGGGCAGATCTTCGTGGTGCCAACCTGAGCGAAGCGACACTGGTGGATGTGGATCTTGCCGGGGCTGATCTTAGAGGGGCTAAACTCTGGCGTGCCAATATGAGCCGGACCCGGCTGAACAGGGCTAAAGTGTCTGCGGCGACGATACTTGATTCCGGAAAACCCGCTACAGGGGAATGGGCTTTGAAACATGGCGCTCTTTATATGGCTGATTAACAGAGGCAGGAAACGAGCGCAGAAGAGGAGGTTGCAGTATGGGTGAAGGTAAACGCCCGTTGGTTACGGTTACGATTCCGATGTATAACAATGCGCGATTCATTGAGGAGACCATTGCCTCTGTTCTCAATCAGAGCTTTACGGATTTTGAGTTGCTGATTTATGATGACAATTCAACCGATGGCTCTTTTGAGCTTGCGGCGTCGTTTGCTGATTCCCGGATAAGACTGATCCGGAACTCTGAGAATCTGGGTCCTGAGGGGAACTGGAACAAGGCGATCAGCAGTGTCAGGGGCCGCTTTGTCAAGCTGGTGTGCGGTGATGACATTCTCTATCCGACCTGCCTTGAAAAACAGGTTGCGAGGTTTCTTGACCCCCGCAGCAGCGGGGTGAGTCTTGTCAGCAGCCAGCGGACAATAATTGATTCACAGGGAAAGGCGCTCATCAAGAAGGTGAACTTCCTGGACGAGGGTCGAAAAGGGGCTGAAGAGGTTGTGCGCAAGATGGTCCGGATGGGGACCAACATTATCGGCGAACCTGTCTGCGGGCTTTTCCCGGCGGAGGTCATGGGCAGAACCCGTGGGTATAGTGCTGTTGTTCCTTATACGATTGATCTTGATTTCTGGCTGCAGCTGCTTGCTCATGGCGACCTGTATGTGATTGACGAACCGCTCTGCGCGTTCCGTATATCAGATGTTTCATGGTCATCGCGCATTGGTGAGCAGCGGTATGACCAGTTTCTCGAATTTATGGAGCTGGCGGCTGCCGATGCTTCTCACGGGGTTACCGACCTTGATCTCTTCATCGGTAAAATCAACTGTGCGGTTCAGTCCATGACCAGTCTCATGGGCTTCAAGCTTTTTGCCGGTTCGCCATCGGAAAAACGCCCCTCAGTGCCATGTTTCAGTAAGGGTAGGGGGAATTCTTTTCCGCTTTTGTGAACCTTTACCCTGTGTTTGTTACTTTCTATTCCTGACGATGAGGCTGTGCCCCGCCAAGTAAAGAGATTTCGGGTACAGCTGTTTCAAGAACAGGGCGCTGAGGCTTTTTTTTGCTGATTTTGCCCCGATACTCTGAACCATGCCGACAAGAGGCAGAAAACAACCGCATCACAACAGCGGACACCAAGGGAGATACCCTTCAACTATACCTCAGCCGGCGACAGGCAGGTGATTGCCTTCCTGCTGGGTCAGGATATTCTCGGGATGCTGGAGGAGCTTCGGGAGGTCCGGGTGACCGGCCGTTCAGCCAGGCTTCTGATGAGCATCATTGGTGAAATTCTCATTCACCGCCGCAATCCCTACCTTTTTCAGGAACTTGTTGAGTCTGCCGCCAGAAGACGCCGTCTGTTTGAGCGGGCCATGACTGATCTTGATATCATTGCCGATTCTGCAAACGGCGAGCCCCGTGTGAAGAGCATTGTCGATGCTGTTCGCCAGCAGCTTGAGCGGTTCCGCAAGGTTGTTTCCAAAACACCCGAGCAGCGCCGTCGGATGCGGCGTGAACTTGGTGCCATTGTTGGAGTGAAAAATGTCCTGTTTGATCCGTTCTCTCTTGTTGCCCACGCTACTGACGCGACCGACTGGAGGCTGCATCTTCCTGTTGCAGTCGTCACTCCAGACAGTGAAGCGCAGATTGCCCCTCTTATAACAGCCATAGCCGGTCTCGGACTGCATGTTATCCCGCGTGGTGCAGGTACCGGACTGACTGGTGGAGCTGTTCCGCTCCGTCCCGGATGCGTGATAATCAACATGGAGAAGCTGAACCGGATTCGCGCCATATCGGTTCAGGAGTTTGAGATGGAAGACGGCTCCAGTGTGTCGGCTTCCGTTATGGAGGTTGAGGCCGGCGTTGTGACCCAAAAGGCAATGGAAGAGGCGGATCATCATGGTCTGGTGTTTGCCACCGACCCCACCAGTGAATGGTCGTGCACGATAGGTGGAAACATTGCTGAAAATGCAGGTGGTAAAATGGCTGTCAGGTGGGGAACATGCATTGACAATCTCCTTGAGTGGAGGATGGCGATGCCGACCGGAGAGAACATTGTTGTTCGCAGGACCGACCACAGGCTCCGCAAAATCCGTCATGAAGATACCGTTGCTTTTGAAATTCGTGATGAAACGGGTCGCAGGCTTGACCGTATTGAACTGTTGGGGACTGATATCCGGAAAAAAGGGCTCTGGAAAGATATTACCAACAAGGCGCTTGGTGGTGTGCCCGGTATGCAGAAGGAGGGGACTGACGGGGTGATCACCTCGGCGCTCTTCGTGCTGTATAAAAAGTACCCTGAAAAAAAGACTCTTTGTCTTGAGTTTTTCGGCCCCGATATGGATGAAGCCAGCCGCGTGATTGTTGAGTTGTCAAAGATTTTTCCTCTGCCGGAGGAGGATGGGGAGGCTCTGTTGGCCCTTGAGCATTTTGATGATGAATACATACGGGCCATTGACTACAAGGTCAAGGCGGCCCGCCCGCAGACGCCTAAAGCCGTGTTGCTTATCGATATTGCCGCTACCGGCAGTGAGGCTGTCCAGCGGGGCGTTTTGAGGGTGCAGGAGCTGCTTGAGCGACATCCCAACACGCTGATGTTTGTGGCTCAGGACGCGGCTGCCTCAGAGCGCTTCTGGAGTGACAGGAAAAAGCTGAGTGCAATTGCAAGAAGAACCAATGCCTTCAAGATCAATGAGGATATTGTCATTCCTCTTGAGGCGCTTGCAGAGTTTTCGCGTTTTATTGACGGCCTCAATATGGAGGAGGAGCAGTATGCGCAGATGCTCTTCGTGGACAGGGTCCGCTCCCTTCTGGAATCGACAGAGGTTAATGAGGACTGGGGCAGTTTGCTTCAAAAATTCCGGCTGCCGGAGAACTCTGCCGTCTGTTTGCGAACAGGATTTCAGAGGCGGGAGAGGAGCAGCTTCGATCGCTTGCCGTTATCGATGAACTTGCAGGTGAACTTGCGGAGCTTTTTCAGGGATATCCGCTCATTCTTGAGCGTCTTGAGGCGGCCTATTCGTTTGTCCGCGACCGTCGTATTGTGCTTGCCACACATATGCATGCCGGTGACGGCAATGTTCATGTCAATGTGCCGGTGCTCTCGAATGACCGCCCGATGCTGGAGCGCGCCGATCGGGTCGTTGACCGCGTTATGGAAAAGGTGATCGCCCTTGGCGGCGTTGTTTCAGGCGAGCACGGCATTGGGGTCACCAAGCTGAAATATCTTGACCCGAAGATTCTTGCGGAACTTTCTGCATACCGGTTGAAGGTTGATCCGAAAGGAACCATGAACCCCGGCAAACTCGATGACCTTGAGGTGCTGCAGCATATTTTTACCCCCTCGTTCAACCTTCTTGAGCTTGAGGCCCATATTCTTCAGCGGGCTCAGATTGAGTCCCTGTCCAAAAAGGTTGACTATTGCATCCGTTGCGGCAAATGCAAAATTGACTGCTGCGTCTATTATCCGGCGAGGGGAATGTTCTATCATCCCCGCAACAAGAACCTTGCCATCGGTTCGCTTATTGAGGCGCTGCTCTTTGATGCACAGCGCGAGCGCTCGACCGATTTTGCTCTTCTCCGCTGGCTGGAGGAGGTTGCCGATCATTGCACCATCTGCCATAAATGCCTGAAGCCATGTCCGGTGGACATTGATACCGGAGAGGTTTCCGTTCTGGAACGGGAGATCCTTTCGGGATGGGGAATCAAGCACTCTACTCCCATGACTGAAATGACTCTCAGTTATCTTGCCAGCCGTTCTCCCGGATTCAATTCGATGTTCAGAAAAGCTGTGCTGCAGATCGGCGGAGCTGCTCAGAGAGCCGGTACGCGCCTGACGGCACCGATTCAGCCGGAAAACGATCCACCGGCCCTCTATCCTCTCAGAATGCTTCGCTCCCAGGTTCCCGAAGTTCCTTCGGCAACTCTTAGCGACATTCTTCCCGAGTGCGGGCCCGATCAGGTTCTGGTGTTTGAGCCGGAAGGTGAGGCTGAAAGCAGCGTGTTCTATTTTCCGGGTTGCGGTTCCGAACGCCTGATTTCAACCATTTCCATGGCAGCCATCCATATGCTGCTTGAGAGAGGTTCACGGGTTGTTCTCCCTCCTCCTTTTCTCTGCTGCGGCTTTCCGGCTCATGTGAATGCCAAGACCGAGCAGTATGGGAGCATTGTGCTTCGCAACAGCGTCATGTTCAGCCAGATACGGGAGATGTTCTCCTACATTGATTTCGATGCATGCATTGTGACCTGCGGCACATGTATGGAAGGGCTTGAGGCGATTGAGGCCGACAGGCTGTTTGGTGGCAGGATAAAGGATATAGCCGGGTTTCTTCAGGAAAAGGGTCTCACGATAGAGGGTACCGGCAAATATCTCTATCATGCGCCCTGCCATGATTCCCTTTCCGGAAAGGCACTTGAGGCAATTGATTCAATTGGTGGATTCGGGAGTGTGAGGGCTGTTCCTCACTGTTGTTCCGAGGCTGGGACGCTGTCGCTTTCACGGCCGGATATTACTGATTCAATGCTCCAGCGCAAACGGGTGGCTATTCTGGAGGCCATGCACGGGGCTTCCGGTGCGGTGATGCTGACCAACTGCCTTCATGCGTTCAGGGGTTAGGCAGAAATCGCGATATCGGTCTCGATCCGCAGCATCTTGCCGTAGCGCTTGCGGTGAAATATTCCGGTGTGGATTGGGCTGAAAAATTCATGGTACAGGCAAGGAGGGCAACGGCAGTCAATTTTTAAGGCCTGGCTATTGTTCTTTTCTCTTGTTGTCTTTCCCCCTGAAGGCTGGATAACCATGCAATAAGGAGTGCGGACTATGCAGGCGCCATCACCAGTTCCATGGCATACCCTTTCGGCTGAAGATGCGTTGCGCAGGGCAGGTTCTTCAACGCAGGGGTTGAAAGAACATGAGGCTGCCGCCCGGCTGCTTCGGGACGGGCCGAACACTCTCAAGGGTTCACAGCGGCAGAGCGTCTGGTCCATGTTTCTGGAGCAGCTTCAGAATGTGCTGATGCTGACGCTTCTTGCCGCTGCTGTTCTCTCATTCATTCTTGGCCATACCCTTGAAGCGGTCGCCATTTCCGTGATTGTTGTTTTTGCCGTCATACTCGGCTTTCTTCAGGAGTTTCGCGCCGAGAGGGCGATTCGGGCGCTTGCCGAGATGGCTCCTCCTCTTGCAAAGGTGCGTCGTGGAGGAAAGGAATTCCTTATACCCGCTGAAGAGATTGTGTCCGGAGATGTTCTCATGCTTTCGGCTGGTGACCGTGTTCCTGCAGACGGCCGACTTCTGTTCTCAGCGGTTCTGCAGCTTGAAGAGTCGTCACTGACCGGCGAATCCCTCCCTTCCGAAAAAGATTCCGGAGCCGTTGTGGCTCTTGATGCAGCCACCGGCGACCAGAGCACCATGGTGTTTGCAGGAACCACTGTCAGCGCCGGTCGTGGCGAGGCAGTGACTGTTGCCACCGGAATGCAGACCCGGTTCGGCGGCATTGCTGCATTGCTTGGTGGTGTTGCAGGTGTCCGCACCCCTCTGCAGGATCATCTGGATCGAATCGGTACAATTCTTGCGCGTTCGGCACTGCTGATTGTTGCATTGCTGGTGATTGCTGGATTTTTTCGCGGTCAGCCTTTTCTTGAAATGCTTGTCTTTGGCATTGCCCTTGCCGTTGCCGTCGTTCCTGAAGCGCTTCCGGCTGTTGTCACCATCTCTCTTGCTCTCGGTGTCCAGCGGATGGCAAAACGCAACGCCCTGATGCGCAGCCTTCCCGCTGTTGAAACCCTCGGAAGCACAACGGTCATCTGCTCTGATAAAACCGGTACTCTGACCCGAGATGAGATGACCGTGCGGGTTGTGCATACTTCAGGAGTGAATGTAGCCGTCAGTGGTACGGGGTATGAGCCTTCGGGTACCTTTTCCCTTGATGGGGATACCGGCATGCCCCTTCACTTCACTCTCTCCTGACTGCGGCCATGCTCTGCAATGATGCGAGGCTGGAGAAGAACGACGAAAAAGGATGGTATGTGGCGGGAGACCCCACCGAGGGGGCCCTGCTTGTTCTTGGTCGCAAGGGAGGGCTTGACGAGCTGGAGCTGCGCCGTCAGCATCCGCGTCTTGATGAGCTGCCGTTTTCCCCTGAACTCCGAAGGATGCTGACACAGCATAGCTTTCAGGGAAAGATGCGTCTTTTTATGAAGGGCGCTCCGGAAACAGTGCTTGCTGCCTGTAGTGAGGTGCTCCTTTCAGAGGGTTCCGCCTCTCTTGATGCTTCAATGCGCCGGGAGCTGCTGGAGGAGGCCGACGCATTCGCCGGAAGGGCAATGCGCGTTCTGGCTCTTGCTGAAAAGTGGGATGGTGAAATCAGCGGGAGTGTTTCCGGAATGACTTTTCTGGGGTTTGCCGCCATGATTGATCCTCCCCGTCCTGAAGCGGCTGAGGCAGTGCGCAGATGCAGGAGTGCGGGAATCCGTCCTCTTCTCATTACAGGAGACCATCCTGCAACAGCTCGTGCTATTGCGGGTGAACTGGGTATGGCCGGCGAGGGTGATGTGGTGACCGGGCGTATGCTTGAAGAGATGGATGAAGAGGACCTTTCCAGGGCTGTGCAATCTGCTTCCGTTTTTGCGCGAGTCTCTCCCGAACACAAACTTCGAATAGTTGAAGCTCTTCAACTGCATGGGGAGGTTGTGGCTATGACCGGTGATGGGGTGAATGATGCTCCTGCCCTCAAGCGGGCTGATATCGGTATATCCATGGGTATTACTGGAACTGATGTTGCAAAAGAGGCTTCCGATATGATGCTTACTGATGACAATTTTGTTTCAATTGTGGATGCTGTGGAGGAGGGACGGGGAATCTATGAGAATATCAAGAAGTATCTCAGCTATCTGCTCTCCTCAAATATGGCGAGCTCGGCCTGATGGTTGCAGCAACGCTGACCGGGCTTCCGCTGCCGCTGAGTGCGGTGCAGATTCTCTATGTCAATCTTGCCACCGATGGTCTTCCCGCTCTTGCCCTTGCCGTTGACCCTCCGGAATCCGATACGATGCTGAGACGACCCGAAAAAGGGATGCGGGGGTATTCAGCAGAGCAATGGTGGCGCTTCTGCTTGGCGGGGGGATATGGTCAGCGGTGGTCAACATGTCGCTTTTTCTCTATGCTCTTGATTCCGGACGCCCTCTGCGTGAGGCGATGAGTATGACCTTCGCCTCACTTGTCCTTATTCAGTTTTTCAAGGCCTACGCTTTTCGTTCACAGAGGAAAAGCATGTTCAGCAGGCCCTTTGCCAATCGTTGGCTAAATCTCGCGATTCTCTGGGAACTGGGGCTGCTTGCAGTCATTTTCGTCGTTCCTGTTTTCCATGAACCTTTCGGTATCTACCCTCTCAGCAGAGAGGACTGGCTGCTGGTAGCTCTGGTTTCCCTGACAGTTATTCCGGTGCTGGAGCTGGTTAAATTTCTTGTCAGGAGGGGTGTTATTAGTGGGTATTCGTAAGACTTTGTGGTTGTCAATACATTGCTGTATATTTCGCTTTAATTAAGCTGTAATATACGGTCAGTTTTCAGTTATGCGTGAGTTTCGTCCGCCAATGGTGAGAATGCAGTATGTCGACCATCAGCTGCAAGCCAATCTTTATCCCAGCTGTAGCGGTATAGCCCGCTATTTTGAGGTGTCTCCCAAGAGCATCCAGAGGGATATCCAGTATATGAAGGATATGCTGGGAGCCCCCATTGCCTATGATAGCCGGCGTCGGGGGTATTGCTATCTTCGTGAGTGGAAGCTGTTTCCTGATTCAGAAAGAGGTCGTCTTGAGGCGGAGTCGCTGATGGCTGTCAACAAGGTTCTTGCTCAGTATGAGGGAACTCCGATGTATGACGAGGTCAGCCGGGCGCTTCATAAAGTTCTCCAGTATTTCCCTGTAGCTGACTCGGGGGGTTTTTCATGTGACTCTGATCTCTCCATGTCGCTTGAACAGCGGCAGGGAGTTCCGAGGGCGCATGTTGTCATCACCTTTTCTGCGCATCACGCACAATGGATCCGCACTGGGATGTGGCATTCTGCACAGACCTTTCAGGAGCATGGGGACGGTTCTGTTACCCTCAGCATGGATGTTGGCTCACTTGAGGGTGTGAAACGCTGGGTCATGCGTTTCGGAGCCGGGGTCAGAGTCATAAGCCCCGAGGAATTGAGGAATATGATCAAGGATGAGGTTGTCAGGATGGGGATGGTGTACCTGGATATGCAGGATTCTTTTCCGGAAAGTGGGGAGTGATATTCGGGTTGCCTTTCAGTATTGATTTATATATTTTAGTGAAACAGGCGACAAAAGGGCCCATAAATCATTAACTGTAAAGAAGTTGCCGGTAACAGTCTTATGACGGCGACTGCCCTGAAATCTTCCCCCTCCACAGAGGAACGGAACGCATGAGCAGTAGTAATAAAAGCAAGGATTCTCTGTCACTGAAAATGGCTGTAGAGCTTAAGTTCAACTCCTATGAGAGAAGAGCAGGAACCTCGGATTTTTCAGCAGAAAGCAGCAGCGAAGAACAGGCAGGTGAATTGCCTGAACTGGATCTGCGTGCTATAGCCGAGGAGGGGACCGAATCGTTTTTTCGGTTTCTTACCGAAAACAGTGGCGATGTTATCTGGATGTATGATTTTGATGCAGATCGCTATACCTATGCGAGCCCGTCAGTGTTTCGGCTGAGGGGGTTCACTCCAGAGGAAATCTGCCGCCAGTCACTCTATGATGCGTTGACTCCTGCTTCTGCAGAGGTTGCCGTTGCTGAAATCAGCAGACGACTGGTGGCTCTGAAGAGAGGGGATGAATCAGCGGCCTGGGAGATATGCGAGTTTGACCAGCTGCATAAGGATGGTTCCGTCGTTCCTACCGAGGTGATGACCACATTCATCCGTGATTCGGGTGGAGAGCTTAAGGGTATTATCGGCGTAGCGCGTGATATTAGTGAGCGGAGGCGGATTGAGTCTGAAAAGGAGCGGCTTCAGCTGCTGATGATGAAGGCCGCGAAAATGGAGTTCGTGAGCAGGATTTCCGGAGGTATTGCCCACGATTTCAACAACAAGCTGCAGTCGATTCTGGGTATGACGGACCTATTGATGGCTTCACACCCTTTCAGCACTGAACAGCTTCAGAGTTTTGAGGAGATCCGTACTGCCGTAGCGCACTGTGCGGGGCTGACGGGGCAGCTTCTGGCAACGGCAGGAAAGAGGACTGCAAAACCGGAAGTTTTTGACTGTAATCTTGCCATCAGCTCACTGGTACAGATGAAGCAGTGCTGCATGCTTGGTGAGAGCACTCTTGATTTTTTCCCCGCTTCCGGCCTTTGGCCGGTGTTGATGGATTCAGGTGAGTTCGATGAAATAGTGGGACATCTTCTTTCCAATGCGATGGATGCTGTGAGCTCGGGCGGCAGTATTGCCATCACAACACGAAATGTTGCTATGGATATTGAGTATGGAGGGGTTCACGGAGAAACAACGGTTCATGATTCTGTCCTTGTTGAGGTGTCCGATACGGGGAGGGGAATGAGTGCGGAAGTGATGAGGCAGGTTTTTGAGCCCTTTTTTTACGACCAAGGAGTCTGCTTCCGGTTTGGGCCTTTCAACAGTCAATGGACTGGTGGAGCGGTGCGGCGGTTTTGTGACTGTTGACAGCGCCACCGGCAAGGGGAGTACCTTCCGGGTTTTTCTTCCGCGCATGATGGGAGCAGTTGAGCACTCTGCCGTAAGTGCATCCCGGATGCCGACCGAGCATCGGGGTGAAACAATTCTGCTTGTTGATGATGAGGACGCGGTGCGCAGGATAACCGGCAAGTTTCTGGAGAGTTTCGGGTACCTCGTGCTTTCTGCCGCTGATGGTCGTGAGGCTCTTGAAGTTGCCGGAATGTATGAGGGGCCCATCCATATGCTGCTGACAGATATGATTATGCCGGGAATGAACGGCAGGGAACTCTCCCGGCTGCTTGAAAGCCAGAGGTCGGAGGTAAAAACACTCTATATCTCAGGATATGCGGCCGATATTCTTTCGGATGACGATGGCTCCAGCGATGTGCATTTTCTGGGGAAACCGTTTTCGCGCTCAGCCCTTTCAGACAAGGTTCGTTCTGTGCTGGGTTAATGGAACCATTGCGGTTGCAATGGCGGCATTGTTTTTTTTCTTGCGCATCGCGCTCAATGGCGCAATCCTGCGTGCGTCTCCTCTTCTTTCTTTTTCCTCCGGGTCTATCGCTCTGTAGCGTAAATCAATAAATTATAGTACCTTATAGAACACTTCCTGCAATATATTCCGGAGAACACTTTCCATGAACCCCTCTCTTCCTTTTGATTTTCAGTGTGATGTTCTTGAGCTAAGCCACGACCGGCCGGTTCTTGTTGATTTCTGGGCCGAATGGTGTGCTCCCTGTCGCCAGCTTGCTCCGGTGCTTGAGAGGCTTGCCGGGAAGTATGAAGGACGGTTCACTCTGGTTAAAATCAACACGGAAGAGCATGCTGATATTGCCTCCAGGTTTCAGGTCAGAAGCATTCCCATGGTGCTGTTGTTTTCAGCCGGAGAGGTGATAGACTCTTTTTCAGGGCTATTCCGGAGCGGCAGGTGGAGGAGTGGCTGAACAGACACCTTCCCGGCCCCTATGCAAAAGAGATTGCCCTTGCCGATGAGTTTGTTCGGGAAGGGAAGCGTTCCATGGCTCTTTCGGTTCTGGAGGGTGTCATGCAGAAAGAAAAGGGAAATGTCACAGTCCATGCGCTGCTCTCAAAACTGAAACTGTTCTCCAGTCCCCAGGAAGCCCTTGGGCTGGCGGAACTGCTTGAGGCTGAGCCTGAGCATGCTGAACTTTCAGAAACAGTCAGGACGCTTGCCCGGCTTCTCCGCGCTCCGGCGAACAGTTTTCCTGATGATGAGGTTCGAAACGATTATCTTGATGCAGTTGAAAAATTGAGGAGGGAAGACCTTGAGGCTGCGCTTGAAGGTTCATCAGCGTCCTTCAGAGGAACCGCCCTTATGATGACGACGGTTCACGCAAAGCCTGCATTGCCATTTTCCGCTACCTCGGTGAAGAGCATGATATAACGAAGAAGTACCGGAAAACCTTTGACAGAGCTTTTTAAGAGGGAGGCGCATGATTGAGAACAAGACGGTTATCGGGGTTGACCTTGACGGGGTCTGCGCTGATTTTTACGGCCGTATGCGCGAGATTGCCTCAGAGTGGCTTGAGTGCTCCATTGATGAGCTGCCAGGCGAGGTTTCCTATGGATTGACGGAGTGGGGCATCAGTGGCGAGGGCAGTATGAAAGCCTCCACCGGTTCGCCGTCACGCAGAGGGAGCTGTTCAGAACAATGCCGCTCATTCCCGGTGCAAGAAAGTATCTTCGCCAGCTTTCTGATGAAGGTACCGTATCCGCATCATCACCCATCGCCTGTTTATCCACTATTTCCACGCTTCAGCCGTACAGCAGACCGTTGAATGGCTCGACAGCCACGGCATTCCCTACTGGGATCTCTGCTTCATGAAAGAAAAGTCGCAGGTCGGGGCTGACATCTACATAGAAGACAGTCCCGAAAACATTCTGCAGCTTCGCCAGGCGGGTCTTCATACCATCTGCTTCTCAAACAGCACCAACCGCCATATTCCCGGCCCAAAAGCCACCTCCTGGGAAGAAGCATACTCTCTTGTCAAAAGCTGCCAGCGTCCTTGACCTGACAGAGTGCACCTTCTCTCAAAGCCGTCACCCTCGGTGAGTTAGTACACTCAGTCATGAGTGTCCCTAACTTTTACTTTCAAGGTACTTCGTTTTGGTGAGTTAGTACACTCAGTCATGAGTGTCCCCTACTTTTCTTTTAGCGGGTTACATAGAAACAGGCGAATTTGAGGTAGGCGGTTTCTGGCATTGAGAGGAGGACGGGATGGTCGAATGGCTGGGAGTTGCGGTAGATCATCCTGAGCTGGCAGTTTGCAAGGAGGGAGGCCTGATGGATGCTCTGGAGAAAGTCTTCTTCGGCAACATGGTGGCTGCAGGAGGCGGTGGCAAGGAATCCGCCTTTTTTGACAAGCTGAAGCCCCATCTGGTTGAGCTTTCTGTACGCTTTGAGGGCGCCGGGCACATTCTTGCGGCTTTTGGTGAAGCTTGGGGGATCGAGGATGACAAGGTCAAATGATTCCTTTGCGTCAATCATCTGCTGCAGGATGTTGAAGGCGTCATCGGCTATGAGGCTGAAGTTGTCATATCCGTTGAGTTTCGCGTTGTGTTCTGCCCGTTTCAGGGCATCTTCGGAGGCGTCCACAAGAATGGCTGAGCCGGCTCCGGCAGCAAGTGCGTTGAGGCCGAACCCTCCGTCATTGGTGAAGACATCGAGGACTCGTGCCCCTTTGCTGAATTTTCTGATGATTCTGCGGTTTTCCCTCTGGTCAAGGAAAAAGCCGGTTTTCTGTCCTGCAAAGAGGTCGACTTCAAAGGAGATTCCGGCATCGTGTATGGTTTGGCGAGCCTGGGTTTTGGTGCCATGAATTACCGCCTTGTTGAGGGGAAGGCCTTCAAGTTCGCGAAGTGCGGATTCGTTGCGTACGACGATGACTTCAGGCTCAAGTAGTTCCTGCAGCAGTTCGGAGATCATTGGCAGATGCAGATCCATGCCGGCTGAGAATGCCTGTATGACAAGTCCTTTACCAAAGCGGTCTATAATGAGCCCGGGCATGCCGTCTGACTCTCCGTGCACAAGACGCCATGCATTTGTGTCGTCCAATTGGTATACCTTCTGACGCAGGGTTAGGGCTTCCTGAAGCTTTTTCCGGAAGAATTCCCTGTCGGGAAGCTCTTCGCCTTTTGTCAGGAGACGGAAGGAGATGAGCGAGTTGGGGTTGAAGAATCCTGCACCGATCAGTTTCCTGTCGTGTGTATGGAGCTGGACGGTTTCGCCGGCTGCGATGTCGTGTGGAACAGTTTCAAGTTCGTTGCTGAATACCCAGAGGTGACCTTTCTGAATACGACGGTGTTCTTTGGGTTTGAGATAGAGAGCGTGCATGGAGCCGGGTGTGTGGTTATATGATTTTGATGGTGCAATCTAATACAGTAAACTTAAAATATGCGGTGATTGCAACTGAAGATAGTAAGCAAAAGGAATGAGATGATGAAAAAAAAGGGTTTTGTGTTCTGCATGGTGCTTCTTATGCTTTCGGGCTGGGGGTGCTCAGGCTTCAGAACCGTTTCAAGAACGCCATTGCCGGCCGATCAGGCGGCACTTGTTGCCGAGTATCGCGACCTTTACGGGGAGGTGACGGGTTCGGCTCCTTTCATCCGTTCTGTTGATGGTTATGCAGATGTCTGGCTGTCCACCCCTAAAGAGCGCCATAAGGTGTTCTGCAACATACGGGTCAATCGGGGTCTTGAGTCGCGAATGATTGTGAGCGCGGGTATTCTGGGGATTCCTGTGGCTGATCTTTTTATCGGCCGCGATTCAGTGGCTGTGCATGACATGCTTCGCAACCGCTATTTCATTGGGGCAAGCAACGACCGTAACCTTGAAAAAATTCTCGGGGTTGGGGCAGCTTCGGGTATTCTGGGAGGTTCTCTGCTTGGTCTGGTTGATATTATGGAGCCTCCGGAGAATATTATTTCGGTGAAAAAGGGGGAGGGGCTTGTCTCTTTCCGGGTCCGCTCGGGTGCGGGGTGCAAAGTTGTTGTGGTTGATGTGGCTACGCGCACCCTCAGGGCGCTTATGATTGAGGACTCTTTTGAGCGGGTGCAGAGCGAGGTGCATTTCAGGGATTTTGAGAGCTGCAGTGTGGAGGGGAGGGCGGCTCTGGTGCCCAGAACTGTTTCCATTGTCCTTCCCGGCAAGTCGGGGCCCGGTGAAAGCCAGTTGGTTATTTCTTATGACGAGCGGGTGTTCAATGCCCGGAATGGTGGCATGAAAATGCCCATACCGGAAGGGGCAAGGGTTGTGAGTCTTGATGAGACGGCTTCACTGCCGTGGATGTAGCGTCTTATGTGCGCCTCTCGTTATTTGTTTCTGACAATAAAGAGCGTGTACCCTTATGGCCGGGGCATTTGAGGACCTGCCTGTAAGCCGGAGCGGTTCTTTTCCACTCCGGCCTTGAAGGCTTTTTGTCTCAACTCCTGGCGCTTGCGTAATTGGCTGCTGCAAATTCCCAATTGAGCAGATTTTCAATGACTGCTGCGGTGTAGTCGGGCCTGCGGTTCTGGTAGTCAAGATAGTAGGCATGTTCCCATACATCAATGGTCAGAATCGGTTTCAGACCGCTGGTCATTGGGGTCTCTGCATTGCCGGTTTTGACGACCTTCAGTGTTTCTCCATCAAGGACAAGCCATGCCCAACCGCTGCCGAACTGTGTTGCGGCCGCATTTTTCAGTTCGTCACGGAACTTGTCAAAACTGCCAAAGTCTCTGGTAATGGCTTCACCAAGTTCTCCTGTGGGAACACCGCCGCCTGCGGGTGCGAGGGAGTTCCAGTAAAAACTGTGGTTCCAGGCCTGCGCTCCGTTGTTGAAAATACCGGCTCTCGAGCTGTCGCCTGCTGTTTGGGCTATGACCTCTTCAAGGCTCATGAGGTCCATTGGTGTGCCACCTACAAGGTTGTTGAAGTTGGTGACATATGCCGCATGGTGCTTTCCGTAATGGAATCCAAGAGTTTTTGCGGAGATGTGCGGTTCAAGCGCATTTTCGGCCCAGGGAAGTGCGGGTTGCTGATATGCCATAATAGTCTTTTGTGATTTGCGTTTAAATAGTGAAATTGTCTACCCATAAACTTGTGAGCGGTCAATTTAGTTTCACCTGTGCCATGAAATTTTTCAGGGATGCGCTGAATGGACCGTTTTTCAGAGTATAACCAGATTGCAGCTGTCATGAAACCCTACAGGAGCCTCTTCGTTATCATTCTTGCTCTTTTCCTCTTTCCGCTCCTCACCGGATGCGCAGAGAAAAAGGCGCAGGAGCTTGATGGTGATGATATCCGTTTTGCCGAATTCTATAGCGATTATCTGCTTTTTTCCGGGGTTTCAGCCAGAACTGGCGAGGAGCTCAAGGCAGATCTTGATTCCGGTACTCTTTCTTCTCTTCTTTCCCGTCATGATATCAGTGTTGAGCTGCTGATCAAAAAAAAGTGAAGCCTATCAGGCCGATCCAATGCTTTGGCAAATGGTTCTTGTCAGGGTTCGTGACAATATCCATAACAGGCAGAACCCTCCGCAATGACCTCTCCCGCCCTTTTCTTGTTGGCGTTACCGGAGGTATTGGAAGCGGCAAGTCGACACTCTGCAGTTTTCTTGCCGGAGTGGCTGTGAGGTGTTTGAAGCTGATAGGGTGGCCAAAGAGCTGCAGGTAACCAATGCCGGGGTGATTGAGGGCATGGCGTCTCTTTTCGGCAAGGATATCTATTCCAAAAATGAATCGGGAGCACTTGTGCTTGACAGGAAACGGGTCGCTAGAGAGGTGTTCTCCTATCCGCTGAAGCTTGGTGCGCTCAACAGTCTCATTCATCCCGAAGTTCGCGCTGAGTTCATGCGTTTTGTTCAGGATGCCCGGAGTCGGGGGAAAGGAATTGTGATTCTTGAAGCGGCCATTCTTTTTGAGTCGGAACGCTCTTCGGATATGGATTTCATTGTTGTTGTTGCGGCCGATGAGGATATACGCCTGAAACGGGCTTCAGCCAGGGGAAGGATTTCCGTTGCCGACATTAAAAAGCGTATGGCGATGCAATGGCCTCAGGAACTGCTGATCAAGAAGTCGGATTATGTACTCTGGAACAACGGCGGAAAGGATGAGCTGAAACATGCCGCCACTGAACTTATTTCCGTTCTCAAAGATGCCGCCGAAAAACATTCAGCCGGCAATCGCTGAGGCAAGTGCGGGAAGTGAGACGCTGTAGCGGTATGATGTGCTGCCGTGCGAGTCGGGGAACTCTTCGTGACGGTGTTCGATATTGTGCTGGGAGAGTTTTCGGCAGAAGATCCTGAGGCCGAACTGCAGGTTGTATTCGTCCAATGTTCCGCAGTCCACAAAGAGCAGGCTCAGAGAGCGGAGCGCCTCACGGAAGTTCTCTTGTTCAACCATTTCCACCGGATCAAAACTGAGCCATTGGTTCCAGACCTCACTGTCGGTTTCGCAGGTCAGGGGGTTGAAGGGGAGGCGGATGTTTTCGGGTGGTTGACGGAGCGGGTCGGAGAATAGGCGGCAGACATGGCAAGCATGTCGAGAAGGGGAAATTCTCCCGACGGGGGTTTAAGTGCGGTTTCATAGCGGGTGAAAAAGTTGGTGAGGCTGCCGTTGTGTTTTTCAAGAATGCGTGCGGCGGCGGCAAAGTTCGGCCGGTAGCAGAGGTCGAAGGCCAAGTCGCCGCTGTGGCTTGCGGCGGCTCCGAAGAGATCGGGGTGTTTCATTGCAAGCCGCAGGGCACCGAACCCGCCGGAGGATTTTCCTGCAATTGCGCGGTGAGGGCGTTCGGGAATGGTGCGGAGTGCCGCATCCACACAGGGGACAATCTCCCGGGTGAGATACCGTTCATAGTTGCCCGTTCCGGCTGAGTCCACATATTGCGATCCGCCGTACCGCGTCATGCAGTCGGGCATGACGATGATGGTTTCTGCCATTCTCCCTTCTCTGATAAGGGCTTCAGCCATTTCCGCCACGGTCGGCCTTCCAAAATTGTAGTTCATGAAACTGTGGCCGGTTGAGGCAAATCCCGAAAGAAGATAGATGACGGGAAACCGCCGCTGCCCATCGTAAGAGGGCGGCAGGTAAACGATCAGATCGCGTTCTGTAGGGTCTCCGAGCGGGTTGCCCTCAAGTGTGCGTCCCGGTATGGGAATGGTTGTCATGTTCGGCTTGAGTGGCTTTGCGGGGGATTTCATTTCAGGGCTTCGTTTTTCCGGTTGACATGTGCTGATATCAGGATGCTTGCTTCATAGAGAAGTATCATGGGAATGCCGATGACGAGCTGTGTGACAAGATCGGTTGAGGGGGTGACAAGTGCGGCCACTATCAGCAGGAAGACGATTGCATGTTTGCGGTAGAAACGCATGAATGCAGGGGTGAGGAGCCCGATTTTTGAAAGAATGTAGGAGATGAAGGGGAGCTCGAACACCATTCCGGCTGTCAAGAGGGCACCAATGAAGAAACTGGTGTAGTCCTGAACGGAGATGTTGTTTTCAATGAGTGTGGAGCCGAACCCTGCAAAGAACTGGAGGGAGACGGGCAGAAAGACAAAATATCCGAATGCTATGCCGGTGAAGAACGAAAGCGAGATGAAGAGAATGGAGAAGCGGCCCGCCTGTCGTTCGTGTTCGTGGAGGCCGGGCGCTACAAATTGCCAGATCTGCCATGCCATGAAGGGAAAGGCGAGAATGAAGCCGGTAAAGAACACTGCCTGCAGGTAGAGCGATATCTGGCCGTAGGGGACAAGGTTCTGGAGGACCAGCGTGTCGCTGCTTCTTTTCAGTGGCCCGATGATGACCACTTCAACAAGAAAATCGGCGAAAATGGCCGAAAGTGCCACCATCAGGACAAGGGCGATTCCCGTTTTTATGATTCTGCCGCGGATTTCATCCAGATGGTCTATGAAGTTGAGGCTCCGTTCTTCTTCTTTTTCATTGCCTTCACCTTCCTCCTCCTGCTTCATGAGTTCGTGGGTTTCCTCACGGTGGCTTTCAGCATCTGTATTTGGTGTGTCGGTCATTCCGGAATTTCCGGCTGCTTCCGGCCGGGGTGTTGTTTCGTCTGGTTCCTGATTCATTGCTGGATGAGGTGTGGAAGTATGGCCTGCTGAGTTGATACGCTGTAAAGCGTTGTATCATAAAACATAGCAACAAAGATGCTGGCAGGCAAGAAAATGTTCCTCCTGATGAGAGAGGGACCAAAAGGATGCTGTTTTTTGCTTGTGAGTTTTATCCTATTTTGGTAATCATGGAAATGTATTCTTATGTCATGCCCGCATGGCAGTTTTGTTCACCCTTTAGCACCCCGATCTGTTGAATATCAATGATGTAACCGCCCCCGTTGCAGAAGAGCTTGTTCTGTTCCGTCAGAAGTACCGGGAGCTGCTTCGCAATCAGAATTCGCTGGTCGACAAGGTTACCCGTTATGTGCTTCGCCAGCAGGGGAAGCAGATCCGTCCTGTCATGGTGCTTCTTTCGGCATCGGTTGCCGGCGGTATCCGGGAATCAAGCTACCGGGGAGCAATCATGGTTGAACTTCTCCATTCGGCTACCTGATTCATGATGATGTGGTGGATGGTGCGAGATGCGCAGGGGGATTGCCTCAATCAATGCTATCTGGAAGAACAAGATTTCCGTGCTCATCGGGGATTATCTTCTCTCAAAAGGCCTTCTCTATTCGCTTGAGTCCAAAGATTACGGATTTCTTCACATTGTTTCAGATGCGGTCAGGCGGATGAGCGAGGGTGAGATTCTGCAGATACAGAAAACCCGAAGCCTTGATATTTCCGAAGAGGACTATATCCGTGTCATTTCCGACAAGACCGCTTCCCTTATTGCTTCATCATGCGCCATGGGGCAGAGAGCGCAACTGAAGATGAGGTGAAGATAGCTGCAATGAAAAAGTATGGAGAGAGTCTGGGACTTGCGTTTCAGATTCGTGATGATACGCTCGACTATACGGGTGATTCCCGAAAGACCGGCAAGGAGATGGGAATTGATATCCGTGACAGGAAAATAACTCTCCCCCTTATCCACGCACTTTCCAAAGCGTCACCTGCCGAGCAGAGAAGGGTCCGCTCCATTCTTAAAAACTCCCGGAAGCGTTCGCAGCTCAGGGGCGAAGTGATGGATTTTGTGCGTCGAATGGGTGGGTTGGACTATGCCGGAGCTGTTGCAGAAGGTTATGCGGCCGAGGCTGTAGAGGCGCTTGATGTGTTTGGGGACTCAGAAGCGAAGAAGGCGCTTTTGAATCTTGTGGATTTTGTGATGAACCGTCAGCATTGATGCTGTTGAAGCTATTCTGATAATACCTCTTACCGTACTGTGACAATGATGAAAAAAGTTGGATTGATTGCTCTTGTTGTTCTTGTGGCTCTTGGTCTTTTCGACAGGGTTTTCATGCCTTTTGTGGTCCGCTCGGGGAGTGTGGCACTTGTGCCCGATGTTGCCGGGCTTCTCTATGAAGATGCCGCCTACCGTCTCGAACGCAAGGGCTTTTCCCCTGACAAGAGATTCCATGTAAAATATCTCACCGGTGTGGATTCAAATGTTGTGCTTTCACAGTTGCCTGAAGCCGGGGCAAAGGTTAAGCCTGGAAGGAGCGTGTCCCTCGTTGTGAACAGGAGGGAAAAACCGACATATCCCATGCCGGACCTTATAGGGCGCCCTGAAGTGGAGGCGCGTCAGGCTCTCAAGCGATTGGATCTGCTTGTTGAAGATATACAGATCACTACCGTGTACAACAGTGATGAGGATGGGCGGGTCCTTTCACAGTCTGTGCCGGCGGGAGTGCCTGTAAAACCCGGAGCCGGTATTTCAGTTATTGTCGGGCTGTATGAGGAGTCGGATGAGGGGGTTCGTAAAGTCATTGTGCCTGATGTGCTTGGCATGTCGCTCTCACAGGCTGAACGGATTATTGCCGGTGCAGGTCTGGAGCGGGGAAGAGTGAGACGGGAGTATTCGGCCATTCTGGTTCCCAATACCGTCATCAGTCAGAAGCCTTCTGTCAGTGCATATGTTTCGCCTGGCCAGAAAATTGACCTGACGGTTGTGACCGGAGACTGATGGCGTCCCGGGGTTGCCGGATTGCCGGTTATTTATAGTTGGCTTTTTTGTACTCATCCTGATATCCTTTATTCCGGTCGTGCGGTCATTGCCGTCGCTGATGAAGCCGAAGTATTCAAGAATGATGCGGACGACAAACCAGAGACCTGCAAAGAGCAGCTGGATTGAGCTGAAGATGTTCGTGAAGATATTTCCTGTCATGATTGTCTGAGAGGGTCTTTCTGTTCCAATGGGAAATGGCCATTCATAAGGGAATGGCCATTTTGTTCAGCAGTGCGTCAGGTTGCCTTTCATTCGGTCAGGGCATCTTCGGCTTCAATCCAGTCATCAAGATGCGACTGATCCTGACGGCCTTTGTTCTCCCACCGGTAATATGCTGAAATCCGGATCTGTTCCATTCGTTCTTCGGGTGATACCGGCGTGGCAGCTTTCTTTTTTGCCGTTGTGGTTTTTTTTCGCAGGAGTTTTTGCCGCTGCAGTTTTCTTTGCAGGTGCGGCTTTTTTTGGCAGCTGGTTTTGCTGCTGCTTTGGTGGCAGGTTTTTGCTGCGGTTTTTTTTTGCTGTCACCTTGGGG
>PYLN01000015.1_pt1 | contig 25085 bp, 30 predicted proteins | sample 1675811 | NCBI WGS metagenome assembly PYLN01 (sample SAMN08732055, study PRJNA438928) | Freshwater metagenome, whole genome shotgun sequencing project. | isolation source: meromictic lake | place: Russia: Kandalaksha Bay | collected 2014-09
CATCAGCTGATGAAGTACTTCATCCAGGTACTAATCCACTAAATTCGGCGGAGACCCGAAAAAAAGGCGATGTAGGTACTGGTGTTGGATACAGTAATTCCGATATCAGACAGGAACGAAAAATAGCAGCATTCCCTGAATGGGATAAGATTGCGGTTGAGACTCGTCGAACAGAATTAGTGAATTGGATAATCTGCCGATGGAAGACTGTTGAAGTTGTGCCTGCATCTGACGTGGACGAAGATGCTGATGAAGAGATAATAAATGAATAGCGATATCCTACGAGCCCAAGGATGCCTGCTGGGCCAGCTTGCCGGTGATGCACTGGGAAGTCTGGTTGAGTTTCAGTCCCCAGATGAGATCCGGCGCGGCTACCCTGATGGCGTTCGGGAGCTGGCGGATGGCGGCACATGGAATACCATTGCCGGTCAGCCGACGGATGATTCCGAGATGGCTCTGCTCCTTGCCCGGATGCTGGTCAAAACCGGTTTGTATGATCCGGAGGCGGCACGTAAGGAATATCAATACTGGCTGAGTTCCGATCCGTTTGATTGCGGCATGACCATTTCCGCCGGTCTGCGTGGCAATCCAAATCCAGACAGTCAGGCCAACGGAGCATGATGCGGATCTGCCGCTTGGGATTTTCGGAGCCGGATTTGAACTGGATCAGGTGGCCGAATGGGCCATGCAGGATGCGGCGCTTACACATCCAAACCTGATTTGCCAGCAGGCCAACTCGCTGTTTGCCATGGGGATTGCCTACGCAATTCAATCCGGCTGCGACGGCAAAGATTTATACCAGCACATCCGGCAGTGGTCGCTCGACATGCCCGTTGAACCCGCTTTGCTGGATACCATTGACAAGGCTGCCGATGAGCCGCCTGCCGATTATGTCAACCAGCAGGGCTGGGTGCTGATCGCTTTTCAGAATGCCCTGCATCAGCTGCTTCATGCGCCGAGCCTCGAAGAAGGCGTTGTCGATACAATCATGCGTGGCGGTGACACCGACACCAATGCTGCCATTTGCGGGGCACTGTTAGGCGCTGTGTGGGGCCGGGACGCAATTCCCGCCCAATGGCTCGACGGGTTGCAGAACTGCCGCCCAGAGGCCGGACATCCGCGAGTACGCCATCCACGCCCGGAATGCTTCTGGCCGGTGGATGTATTGGAACTGGCAGAGAGGTTACTCGTATGATGCTGGCGATTGCGGCTTTAATAGCCGGTCTGGTGCTTCTGGTATGGAGCGCCGACCGTTTTGTGGAAGCTCGGCTTCCACAGCCCGCCACTTCGGCATGCCACCGCTGTTGATTGGTATGGTGATCGTTGGCTTTGGAACATCTGCTCCGGAGATGGTTGTTTCCGCTTTGGCTTCGATCGATGGGAATGCGGGAATTGCCCTTGGTAATGCGTATGGCTCCAATATCTGCAACATTGCCCTGATCCTCGGGGTGTCTGCCCTGATCAACCCGATCTTGGTTCATTCGACGGTATTGCGCAAAGAGCTGCCTATACTTACGCTGGTCACCATTCTCACAGTGGTCCTTCTCGCAGACCTTGATTTGTCAAGGCTCGATGCAGTTGTCTTGCTGCTTGTATTTGCGGGCCTGATGGCATGGACCATCTATCAGGGCTGAAACGAAAGACAGATACGCTGGCCAAAGAGGTTGAGTCTGAAACCGCCGAAAAAGAGAGGCCGCTCAAGCGGGCTGTTTTCTGGCTGGTGGCAGGGCTGCTACTGCTCATTGCCAGCTCCCGAATCCTCGTATGGGGAGCCGTTGAAATCGCTCAGATATTCGGTGTCAGCGACATGATCATCGGTTTGACGATTATAGCGGTTGGGACCTCCTTGCCGGAGCTGGCTTCGTCGGTCATTGCCGCCCGTAAGGGTGAGCATGATATCGCTCTGGGAAACATTCTTGGTTCCAATCTGTTCAACACACTGGCCGTTGTCGGTATTGCCGGTTCGATTCATCCTTTTGCAGTGGAGCCGGAAACGCTCTCCCGGGACATGGCAGTGATGGGAGCCTTGACCGTTTCACTTTTCCTGATCGGATATGGGTTCAGAGGTCGTCAGGGGCGCATCAATCGCTTTGAAGGCGCAGCTCTTTTGCTGGTTTATGTGGCATATACTGCATGGCTGATCAGCACTGTACTGGTGGTTAAGACATGAGTTGTAAAACACACCGCCGGGTGTTCAATCGGGAATCGAACCCACGTCCGTTCTCTGTTTCGGGAAAATGTAGAGAATTAAATTTCTCTCGGTGTCCGGCAGACTGAAGGGTTTTGATGTGTGGTAAGGTGTTGAATAAGCCGGATTTACTGATGTGATTTGGTTCGGAGAACGAATTGGGGTAAGGCTCCGTGTCCTCCACCCGTTACATCTCCCTGGTTTTACCGACAAACCCCCAAGACACCTTATTTAATAGGCGTCTTGGGGTTTTTCTCGTTCCTGCTCTTTCCTCCGTGTGCCACCTTTTCTCTTCGTGTGAAGTACTCCCCATCTATAGGGCAGCTATCGAGAGAAAATAAAGTTTGCGATGCGCCCCAAATCTTCCAGTTCCGCCGCTGAAAGGTAGTTCTTTGCCACACGACATCGCTTTTCAGAATCTTGCCGGCGGGGGCTTTGGCCCTGGTGGTCAAGCCCATCCGTTCTTTCGTGTGGTCTGCCCGCCTGAAGATCAACTCGGCAGCGGTATGACCGTGAACGGCGTAATGCATCTTATTCTGCACCTTGGCAAAAAACTCCTGGGTGATCGATGCGTCCTTGTCGTAATCCATCGCTGTAGCATAGATGTCGGCGATCTTTTGATAAAAACGCCGTTCGGACAGGCGGATTTCCCGGATTTCCTCCAACAGGCGTTCAAAGTAGTCCTCATCAAGGAATGCCCCGTTTTCCATGCGCTTCCGATCCATCACATAGCCCCGGAGCGTATAGTCCCGCAAAACCCCCGTGGCCCACTGCCGGAAGGCCGTAGCGCGATTGGAGTTCACCCGGTAGCCCACCGCGATGATCGCATCCAGATTGTAGTGCAGGATATTGCGCCGAACCTGGCGTTTCCCTTCGGTTTGAACTGCTAAGAAATCCTTAGCAGTTGCATCCTCGGTCAGTTCGTGTTCGGCGTAAATGTTCTTCAGGTGCATCAACACGTTTTCCGGCGTCGTCTCAAAAAGAAACCCCATGTTTTTCTGCGACAGCCAGATCGTCCCGTCCTGCACCCGCACCTCAACGCCGTCGCCGCCGGTCTGATAAGCAAAGGTCAAAAACTCCGCCGTGCTGTTGCGGAGGCGCACGCTGTTTGGTGATTTTTTTTTCGGCATGGGCAGTCCCTCTTTATGGCTTCAATTTCGGAATCTGCTCGATGGGCTTACTCATCTAAAAAACTCTCATGTATCTCCATGGGGCGAATCACCGTTTCAATGTAATCTATCTCTTCCTTGGTGAGCTTGTACTTCTTATAGAGCTGTTCATCCGTCCACTCGTGATCCCATGATTGTTGAGGAACCCATGTATACATCTGTAATCGGAAATTAACAATCCCCATTTTTCGGAAAATAAGATTCCCCGGGTTGGCGTAAAAAAACACCCATAGCCTATGTTTGAAGGTTCCACCCAATCAAACAGGAAGAGCTATGGAATCACAGTTAAAGCGCTTAACCATGTACAATAAAGTTAAGAATCTTTTCGAAAAAGGGTTGCGTATCAATCAGATCAGCCGCAGCACCGGTCTTGATCGCAAAACGGTGCGCAAGTACCTTCAAATGAACAGCCAGGAGTTCCAGGATCATCTCTCCAGTATGACTTGTCGTCACCGGAAGCTGGAAGACTACGAGGAGTTTTTCCGGGGTCGTATCAGGCAGTGCCCGGACTGCAGCGCGGCACAGGTCGAAGACTGGTTGAAAGAGCAGTACCCGGATCTGGATGACATCTCCACCATTTTGAAAATGAAAACCCGTCTCTCCAGAGTGATTCTCTGGTTAGGCGGGTTTTCTTTTTCCCCTTGTTTTTAAAGGGTTTCGGCTGTTTTGACATCGTTCCGGAACCTCTCTCCAGCCACCTGATTCTCTCCATTCTCCCCACCTTTATTCTACATCTTTTTTCAACCCGAGTCTGAAGAGCATTCCAGAACAAGGCCTTGACAGTTTTGTGTCATAGCGTTATTTTATCTTACGCTATAAATTGAAATAAAAAAACTGTTAATTCAAAAAGTGAAATAAGAGCATGAACCGGGATCTACAAGGCCATTGCATCACCATTTCAACTGTCGGGGAAAAGGCTCAAGCCTTTGTTCCGGCTCCGTTGCCGCCAACACCACCTATTGAATGGTCATCAGAACTCCGGGAAAAGTTTGATCAGGCATTGTTGGCTCTTGGTCGTCTGGACAGTGTTTCGGTATTGCTGCCGGACACTTCGCTCTTCCTTTGCATGTATGTGCGCAAAGAAGCGGTGCTTTCCTCAATGATTGAGGGAACTCAGTCCTCCCTTTCTGATCTGCTGCTGTTTGAATTTGAACATCAACCCGGAGTGCCGCTTGATGATGTGCAGAAGGTTAGCAATTATGTGGCAGCGTTGAATCATGGTTTGAACCGGTTGAATGAGGATTTTCCGCTTTCGCTTCGCTTGCTGAAAGAAATCCACAGCGTGCTGCTCTCAACGGGTCGCGGCAAGGAGTGTGACCCGGGGGAGTTTCGCAGAAGCCAGAACTGGATTGGTGGCAGCCGTCCCGGTATGGCGGCGTTCGTCCCTCCGCCTCCGGAAAATGTTCAGGAGTGCATGGGCAAGCTGGAGCTGTTTTTACACGACCAGCCGGAAAAGACCTCGGTTCTGATCAAAGCGGCGCTGGCGCATGTGCAATTTGAAACGATCCACCCGTTTCTCGATGGCAACGGGCGTCTTGGTCGTCTGGTCATTACCTTGCTGCTTTGTTCTGAGAAGGTATTGAAGGAACCGATGCTCTACCTGAGTTTATATTTCAAGACTCATCGGCAACGGTACTACGAACTGCTGAATGAAGTACGCCTGACCGGCGACTGGGAAGCATGGCTGCATTTCTTTGCCGATGCAGTGATTCACACCGCGACACAGGCTGTGGATACAGCTCAACAATTGATGAAGCTTTCTGCCGAGGATGGTCAGCGTATCAACAGGCTGAAGCGTATTTCCGGCTCGGCACACCTGATTCACAAAGCGATGCTGGAACGACCGATGCTTCGCCAAACTGGATACAGGAAAAGACCCGGCTCTCACCGGCAACTGTCAATGCGTGCCTGCGTGAATTGGAGCAGCTTGGCATTGTCAAAGAGGTGACCGGGCAGAAGAGAAACCGCATCTATTCCTATGTGGAATACATCCGAATTATGAATGAAGCACCGAGCTGCCACGCTGATCAGATGTGGTTTTGATCAGGGGAGAGATAACCGGAAGGGTGCAGATACAGTGGGGAACCAGCGCCATCGTTCAAAAAGCTGCAGATCGGTTGCCATTGCTGATACTACGCACCAGGCCTGCCATGAAGCCGCAGGAGCTACGCTGGCTTGCATCGCTGAACCGAAGCAATTGTTACATTCTTGCAAGATCAGCAGATGGTGTTGAACGGGAGCGGTATCTTATTTTTTTTCAAAATTTCCTTGAAACCAACCTACCGACGAGCATGGACAAGAAGAAGACCGTTCTCATCCTTTGCACTGAAAACACTGCCCGCAGCCAGATGGCTGAAGGGCTCCTCCGCAACATGGCAGGAGACCGTTTCGAGGTCCTCAGTGCCGGCACCCAGCCCGCCGATGCCGTTCATCCTCTTGCCTTCAAAGCCATGCAGGAAATCGGGATCGACATTAGCGGCCAGCACCCGAAAGACATAGCGACCTACCTCGCAAGACCTTCGTACACTACCTCTTAATCGTCTGCAGCAAGGCCAATGATACCTGTCCGAGAATCTGGCCGGGCATGGCCGTAGAGGAAAACCGCATCTACTGGCCGATGGAGGATCCCGCCGCAACAGAAGGGAGCGAAGAAGAACGGCTCGAAGCCTTTCGTCGCGTGCGCGACGAACTGCAGGCGAACCTGGCCGACTGGATTGAAAAAAGCCTGAACAAAGCCTGTGAACGATTCAGACAGAACCTGAGGCAACACTCTTGTGTCGTTTCCACGGCTTGAATTTACGGTGTTTCCCCTATGGTATGTTCGCCGCTTTATGGTAACAGAAAGCGCTCAATGTTTTTTCTGCTTCAACATGCTTCAGTGACTCTCTACCCGATACCCTCCCATTGAATTTGACGGTATTAAACCAGGGATTGTTGATCTGTCATGCAGACATAATCCTGATCGTTGACGCCGGTGAGGAGGATTTTGCATCGGCTTTCGGGTATCCGGGATGATCGTTCGGCTGGTTCCTCTTTCGGTTCACCGGGTCGGCGGGACTTTCCCGGTGCTTCTGCTGAACGGGATGTTCCTCCCACTTATTATTTCTCGATAGCCGCCCTGTCAATGTGGAGTACTTCAGCAGGAAGAGTGATCTCGGAAATTCCAAAAGCTTACGCTGAAAGCTAATTTGAAATATATCGTATGTTTCAGGGTCGCCTGTTCGATAAACCATTGCAACCCATTCCCATGCCCTCATTCAGCCGCTATATCGGTATAGATTATTCCGGAGCCGAGACGCCCGGATCAAGCCTTAAGGGGTTGCGGGTATATGAGGCCGACAGGGTGCACGCTCCCGTTGAGGTGTTGCCTCCGCCCGGCCCCCGCAAGTACTGGACGAGACGAGGTATAGCTGAATGGCTCAGTGGCCGGCTGGATGAGGGTGTGGCTTCTCTTGTGGGCATCGATCATGGGTTTTCCTTTCCTTTGCGTTATTTTGAAGTACACCATATTGAGCCTGATTGGGATGTGTTTCTTAAGGATTTTCAGGAGCACTGGCCTACTGACGGGGAGAATACCTATGTTGATTTTGTTCGGGACGGTTTTCGTGGCAATGGTGCTGCCCGTTCTGGCAAATCCCGCTGGCGGCGTATTGCAGAAGAGCGTGCCGGGGCCAAGTCGGTCTTTCATTTTGATGTGCCCGGTTCAGTGGCGAAATCAACCCATGCCGGTCTTCCCTGGCTTCTGTATCTGCGCAACCGTTTTAGCAGGGACCGCCTGCATTTCTGGCCGTTTGACGGATGGAGGGTGAGTGGGGAGCAGTCGGTTCTTTGTGAAGTGTATCCGTCGTTGTGGAGTAAAGGGTTTCCCCGCGAGGATAGGACAGGCGACCAGCATGATGCATATTCTGTAGCGGCAATGCTTCGGCAGGTTGATCTTGATGGAAGCCTCCCCGAACTCTTCTGTCCCGAGATGCTTCCCGGTCAGTATCATGAGGCGCAGCTGGAGGGGTGGATATTGGGTGTGCTGTAGGCAATGCTTTATGGGTGTGCTGTTTTTATGACGCTGATTGATACCAATGAAATTTCTCCATACCTCTGACTGGCATTTGGGTCGTTCTCTTTATGGACGGAAGCGTTACGCTGAGTTTGCTGCGTTTCTGGATTGGCTGACTCAGACCATTGAAGATGAAAAGGTTGATGCCTGCTGGTTGCCGGTGATGTGTTCGATACCAGCACGCCCAGCAACCGGGCGCAGGAGCTTTACTATCGCTTCCTTTGCCGTGTGGCTGCATCCTGCTGCCGTCATGTTGTGGTCGTTGCCGGGAACCACGATTCGCCGTCATTTCTAAATGCCCCGAAGGAGCTGCTCCGAGCGCTCAATGTGTATGTGGTGGGCTCCATGACCGAAGCCTTGGAGGATGAGTCTTTGTCCTTCAAGCAAATGATACGCCGGAGGTCATTGTTTGCGCTGTGCCTTATTTACGGGATAAGGATATCCGCACGGTCGAGCCGGGAGAAACTATTGACGATAAAAACGCCAAGCTCGTTGAAGGATTGAAAACCCATTACGCGGATGTCTGCGCCATTGCCGAACAGAAACGAGCCGAATTCAAAAAGTGCCGGGCATGATGGTATTCCCATCGTTGCCACGGGCCACCTCTTCACGGCAGGCGGAAAAACCGTTGACGGTGATGGTGTCCGGGAGCTTTATGTGGGATCGCTAGCACATGTCGGTGAGGAGGTTTTCCCTTCGTCAATCGATTACCTTGCCCTCGGACATCTGCACGTTCCTCAGGCGGTCGGAAGTGCGGAGCACATCCGCTACTGTGGTTCGCCTATTCCGATGGGCTATGGCGAAGCGACTCAGGAAAAGAAGGTTGTGCTTGTTGAGTTCAACAGTATCACGCCAAATATCCAAGAGCTCCCAGTACCGTGCTTTCAGCAACTGGTTCGCATCGTGGGATCTTTGGATAATATCCATGCAAAATTGGAAGAGCTGAAAACGGAAGAAAGCTCTGCATGGCTTGAGATTGAATACACCGGCAGCGACATCATCGGTAACCTGCGCGAGATGCTCGATGAGGCCATGGCCGATTCAGCCATGGAAATCCGCCGGATCAAAAACAGGCGAGTCATGGAGCGGGTAATGAGTACGATTGCCGAAGATGAAACCCTCGATGATCTGGATGCCGGGGATGTATTCACCCGCTGTCTGGATGCCTTTGAGGTACCCGATGAAGACCGGGTGGAATTGACGGTCTCCTACAACGAAATAATCAAGGATTTGCGGGAGGAAGATGTAAATGCCGAATAATTCAAAAAAAGAGCCACCGTTAAATCCCGATGATCACGGATTGGAACCCGCCAAAGGGCAGTTTTTGGTTTATAAGGCCGAAGACGGCAAACTGAAGCTGGATGTGCGGTTTGAAGATGAATCGGTTTGGTTGACGCAGCAGCTGATGGCGGACCTGTTTCAAACGACCAAGCAGAACATAAGTCTCCACATTCAAAACATTTACGAGGAAGGTGAGCTTGTGTCGGAGGCAACTGTCAAGAAATACTTGACAGTTCGATCAGAGGGAAATCGGGAGGTCAAACGCCTTCTGGACTACTACAACCTGGACATGATTATTTCTGTCGGGTACCGGATAAAAAGCCATGTGGCGACCCGCTTTCGCATTTGGGCTACACAAAAACTGACCGAGTTCATCAAAAAAGGGTTTGTGCTGGATGATGAACGTCTGAAGAACCCAGATTTGCCGTTTGATTATTTCGAAGAACTTGAACGACGCATTCAGGATATTCGGACATCTGAACGTCGATTCTATCAGAAAATTACGGATATTTACGCCACCAGTATCGACTACGACCCGACGATGGATATCAGCATTGAGTTTTTCAAGACGGTTCAGAACAAGATGCACTGGGCCATTACCGGCCAAACGGCTGCTGAAATCATCCATTCGAGGGCCGATGCTGAAAAGCCGAACATGGGGCTGACCAATTACCGTGGCGCAAAAGTTCGCAAGCAGGATATAACGACGGCGAAGAACTATCTAAACGAAGCCGAACTTGCCGCACTCAACAATCTCGTCGAGCAATATCTCATCTTTGCTCAGGGGCAGGCCATGCGCCGCGTTCCCATGCACATGAATGACTGGATTCAAAAGCTGGATAGTTTCATGACCCTAAATGACCGGGATATTCTCAATCATGCCGGTAAAATCTCTCATGATATGGCAAAACAACTGGCGGAAGATCAGTATGAAAAATTCCATGTAAATCGTCTGAGTACATCCAAAAAAGAACTCAGCGATTTCGACAAAGCAGTTAAACAAATTGAATCTTCTTCTAAGAAAAATCTGGGGGAGTCTGCGGTTGAATAATTATGAAAATCCTTGAACTCCGATTTAAGAATCTCAACTCCCTCTACGGTGAGTGGCTTATTGATTTTGCCGATCCCGAATATGTGTCCAATGGGATATTTGCCCTGACCGGGCCGACTGGTGCGGGCAAGTCGACGATTCTTGATGCCATCTGCCTTGCTTTGTATGGGGCGACACCGCGGCTTGGGAAAATTACGGGGAGCGGGAATGAGATCATGTCGCGCCAGACAGGTGAGTGCTATGCAGAGGTATTGTTTGAATCCCGGGCCGGGCGGTTCCGTTGCCATTGGGAGCAGCGCCGTGCGCGGAAAAGGGCTGAGGGAAAACTTCAGGATCAGGAGCACCAGATTGCGGACGATGCTACCGGTAAACCAATCGAGACTAAGAAGAGTCTTGTCGGAGCGGTCATTGAAGAAAAAACCGGGATGGACTTCGACCGTTTCACCCGCTCAATCCTGCTGGCTCAGGGTGGCTTCGATACTTTCCTTAAAGCTGATGTCGAGCAGAAATCAAAGATTCTGGAGCAGATTACCGGCACGGAGATTTATTCGGACATTTCCCGCCGTGTTCACGAGCGCCAGCGTGATGAGCGGGAAAAGCTGAACCTCCTGAATGCTGAAACATCCGGCATTGTGATTCTGGAGCCGGAACAGGAGGCGGACATTCAAGACGAGCTCACGGCCAGGCAGAAGCAGGAGACTGAGCTTGCCGGTAAATCAACCGAAACAGGCAAAGCCATCACATGGCTGACCAATATTGAGAACCTGAAAAAGGAGATCCTCAGCCTTACTGATGAAGTCGCCAAACTGAAGACTGATACTGAAGCGTTCAAACCGGAACGGGCCAAACTTGAACAAGCCACCAGGGCTGCATCACTGGACGGAACCTATGTGAGCGTAACATCCCTCCGTAAACAGCAGGCTGACGATCAGATGGACTTGAAAACGGATGAAGCAGCACTTCCTGAAATTGAAACATCTGCAAACGCACAAGCTGAGACTCTCCGGGCTTCCGAGCAGTTCACCCTCAAAACCAAAGAGGAGCTGAAAACGGCAGCCCCGCTGATCCAGAAAATCCGGTCACTGGATCAAAAGATTTCGGAACAGACAAAGGCTGTATCGGAAGGCGCTGATGCCTGTGCCAAGGAGGCCGCAAAGGTTGAGATCGAAAAGCAGACCCGGGTGAAGGAGCTGGAAAAACGGACCGCCGCAGAGAAAACACTGGAGGCCGCAGAGCTGTACCTCAAAGAAAATGCGCGGGATGAATGGTTGATCAGTGGGCTGGCCGGTGTTGAAGAACAACTCGGCAACCTGCTCGCCAAACAGCAGGAGATCACGCAGAAAGAAGCCGATCTCAAAAAAGCCGATACTGCCGTAGCAGATTCCGCAAAGAAACTGGAGGAAGCATCCAGGCAATGTGGCTCAAGAAACAGGAGCTGGAGACCGCCGGAAAAAATCTTCAGCAAGGCAAGGGTGCTCTGAGCCAATTGCTGGGTGACAAACTGCTCCGGGAGTATCGCGCCGAGAAGGAAACACTTCTTCGTGAAATGGCTTTCATCAGGAAAATTGAGGAGCTTGAAGACCACCGGGCTAAACTGGAAGACGGCAAGCCCTGTCCACTCTGTGGTTCGACCGAGCATCCTTTTGCCGAGGGTAATGTTCGGGTTCCCGATGAGATCGAGCAAAAGATAAAATCACTGACCAGGCTGATCGACAAGGCTGACGAACAGGAAGCGGCCATCAAAAAACTGGAACAGGCGGAAACCACCGCCCGTAAAAATCTGAATGACAGTGAGAAGCTGGAAACCGAAGCCGCCAATAACAAGAAGGCTGCAGAAAAAACGCTCACGGAATTGAAGGATGCCCTCACAAAGCTTCAAGCCGGCTTTGATGAACTCAAGCTTGCCATAACACAAAAGCTTGAGCCTTGGGATACAGCATTGATTGCGCAGATCCGCAATCCGCAATCCGTCATCTGAAATCAAAAATCCAATTATGGCAGGAACAGGCAAAACTAAAGACCGACATCGAAAAACAGATTGCTGACATCAACAGCGAGGTGAAGCGTCTTGATGCCGTGATTGATACGCAGGTCAAGGCTCTCACTGAAAAGCGGGAAACTCTGGAGCGACTGAAAAAGGAACTGGCAGACGGCAGAGAAGAGCGAAAGCAATTGTATGGCGACAAAAAGCCTGATGAGGAAGAAGTCCGACTGAACAAAGCCATTGCCGACGCTGAAAAAGCCGAGAAAAAATCCAGAGAGTTGAACACCGGGCTTCAACAGAACCTGACAACGGCCAAGACCCATATTGAAGTCCTGAAGAAGCGCACCCTGCAAAGAACGCCTGAACTGGTAAAAGCGGAAGCGGACTTTTCAGCAGCTCTGACTCCGGCAGGCTTTGCAGATGAGAAATCCTTCCTCGAAGCCCGGCTGCCTCATGAAGAGCGGGAATCTTTATCCTCCCGGGCCAGGGAGCTGGATAATGAAGGGACAGAGCTCAATGCCAGGCAAAAAGACCAGGAGACGCGTCTGGCCAAGGAGGTCTCCAAAAAGCTCACGGATAAAACGCTTGAGGAGCTGGAGTCAGGGTTCAAAGAATATGAGGAATCCCTGAAAGAATTGCGCAATAGTATTGCGGGCCTCAATTACAAGCTGAACGAGAACACGGTGGCCAAAGAGCGTATACAAGATAAACAGTTGGTCATCGAGGCCCGGAAAAAGGAGTGTCATCGCTGGGAGCGGCTGCATGGCTTATCGGTTCAGCTGACGGGAAAAAATATCGCAACTTTGCTCAGGGGCTGACCTTTGAGTTGATGGTTTCCCACGCCAACAGACAGCTGGAAAAAATGACTGATCGCTATCTGCTGATTCGTGATGAACAGCAGCCTCTGGAGCTGAATGTTGTTGATGATTATCAGGGCGGTGAAATCCGTTCGACCAGAAACCTTTCGGGCGGTGAGAGTTTCATTGTGAGCCTGACGCTTGCACTGGGGCTGTCAAAAATGGCCAGCCGGAAAGTGCGCGTGGACTCCCTGTTCCTTGACGAGGGCTTCGGTACTCTGGATGAAGAAACGCTGGAAACTGCTCTTGAAACCTTGTCAGGACTTCAGCAGGATGGCAAGCTGATAGGAGTCATATCACATGTGCCTGCGCTCAAGGAGCGCATCAGCACGCGTATTGCAATTCTGCCGCAGTCGGGCGGGAAAAGTATCCTCAAGGGGCCTGGCTGTTCCTCTGTGAAGGCAGGAGAAGAGAGGGCATGAGCGACATTTCCTATACCCTCAAGGTCAGTCGCCGCTCAAAGTATGCTCGCCTGAAAATGGTGCCCCGCGAAGGGCTGGTTGTTGTGGTTCCTGAGGGGTATGACCGGAAGCAGATTCCTGTTCTTCTTAAGCGTTATGAGGAGTGGATTCGGCGCGCAGCAGGGCGTCTGGAACGCCAGCAGCCTGATGAGCATCCGTTGCTGCCTTGTGGTCTGCCCTCTTCTGTTGTGTTCCGCTCTGTGGGAGAGGAGTGGCGTGTGGAGTATGATCCCGCACTCAGAAAGCGTGTTGAAAGAAATGGGGATGGGGGCAGTTCCGTTCTGCTTCCGGTTGAGGATGCCCGGCGTGACGACGCTCGCGAACATCTGCTGTTGTGGCTGCGTAAAAGGCGGCGGTCATTCTTTTGCCAATGCTTGAAGAACGCTCTCGGGCTCTTGGCCTGCGGTATGCCTCAGCAGGAGTGAGGCTGCAGAAATCCCGATGGGGAAGCTGCTCTGGCCGGGGAAGAATAACCCTGAACACAAAACTGTTGTTTCTTCCTCCGGAACTTGCCCGCTACATTATGACGCATGAGCTCTGCCATACGGCTGAAATGAACCATTCAGGCTCTTTCTGGCGGCTGGTGCAACGCCACGATCCTGATTTTCGCCAGCATGATCGCGCAATGCGCGATGCCTGGAAATATGTGCCCGGCTGGGTGAGCGGGCATTACCTGTAACGGCTGTTGGCCATCCCTTTGATTCCGCTGAAGAATATGGTGATGCCGAGAAGGAGTGCGCCCATGGCTACAGAGAGCGCTATGGAGGCAAGAGTTGCGGCAGTGCCGTAGAGGATTGCTGTGGCAGTGATGGCTCCCGCCCATATGAGTGTTGCCGGCACAACTGCCCGGGGACGCAGCGTGCGGAAAATGGCCGGCAGCGCAGCACCGCATGAAGCTATTGCCAGGGTCAGCCACCAGAGTGTGTCAGCGAGAAAATCCATCAGGGAATGAGCAGCTCAAACCCGGTTGCAGCGTCCGGCAAGCGTTTTGCCTCGTTCTGGAGCAGTTCTGTCATGACCACTTCCATCACATGCCATACTTTGACTCCGGCCCGTGCACATCCGGTGACTGAATTCTCTTCACGGCCGCATGCAATATGCAGATGGAGTATCGGCCTGCCATCTGCATTGGGAAAAATGGTGCCGGTCCCGGTTATTTCATGAGCGTCATAGAGCTCAAGGGTCATAGGTTGATGACTGCTGCGCGGCTCTCTTCAGGCCCCACTACAAGCCGGCTGCCCTTGTCTGCTCCTCCCAGTACCGTCAGTGATGCCCGCTGAACGCCTTGTTCGGCGGCAAATGCCTCAAGTGTTTCGTGCACACTCTCCCCATCCTCAAGCCGGATGACAAAGGTTCTGCCCGGTCGGGCTTCGGAGTATTTCATTGCTGTTGCAATTGTGTTCGTTGAGAGCCTTTCTTTAAGTCAATGTACGCAACCCCGAACAACAGCTCAAAAACTCCCTGCAGCCTCAGGCGTCAAAAAAGTGAAGCTGCATGGTTTCATCCTGCTCTCCAACCAGCTTGTACTTCCCCTTCCGTATGATGGAAAGTCCCTTGCTGTCGGCTGCGGGGATGATGCTCTCTTCAATCCCGGATGCAGTGTTTTTTGTTGCAGTCGTGATTGAAGAAGAGGTGCAGTTCAGGCCCGGACGAGGCGAACTGGATCAGGAAATCGTTGTTGTTGATGAAAACGAGATCATCGTATGCATAGGTCACTTCATGTCCAAGCTCTTCAAGAAGCTGCATCAGTGGTCCGAGCGGGCGGAATGGTATGTTCATGGTTCTCTCCGGATATATGAGTCTGTTGTCAGAGTTCGCAAGTATTATTACGGCTATTGGGTCTTATTAGTTCAAAAAGTAAGATAAATATTATTTCCGGCAATAATATTTAAGATGAATTTGCGAATTCTTCATGATTGTTTTTCCCTCTCCACTGATGGAACAAAGCTTCGTGTCCGCACCTCTTTTTTCATTCCGAGCATCTCCCGGGCTTTGTCGAGCGCATCGTCGATGTTTCCGAAAATGTTCTCTTCACCAATCTCGTCGGCCAGACCGTACTGCTGGAGTGCAAAGAGCGGTTGAGCATGAACGCCGGATAGAATAAGGTGTGAGCCGGCTTTCCGGCTTTCCCGCTGCATCTCTTTGACCATGTTCAGCCCGGTGGCGTCAATGGAGAGCACCTGACGCATTCTGATAATGCGGATCTGTGGGGATTTTTCGAGGAGATGCATTGCGTCCCGGAACTTTGCCACGGCTCCAAAAAAGAACGGGCCGCTGATTTCAAATACCTCAACCCCTTCAGGCACGCTTCTGGTAACAATGGTGTTCGGGTCGTCTTCTTCGTCCCGGTCTTTGAGTTCTCCGGTGATAATGCCAACATTGGAGAGTTCGGCCATGCGGCGCATGAAGAGTATGACGGCAAGCAGCATGCCGATTTCAATGGCAATCGTCAAATCAAACACCACGGTGAGGCTGAATGTTGTGAGGAGGACGATGACATCGCTTTTCGGGCTTTTCATCAACTGACGGAACACATGGAACTCTCCCATGTTCCATGCAACGACAATGAGAATCGCTGCAAGTGCGGGCATGGGAATCAGCTTTGCCCATTGGCCGAACAGCAGCATGATAAGCAGAAGCGTGAGTGCATGAACTATACCGGCAATCGGTGTTCTTCCGCCGTTTTTGATGTTTGTGGCGGTTCGGGCAATGGCGCCTGTTACGGGTATTCCTCCGAAGAGGGGGGTGATGATGTTGGCTGCTCCCTGCGCGATCAGTTCCATATTGGATTTGTGGCGTGAGCCTATCATGCCATCGGCAACGACGGCTGAAAGCAGTGCTTCAATAGCTCCAAGCAGGGCAATGGTTGTTGCCGGCATGATAAGCTGGCGGACTGTCTGCAGGTCGAAAACCGGAAATGAAGGCGGAGGGATGGAGGAGGGAATTTTCCCGAACTCGGATGCAATGGTCGGAACATTCCAGTGCATGGACTGTACGAGGACTGTTGTGATGATGAGCGCTACTATTGAGCCGGGTATCTTTCGTGAGACTTTTGGCCAGATGGCGATGATGAACAGTGCAAGTCCGCCGGTAAGGGCGCTGAATGGGTTGAGGGTGGAGATGAGGTTGGCATAGAGGCGCCATTTTTCAATGAAGTCTGCCGGTACTTTGACAATATCAAGCCAAGCAGGTCCTTGATTTGGGAGGAAAAGATGATGACGGCAATGCCGCTGGTGAAGCCGACGATAACCGGATAGGGTATGAATTTGATCAGAGAGCCGAATTGGGCAAAGCCCATCATCATCAGGATGACGCCCGCCATCATTGTTGCCACCATAAGGCCGTTGATGCCGTATTGCTGCACAATGCCGTAGAGAATGACGATGAAGGCTCCAGTGGGTCCCCCTATCTGGACGCGGCTGCCTCCGAGAAATGAAATGAGGAATCCGCCGATGACAGCGGTAATCAACCTTTTTCAGGGGAGACGCCTGAAGCGATGGCAAACGCGATTGCAAGCGGCAGGGCCACTATGCCTACCAGTATGCCGGCAACGACATCACGGCCTATTTGCGGGGCGGTGAGCTCGGGAAGAACAGTGAAGAACTTTGGCTTGAACATGGCTGAAAGAAAAAGAATGAACGGGAACCGCTCTGCCAGAGATGGTAGTGCTTCGGTGCGGAATGGATATCTATATACTTTTTTTTGACGCCTTTTATCAATACAGGCAACAGTTTTCAGCTTGTGGATTATGGTTTTTTTATCCCGGACGGATGAAATGCTGGCGCTAATGGGGGGCATGCGTTGAAAGTTGTTGGTATTTCCCTCTGGAAACGCTACCTATTTATAGGTGTTGTTCTCCCGCATCTTCTTTTCTGACAAAGGCAAAACAGTTATGCACGAATTCGATTTTCTCGGTGAGTTGGTTCTGATCGGTGCCATGGCTGTTGCATCATCCTGATTTTCCAGCGCATGAAGATTCCGCCGGTGATCGGACTGATTTTTACCGGTATTCTTCTTGGGCCGTCGGGAATAGGAGTTGTGTACGACGAAAAGCTGATTTCAACACTCGCTGAGCTTGGTGTTGTACTGCTGTTGTTTACCATAGGTCTCGAGTTTTCGCTTGATGACCTGAAGCGGTTGAAGCGTGTTGTGCTGATTGGCGGTGTTGTGCAGATTGTGTTTACCGGCATGGCAATCAGTTTTCTTGCGTTCTGGTTCATGCAGGCCATTGGCCATGGCATCAGTACCTCGGCTTCAGTTTTTCTTGGGTTTGCATTTTCAGTGAGCAGTACGGCAATCTGCCTGAAGATTCTTACTGACCGTGATGAGCTTGATCTTCCTCATGGACGCATTGCGCTCGGTATTCTGATTTTTCAGGATCTTGCCATTGTGCCTTTGATTATCGGCATCAGTTTCCTCAATCCAGAGGCTGCTCCATCGTTCGAGATGGTGTTCCGTAAAGTTGGTTTCATTGTTCTTTTTGCCTCCGGCATTTTTATGGGGTTCCGCCTGCTGATGCCCAAAATGGTGCGCATCATAGCGTCTCTGCATGCAAGGGAGGTTCTTGTTATTGGTGCGCTCGTCATCTGTTTCGGTGCGGCATACCTGACCTCACTTGCGGGTCTCTCGCTGGCTCTGGGGTCTTTTGTTGCGGGTATGGTTATTGCCAGTACCGATGAAAGCCATCAGATCAGCCTCACCATAGACCCTTTCCGCGAAGCCTTTACCAGCATCTTTTTTATATCCGTCGGACTTTTGCTTGATGTGAAGATGATCGATCTCCCTTTTTTCGCACTGATTGCTCTTGTAGTTCTGCTTGTCAAGGGGCTTCTTGTCACTATTGTTTCCCTTGTTCTGGGGAATTCGCTGCGGGTCAGCTGATGGCCGGTATGGCCTGGCGCAGATAGGGGAATTTTCGTTTGTGCTGGCGGAAAGCGGACTGCGCAACAATGTGATAAACGATGAGGTGTTTCAGGCAATGCTGGCCATCATTGTGGTGACCATGATTGTTACTCCTGCAATGATTGCCATTGCCCCAAGATTTGCTGAACAGGTGGCTCCGGCGCTTGGTTTTATTCCGCTGGTTTCGCCGGATGCCCCTCTTGCCTCTGTAAAGCCTGCAGACAGCGCCATTATCTGTGCAGGGGAAATCCACGCAGCTCTTATCGGGTTCGGGGTGAACGGCCAGAATGTAGCCGCTGTGCTCCATGCTACGAACATTTCCTACTCCGTGCTTGAAATTGATCGCGAACTGGTGCGGGCCATGCGTCGGAAAGGGGAGCCAATCTATTATGGCGACTGCATGGAGCGCAAGTCGCTGCTTCGGGCCGGTGTTGACCATGCGCGGGCTGTTGTTCTGAGCATTTCCGATAAAACTGCCATACGCAAAAGTATTCCCATGATACGCCAGGTCAACCCCAAGGCGTTCATTGTTGTGCGTTCAAGGACTCTGGACCGAATTGACGAGCTCTATGCAGCTGGTGCTGATGTGGTTGTTACGGAGAAATTCGAGACATCGATCCAGATTTTCTCGCAGCTGCTCAACCACTTTACGGTTGACCCCGAGCTTATTCTGCAGCAGCAGGAGATTATCAGACGCGAGTGTGAAAAGATTTTCCGACACTCTTCAAAGCTCTCCTGAAGGAGGATCATCCAGGGGGCAGGGAAAAGGCGGTAATAAGATTATATTATGTAATAGAGCCGTTGCGCCAACACCGCTCAATGGGTTTCTTCAAATCTAGCCAGATACCCTCATGTCATCAATTACCCACTCCGCTGCCAGAACCTCCAAGTTCTCCGCTTACAGGGATGAACTGCTTGCCAAACAGGCATCGTCAAACATGGCAGACGCCCGACGGGCTGAATATGAGCTTTCCCTGATGGAAAACAGCCATTTTGTGGAATTGAACGGTGTTGTGCACCATTATCATGATTCCGGTCCCCGGGACGCTGCCGAGACGGTTGTGCTGATTCATGGCTGGGACTGCTGGTGGATGTGGTGGCACCATGTGATCAAAAATCTGAATGAGGCGGGCTGTCGTACCATAGCCTATGACATGCGCGGCCATGGCTGGTCAGACAATGACCCTGCAAACCATTACCATATTGACTTTTTTGCGCACGATCTTGATGCGCTTGTTTCCGCTCTGGAGTTGAAAAAATTCCATATAGCCGCCTTTTCTTTCGGCCCCTTTGTTGCTCTGGATTATGCACGAAGGAACCAGGAGAAGATTCTTTCGATGACTTTTTTTCAATTTCGGTTTTCTTGAGAACAATGATTTTGTGGCAGAGTTCGCCCCCAATACCATCAATTTCGTTTTCAACATCATGCTCCGCAAACTGACCTGGTGGCTTCCCGCCTACATGTTTGCCCGCCTCGTGCTTGCACAGAATACGGTTGCACAGCATGATATACTGATAGGCTTCAAAAGCCTTGGGCTTTGTGCATCGGAGGCGATTGAACAGACCACCAGGCACATAGCCTCAAAGAAAACGACTGATTCGGTTCCTGATATGGTTCGGGCAATGAATGTTCCGATTCTTTTTGTGGCAGGTGAGGGGATTCCATCATGACTGCGGCAAATGCCAAAAAGCTGCAGGAGATAACCGGAAAAGGGCGTTTTGTCAGTGTTCCCAAATGCGGTCACCTTATTACGCTTGAGCTGCCGGAAACCGCTTCAGAGCTGATATTGGAGCACCTTGCCTCCTGTTCCAGGGCTCAGGCTGATCGGCAAGCCTGACGGCAAGCAGAAAGGCTGACATTTTTTTCCGGGTCCTTGATGCCCGGCTTCGCTTCAACTCCGCTGGCCGTATCGACTCCGTATGGTCGAAACTGCCGAATGGCTTCAGCTACATTGCCGGGGTTGAGGCTCCAGCAAGAATCCTGAAAAAGGGAGCGCCTTCAGCTGGAAATATCTGTCTTGCGACTGAGGTTTCAATTTCTTCACCGGTTCCACCTCCATTCCCTCTTTGTAGGCATCAAAAAGAAAAGTTCTCACTCCGGATTCTTCTGCAAAAGGTGTGAGACTCTGTGGGCTGAACGACCCATCTGGCCTGAAAACCCTGATCACCTGCACCATATCCTTGAGGAATCGGGCATCGGCCGCGCTGTAGCGCTCGCTGTGGAGTTGAGCAACTGCAATTTTCGAGTAGCTGCAGATGTCTGCAATTTCTGCAGGTGACTGTTCAACGAAAATGCCCACCTTCGACACAAAGGGAGGTAGCTCGTCAATAATCTTTTTGGCTGCAGATGGCGTGATTGAGCGCGGGCTTTTGCGGGAGAAATTGAACCCGAGCGCGTCGACTCCTTCACTGCTGGCGTGCAGCGCGTCCTTGAGACGGGTGATTCCGCAGATTTTCGTTCTTGTCATGTGTGTATGGCGGGCGATTGCGGCGTGGTTGGTCTTGGCTGGGGCGGCAGGATTCGAACCTGCGAATGTCGGCTCCAAAGGCCGATGCCTTACCACTTGGCGACGCCCATCAAAATGGTTTTGATTATACGCATTATCAGTGAGATTCACAACCGCACCGGCGTTGCCGTTCCTCTGAACCGGATTCATCTATCAACAAAAAAAAGCAGCCCCGAAAGGCTGCCTTTTCCGTATCCCGGGGGATAGCTGTCAATCAATAACGGTAGTGTTCGGGCTTGTAAGGGCCGGAAACCGGAACTCCGATGTAGTCGGCCTGTTCCTTTGACAGTGTGGTCAGCTTGACGCCGATCTGTTCGAGGTGAAGTCGTGCAACCTCCTCGTCGAGCGCCTTGGGAAGGCGATAGACGCCGATTTCGTAGTCGTTCTTCCAGAGCTCGATCTGGGCAAGGGTCTGGTTGGTGAAGGAGTTGCTCATGACGAACGACGGGTGGCCTGTGGCGCATCCGAGGTTTACCAGGCGGCCTTCTGCGAGCATGTAGATGCAGTGACCGTCTTCAAATGTGTATTTGTCAACCTGAGGCTTGATATTGAGTTTGGTTGCGCCTTTGTACTCGTTGAGCGGCTCAACCTGAATCTCGTTATCGAAGTGGCCGATGTTGCATACAATGGCTTCGTCGGGCATCTGCTTCATGTGCTCAAGGGTGATGACATCCTTGTTGCCGGTGGTGGTGACGAAGATGTTTCCCTCTTTGACGGCACGGTCCATAGTGGTGACTTCAAAGCCCTCCATTGCAGCCTGCAGTGCACAGATCGGTCGATTTCAGTGACGATAACGCGGGCACCGTAAGAACGCATTGAGTGTGCGCAGCCTTTGCCAACATCACCATAGCCGAGGACGACGGCAACCTTGCCGGCAATCATCACATCGGTTGCACGCTTGATTCCATCGGCGAGTGACTCGCGGCAGCCGTAGAGGTTGTCGAACTTTGATTTGGTGACCGAGTCGTTCACATTGATGGCGGGGAAGAGCAGTTCGCCTTTTTCCATCATATGGTACAGACGGTGAACACCGGTGGTTGTTTCTTCGGAAACACCCTTCATGTCGGCGGCAACTTTGTGCCAGCGGGTGCTGTCTTCATCATAGATGGATTTCAGCTGGGCAAAGAGAGCTTTTTCCTCGGCATTGCTTCCGCCTTTGTCAAACATTGAGGGATTGTTCTCAACCTTGTAGCCGAGAATGATCATCATTGTTGCGTCACCACCGTCATCAACGATGAGGTTTGGTCCAAGTCCGTTGCCAAAGTCAAGAATCTGGCGGGTGCACCACCAATACTCTTCAAGGCTTTCACCTTTCCATGCGAACACCGGGACGCCTGTGACGGCAATTGCCGCTGCGGCATGGTCCTGGGTTGAGAAAATGTTGCAGCTGGCCCATCTGACATCGGCTCCGAGTTCTACAAGGGTCTCAATCAGCACCGCGGTCTGAATGGTCATGTGGAGTGAACCGGAAATCCTGGAGCCGGCAAGCGGTTTCTGGCCCTTGTATTTATTACGAATGGCCATGAGGCCCGGCATCTCTTTTTCAGCAATGTCGATCTCTTTTCTGCCCCATTCGGCAAGTGAGATGTCTGCTACCTTGTAGTCAAGCGCTGTGGCTGCGATAGTCATTGGTTGTTTTCCTCAATGGTTTGAAAATGTTGTCAGTTTTATTGGGTGATAATACAGGGACCCGCCTGTGGCGGGTCTCTGTGTATCGGAAGGGTCATCGACTGCCAATCAGGCCAGGTTGAAGGCTTTTTTCAGTTCTTCGACCTTTTCGGTTTTTTCCCAGGGGAAATTCTCGCGACCGAAGTGGCCGTAGGCGGCAGTTTCCTGATAGCTCCAGCCTTCAGGCTTGTCAAGGTTGAAGCGACGGATGATTGCCAGCGGGCGAAGGTCGAAGATTTTCTCGGCTTTTTCCTGAATCTGCTCATCAGTAAGGCCGTGCTTTGCGGTATCGTGAGTGTTGATATAGATGGATACCGGACGGGCAACACCGATTGCATAAGAGACCTGTACTGTGCATTTGTCGGCCAGACCTGCAGCAACTATGTTTTTGGCTACATGGCGTGAAGCGTATGCTGCACTGCGGTCAACCTTCGAAGGATCTTTGCCGCTGAATGCGCCGCCACCGTGGGGGGCTGCACCGCCGTATGTGTCGACAATAATCTTGCGTCCGGTCAGTCCTGTGTCGCCGTGTGGTCCGCCGATTTCGAAACGGCCGGTCGGGTTGATGTGGAATTTGGTGTCGGCATCAAGCAGCTCGGCGGGAATGACTTTGTTGATGACATTCTCGATGATGTCTTTTCTGATGACGGCCTGGAACTCGGCTTCGCTCATGCCTGCAGGTTCGGGATCGTGCTGTGTGGAGACAACAACAGCGTCAACACGGGCAACTTTGTCATCTATGTACTCAAGCGTCACCTGGCTTTTGCTGTCGGGGCGAAGGTAGGTCATGATTTTGCCCGCTTTGCGAATTTCTGCAAGCAGTTTGACGAGGCGCTGGGCATACTGGATGGCAGCAGGCATCAGCTCGGGGGTTTCGGTGCAGGCGTATCCGAACATCATGCCCTGGTCGCCGGCGCCGACGCGATCGAACTCATCTGCAATTTCTTCTTTGCGGTCAACGCCGCGATTGATATCTGCCGACTGGCTGTGGAGAGCGGAGAGCACGCCGCAGGAGTTTGCATCAAACATGTATTCGCCTTTGGTGTAACCGATTTCGGTGATGACCCTTCTGGCGATTTTCTGAATGTCGACAATGCCTGTTGTTGTGACTTCGCCGCCAACAATGACCTGACCGGTGGTGACGAAAGTTTCGCAGGCTACGCGTGAATTGGGGTCCTGACTGATGAAACTGTCAAGCACCGCATCAGAGATCTGATCTGAAACTTTGTCGGGATGTCCTTCTGACACTGATTCCGAGGTAAAGAAATACCTTGATTGTGACATGTTTTCTAATGAGTTTTGATTAAACAAAAAACAGGAACAAGGGAATACGGGATGCAAGAGGGAGCGGTTTTTTGGGCGAGTGGATTGCGCGGGGAAATCAACTGGACACGGAAAACCTTTCCGACAGACCCTGGAACCATGTTCCTTCCAGAAGGTCTGCAGCACCGTGTCCATAGATAATGGTGATGCTGTTGCATAACAGAGTAATTAATGTACGCATTTACCCTGTTGATTGCAAAAAAAACCGTTTTTCACCGGACCCGGATTTCAGAGTAGTCGCCGATGTTTATTTCATGGGGGTTGCCGCTGATCCATGCGTTGTTGCCGACTATTGAGCTGTCGAGCATGATGTGGCCGACTTTTGCGTAGTTGCCGATGATGGAGTCTTTGATGATTGCATCAGCAATGACGGCATGTTCACCGATGGTGGTGTTGGGGCCGATGATGGCGTTTTCAAGAGATGCGTTCGGGGCAATGAATACCGGTTCGTTGATGATGCATCCGGGGTACTGTTTTGTTGATCCCCCTTTTGAAGAAGTATCTCGTTTGTGGAGAGCAGTGTTTCGGGTTTGCCGCAGTCGTACCAGCCATGAACCGGAAACACGGTGAACTTTTCCCCGCCCTCGATCATCAGCTGGAGGGCATCGGTCAACTGGTACTCTCCCTTGGTTTTGATTTCATTGGCTATCAGATGGTCGATGCTTTTGAACAGGGAGCCGGACTCCCGAAGGAAATACAGACCCACAATGGCGAGGTTGCTGACAGGAGTGTCGGGTTTTTCAACAAGCTTCTGGATGTTGCCGCCCTTGGTGACGGCCACGCCGAACCTCCGCGGATCGTCGACCTCTTTGACTCCAAGTGTTGAGGTTGTGCTTGTCATTACCGGCAGCAGGTCTACCTCAAAAATGGTGTCGCCCAGAATGATGAGCAGCGGCTCATCGTCCTTGATATGTGGCCTGCACATCCAGATTGCATGGGCAAGGCCGAGCCGTTCAGGCTGGTTGACAAAGGTGAATTTGATGCTGTAGTTTTTGGTGAGCCATTCCTCCACCATGTATCCCAGATACCCTACTATAACAATAGCTTCATCAATCCCGGCTGCAATGAGCTTGTCCATGATGTGGCCGATAATGGGCTTGCCGGCAACATTCAGAAGCACTTTCGGGTGGGAGAAGGTATGCGGCGAAGTCGTGAGCCTACTCCGGCAACGGGAATGATCGCTTTCATTGGTTTGTCTGTGGTTCTGTTGATGCAAGCCTTTTCCTTTAAGATACCGGTTTTCTCAAGGACTCAAAAAATGATGACGATAGGGTGTGAGTCGGGTTGTTGCTCTTTGTATGTGTTTCTGCCGTATTGCCCTATTGGCCGTGATGAGTTATATTGGCCAACACACACGGCCTGACCCCCTGATTGATGCCCCGTTCCGGCGCAGCGCAGTCGCAGGCCGGAAGTATCTTTGATGTATCAATATGACGAACTTATGGCGGGGAGGTTGAAGAGACCATTCAGCAGTCGGGGGTCATTCCCGTTCTGGACGATCGTGTGGTGCTCATTACGGCAAGAGGTTCAGACCGGTGGATCATCCCAAGGGCTATATTGTCAAGGGCTTTCTCCGGCCGATTCAGCAGCCAAGGAGGCGTATGAGGAGCGGGTCTCATTGGAACGGTCTCTCAGGATTT
>PYLN01000016.1_pt1 | contig 24484 bp, 37 predicted proteins | sample 1675811 | NCBI WGS metagenome assembly PYLN01 (sample SAMN08732055, study PRJNA438928) | Freshwater metagenome, whole genome shotgun sequencing project. | isolation source: meromictic lake | place: Russia: Kandalaksha Bay | collected 2014-09
GTTGAGTCTCTATCGGGATGCGGTGTATGTCGCCGGGTGGGTGGCGGTTGATCCTGTGCAGGGGGCTGTCATCGGCGAGGGATGGTTTGCCGGTATTGAAACCGTGCATCAGCAGCTTGTCTACATTCATTCCTGGCAGGACGCAAGCCTGAGCACCGTGGTATCTGGGCTTTTGACCCTGTGAAGGGTGAGGTTCGATGGAGCAGACCGGAGTTTGTGTTCAGTGCCAATACGCCGGGGGGGCTGCTTGTCTACAGGATTGTCTTTTTTGCCGGACTTCCAGAGAGGCGCTACGCATTGCTTGATCCATTGAGGGGTACTCTGGTTGAGGGGGGTGACATTGCTGCAGAAGAGGCCCTGCTCCTGCAGCGCGGAGCAGAAACGGAGGAGCAGCGCCAGGGGGTGCTGCTTCCTGAAATGGATCCACAGAGCGGTGGCGGGCGTGAGTGGATGCTGCTGGAGGGAATCTGTGTTGAGGGTCTGCACCGCACGGATAGGGATGGAGGGTGGCAATCATCGCTCAGGATAGTTGAAAACGGAACGCTCCTGTATGAGGATGCCATGGAGAGCGGTTCGTCAAAACCTTTGTGGAACAACTTTCTCGTGCGAGGGGGGATCTGTATTACATTAGAAATAAACGGGAACTTGTCTGTGTTCCACTGCGATGAATGATGATCGAGCCATATCAGCCAACCCGGACCCCCTCAAGCCACCGCCTTTTCTTGAGGAGTTCCTTTCTGCCAGAAGAGGGCGGGGGAACCTTTCTGAGCATACGGTTCTTGCCTACCGTACTGATATCCGGCAGTTTTTCTCCATTCTTTCCCCGCCTGATGACCTGCAGCTGCTGACGGCAGCCGATATACGGTTTTTTATGGCAGAACTCATCCGACGAGGCCTTCAGCCCCGTTCCATAGCCAGAAAGCTGGCATCGGTCAGGAGTTTTTTTCATTATCTGCAGGAGAGGGGGCTTCTCGGGCATTCGGTGTTGCAGACGCTCTCCATGCCCCGCTATCAGCGGAGTGTCCCTGCATTTTTGAGCGTCTCGGAGACCCGGGAGCTCTTCGAGACGGTGGTGCCTGCAGCGCGTTACCGCAAAGGAGAGGCGGGGCTTTTGGACTCATTTGTTCTCCACCGTGATGCCGCTGCACTTGAACTGCTGTATGGATGCGGGCTTCGGATTTCTGAGCTGACAGCGCTTCAAGATAATGATCTTGAACTTGCCGGCGGGTTTGTGAAGCTGACCGGCAAGGGACGCAAACAGCGGATTGTACCGCTCGGCCTTGCTGCCGTTTCAGCCCTTAAAAAATATTTTGAAGTCCGTCGAAACTTCTTTAGAATGAAAAGAGGGACAGAGTTGGTGGGAAACGGGTATGTGTTTCTGACCAACAAAGGCAAAAAGATTTATCCCATGCTTGTTCAGAGGATGACCCGAAAATATCTTCTTCCGGTGACCGAGCAGAAAAAGAAAAATCCACACATTCTGCGCCATAGTTTTGCAACACATCTCCTTAACAGCGGCGCTGACCTTCAGAGTGTCAGTGAAATGCTCGGGCACAGCAATCTGTCGACAACGGAAATTTATACGCATGTCTCGTTTGAACGCCTGAAGGAGGTATACCGGAAGGCGCATCCGAAGGCTTAGTGTATACTGGAGGCAGGAGGCTCAATTGTCTCCGGCCGTGTTCCTTCATTATCATCATTCATCAACGGAGGTTCCATGACAAAAGATGTTACGGGCGAAACGCTCAATGTGAAGGTTACCCTGCGCCATTCCAGCAACCACAGCACCATAGAGGAGTATGCACGCGCTGCTGTTCAGGAACTGGCAAGGCTCTATCCCGATATGACGAGCAGCCATGTTATTCTTGACCATCAGAAGAATGACTATGAAAAGAACAAGATTGCTGAAATAACGGTGCATGTGCCTCAGCATGATTTTGTGGCAAAGGACGCGGGTCCGGCTTATGAGGCCTGCATTGACGCCTGTGTCTCGGCACTGGGTCGCCAGCTGCAGAAACATAAGGAAAAAATGCACTGAACCGGACAAGTTGATGCGTTGGATTTTTTTTCATCCTGAAATGCCGATCTCATGAGTCTTGACCAGAAAGGGCTGAAAAAGCGATCGGTGACGGTCGCATATTTTTTTGAGAATATCGGCACGACACATGATATCAAGCTCCGGCGCCTCAACAGCGTTGACGAGCAGAAGCGGCGGATTTTTGAGCGCGACCTGCATCGTCCGGGCTTGGCGCTTTCGGGTTTCACCAACCTCTTCACCTACAAAAGGGTGCAGATTCTCGGCAATACCGAGACCCGTTTTCTCAACCATCTTGGAGAGGAGGAGCGCCGTCAGGCATTCGACAATCTGGTTCGTTTCAAGGTCCCCTGCATTATTCTGACCAGCAACAACAAGCTGCAGCCGGACCTTCTTGAGATGGCCACCGAACAGGGAATTCCTGTATTTGTGACCCGCCATTCATCGACCAAGGCGATTTATCAGGTGACGGATTTTCTGGACGACCAGTTTTCTCTCTATCAGCAGTACCATGGTTCAATGGTTGATGTGTACGGGGTAGGCGTGCTGCTCATTGGCAAGAGCGGGCTTGGAAAGTCCGAGATTGCCCTTGACCTTGTAGAGCGGGGGCACGGTTTGGTTGCCGATGATGTGGTTGTCATCCGCCGGAAAGGCGAGTCGATGCAGCTTTCTGCATCGCGCAACAACATTATCGATCATTTCATGGAGATCAGGGGCTTGGTGTTGTTGATGTGAAGGCCAATTTCGGCATACGGGCCATCCGTGATGTCAAAGAGGTGCTGGTGGTGGCGGAGCTGCTTGAGTGGAACAAGGAGATGGAGTATGAACGGCTCGGGCTGGATACCAAGTCGACAAAGGTTCTGGGTGTTGATGTTCCCTGGTACAGCTTCCGATTTTTCCCGGTAAAAACATTACGGTGATCATTGAGGTTGTTGCCTGAATGTTCTCCTGAAACGATATTCTAATTATGTGGCTGCCGAGGCGCTGACCGACCGGATAAAACAGGTAATCAAAAATGATGAACGAACTGAGGGGGAGATTGTTCTCTGAGGGGTGCCGTGTTTCTTTGCGGCTGGCAGCGTTTTGTTTTCTTCTGCTCTCCGTCACGGGATGCGGAGGGGGACGGGGGGGTGCTTCGGGACCTTCGGCCATGGATTCAACTCTGGTTATTACCTCTCTCGCGATGCCGACTACCTTAACCCGGTCATCGGTGCTACCGTCACATCGTCCAATATTTTCGGGCTGATCTATCCTTCGCTTCTTCAGAGTTCCTTTGATACAACGACAGGTCTTCTCAACTATGAGGCACTCGAAAAGCGACTCCGGAAGGCAACGGGGGCGTCGAAAAAGCCTGAGGCCGCCCTTGCTCGGAGCTGGACCTTTTCGCCTGACCACAGAACGCTGACCTACCGGATCCGCAGTGATGCCTTCTGGGATGATGGCATGCCGATTGTAGCTGAAGATTTCCGTTTTTCCTATATGCTCTACGGCAACCCGATTATTGCCAGTCCGCGTCAGCAGTATCTTGCGGAACTGGTTGGAGCCGAGAATGGTGCCGTGGATTTTCAGAGAGCAATCACTGCTCCAGACGACACTACGCTTGTGTTCCGTTTCCATAAGCCGGTTCCTGAGTATCTTGCGTTGTTTCATACCTCCCTGACACCGCTGCCGGCACATTACTGGAAAGATGTGAAACCTGAAGAGTTCCGCCAGTCGAGGCTCAACCAGAACCCTCTGGGAGCCGGTCCCTATCGGTTGAAGAGTTGGAAGCAGCAGCAGGAGCTGGTTCTGGAGTCAAGTGCCCGTTGCAATCTTCCCAAGCCCGGAAATATTCCCATGATCTCCTTCAGGGTGGTTCCTGATTATACGGTCCGCCTCGCCCAGTTGCAGACAGGTGCGGTGGATGTGGTTGAAAATATCAAGCCACAGGATTTCGAGGGGCTCCAGAGGGCGGCAGCCCCTGTTGAGATCAAGACGGTCGGCCTGCGGGTCTATGACTATGTGGCTGGTCGAACATCGATCGTGATGAGTACCGGAAGAGCGGTCGGATACAGCCCCATCCACTGTTCGGTTCAGCGAAGGTGAGGCGGGCGCTTACCATGCTATAGACCGCCAGTCAATTATGGACGGTTATCTCAAGGAGTATGGTGAGCTTTGCAGCAGCGATATTTCCCCTTCACTCAAATGGCATACAACAACACGATTGTTCCATATGCCTTCAATGCGCGCAAGGCTTCGGATATGCTCAGGGAGGAGGGCTGGGTGCCGGGACCTGACGGCATTCTGCAGAAGGCGGGCCGGAAGTTCAGTTTCTCGCTCTATACCAATGCCGGCAATGAGCGGCGCAACTATGCCAGCGTCATCATTCAGCAGAACCTGCGCGCAGTGGGCATTCTGTGCCGCCTTGAGGTACAGGAGTCGAATGTTTTTTTTGAGAACCTTCAGTCGCGAAGGCTTGATGCTGGATGGCAGGCTGGTCGATCGGTCTGGAGATTGATCCGATGGATGTGTGGGGGTCTGATCTTGAAGCCAGCCGGTTCAATTTTACCGGGTACCGGAACCCTGACCTCGACCATCTCTGCATGCTTGCCAAGAAGAAAATGGACCCTCTTGAGGCAAAGCCATACTGGTTGGAGTATCAGGAGCTGCTGCATCGCGATCAGCCGGTAACCTTTCTCTACTGGATCCGTGAAACTCAGGGGTTTAACGGCAGAATTCAGGGTGAGGAACTCAATATTTCCGGAGTATTTTACAATATTGATGATTGGACGCTCCGTCCTTCAGCAACTCTTGCTCCATAGACTGCAATGCTGACCTATATTTTCAAGCGGCTGCTGATTGCCGTGCCGCTGATATTCGGGGTGCTGACCCTTACTTTTTTTATCATCAGGCTTGCTCCGGGCGACCCTGCGGCTTTTTTCATCCAGCCGGGAATCAGCCCAATGTGGCCATGCAGATCCGTGAGCAGTATGGTCTGAATGAAGCGCTTCCGGTACAGTACCTGAAGTGGCTCATGAATGTGCTTCAGGGTGATTTCGGGCGTAGTTTCAGCCGTGCCCAGCAGCCGGTGATAGATGTCATTGCAGGAGCACTGCCCATTACTGTGACCATAGCGGTTCTGACGCTGATTGCCAATTTTGTGCTCGGCATCATCATCGGTGTTGTCTCCGCGGTTCGCCAGAACAGTTTTCTTGATCGCTTCATGACGGTGGGGGCCCTGTTTTTCTATTCCATGCCGGAGTTCTGGTTCGCTTTGATGATGATCATCCTGTTCGCCCTGAAAATTCCGATTTTCCCCGCTTCGGGACTCAATGAAATCGGAGCTGAGGGATTCGGACCATTCGGCTTTGCCATGGACCGGCTCTGGCATCTGGTGCTGCCTGTGACGGTGCTGTCCATCAACGGTGCTGCTGGTATTGCCCGCTATGTACGGGGCAGCATGCTCGAGGTCATCCGGCAGGACTATATCCGAACGGCCAGAGCCAAGGGACTGCCGGAGAGGGTGGTTATCATGCGCCACGCCCTGCGCAATGCGCTCTTGCCAGTCATTACCCTTATGGGCAGCTCCCTTCCCTTCATTTTCAGCGGGGCGCTGTTCATTGAAGTGATTTTTGCCTTTCCCGGCATGGGCCGGGTGACGGTGGAGGCTATCTTTGCACGGGACTACCCTCTGATTATCGCCAATACTTTTATTTCCGGGACGCTGATTGTTTTCGGCAACCTGCTGGCAGATGTGCTTTATGCTGTCGTTGATCCCAGAATCAAGCTCTGAACACCCAAAGCCCTTGAAAATCGAACTGCTTACCACTCCGGCCGATGCCGCCGAAGTCAGAATTGAGGAGCAGATACGCCCCGCCCGGATGGAGGACTTTACAGGTCAGCAGCGGCTGACCGACAATCTCAAGGTCTTCATTTCGGCGGCCAGAATGCGCGAAGAGGCCCTTGATCATGTGCTGCTTTCCGGTCCTCCGGGACTCGGCAAGACCACTCTTGCCATATCATAGCTGCCGAAATGGGCAGCAGCATCAGGGCTACTTCTGGACCTCTCCTCGACAAGGCCGGGAATCTTGCGGGTCTGCTGACGGGGCTGAAGCGGGGAGATGTGCTGTTTATCGATGAAATCCACAGGATGCCGCCCGCTGTGGAGGAGTACCTGTACTCGGCCATGGAGGATTTCCGCATTGATATTATGATAGACAGCGGTCCTTCTGCACGGGCGGTGCAGCTGAAAATCGAGCCTTTCACTCTTGTGGGGGCAACAACCCGCTCAGGCTGCTGACCTCCCCGCTCCGCGCCCGGTTTGGCATCAACAGCCGGTTTGACTATTACTCTCCCGATCTTCTTGAGGGCATTGTCATGAGGGCTTCCGGGATCCTTTCCATCGGCATCGATCAGGATGCAGCGTCCGAAATCGCCGGTCGTTCACGGGGTACTCCCAGAATTGCCAACCGTCTGCTCAGGCGGGCAAGGGATTTTGCCCAGGTGGAGAAGCTGCCGTTATTTCCCGCCGGATTGCCATGAAGACTCTTGAGTGCCTTGATATTGACGAAGAGGGGCTGGACGATATGGACAAAAAGATTATGGACACCATTGTCAACCGGTTCAGCGGTGGCCCTGTTGGTGTTGCCTCTCTGGCAGTTTCTGTGGGTGAGGAGCAGGATACCATTGAGGAGGTGTATGAACCCTACCTTATTCAGGCGGGTTACCTGAGCCGTACTCCTCGTGGCAGGGTGGCCACCCGTCAGGCGCTGCTCCGTTTTTCTGATGGTAGCGTTTCACGGCACACCGGAGGACTGTTCGATGCAGACGGGAATCTCTCTTAGGCTCATGAGGCTGACCGGAATAGGCTGCATCATGGTGGTTTTTCTGCTTTCGGCCTGCGCGGGTACCGGACTGCAGCGTAAGAACCCGGTTCTCTCTCCGGGAAGTGAGGATTCACTCGGGCAGGCATCGGAGAGAGCGTTTGCGGCAGCTCTTTTCCTTTCTGCTGAAGGGGATTACAGCGGAGCCCTTCAGGGATACCGGAAACTGCTTGAAAAGCAGCCCGGGAGTGCGGCTATCTGGTTTTCCGCTGCACGGGCCTTTCATGCACTTGGCTCACTGGACTCAGCCAGAGTATATAGCGAGAGGAGCGTTGAGCTGAACTCCCGGAATCGCTACTATCTCGGTCTGCTTGCCACCATTGCCCATCAAGAGGAGGATTACCTCCGGGCCATAGCGGTGCATCGAGAGTTGAGCAATCTTGAACGCGGGAATACGGAACTGCTTGGCTATCTGGCAATGGAGTATCTTGCCGCACAGCAACCTGCTGAGGCGCTGAAGGTGTTCGAAGAGATTCTTGCTCTCGATCCCCGCAATGAGATGGCGCGTTTCCATTCGCTTCTGCTTGAAATCAGGATGGAACGCTATCCGGAGGCTATTGCATCACTCAGGAAGATGATGGGAGAGGATGGAGGCAGTGACAGGCTCCGCCTTACACTGGGTGAACTGTATCTCCGCACCGGTGACTACCAGAAGGCTGCCGTAACTTTCAGGGATGCAGTTGCCCGTTCACCGGGATTTGTTCCGGGATGGCTGGCTCTCCTTGATGTTTCGGTCCGCAGCGGAGAGCAGACCGTATTTCTTTCCGATCTCAGCCGCTACTATGATACGAGTCTCCAGGGACTGGAAAAACAGTTGGAGCTTGCACGCTACTATCTTGCAAAGGCGGCCAATGATCCGCTTTACCTTGAGCCTTCGGCAGCAATGCTTGATGCCCTTTCTCGCCGTCATCCTGAAAGCCCCGACCCCTTGGCACTGTCGGGATTTTCAAAACTTTCAAGGGGGGCGGCTCTGGGAGCGGCTGAGGATTTCAGGCGGGCAGTCGCTATCAAGCCGGAAAAGGCGGAGTTTCGCGAGTACCTTGTTGGAGCCCTGCTTGCAGGGAAACAGTATGAGGATGCGCTGCGGGAGGTTCGTCTGGCGCGTCGTCGTCTTTCCAGGAGTACGCTCCGTTTCAGTGTCCTTGAGGGGTTCGTTCTTTTTCAGGCCGACCGTCCTCTCGATGCAGCCCAACTGCTCCGGCGTGCACTGCTGAAGCCGGCCATCAGGGAGAAGGAACACAGAGCACTTCGCCTCAAGGCGCTCGGTACGCTTGCTTTTTGTTATGATCAGCTGGAAAGACCCCGAAAGAGCATTCCCCTCTATCAGATGATGCTGAAGCTTGATCCTTCAAATGCACTTGTGATGAACAATCTTGCCTATACCCTTGCTTCTTCGCAGGAGGATCTGGCGAGGGCCCGTGAGCTTGCTGAAAAGGCGGTGGCAGGCGAACCGGAAAGCGGTGTCTATCTTGATACTCTCGGGTGGATTCTCTATCTGCAGGGAGAGTACCTGTCTGCTCTCACTGTCCTTGAAAAGGCTGCGACTCTTGAGCCTGGTGAGGCGGAGATTTTCAGCCATCTCGGCGCTCTCTATCTGAAGCTTGATAATCCTGAAAAAGCGGGAGAAATGCAGAGGAAAGCGCAGATGCTGATGGAACAGACCCCTGAGAGAAAGGTGGGAGGGAAAAAAGAAAAAACGGCGGGGAGACCCGCCGTTTTTCTTTTCCTTATGAACGAAGCTCTTCTCAGCTGAAGGTTCTTGCCGCCAGATACTCGTAATTTGACCAGCGTGCGTCAACTGCTTTCTGGATTTCCGCAAAGTACTGTTCGGCAACATCCGGGTGGCTTTTCTTGAGCATACGGAAGCGGTTCTCCATGTTCAGGAAGTCCGCTACCGGGATTTTCGGCTTTTTGGAATCAAGCTGCAAGGGGTTTTTCCCTTCTTTCAGGCGATCAGGGTTATACCTGTACAGGAGCCAGTGGCCGGAATCAACTGCAGCTTTCTGGTTGGCGAGCCATGTTCCATTGTGATGCGTGAGCAATGCAGTGCGAGTAGGCAATGATGATGGAGGGGCCGTCGTAGGCTCTGCTTCAAGGAATGCTTGAGTGTCTGTTCATCTCGTGCACCGAGAGCAACCGAGGCAACATAGGCGTTGCCGTAGGTCATTGAAATCAGCCCAAGATCCTTCTTGTTTATCGGTCGTCCGGCAGCTGCGAATTTCGCAATTGCAGCTTTCGGCGTAGCCTTCGATGCCTGTCCTCCGGTATTTGAGTATACCTCTGTATCCAGAATCAGCAGATTGACATTCTTGTCGCCTGCGGTAACATGGTCAACACCACCGTAACCGATGTCGTAAGCCCAGCCGTCTCCGCCAACGCCCCAGACACTTTTTTTTGACCAGCATATCTGCTACGGAGAGGAGGTTTTTTGCATCAGCCGAATCAACTGCGGCAAGTTTCTCCTTCAGGTTTGCCACCCGTTTGCGCTGTTCGAAAATTTCAGGTTCTGTCGTTTGCACGGCGCCGAGAATCTCGCCGACAAGCGTATCGCCGACTGTGGAGGAAAGGCGCTGAAGCAGTTCCTGTGCATACTCCTGCTGTTTGTCAATAGAGACGCGGAATCCGAGCGCGAACTCTGCAGTGTCTTCAAAGAGCGAGTTTGACCATGTTGGTCCGAGCCCCTGCGCGTTGCAGGTGTAAGGGGTTGTCGGAAGGTTGCCTCCGTAAATTGATGAGCATCCGGTGGCGTTTCCAATGACGAGGCGGTCTCCGAAGAGCTGCGTCATCAGTTTGACATAGGGTGTTTCACCGCAGCCCGAGCAGGCTCCTGAGAACTCAAAGAGAGGTTCCTGCAGCTGCTGCTCCTTGATGAGGCGGGTATTGATTTTCGTCCGGTCAAATTCGGGAATGTTCAGGTAGAAGTTCCAGTTGTCGACCTCTGTCTCACGGAGCGGCTCCTGCGGCTGCATGACAAGCGCTTTGCGTTCGGGGTCTGCCTTATCTCTGGCCGGGCAGATGTTTGCGCAGATTCTGCAGCCGGTGCAGTCTTCCGGTGCAACCTGGATGGTGTACTTCATTCCCGCCCAGCTGGTCCCTTTCGCCTCTATGGACTTGAAGGTGCGGGGGGCATTTTCAAGAAATTTAGGATCGTATACCTTTGCACGGATTGCCGCATGGGGCATGCCATTGCGCATTTGCCGCATTCGATGCAGAGATCCGATTCCCAGACGGGAATTTCAGATGCAAGATTCCGCTTTTCGAATTTTGCGGTTCCAACAGGGTACACACCGTCTGCGGGGAGATCGCTGACAGGAATGTCGTCACCCTCTCCGGAAATGATGCGGGCGAGCACATTGCAGACAAACTCGGGTGCTTCACCGACAATCGGATCGCGCAGCTTTTTCGTGCTGTCGGCAACAGTGCCGATTGCAACTTCGTGCAGGTTTGCCAGTGTGTCGTCGACGGCCTGGATATTCTGGCGGACAACCTCATCGCCTTTCTTGCCGTAGGTGGTTCTGATTGCGTCCTTGATTTTTTCAATGGCTTCCTGGCGGGGCAGTACACCCGATATGGCAAAGAAGCAGGCCTGCATGATGGTGTTGATGCGCTGTCCCATCCCGCTACCCTGTGCAACCTTGTATGCGTCAATGGTATAGAGCTTCGCCTCTTTGCGGATCAGATGCTCCTGGACCAGACGGGGCAGGTTGTCCCAGATCTCTTCGGGCGCATAGTGCGAGTTGAGGAGCAGTGTGCCGCCTTTTTTTCAGGTTCTTCACCAGATTGATCATCTCCAGGAAAATCCAGTGGTGGCAGCCGATGAACTGGGCCTCACTGATCAGGTAGGTTGAGTGGATCTCTTCTGGTCCGAACCGGAGGTGCGAGGTTGTGATGGAGCCGGCCTTTTTCGAGTCATAGACAAAGTAGCCCTGTGCATAGTTCGGGGTGTTTTCGCCGATGATCTTGATGCTGTTCTTGTTGGCGCCGACCGTACCGTCAGAACCGAGGCCGTAGAAAAGGGCCCGGAACATCTCGTCGGGTTCGATGGAGAAGTTCCTGTCGAACTCAAGGCTCAGGTTGGTGACATCGTCGGTAATGCCGACGGTGAAATGGTTTTTCGGGGCAGCAGAAGCCATGTTGTCGAATACCGCTTTGACCATTGCCGGGGTGAACTCTTTTGATGAGAGTCCGTAACGGCCACCGGAGAAGGCTGGCATGGTTTTGCGGGAGCCGCCCGCCACTCCTTCCATGAAGGCGTTGACGGTGTCGAGATAGAGCGGTTCACCGGCGCTTCCGGGTTCCTTGAGGCGGTCGAGTACAGAAACCGATTTGACGGTGGCCGGGAAGGCAGCAAGAAAGCGTTTGATATCGAAAGGACGATAGAGACGGACATTGACAACGCCAACCTTTTCGCCGTTTTTGTTCAGGTATTCAACAGTTTCCCGGACGGCTTCAACGCCAGAGCCCATGAGGACTACAACCCTTTCAGCGTCGGGTGCTCCGTAATATTGGTACACTTTATAGCTGCGTCCGGTCAGCTCACCGAACTTGTCCATCATCTTCTGGGTGATGTCCGGGGCAGCATCGTAGTATGTGTTGACGGTTTCACGGCCCTGGAAATAGGTGTCGGGGTTCTGGGATGTGCCGCGGATGGTCGGGCGTCGGGGTCATTGCGCGTTTGCGGTGTGCGATGACCTGATCGTCGCTGATCATTTCACGGATGACTTCATCGGGAACAACCTCGATTTTCGCGATTTCGTGTGAGGTTCTGAAGCCGTCAAAAAAGTGCATGATCGGCACCCGCGACTCAAGAGTGGCTGCTGCAGAAATAAGGCCATGTCCATGACCTCCTGAACCGAGCTTGATGCGAGCAGGGAGAAACCTGTGCCACGGACCGACATGACATCGCTGTGGTCGCCGAAAATGGAGAGTCCCTGTGCTGCCAGTGAGCGGGCTGAAACATGCAGGACGCAGGGAGAGAGCTCGCCGGCTATTTTGTACATGTTCGGAATCATCAGGAGCAGTCCCTGAGATGCCGTGAAAGTGGTGGTCAGGGCACCGGTCTGCAGGGCTCCGTGAACCGCCGCCGCGGCGCCTGCCTCACTTTGGAGTTCATCAATTCTGGGAACGGTGCCCCAGAGATTTTTTACGCCATCGGCTGCCCATGCGTCCGAGTATTCACCCATGGGTGAGGCCGGTGTGATAGGATAGATACAGATTACTTCGCTGGTGCGATAGGAAATGTGCGCGAGAGCTTCATTCCCTTCCATTGTTTTATAAGTCCGGCTCATACTGGCAGTCACTGGATTGGTATTGATGAAAGGTATGTGCAGATGCAAATGCATGATGCAGATAGTCAGAACCGCATAGAGAAATCACGGTAAAGCTGTATCACGAGAGAGTCGAGGCGACTGGAAAGATAGAAAAAAAAAATCCATATTGCTCAATTTAAATTACATTCAGGTAGCGGCAATGGACAGCCCCCCGTTCATAGAGGTCGAGGGGCAGGGGTGTTAAGGTTTTTAAAACATTTAGGTAGAGGAGGAACGGATGGAAGGAGCTGTTGATCAGGAAAATATTGTTTATGGACGCAATGCGGTTCTTGAACTTCTGCGTGAAAAACCCGGCAGCATCGAGAAAATTTATTTCCAGTTCAACACCACCCACCCCAAGCTTAAAGAGATTCTCATTACTGCCCGCCGTCAAAAACTCATCACGGGAAAAGCCCGTCTTGAAAAACTCTCACTCATAGCCGGAACAACAAAACATCAAGGGGTATGCGCCTTATCAGTACTGTTACCTATTATACCATTGAGGAGCTCCTTTCCGTTCCCCGCAACACGGCTCCTCTTCTTGTTGTTCTTCAGGGGCTTGACGATCCGCACAATATCGGCGCCATCATCCGGACAGCAGAGGCAGTTGCTGCTGATGGTGTGGTGCTTGTGGAGGGGAAGGGTGCTCCTGTCAATGCGGTTGTCCATAAGGCTTCGGCCGGTGCGCTTTCCCATATGAGGGTTGCGAAGGTGAAAAGTCTGGTGCGCAGCTTGAGTTTCTCCATGCAAACGGCATCAGGGTTATTGCCACCGACATGGAGGCGGAAACCAACTATACCGATGCCGACTTCCGGCTGCCAACCGCCATTGTGCTTGGTGCCGAGGGTTCGGGACTTGCTCCGGAGGCAATGGAGTATTGTGATGAAACCCTCCGTATTCCCATGGCTGGCTGCGTGGAGTCGCTCAATGTGAGTGTGACTGCCGGAGTGGTGCTCTATGAGGTGATGCGCCAGCGTCTGCTGTAGGGCGTTTCCGGGGCGCTCTCCAGTGATATGCATCAGGGTTGCTCAAGGCGGTGTTTGGCTTTTTCAAAAAATCAGAAAAATAGTACCTTCTTTTACAGTCAACGGATAGGGCTTTTCCCCTTTTGTGAACACTTTTTCCTTTACCTGCCATGAATGTCCCTGGAGATCTTCGCTACACTAAAGACCATGAATGGGTCAAATTGCTTGCAGATGGAGCCACAGCGCTTGTAGGCATTACCGATTTTGCCCAGTCGGAACTTGGCGACATTGTGTTTGTTGAGCTGAAGCCGGAAGGGACTGCTCTTGCTGAACAGGAGATTTTCGGTACGGTTGAGGCGGTCAAGACTGTTGCTGACCTGTTCGCTCCGGTGGCAGGCACCATTCTTGAGCTCAATGGGGTTCTTGATGCGGCTGAGACCGTGAACCAGGACCTTACGGTGAGGGGTGGATGGTGAAGATGAAGGTTGCTGACCCTTCATCTCTTGATGCACTCATGGATGCCGCCGCCTACACCGAGATGATAGGGGGTAGACGGGAATGCCATTCATAATCAATACTGACTCCGATAGAGCAGAGATGCTTGCTGCTGCCGGCGCGGCATCGTTCAATGACCTTATTGCCGACATTCCTGAAGAGATTCGTCTGAAAAAATCGCTTGATCTCGCTCCCGCCCTTGATGAAATGGCGGTGCGCCGTCAGCTTGAGTCACTTGCCGCACGAAACCGCAGTACTGCGGGTTATGTCAGTTTTCTCGGTGGCGGGGCATATGACCAGTTCATCCCTTCGGCAATCAGGGCCATTGTGTCCCGAAGTGAGTTCTACACCGCCTATACCCCGTATCAGGCAGAGGTTTCACAGGGGACCCTGCAGGCAATCTACGAGTATCAGAGCCTCATCTGCCGCCTCTACGGTATGGATGTGGCCAACGCTTCAATGTACGACGGTGCAACAGCTCTTGCTGAAGCTGCCCTGATGGCGATGAATGTGACCGGAAAAGAGCGGATTGTGGTTGCCGGGCAACTGCACCCTTGGAACAGTTCGGTGCTTTCCACCTATCTTGGCGCGGCAGGCCACTCACCGGTGGTTCAGAACAGTGTTGAGGGGGGTGTGGGTTCCATTGCCAGCCTTCGCGGCATGGTTGATGGCACAGTTGCTGCCGTGATTGTGCAGCAGCCGAATTTTTACGGCTGCCTGGAGGATGTTGAGGCAATCGGCGCCATAGCCCGTGAGGCCGGAGCACTGTTCATTGTTTCAGCAGACCCGCATTCATTGGGCGTGCTTGAGGCGCCCGGAGCATACGGCGCAGACATTGCGGTTGGTGAAGGTCAGCCTCTTGGAAGTGCGCAGAGTTTTGGCGGTCCCTATCTCGGAATCTTTACTGTCCGTGAAAAGTTTGTGCGCAAAATTCCGGGGCGTCTCGTCGGCATGACGAAGGATCGCGATGGACGCGACGGCTTCATTCTGACGCTTCAGACCCGGGAGCAGCATATCCGGCGGGAGAAGGCAACTTCAAACATCTGTACCAATCAGGCGCTCAATGCACTACAGGCGGCAGTCTATCTTTCCCTTCTCGGACGGCAGGGAATGCAGGAAGTTGCGGGGCAGTCTCTTGAGAGGGCCCACTATCTTGCGGCAAGGATTGTGGAGATTCCCGGATATTCGCTCCGTTTCAGTGCCCCGTTTTTCCGTGAATTCGTGCTCAATACACCCGTCCATCCGGCGGTGATTGTGGAGAGGATGCTTGAAGAGGGGATATTTGCCGGCATTGACCTCTCAGTTTTTGGAGATGAGGGGCTGCTTGTTTCTGTGACGGAAAAAAGAACAAAAGAGGAGATGGATCGTTTTGCCCTTCTCCTCAGCTCGTTTTAGATAAGCCCCAGAGCGCTCATTTCAAGGGAGAGCTGCCTGCGGCTCTCCTCTGAAACCGGTGTCATCGGAAGGCGGTATACCTCTTTGATCATGCCCATCATGGCAAGAGCGCATTTGATCGGTGCCGGATTGCTTTCAATGAAGTTGAGTCTGAAGAGGTTGCGGTAGGTCCTGCTTATCCGGCGCGCCTCTTCAAGGTTTCCTGCTGCAGCGCTGTCCACCAGCTGCTTTACGGCTGCGGGAACCTGGTTTGCCGCAACTGAAATGACCCCATCTCCTCCCATGGCCATGAATGGCAGAATAAGCGTGTCTTCACCGGTGAGTACCGAGAAGTGTTCGGGGCGCCCATCAAGAAGGTCGGCAATCTGCGTGAAGTTGTCGGATGCTTCTTTTACTGCAGCAATATTGCTGAAGTCGCCAGCGAGCCGCAGAATGGTCTCTGCGCTGACATTGCAGCCTGTGCGTCCCGGAACATTGTAGATGATGATGGGCACCGATACTGCTTCGGCAATATGGCGGTAGTGCTGGTAGATGCCTCCTGTGAAGGTTTGCTGTAGTAAGGGGCAACGGAGAGAATGGCTTCGGCTCCGGCATCCTCGGCGTTTTTGGCAAGCGTTACTGCTGAACGGGTTGAATTGGTTCCTGCCCCTGCTGCCACGAGCATTTTTCCTTTTGCCTCATCTCTGACGATGCGGATGATGTCGGCCTGCTCCTCAGGGTTGAGGGTTGGTGATTCGCCTGTTGTTCCGCATGGTATGATGATGTCTGTGCCGGCTTCGGCATGAAAATGCACCAGTTGTTTCAGGGCATCGGTATCAATGGAGAAATCTTCTCTGAAGGGTGTTACCAGCGCTACAGCGCTGCCTTTGAGGTCTTGATTGGACATTCTTTCTGTTTCCGGTTTAGAGGTAGTCGGATATGCGTAGGCATAATAAGGCAATCTTCCGGATTTTCTAAACGGAAGGGGGCTTAATTGTTGCTGCTGCCTCAACAAGTTCCCCGGCAAGGCTGAGCGAGGAAGCAGAGCGGTGTTCCCCGCTGATGAGGGCTGCGATTGCTTCAAGCCTTTCGGTTCCCTCAATTCTGCTCACCTTTGTGAGTGTCCGGCTGTTTTCCACCTCCTTGTGGACACGCAGGTGGCTGTCGCCCATGGCGGCAATCTGTGGCAGGTGGGTGATGGCCACAATCTGGTGCAGGCTTGAGAGGCTTTTGATGTTTCTGCCCACGGCATCGGCAATACGGCCGCTTATTCCGGTGTCGATTTCGTCGAAGATGAGAATGGGAAGGTCGGCATTGGTTGCCAGAGCGCTTTTCATGGCAAGCATGACGCGTGAAATTTCACCGCCCGATGCCACTTTGACGAGCGGACGGGGTTTTTCGCCGGGATTTGCCGATATGAGAAATTCAATGCTGTCATAACCGCAACCCTGAGTGCCGTAGGTGACGCCCTCTATTGTGATGTCTCCTTCCGGGTCGGGTGTGTGGGTGAAGCTGACAATGAAGAGTGCGCGGGGTATGCCGAGCAGAGAGAGCTGCTCCTTTACAGAAATCTCCAGCCGCTTTGCCGCTTCCTTTCGTTTTTGGGAGAGCTCAAACGCTGTTTGTGAGAGTTTTCTGCGCAGGGTGGTCAGTGAGGCTTCTGTTCTCTGGAGGGAATCTTCCCCTCCTTCGTCTGCATTCAGCTGCCTTTCAAGCTCAAGGGCGAGGCGGGGAATTTCGTCAGGAGGGACTGCATATTTTTTTGCGATGCGGCCGATGAGGTGGTGGCGTTCGCGCAGGGAGTCGAGCAGGACCGGGTTGTGATCAATGCCCGCACTGTAGCTTCGGCTGAAGCGGTAGAGTTCATCAACGCTGTCAGTGGCAATTCTTGCCTGTTCAATCATTTCATTGAACCGTGGGTCAATGGCTGCGAGTTTTTCTGTGAGTTTTGAGGCTGAACCGAGTGACGGTAGATGGCGTTGTCGGCGTCGTAAAGGAGTGAGTTGAGTGAAGAGCAGAGTTCGGCAAGGGTTTCGGCGTTTTCCAGGAGCGAAATCTGCTGCTGCAGTTCCTCATATTCCCCTTCCTGCATTCCTGTTTCGCTGAGTTCCCGATACTGAAAATCGAGCAGATCGCGTTTTTTCGGCCAGGGCTTCCGCATTGTTTCTGAGCGTGTTGAGCTTTTTTTTGGATAAGCCGGATTTCCTCTTTCTGTGCTCTGCAGGTTTCGGCATCGGATGCTGTTCCGGCAAATGCATCAAGCAGCGTTTCATGGGTTCTCGACTGGAGGAGCAGCTGGTGTTCGTGCTGGCCATGGAGGTCGATGAGCAGTTCGCCAACCTGTTTGAGGAGGGTGAGGGTGCAGGGTGTGTCGTTGATGAAACATCGCGACTGGCCTGTTGCCGAGAGCTCCCTGCGGATGATGAGTTCCGCTCCCGGGTCTATCTCTGCAGACTGGAGAAGCTTTTGGGTGGAAAAAGGGATGTTGTTCCGGAAGATTGCTTCAATGACTGCTTTGGTTGCATCGGTGCGGACCATTTCACTGCTGGAGCGGTCGCCAAGAACAAGGCCGAGAGCACCAATGATGATGGATTTGCCGGCACCGGTTTCGCCTGTTATGACGGTGAGTCCGGGCTGAAACGCAATGGTCAGCTCTTCAATCAGTGCGAAGTTTCTGATGTAAAGGCTTGATAGCATGTGGCTGGCAACAGTGGGAGTGAATGGCGCATTCTCTCAAAAAACAGGGTGTCGGTTTTTTTTGAGGTTCCGGGGCGTTATTCCTTATCCTTGATGGTCTCTTTCTTTTGTGCCGGAGTATCTTCAATGGCGTTGTTGAACTCCTCCTCTATCTCTGTCTGTGCCTTTTTGAACTCTTTCATCCCCCGTCCGAGCCCTTTTGCAAGTTCGGGGAGTTTCTTGGCGCCAAACAGCAGGAGAATAATCAGCAGAATGAGAATGAGTTCCTGTCCTCCTAGTCCAAACATCGATGTACCTCCTCCATAAGTTGAAAATATGATTGCACTCTATTGCCTGATACTTATATACTCAATAGGGGTGCTTAAAGCAAGAATATTTCCTTCACCCGTTTCCCGCTGTGGTTGCCAGGCGTGCGATGATGGTCTCTCCGGCCCGGGTTTTTGCTCCCCGCTCTACTTCGGGCAACCATCCGGCTGGAATGACGATGTCGACCCGTGAACCGAATTTGATCATGCCGAACCGTTTACCGGCCGTGACCGGTTCGTTCAAAGAGAGAGGGCAGACTATGCGCCGTGCCAGAAATCCCGCCACCTGTGTGAAGTGGAGTTTCATGCCGTTTGATTCAATGCCAATTTCCATCCGTTCGTTTTCCTCTCCGCTTTTCTCGTCGAATGCCATGCTGAAGGAGCCGGGTGGTGCTGCAGGAGAGTGACTGTTCCGGTGACAGGTATTCGGTTGACATGCACATTGAGGGGAGACATGAATATGCTGATGATGGAGGAGCCGTTGCCTGTAAACGGGTGGGAGCATGCTTTGATGCTCATGACGGTGCCGTCGGCCGGAGCGATGACAATCCCTTTTCCGGGGGAAGGGAGCGGTTGGGGTCACGGAAGAACCAGAGAGAAAAGATGAGGAAAATCGCTGCAGCTGAGCCAACCGGTATGGCTGCCTGAAGAGGAAGGAGGATGGAGAAAAGGAGAGTGCCGACTGAAACTGCTGCCAGTTTTACAAGCGTGCTCCTGCCGTAGGGTGTGAACATTTGTGCCCTGAAGAATAATGTGTCGTAATTGATTTCTGAACCAATGATAGTGATTTATCCTTTAGGGAAAAAACAGGCTGCGTGCCGATGAGGGGGTAAAGATGGTTCTGAGGGCATTATGTATATTGTGTTTCAAAGCCTCTGAATGGTTCTCTTGCCTGAGGACATTCAGAGGGAAAATCGTATAAATTTATGGCTGCGTGAACAGACTTGAAAAACAGTTTCTCGAGCAGATCAGGGTACGACGCCTTGTGATGGACGGAGAACCGCTTCTTGTTGCCGTATCAGGGGGGCCGGACTCCATGGCACTGCTCTCTCTTTTTCTTGCTGTCCAGCCGGTTCTGCATTGCCGCCTCGGGGTTGCGCATTGCAATTTTGGACTTCGGGGTCCTGATAGTCTTGCCGATGAAGCGTTTGTCAGGGAGCCTGCCGGCGGCTCGGGCTGGAGTGCTTCGTAGCGCGGTTTGATACGGAGCTGTACTGTCGGGAGCACCGTCTGTCAATTGAGGAGAGTGCCAGGACTCTGCGGTATGACTATTTCGGGCGTCTGATGAAGAGTGAGGGTTTTACGAAGGTTGCTACCGGTCATCATGTTGCCGACAACGCCGAAACCATTCTTTTCAACCTGTTCCGCGGTACCTCGCAGCCTTCACTGCGGGGCATCCGGTCCCGACATGGCTCAATCATCAGGCCGATGCTGCTTCTTCACAAGGCCGACATTCTTGGCTATCTCAGGGAGAAGGGGATGAGATACCGGATTGACCGAAGCAATGAGAGTGACTCTCATGACCGTAACTTCATCCGGAACAGGGTCATTCCGCTGCTTCTTGAGCGGTTTCCGGACAAGCTGATGCCTTCGCTGCAGCGCCTTTCGGAGCAGTCGGGGGAGCTTGAAGAGTTTCTTGAGTCTGCCATGGACGGCCTGATTGAGCGGGAGCCCGGTTTACAGCCGGCTCAGGGGTGGCTGGATGTCGCCGCCCTGAAAACATTGACTGTGTTTGAGCAGAAGGAGGTGCTGAAGCGGGCTCTTCGTGAACATGGATACTCTGTCGACGCTGTTCTTCTCCAGCGTCTGGTTGACCTGCTCACTACCCAGCCGGGCAGAAGGGTGATGCTTGAGGGCGGTGGAGAGGTGGTGTGGAAGGATAGACGGCTCTGTTTTCTCAGCGCTCTTCCTTCTGGCGCGTGAAGATTTCCAGAGGCAGCTTCGTATGGATGATTACCGATTCAAGGTTCTGCTGAATCCGGATTCTTTCAAGCAGATTGCGGATTTCAGGAGTGCTTCGCTCCTCCGAGAGTCCAGAGAGCTTCAGTGCTCCCCACAGGAATGTTGAAGCGAACCATGCGGCCCGGCGGGTGCCGTAGACCCATTCGCTTTCGGCTTCAATTCCCTCATTGAATCTGACGGAAAGAGCGAGGTGCTGTATCCTGTTCAGATTGCCAAGGGAGTTCACATCGCTGTTCTGCGAGGTCAGACTTTCAAGGGCGCTTGAGGTCCACGCCGCTGAGGGCAGGGCGAACCAGAGGTGTGATTTGTAGACCGCTTTCTGCATCATGGCAACAGCAAGACTGTCGCGTTGGAAAAAGCTTCCACTGGGGCAAGAAAACCTTCCAGCATTGCCTGGCTGCCGGCAAGGATGATTTCATCGGGTGCAGAACGGCTGAGCCAGAGGGTGCTGTCAAGTCTGTAGCAGGCGTACCCTTTCAAAGTGATGGAGGTCCCGCTTCTCTTGAGCAGCCGGTCGCTGATTTTTCCTGCCACCGGGCCGTTGGCAACGGCAAGAAAATTCTGGTCCCTGTAGCCCTGACGGCGGAAACTCATGAGAAGGGCGTCAATGTCGGTCGCGGGGTTGACTGACGCGGCCTTCAGCAGCAGGTTGAGCTTTCCCGGAGGCTGGAAGAGAGGGATGGTTTTCAGTGAGTCGGGCAGCACTTCCTGCCAGAAGCGGCTGCGGCGGATCTCTTTCATCCCGAGGTAGATGATGGCGTCAGAGTTGCCGGGAATCCGGTTGATAAGGCTGTGCTGTTCGGCTGAAAGCGGTTCGGGGGCGATCCGGGTTTTGGGCCAGTTGATCCAGGCGACAACAGTGAGGAAAAACACAAATCCGATGACGCTGATCATCATCAGGAGTCTGATCCCTTTTTCAGTGAGCCGCCTGTTGTCTTCCGGCCTTCTTCTGCCTCTGTGCCCATCATGTGCCCGATCCTGTTTTAGGGTTTCTTTCTGACAGCCAGTCGGGCAAGTTCGTCGCAGCGGTTGTTGTAGGGGTTGTCGCTGTGCCCTTTGACTTTATGGAACCTTACCCGGTGGCGGTCGGTCAATTCAAGGATTTTCTGCCAGAGGTCGATGTTTTCAACAGTCTTCTTTGCTGCGGTTTTCCATCTGTTGGCAGTCCATCGCTTCAGCCACCCTTCATTGATTGCGTTGACCAGATAGCTTGAATCGCTGTAAAGGTCTACCGTACAGGGCTCTTTGAGTGCCTGAAGCGCCTCTATTGCCGCCGACAGCTCCATCCGGTTGTTTGTTGTGGCTGGAGCTCCGCCTGAAATTTCACGGACGGTTTTCCCGTACATGAGCATCGCGCCCCATCCGCCGGGACCGGGATTGCCGCTGCAGGCTCCATCGGTATATATGGTGACTTTTTTCTCCATCGAAAAAAAAAGGCCCAACCGTTTGTGATTGAGCCTTTGCTGTACTGTTGAGACAATAAAATGGTTCTGTTCCGGGCCGGCTGATTACTTCAGCAATTTTGCGAGTTCGCCTGTTCCGGTTTTTGCAATGATTCTCATGGCTTTGGCGGAAAGCTTTACCTTCGCCCAGCGCTTTTCCTCTTCAATCCATATCCTCTTGGTGTGGAGGTTTGGCTCAAAACGGGTGCGGCGATGGTTGTTGGCGTGCGATACTGTATTTCCGTACTTAGGTCTTTTACCGGTCAGTACACAGACTTTGGACATGATTCGGGCTCTTGGTGTTAAAAAAATGAACCTGAATATACAAATAGTTTTCTAAAGGAGAAATGCAATGTTTTTCAGGGCCGGATGCCGACTGCCGCAACCATCATGGAGAGGACATAGAGAAGAGTGCCGAAGGCATTATACCATACCGCTTTTTCACGGGGATTGTTTATGAGGATTTTCTGCATTGGCAGCTGCGCCAGAAGCAGAAGTGATGCAAGAATGGCCATGAGAGAGGAACCTTTGGCGAGCAGGATTGCAATGGCTCCAAGCTGTGCGGCATCCATGATGACAGATGCCAGTATGGCTGCGTTTTTTTCACCGAGCTGTACCGGTATTGAGGCGACTTTACGGATTTTGTCGCCCACGACAGATTTGAAGTCATTCAGTGTCATGATTCCGTGTGCACCGAGAGAGAAAATGATTGCCAGCGCTATGGTTTCTGTTGAGGGAACGCCCTGAGTTATGGCGAAGCTTCCTGTCAGCCAGGCTACACCTTCATATGCAAGACCGACAATAAGATTGCCATACCAGCCGTTTCGTTTTGCCCTGAAAGGCGGGCCGGAGTATGCGTGCGACATGAGAACCCCAACAAAAGCAATAGCCATGACATAGGGGTGAATGGAGAGTGCAACCAGAAATCCGGTGATAATAAGGCTGAAGGTGATCAGCCAGCTGGCTGATTTGGATATTTTTCCGGAGGGAATGGGTCGTTCGGGCTCATTGATGGCATCAACCTCGCGGTCGAAATAGTCGTTCATGGTCTGCGACATGGCGCACATGAGTGGCCCGGCAAGAATGACCCCCTGAGCAGTACGGACCAGTTTTCCAGAACGGGTTCGCCTGTTGAAACGACCCCACAGGCAAACGCCACATCGGGGGAAACCAGGTGACTGGTTTCATGAGTGGCAGAATGGCAGAGGGTTCTATTCGGAACCCCGGACGGTTGACATTGCCAGAGCCGCTGCTATCGCTTTCCGGCGCGAGTCGTCAACGCCCGACCGGCGGAGTGTTTCGCCGATGCCGGGTGATATGTCGGTGTTTGGCTGGTCTGTCCGTTCATGGGCGAATTCTTCCCGCTTCTCGCTTAAGGGGTTCGGGGCACTCGAAAATGTGAAGAACAGTATACAAGTTTTTTGAAAAAAAAATGTAAGCCTTTAGTTCTTTCCGGTGCCGTACTTCCTTTCAAGATCACGGCTTATTTCAATGATTGCTTCAAGGTTTCTGAGCGCACGCCTCTCTGCGAGCGCCTCTTTTGCCATGCAGATCCCTTCGTCAATGCAGTTGGCGTTTCCTGATACATAGCATGCTATTGCAGCCGCGAAGAGTGCGGCTTCCCGCTGCGCCTGGGTGGCTTTGCCCTCAAGCAGTCTGGTTATGAGGAGGGCGTTCTCCTCGCGGGTTCCTCCTGCAAGGTCGGCTATCGGCCACTGCTGGAGGTGAAAGTCGGTTGGTTTGGTGGTGTGGCGGCAGGTAACATTGTTCTGCAGTTCAATGATATGAGTTCTGCCGGAGACGCTTGCTTCATCAAGCGGAAGACCGCTCTCGGTTTCACCATGAACAATGAGGGCATGGCTGCAGCCTGACTGGCGCAGAGCTTCCGCATAGAGCTCCATGAGGGATGGCTCAAAAACCCCTACAAGTTGTCGTTTGACGCGGGCGGGGTTGAGCAGGGGCCCCAGAATGTTGAAAATGGTTCTTATGCCCAGGCTCTTGCGTATCGGGGCAACCTTTTTCATGGCGGGATGGTAGAGCGGCGCATAGAGAAAAGCAAATCCTGTCTGCCGATAGAGAGCCATGGTAGCTTCCGGGTGAAGCTCTATCGGCAGGCCGAGTGCTTCAAGCACATCGGCGCTGCCGCATTGGCTGGTAACGGAGCGGTTTCCGTGTTTGGCTATGCTGACACCGGCTGCATTTGCAATAAGGGCAGCAGCTGTGGAAATATTGAAGGTTCCGGCACTGTCTCCACCTGTGCCGCAGGTGTCGACGGCCTTTCATCAAGCGTTATGGGGGTTGCTCTCTCTATGAGGCTTTCCCGCGCACCGGCAATTTCATCGGCACTGATGCCATTTTTCTGCAGGAGTGTGAGAATAGTGGCAATGGCTGTATCGGGAATGGCGCCGTCCATGATTGCGTCCATGCAGCGTTTCATCTCGGGCTTTGAAAGCTTCGATCCCTGTTGAAGGGTGTCAAGTATTTCCGTATGCGCCATGCAGCTGAGTTTTTGGTAAATGAGAGGAAATATTCGTAAATCGTTAATAATAAGAAGAATACTTCAGCTTGCAATGGCTCCATGGGAGCAGAACCTGTTTATTCAGTAAATAAATTCAATGATTTTTTATGAGCATTACTGACAGAGAGGCCTGGCAGCGAGCCTCACTTGAACGGGTTCTCCTGAAAATGGATTCCCTTGGTTTTGACGCTTTTGTGGCGACTGATCTTCCTTCCATCCGCTGGCTGACAGGGTTCAGTGGTTCAAGTGCCCGATTGCTTCTTACCCCCCGCGCCAGCTGGCTTTTTACCGATTCAAGGTATCGTGTGCAGGCACGGGATGAGGTGAGGGTTGTCGAACCGGTTATTGATGCTGAGGGTTTGTTGCGGCACTTCACTCCGGTCGTTATCCTTTGGGTGGATGTGTGGCGCTTCAGTCCGACAGGGTAAGCTGCATGAGGCCACACGCATTATTGCAGCGGTGGATGAGCGGTGCAGGTGGTGCCTGTTGATGGTGGTATTCGAGCTACTATTTCCGTTCG
>PYLN01000017.1_pt1 | contig 22526 bp, 31 predicted proteins | sample 1675811 | NCBI WGS metagenome assembly PYLN01 (sample SAMN08732055, study PRJNA438928) | Freshwater metagenome, whole genome shotgun sequencing project. | isolation source: meromictic lake | place: Russia: Kandalaksha Bay | collected 2014-09
CAACCAGACAGCAAGCTGACGGCAGAGGCTTTCAACACCAATGCCTATCCAGAGGCAAACGCAAAAAAAACTGCCCGCATAGCTGTAGTCGCGCTCTCTGGCTGGGGCTCCGTCTGGTTCAGATAGACCACCAATGCGGCCCCCGTCAGAATAAAGAGCGCTGTGACAACCAGCCCCATCTTCCACTGCCGCCTGAAATGGGCAACAGCTCCCCCAAAGCCGACCAAAAAAAGGAATCCCCCAGAGCACGGACCAGTCAACCCCGGCTCCCTCCCGTTGATCACTCCGCCCGATAAACTGCCATCCGAAATAGCGCAGATACATGCGCTCAAGCTGATATGACAGAAAATAGTCCAGATCATTATTATAACGGCTGTAATAATACTGGTGGGTCGGTTCAGGCGACCAGCGCCTTGGCCAGAGGGGCATATCACCGTACTGCTCACGATTCAGATAGGAGAAAAAAGCATCGGGAGTTGACGGGTTGTTCTCATTGATGGGAGGAGAGGCCTGCGCCCTGACATAAATAAGGCCGTAAGAACCATACCCGATGACAATCAGCATGACCGACATCAGCACCGTATTGAGCATCGCCATCCTGTGCTTCTGGGTATAATACACCCCGTAGACAAGAATGGCGAGAAAGAGGATGAGCCCCCCACGACGCCAGCTGCAGAAGCGCCGGCAACCCCTTGATGATAAGGGTGTAGATGAGGAAAAACAGTGTTGAAGAACCCAGAACGAGAACGCTGAATGTTTTAAGGTTGACCTCAAACCGCCGGAAATAATAGACCAGAGCGATTGCAAAAACAGCAAGAAGACTCAGAAGATGAACTCCTATCGACAGACCTATCATATATGCCGAAAGCAGAAGCCACCTCTCATGACCCTGTTCAGGATACTCCTCATGCCAGCGAAGGATAAGCCATACCACCGTGGCGGTAAACAACGAGGAGAGCGCATAGACCTCCGTCTCAACGGCATTGAACCAGAAGCTGTCGGAAAAGGCAAGGGCAAGGGCACCGATGGCGGCGCCACCGAAGGCAGAGATGGCCTCAGCCCCGTCCCATTCATTCCGGGGAGTTGTGCGATAGAGGCAATCAGGCGGACAATGATCAGATAGGTCAGCATGACGGTTCCGGCACTCGCCAGCGTGCTGATGAGGTTCACCCGTGCCCCGATGTCCACCGGCAGGGCAGCATGGAGAACATACGGCCGAGCAGGAGAAACAGGGGCGCACCGGGGGGATGGGGAACCCCGAGTGTCCGGGCTGTCGCAATGAATTCGCCACAGTCCCAGAAGGAGAATGTAGGAGCATGGTGGCCAGATAGAGCAGCTCCGCACCAAGAAAAAGCACGGCGGCTATGGCACGGTTGAGAACCCGGTTGGTCATGAACAGGATTGTAAGGTGGTCATTACGGAATCAACTCCGCCGCTATGAGATCGGCAAACAGAAAACCGGGGTCCGTAAGGTACAGTGTCCCGTTTTCGTACCGGATCCAGCCCCTTTCTTCCATTGTTTCGAGAGCCTTCATCATCTCATTGGGTAATGTATTGCCTTTTCGTAAAAACTCAATGGAGAGCCCACTGTTTATGCGCAATGAAAGAAAAACCTGCTCTTCGAACCGCTCCCGCTCTCCAAGAACCTCCCTGAACCCTTCTGCAGCTTGGGGAGAGGAAAGATAGCGCGACAGGCTTGCTTCGTTGGCAGTGCGAAGTTCACCCTCTTCCGTTCTCAAAAAACTGTGAGCCGAGGGGCCGTACCCTATATACGGCTCACGCTTCCAGCTGGCAAGATTGTAGCGGGAGTGGCAGCCGGGCATGGCAAAGTTCGAGACCTCATAATGACCGTACCCGGCTGCTTTCAGCTCCTTGAGAGCCTGCATGTAGAAGCCGGCCTGCTCACCCTCATCCGGCACCCTCACCCTTCCCGCCGAAACATCACGGGACAGCAGCGTCCGGGCTCAAGCGAGAGCATATAGACCGACACATGCTGCGCCTCTGACTCCTTCGCCCGTTCAAGATCGTCCTGCCAAACCCCCTGTCTTCACCCGGAACACCACAGATGAGATCCAGACTGACAGAGTCAAACATCCGGACAGCATCGCGGGCAGCAGCCATTGCCTCCCGGGGAGAATGCGCCCTGCGAGAGAAGAGAGTTTTTCCGGACTGAACGACTGGACCCCGAGGCTGAGACGGTTGACGCCCGCCTGATGAAACTCATTTGCGGCACTTCCCTTCAGGTCTTCGGGATTGGCTTCAAGCGCAATTTCCATATCGGGAGCAAAAGAGGCGAGAGAGGCAACCTGTTCGAGCCAGCTGCCGAGAAGAGAGGGGGACGCCATTGACGGGGTACCGCCGCCGAAATGGATGGCGCCTATTGTCTGTCCCTTCAAGAGAGAGGCGCGGGAGGCCGTTTCACGGCGGAGCGCCACAAAAAAAGTCCTCCATCCTGAGAGTACCCGCAACCAGATAAAAATCACAGTAGGAGCAGCGTTTTCTGCAGAACGGAATATGAACATAGAGGCTCAGCATGGCCGGAGAGAACGCCGCGTCAGGCAAGAATATGACTGGTCACAGCCTGATAGAGATCGTCGGCAATGAATTCCGGCACAATACCGTGCTCACGGCAGATCTCCTCCTCGTTGTGGCCTGTCCTCACCAGTATCGGGCGAAGCGAGGCGGCCATGCCGCACTCCACATCAATCATCTTGTCGCCCACAAAAAACGATGCACTGCGGTCAACTTCATAGCCCCCGGAGCGGAAATCGGCAATGGCACGGTCAACCATACCTGTGGCAGGCTTACGGCAATCCTTGTACCGGTCATATTCAGGATGGGGATAGAGAGGATGCGAGGGGCAGTAATAACAGCTGTCATAGGCAGCCTCATGCGCCGAAAGCAGTTCGTTGAGATAACGGTTGACCTCCTCCACCTGCTCAACCGTGGCAATGCCACGGGCAATACCCGCCTGATTGGTGACGACGACAATGCGGAATCCGGCAGCACGGGCAAGCGCCATTGCTTCAGCAGCACCCGGAATAATCTTCAGCTGGTGATTCTCGGCAATGTATGAACCGGTATCTTCATTGATGGTGCCATCCCTGTCAAGAAAAAGCACCCGTATCGTTTCACTCATTGTTCAGGACTCCAGCAGTTCACGATACAGCCCGCCATACTCCTCGGCCGAATGCTTCCAGCCGAAATCGCGCGCCATGGCCCGGCCAACAATCTCCTTCCATCTCTCACTGTCGTGATAGAGAGCAACCGCAGCCCCAAGCCTTGCCACAAGTGCCTTGGGCGTGTAGTCATGAAAAATGAACCCGTAACCGTCCTTTTCAGAATAGTCGTCAATGGTTTCAACAATACCCCCGCCGGCAAAGGCTACCGGAATGGTGCCATAACTCATGGCAAACATCTGCAGCATGCCGCACGACTCAATTTTACCCGGCATAAGCAGAATATCAAATCCTGCAATGGCAAGGTGGATAAAGCTGTCGGGGCAGTCGGTATGCAGACTCACCGTTTCGGGATGGCGTCGGCAAACTCCCTGAACTGTTTCTCATATTTTTGATCGCCTGAACCGCAGATAACCAGCTGTATATCCATGGCGGCAAGCTTTTTCAGACTGCCTGCAATCAGCCCGGCTCCCTGGAACTCGTCAAAATTAATGATGACGCCCACAACCGGTCTGTCGGTATCCGGGGAAAGTTTTATCTCCTCCAGCAGAGCCCGTTTATTCTCGGTTTTGCCCTCCATCCGTTCCGGGGCATAGCGCTTTTTGATGAGTTTATCGGTAGAGGGATTCCACTGCCGTGTATCAATGCCATTGACAATGCCATGCAGAGTCACATTCCTCTCACCAAGAACCTCACTGAGACCGAATGCATTTCCCGCTTCCCCTGTAATCTCCTCGGCATAGGAGGGGGAGGTCGTTGTCAGCATGTCGGCATGTTCAACTCCTGTATAGAGCATGTTGACATCATCGCCACTCCGGTGGAGCTCTGAACACACCTCATCGGGAAGCAGTTTTTTCAGCACCTTGAAAGGAAGCACACCCTGACGGTACACATTGTGAATAGTCATGGCCGTCTTGATGCCACGGAAAAACTCATGGTCGCGGTAGACGGTTTTCAGAAGAAGGGGAACAAGCGATGCATACCAGTCGTGGCAGTGGATGATATCGGGTCTCCAGCCCAGCCTCTGAAGGGTCTCAAGCACACCAACATTGAAAAACGCAACCTTTTCGGCAAGCGCTTTCAGCTCTCCCTGTACCGGGGTGTCGGTAAAGAGACCATTGCGCTTGAAATATTTCTCATTATAGAGAAAATAGGTCTGTATCTTGCTTGAAGGAAGTGCGGTTACCTTTACATTCAAAAGATCGGTCTTCTCTTTCAGGGGAACCTCAATATCTGAAAGACGCAGAACATCATGAAGCCGGAACTTCCGGTCATTGATGGCGCCGTATTTTGGCATCATGATACGGGCCTCAAATCCCTCTTCCTCAAGGGCCTGGGGAAATGATGCCATAAAATCCGCCAACGCACTGGTTCTTACAAAGGGGGATACTTCACCGGATATATAAAGAACCTTGAAATTTCGTCTGGACATCTATGGTGACAATCGATCTATAATTTTTCAGCAAAAACTTTCATAGAACTGCATTACTTTTTAATTTACAAATTTTCAGAGACAGATACAATTCAGCCTGCCCCGCCAGGAAACCGTCAGGAGAAGCATGAAAAGACCAACGAGCATTCTGAACGCCATCCTTGTTCTGCTCGCCCTTGCTGCTTCGGGCTGCGCTTCAGACGCCCCACCCTCTGGCGGCCCCGTTGACCCTCAGCCAGAGAGGTGCTCTTCTCGGACCCCGACTCAGGATCCGTCAACACCAGTCCAGCAAAAATCCGGCTTCTTTTCAGTCATCCGGTAACGGCGCGTCAACTGCTTTATGCAATTCATTTCTCACCCGAAGTAGACAACTACCATGTCACCGTCAACGGCAACGAGGCGGAAATAGTGTTTTTCAATCCCTTTGAAGCGAACCGGACATATATCCTCACCCTCAACAAAAGCCTGCTGGGAACCTACACACTCCCCTTTGCGACCGGAGCAAGGCTTGACACCAGTTCCATCAGCGGCTCAGTCCAGAACACCGATCTCTCACCTGCCGCCAGTGCTTTTGTATTGGCCTTCAAAAGTCCCGGCAGAAACGGCAGCATGCCCGACATGCGCAACGACCGCCCGGACTACCTCACCCAGACCGACGCTTCAGGATCATTCCACTTCAGCCATCTCGCACCGGGCTCCTACAGCTCCTGGCCTTCAATGACAGCAACGCCGACATGCGCTGGAACCGCAGCACCGAAGAGATCGGCCTCAGCTCTTACAGAACGGTTCCTGCCGGCTCGAAAAACATAGCTCTCCGACTTGGGGGACCTGATGCCGACCATCCCGGCATAGCTGCATGCCGCCCGCTTGAACGGCAGCTCCTGGAACTCACCTACACAGAGCCGGCTGAACCTGCCGACATTGACATCAGGGAGATTCAGATCCATCACGCCAAAACACGCAAACCAGTCCCCGTACTCGACTGGTACAGCCCTGTTTCGGCCTCCGCCAGCACAAAAATACGAGTCCTTTGCGGACCACTGAAAACCGGAGAGCCCTATATCATCACTGACCAGAAGGCGGGAACAAACAAAGTCCTCTTCTATCCCACAAGGTTCACCGCTGAAAAATTGCCCATCAGCATCAGCACAACACCTGCCGACAAAAGCCAACCCGGCTACATGAACACCGTCTGGCCCGAAATCGGAAACACGGCGACTCTCAGCTTCTCTCAGCCAGTCACCCGAAACGCCATACGAAGCGCAACCGTCCTCTCCGAATCGGGACGCCGCAGTCCGGAAACACTGGAATACGAACTGAAGAAGATTGATGCCAGAACATTCAGCATCCGCCCCATAGACGGGTTCAGGCCCGGAACCCCTACACCCTCTCCATAGACTCTGCCTCGGTCAATGGCAACCCTCCCATACAGAGCGCCAGAACCACCCGGGTCTCACGCTTCACAACCGCCGACACCACCAATACCGGTGGTATTTCCGGCACCTGCTGGTCACCACGCGGACCGGTCATCGTTGAGGCCAGAGCCTCAAACGGAGCGCTCCCCCATCGGGTACGGGGGATACAGAAAGAAACAGACTCCTTCAGCTATGCCTTTACGGGACTCGCTCCAGGCAGTTACACACTCAGCGCATTTGTACCCGCAGAAGGAAATGAACAGGATCTCTACCGGCAGAAATGGCGCCCCGGAACCCTCAGTCCCCTGACTCCTTCAGCCCCGTTCGGCCTGCATCCAGGCAATGTCAGGGTAAGAGCACAGTGGATGGCTGACAACATTGACATAGACATCATGAACACCGCCCCCCGTGCGATAACGCCAGACTCGCTCAAAGGCGGTTCCCGCATCCGAAACCTCAGAAAACAGCAGCCGCCTTCCCCGCAAAAACCAGAACCCTCACTCCAATGACCGCCACTCCCGCCGCCCTTCAAAAATAGGACCGAACTCCATCATCCAGACAGTCAACGCCCTTGAGGCGTCCATAGGAAAAGAGAAAACCGAAGCGCTGCTGAGAAGCATCGGCCAGGACCACTTCATCGGCAACCTCCCCACCGACATGACTGACGAGTCGAAATTCCACGCCCTCGTCACCGCCCTCGACACGGAAATCGGAGCCAGGGAGACCGCTGCCATCCTTGAAGAGTCGGGAAGCCGAACTGCAGAATACCTCCTCCGGGTCAGGATTCCGGGCCTCTTCCAGAAACTCCTCAAGCTTCTGCCCGCCGGAGCGGCCTTCAGCCTCCTCTTTTTTGCCATCAGCAAAAAACGCCTGGACCTTCGCCGGAAGCGGTGAATTCACCTATAGCACCGGAAAGAACCCGGTCATAAACCTCAAGGTACTCCACCCCTCACGCCCCTCAGTCGGCAGCTTCTTCCTCGGAACATTCACACACCTCATTCACGAACTCGTCAACACAAAGGCCACCATCACCCCTCCATCCAGACCTCAGGTCCTCACTGAACTGCACCTATCGCGTCACCATGTAACCCTCCGGCCTGCCCCCGACACCCTCAAAAAAGATACAAAGGTAAAAGCCCCGCTGTTGCGGGGCTTTTACCTTTGTATTCCAGATCAGCGGCTTACTGCCAGCCGCCAACTATTTCAAAGATTTCACGGTCACCGATCGGCTCGGGAATTGAAGCCGGGGTGTTTTCCTGCATGAGGGTTTCGGCTATCTCATTGTAGGGAACGAGGCACTCATCCTTGCCCGGGGTATCTTCCATGGCAAAGAGTGTTTTGCCGGCAAAACGGCTTTTGCGGATCAGTTCGTGATAAGGAACCTTGGCAAGAAGCCTGGTACCCACCTTCTCGGCAAACTGGTCGAGCATGTTGGTGCCTCCGCCGGTTGTGTAGTCAACCCGGTTGGCCACAATTCCCGCCAGCTTCACCTTGTATCTTACACTCTTCTGCTGGATTGCCATGCAGAGGCGGTTGGCTGCAAAAATGCTGTCAAAGTCGTTGGTGGCAATAATGATGGCGTAATCCGCATAGTTCAGAGGGGCGCTGAACCCGCCGCAGACCACATCGCCAAGCACATCAAAAAGAATGACATCATACTTGTCATAGAGGCCGAGTTCCTGCAGAAGTGTCACCGATTCACCGACCACATAGCCACCGCATCCGCTGCCGGCAGGAGGGCCGCCCGCCTCAAGGCCATCAATGCCGGCAAATCCGGTTTCAATGACATCTTCGGCCGTCAGCTCTTCGTGGTGAAAATCAACCTCTTCAAGAGCCTCAATGACGGTTTTCTGGAGTTTCCCGGTAATGGGAAAAGTGCTGTCGTGTTTGGGGTCGCAACCAATCTGAAGCACTTTGGCGCCTTTCAGGGCCAGTGCGGCAGAAATATTGGCACTCGTGGTGCTTTTGCCGATGCCGCCTTTACCGTATACAGCCAGAACTAAACTCATAATGATTGCATGTCAATAGTATTGAAAAGAAATACCCTTACCCGCCCAGCGAATCCTTTGCCCGACGGAACACTTCTACCGTCACCTCTCCTTCGCCCTGCTCCATCGCGAAAGTCTCCGTATTCTTCCTCACCTTCTTGCGGACAAAAAACGGCACCTTCTTCAGCATGGTTTCAGCCTCGCCCGTCCACACCATGCGCCCTCGCCTTCCGTTGAACCTCCGGCGGGGGAATGGCCATTGGCTGCTGCTGCCGCCACTCCGGTTTCGTCAGCCGCATCACCATCCTCATATTCAAGACCCGCATCACCGAAAAAGTCGATGAGATGCTTTTCAAGGCCAAGTTTGCAGGAGAGATAGACCTGTCGGCAATCACATCAGCTCCGTCAAATCCGAAGAAGGGATAGTAACCAAGCAGATGGTTTTCAATATGGGTCGGAGGAGAAACAACCATGCAGGGAATATCAAGCTTGCGGCAGCTGTGGCGTTCCATCTGCGTACCGCAGACCAGATCCGGAAGCTCGTCCTCAATCACTTTGGCAACATCCTGGAACCGGTCGGTCACCATCAATTCGCCCGGCAGGTAGCCTCAAGCTCCCGGCGGACCCAGTCGGCATCGCGCTCAAGATAGGTTCCCGCTCCGACAACTTCATACCGAGTTCGTCACGAAGGAATTTCACCATAGCAACTGTTGTGGTGGCGTCGGCGAATACAAAAGCCTTTTTTATTGCTGAAGCTCTCCATGTCGGCAGTACGGGCAAACCATGGAACTCCGCTGGGAGCACTCATGCCGTCAAGCGAAAAGTCATGGAGTGCAGGCATGCTGATCGGGGATGCGCCGCATCCGGCACCGACCTCATTGAGTTTTTCAATAATGGAGCGAAGCCAGCGCAAGGTTGGCTCCACGCCTATCGGCGTGTCATAGACCGCCGGCATCGCAAATTCCTGTTCGAGATATTCCGCAGCGGTCCTGCCAATTTCATGGTAGGGGGCAATATTGAGCCATGCTTCCGGAAGTCTCGCAAGATCGGCAATTCCTGCACCCCACGGAGCAACCACATTCACCTTCACGCCCAGCGTAGACAGCATACGGCGAAGGCTGGTAAGGTTGGCCTTCAAGTGAAATCCAAGAGAAGTAAAACCAAGCAGGTTGACAGCGGGAACTGCACTTTTCTGTCCATTGGCGGCATACCGCTTCACCAGTTCGGTAAAGAGACCGTCAGCCGCTTCGTTTTCCGTCACACGGAAGGGATTGACTGCGTAAACCATCAGCTTTTCCTGTGCTACTCCCGAATGGGCGGCAAGCTGACGGAGATCCTCCTGGAGAAGTGCCGTACTGCAGCTCGGGGCAATGACGGTCAGTTCGGGATGATAGTGGTGCTCAACCTGCTGAAGGGTAGCCGGAAGCCGTGAAACTCCCTGTGCGAGATCGCGCCCGCGGACAACACTGATCGAGAGAGCCGGAAACTCCGGTGTTCTCTCAAGCATGGTATAGGTTGCAGTAATATAGTCATCGCCCTGCGGGGCATGGTAGACCGTATGAACACCCTTCATGCTGTTGGTGATGCGACTGATGCCATGAAGGGCTGTGCCCTCGTAGAGCCAGAAAGCTAAACGCATACTCTCTTGTGTTTGTTATTGCATTTCCTCATGAAACTTTTTCCGCACTCGGCATCACACCCTCAAGCCACACATCCCGGTCAAATTCCGGCAGTGCGCTGCGGCGGTCGAAAGGCGAAACGAACATGTTGGCCAGCGTAAAGACGCCTGACCATCCATGAATGGACATCAGCATGAACTCCATACTCCACTTCACAATAAAACCCTGTCCCACAAAGGGATTGGCGGTCATAAGAGAGGTCACGACCATGTCGGGGCGTTCCCGTTTGATATCTTCAAGCTGACGGTGGAAATTCGGCTGTTCTACAACCCGAACCCCCTCAAGAGCCTGGAGTTCCCGGGCATGAAATTTCTTGTTGATGTAGGCGCTGCTGCACTCCATAACTTCCGCACCCGCACTATGGAGGAACCGTGCAAGCGGCAGCTCCATCATGGTGTCGGCAGTCAAAAAGACCTGTTTGCCCTTCAGGAGGTCGGTCTGGCGGCGGATCTTCTCCCATGCCGCCTTTTCACGATCACTGAGGTCAACCTCAATACCGAACATTTTCGCAAGGTCTTCCCAGAATGCCCTGGTGCCGTCGGGGCCGAAAGGAAAAAGGGAGTGCAGGGTCCTGGCACCTCTTTCGCGCTCAAGCTTCACGGCAACGCGCGACAGATAGGGCTGGATTGGGGCAAGAACAGTATCGGGGCCGATAGCCGGCATACGCTCAAAGCGGGATTCCGGAAGAAATCCTCCGACCTTGATGCCCAGTTCTTCAGCCTCCGCCCTCAAGTCATCAGCGGTGGCATCATTGACGGAACCAAGAAAGACAACACTTTTTTCTCCCGCGGGAGCCTGGGGGCAGAAGGGAACCAGTGCATGAAGCACAGAATCTTCAGCTGGGTGAAATTGTAGACCAGCCCGCTTGCAGGGACAAACAGCACCGGAACCTCGGGCGTTGCCAGATGGTCGGCAAGCCCTTGAAGTCGACCTTCATCACCTCGGGGGTGCAGGAAGAGAGGAGAAAAATAACTGACGGGTTGTGATCGGCCTTGATTTCAGCAATAATTTCCTCAAGACTCGGCTCATGCTTTGAAAGGTCACCCTCTTCAAGAAGCGCGATACCGAAACGCGGCTTGGCGAAAATCATCATGCCAAGAGCGTTCTGCAAAAAATGGGCACAGGTATGTGTGCGAGAATCAGGAAAAAGCTGTCCTTGATTTTCTGGTACATCCACCCAACACACGCCAGACCGCAAAAGCTGTGCGTTACATTGTCCTCCTTGATTATGCTGCCATCACCGGGAACCTGAAGCATGTATGATTTCCTCCCTGTTAGTGACCCCGACCGAACCCACTCCCTGTAAGGAAAACGGACCAGCCAAAGGCAAAACTTAAAGACCGTAAAGATAAAACTTTTTCGCCAATCCCCTACTGCCCCCAGAGTCGACTTTCCTCATGACTGAGTCCACCTTCTCCCCAAGCGCCACATTCCGATCTCGCCTGTCGTCAATTTTCATTACTGTATAGACTCTTTTTCCTCCAGCACGAAATGAGTGCTCATGCAGCATCAGGCAAGTTCAAAGAGCTTCTGTGCCGGCCCCTCCACTGTAGTAGCCATATCATTGAGGCAGTAACGGCAGCCGCTCTCTTCAAGAATCGCCTGCAGCTCAGCAACAAAGCCGCTGTAACTTGAGCGCCCCCCGTCAAGAGGTATGACGGAAATATCCATAAGAGCCATGTCGACAGATCGGGAAAGGTTAACGGAACACAGTCTCATTACGGCCAGGTCCCACCGAAATGAATGTGACAGGAACTTCCAGCTCGTTTTCCAGAAACTCAACAAACTGTTTGGCTGCGGGCCGCATCTCTTCAAAGTTTCGGGCATCGGCATTGGAAGCCATCCATCCCTTCATGGGGGTAAGAACAGGCTTCACCCGTGAAAGAGTCTCGTGGTCGGTCGGGAAATCAAAAATTTCCTTTCCGTCAAGCGTATAGGAATTGCAAACCTGTATTTCCTCAAAACCATCAAGAACATCGAGCTTCGTCAGCGCCAGTTCGGTAATGCCGTTGACCGCCACCGCGTAACGCATGGCAACAAGATCAATCCAGCCGCAACGGCGTTTCCGTCCTGTTGTGGCACCAAATTCATGGCCGACCCGTCCAAGTTCCTCGCCCGTTTCGTCAAACAGTTCAGTCGGGAAAGCGCCGTTGCCAACCCGTGTCATATATGCCTTGCAGACGCCGATCACTTTGCCGATATGGTTCGGAGCAATGCCCGAGCCAGTGCAGGCGCCACCTGAAGTAGGGTTCGAGGAAGTAACAAACGGGTAGGTTCCATGGTCAACATCGAGCAGGCTCCCCTGCGCACCCTCAAGCAGCACAGTCCTGCCCTCGCGCAGCTGCCGGTTCAAATAGAGCTGTGTGTTGGTGATGTAGGGATCGATGATCTTGTCAAACTCTTCATACTCTCGGACCATCGACTCAACATCAATCTCCTCACCATCATAAATGGTGGTGAACAGACGGTTCTTCTGGGCAAGGTTCTCGCGAAGCTTCTCCTGCAGCACCTCTGCATTGAGCAGGTCAACCACCCGGATGCCTTTTCTGGCAAACTTATCCTCATAGCTCGGGCCAATGCCCCGGCCGGTTGTACCGATTTTCTGATCCCCCTGAGCACTCTCGCTCAGGCTGTCAAGCCTTTTGTGATAAGGCATAATCAGGTGAGCATTGTGGCTGATGAACAGCCTCCCCTTCACCTCATATCCAAGCGCCTCAACTGTCGCAATCTCCTCAAGCAGCGCCACGGGATCAATCACCACGCCATTGCCAATGACACAGACGCACTTTTCATTGAAGATTCCCGAAGGAATAAGATGCAGTACCACACTCTTGCCATCAAAACAGATGGTATGGCCTGCATTTGCGCCGCCCTGATAGCGGACGACAATATCATACTGATCGGAAAGATAATCGACAAGCTTGCCTTTGCCTTCATCACCAAACTGGGTGCCAATGAGAACGGTTGCCGACTGGGAAGGGAGAGAGAATGGTTTTGATTCCACAACGATGGGTATTTACGGGATGTATGGGCTCACGGAACAACAACCTGTCAAGGTACCAAAATTATTCCGTTTTTTCAGAAGCCTTCATTGCATATGCACATCCGCTGAACATCAGCATTGAAGGCAGATACTGTAGCGCGTTCCCTTCAGAGATAGCGGTCGAAATGGTCAAGCAGCTCGTTTTTGCCCTTTCCAGAGACAGATGAATAGCTGACGATGAACCCGGCATTCATGGCGCAGCTTTCCGTTGCCCGTTTTGCATGAGTCCGCTCTTTCTGGGTGAGTTTGTCGTCCTTGGTAAGCACAATGCCGTAGGGACGGTCATGATAGGCAAGAAAATCCATCATATCACGATCTGACTTCATGGCAGGATGGCGTGAATCGAGAAGAAGCACAACCAGTGCGATGGCGGCACGGTCGCCAACATAGCCTGCAAGCAGCCTGCCCCATGCATCCTTCTCCGCATGGCTCACAGCCGCATAACCGTAACCGGGAATATCGACGAAATAGAGATTGTCGTTAAGGAGAAAATAGTTGATCAGGCGGGTCTTTCCGGGGGTGGAGCTGGTTTTGGCAAGTCCCTTGCGGCCAGTCAGCGAATTGAGAAGGGATGATTTGCCAACATTCGAGCGACCGGCAAATACAATTTCAGGAAAACTCTCTTCGGGAAGGTCCGAAAGGTCTGAAACGCTTCGAACGAATGCAGCGTTGGTGATCTTCATACAAGAATGGTAAACAGGCGGGAAGCCCCGGTTAAAAAAGAAGCTAAAAACCTTGGGATCAAAACCCAAATGTTTAACTTTTCAGCAAACCATACCAACAGGAATACCGCTATGACGCTTGCCATATACAACTCCCTCGGACGCGAAAAACAGCCCTTCACTCCGCTTCACCCGGGAATGGTCGGCATCTATGTCTGCGGACCCACCGTGTACGGCCATGCCCATCTCGGCCACGCCAAGAGCTATGTTTCCTTTGATGTTGTGGTTCGCTGGCTGCGCCAGAGCGGCTACAGGGTGAAGTATGTGCAGAACATTACTGATGTGGGCCACCTCTCCGACGACGCCGACGAGGGGGAAGACAAGATTGCCCGCCAGGCACGGCTTGAAAAAACCGATCCGATGGAAATCGCCCAGTACTATACGCGGAGCTTTTACGAGGATATGGACCGGATGGGCGTGCTGCGACCGAACATAGCCCCGCTGGCAACCGGGCACATCCCCGAACAGATTGCTCTTGTAGAGGCTCTGGTCAAAAGCGGCCATGCCTATGAAGTCAACGGCAATGTCTATTTCTCCGTAGAGTCCTTTCCCGGATACGGAAAACTGTCCGGACGGACCGACCTTGAGGCTGTTCAGTCGGGCGCCAGAGTAGGCGTGCGCAGCGAAAAGCGCAACCCTTCAGACTTCGCGCTCTGGAAAAAGGCTGAAGAGAGCCACCTCATGCAGTGGAGCTCCCCATGGGGAATGGGCTATCCGGGTTGGCACCTCGAATGCTCTGCAATGTCAATGAAATACCTGGGAGAGACCATAGACATCCACGGAGGCGGTATGGAAAACCGCTTTCCCCACCATGAATGCGAAATCGCCCAGTCGGAGGCAGCAAACGGCAAGCCCTATGTCCGCTACTGGATGCATAACAACATGGTAACTGTGAATGGCACAAAAATGGGCAAATCGCTGAAGAACGCCGTCAACCTGAAGGAGATATTCACAACCATCAACCCTTTAGCCATACGGTTCTTCATACTGCAGTCGCACTACCGCTCCCCTCTCGACTACTCAGATGCGGCAATCGCCGCATCAACCGCAGGACTCCAGAAACTTCGTGAAACCCGCCAGCGGCTTCAGGGAGCAACTGCAGGAACTGGAGCAATGAATGTTGCACCATTCAGAGAGCGGTTCAGGGAAGCGATGGATGACGATTTCAACACTCCGGTTGCCATTGCGGCGCTGTTTGACTTTGCCAAGCGCTGAACGCAGCCCTTGACCGCCCGGAAGGCCTTGACCAGCCATCTCTTGGCGCAGCTGCCGACCTCTTCACTATGGCAGGCGTTGATGTGCTTGGCATTCTCGAACATGATTCCGGATCCATCGGAAACGGGGCCGGAGACAGACAGCGGCTTGAGGGAGCAATGAAGGTCCTCATGGAACTTCGCAGTGCCGCACGCAGTGAAAAGGATTTTGCAACCAGTGACCTGATTCGTGACGGGCTCAAAGCGGCAGGCATTGAAATCAAGGATACGCGGGAAGGGGCAAGCTGGTCGGCCTCAGCAGTCAGTAAGGAGACCGGAACCCTTACAATACCTCATCCATACCCCGTCGCTTCAGTTCTTCAAGAAGCCCGGGGACCCTGCCCGCTTCGCCCCGACAGCAAATCAGCAGCGCATCTCCTGCGTCAACTACAATCAGTCCGCTTACGCCTATGCAGCAGACAACCCTGCCGGGAGGCTTGCGGACAAACACCCCCTCGCTCTCAAGCAGCACCACCTCCTTCTCATCCCCTCCCGATGTTCCCTTCAGGCGGATGATATCGTCCCATGTGCAGGGAGCCGCCCAACCGAACTCTCCTGTCAATACCACCACCCTTTTTGATTTTTCCATGAGACAGCTCTCAATGGACTGCCTGTGCAGCCAGGCATACACTTCAGCCGAAACCCTTTTGAAATCGCGGGTACGGGCAACTTCCGACAGTGAAAGAAGGTCGCGGTAGAGTTCAGGAATCCACCGGCTGAACTCATGCAGGAGAAGATCGACCCGGGTAACGAATATCCCGCTGTTCCAGCAGAAATCACCACTGCTGATAAAATCAACGGCCGTTGCATAATCGGCTTTTTCCACTACCGTACGCACCGCATAAAGATGGGAGCTGCCTCTGGCGTCTCTGGCTCCGGCAGGGGCAGTTCAGCCCTTTCTGGATATATCCGCAACCCGTTTCAGGCCGCAGAGCTCAATGCCCACAACAACCATGGCCTCCCGACCCGAAGCCACCGCCGCAGCCAGCCGCAATACCGCTTCACACGCCTCTTCATCATGCACGACATGATCAGCGGGAATGACAAGCAGCACTGCCTCCGCATCGAGCTTTCTGACATGAGCAGCCGCAAGAGCAACTGAGGCTGCAGTCCCCCGCCACACAGGCTCAATCAAAAGATTGTGCTCGCTGTAGAGCTCCCCCACGCCCTCAAGCAGACTTTTGGCATGAAGACCGGCAACAAGCACTATGTGTTCGCGTGGCACAATGCCTTCAGCACGATGCAGAGCCCCCGAAAGTAAGCTTCCCATGTCCGCAGGATCAAGAAACGGCATAGGCCTCGCTTCCCGCTCAAGAGGCCAGAACATCCTGGTCCCTACTCCAGCGATGACAACTGCGTAAAGATGATTTTCGGTGTGGCTCGTCATAACACCTCTCATTATAGTATCAGCAAGGGGGAACAGAAGAAATGTACGACAAAACAAGGGATGCGTATTTGTCAATGAGCTCAAAATATCGTTTTATTCTACAGAGACTCGCCCCAAGAGAGAGCGCGCGCGACAGACAACATGAAGCACATGAGATGAAGCAACAGAACAATGATGGGGACCAGCTCCAGTCATTCTGCACGAACGAGGGAATACAGATTACCGATGAACAGCATCAGCTGCTGGTGCGCTACGCCCAGATGCTTGAGAGCTGGAATACCAAAGTCAACCTGATCAGCCGGAAGGAGGATGCGCCTGTACTCATCAGGCATGTATTTCACTCACTGCTGCCATCTCTTGTTCACAACTTCCGTGACGGCGAAACCGTTCTCGACCTTGGAACAGGTGGAGGACTGCCGGGTATACCTCTTGCAATCATGTACCCGCAAGTGCAGTTTCTTCTTGTGGATTCAACAGGAAAAAAAATAACCGCCTGCTCGGCAATGATTGAAGAGCTTGGCCTTACCAATGCCCGTGCAATGCATACAAGGTTGAGGAACTCAAAGGTCTTGCGTTCAACACCATTCTGAGCCGGCAGGTAGCCCCGCTCAAGGAGCTGTCACGCTATGCGGCACCACTGCTGAAAAAGAACGGTGAATTGATATGCCTGAAAGGGGGAGATCTTCAGAAAGAAATTGACGAGGCGCTGAGGGAGGGGAAGAAAAGAAAGGGGTTTCCCGGAAGCGTCACACTCAAGCCCATAGGTGAAGTGAGCCCCCTGTTCAATGAAAAGCAGATAGTCATTGCCCGCTGGCGGTAAACAACCGCTCTCTGCAGACAATGACCATCAGGATTGATTCGTCAATCCGTTTCTGTTTGTGCAGCCTACTCTTCCGTAGGAGCCGCCTCAGCTGCCGGGGCATCAGACTCTGCCGGCAGTTCAGGAGCAGCCTGAGCAGCTGGTGCTGCTTTTGCTGCAGATGCTTCGGTTTTCCTGGAACCCTTGACACGCTTGGAGCGGTCCTGCCTGGCTGCCTTCGGTGCAGCTGCCGGAGCCTCTGCAAAATCAACCAGCTCAATCACGGCCATTTTTGCAGCATCGCCAAAACGGGGACAAAGCTTGATAACTCTGGTGTAACCACCATTACGGGTGCCCACCTTACCTACAATCTCCTCAAAAAGAGTCTTGATGGCCTCTTTGTCACGGATATCCTTAAAGATTTCACGCTGTGCATGAACCGTTCCCTTGCGGGCTTTGGTTATGATCTTCTCAACGACCTTCCGCGTTTCCTTGGCCTTTGCTTCGGTGGTCTCAATGCGCTTGTGAAGAATCAGCTGAGTTGAAAGGCTGCTGAGAGTCGCCTTTCTGTGAGCTGCGGTTCTTCCAAGTTTTCTTGCCGGCTTGACTTTACGCATGACTGGTTATCAATCTCAAAATTCTAAAAATAATTACCTGTATCAGCCTTTCATCTGGTATTTGGTGATATCCATACCAAACTTGAGCTCAAATTTTTCAAGCTGCTCTTTCAGCTCCGTGAGCGACTTCTTACCGAAATTCTTATAATTGAGCAGTTCGTCTTCCTTGCGTGAGACCAGGTCGCCAATGGAATCAATCTCCGCGAGACGAAGGCAGTTGTGCGAACGGACTGAAAGATCGAGATCCTCGATTTTTGTATTCAGAAGTTTGCGCATTGCCTCGAACTCATCATCCTGCTGCTTGAACTCCTCTTCTGTGAACTCCTCTTCAGTCGGAGAGAAATCAGCAAAGAAGGCCACATGCTCGTTGATGATGCGACCAGCAAGGCTTATGGAATCATCAGGCGTAATAGAGCCGTCTGTTTCAACATCCAACACCATTTTTTCATAGTCAGTGCGCTGTCCCACACGGGTATTCTCAACTGCGACTTTGACATTCCTGATGGGAGTGTAGATGGCATCAATGGCTATATACCCGATAGGCATGCTTTCCGGACGGTTATCCTCAGCAGGTGTGTATCCGCGACCGCGTCCTACAAACACATCAATATTGAGCGTTGAACCCTCATTGACGGTTGCAATGTGGAGATCCTTGTTCAATACATCAAACTCTCCCTCCATAGCAACAATATCACCAGCGGTAAAATCCTTCGGCCCGGTAATCGTCAGCGTCGTCTTGCAGCTGCGCTTGCAGGTAGAACGGAAACGGACCTTTTTCAGGTTCAGCACAATCTCGGGGACATCCTCGCGAACTCCTTCAATTGCCGAAAACTCATGAAAGACGCCATCAACCTTAATACCCGTAATTGCAGTTCCGGGAAGGGAAGCAAGCAGAACGCGGCGCATCATATTGCCAAGAGTCACACCATAACCCCGCTCCAGCGGCTGTGCGACAAAACGGCCAAAATAATCCGTGTGCGTCGTCTCATCGACCTCTATTTTCGCAGGCATCTGCATCTGGTATATCATAGTCTTTATGCCTTATACATTCATTAAAATCACTTCGAGTACAACTCAACAACCAGCTGCTCGTTAAACGGCTCCTGTACTTCGACGCGTTCGGGCACGGCAAGGAAAACCGCTTTCTGATTAGCCTTGTCAACCTGAATCCATGAAGGGATCCTGGCATCCGGAGTCTTGCTGAGAGCATCGGAAACAGCACTCATATTCTTGCTTTTCGGGCGAAACTCAATAAGGTCGCCGGGAGATACCATGTAGGAAGGGATATTGACCTTTTTCCCATTGACAAGAAGATGGCCATGCGATACCAGCTGCCGGGAACCTGCCCGCGAAGGCGCAAATCCGGCTCTGAAAACCACATTATCAAAACGGCGCTCTATAAGTCTGACAAGGTTATCACCGGTAACACCGCGCTGCGACACAGCCTTCTTGTAATAGTTCCTGAACTGCTTCTCAAGAATGCCGTAGAGGTATTTCATTTTCTGCTTCTCTCTCAGCTGCAGCGCATACTCGGAAACTTTTGACCTTCTGCCCTGACCATGCTGTCCTGGAGCGAAGGGGCGCCTTTCCATGTATTTCTCTGCCTTGGGCGTAAGAGCAATGCCCAGCCTGCGGGATACTTTTGTTATTGAGCCTCTGAATCGTGCCATATGTCAATTACTGTCATTGAATATTCTGTGAATGTATATCTGTCAGACCCGCCTGCGCTTCGGAGGACGGCAGCCGTTATGCGGCAGCGGAGTGATGTCCTTTATTGTCCGGACCTCAAGTCCGACACCCTGCAATGCCCGAATAGCAGCATCACGGCCAGCTCCCGGTCCCTTGATGAACACATCGACATGTCGCATACCCAGATCGTATGCTTCTTTGGCAGCGGCCTCTGAGGTCACCTGCGACGCATACGGGGTATTCTTCTTTGAGCCCCTGAAGCCATTTTTACCGGCACTTGACCAGGAGACGGTATTCCCTGAACATCAGTAATGGTAATCATGATATTGTTGAACGATGCCTTGATATGCACAGCACCTTCAGGGGTAACCTTTACTTTCTTCTTTTTCCTGCTTGTTGTAGCCATGAATTATGAACTCTTTAGTCTCGAAGTTTTTTTTATGCCTTGATCACCACCTACTTCCTGGCCGCCTTCTTCTTGCCGGCAACAGTCTTACGCTTACCCTTTCTCGTCCTTGCATTGGTCTGTGTATTCTGTCCACGAACAGGCAGCGAGCGACGGTGACGAAGTCCCCTGTAGCACCCTACATCCATAAGGCGCTTGATGGAAAGCTGCTGCTCACCACGAGCCTGACCCTCAACCTTGTACTCTTCGGCAATAAGTTCACGGATTGAATGCGCCTCTGCGTCGTTCAAGTCTGAAATCTTCCTGTCAGGCGCAATACCCGTTCTCTGAAGAATGGTTTTTGCAGTTGTCTTCCCAATGCCGTATACATGCGTCAAGGCTATGACTGCATGCTTGTTGAGCGGCAGATTTACACCAGCTATCCTCATATTCTCTTATAAAGTTCTATTGATTAATCCCCGGAAATCAACCTGGCGCTGTTTGTGGCTCGGGTTCACCTTGCAGATGACAAACCGTTTGCCTTTGCGCTTGATGATGCGGCAATGCTCGCATCTTTTTTTGATCGATGAATACACTTTCATAGTAAACCCCACATGCAAGAATTAAACCTGACTGAACGCAAAATTTGAAAAGGCATGTAATGTAACGAATAAAGATAAAAGAATCAATACGCCACCATGCAATTTCCCACTTTATTTATAACGGTAGGTGATTCTCCCTTTTGAGATATCGTAAGGGGAAATCTGTACTTTCACCTTATCACCCGGAAGAATGCGGATATAGTGCATCCTGATTTTTCCGGAAACATGGGCAAGCACAACCAGCCCATTTTCGAGCTCCACCTTGAACTGCGCATTAGGCAGCGCCTCAAGGATAACGCCTTCTATCTCAATTGATTCTTCCTTCGCCAAAACAGTTGCTCCTTTATGCTCTTTTGAATTGTTCCTTCAAGCGCCAGCGGAACCTAGAAATGAACGGGTCAGTATTTCTGCATCCCCGTTCCTTACAACAATCGTATGCTCAAAATGCGCAGAGGGCTTTCCGTCCTCCGTCACAGCTACCCAGCCTCCCCGACGACTCACCGCATTGCGTGAACGACCAAGTGCTATCATGGGTTCAATGGCTAAAGTCATCCCTTCACGAAGGACAGGGCCTGTTCCTTTTCTTCCATAATTGGGAACCGGAGGGTCTTCATGCAATTCGCTGCCAATACCGTGACCAACCATATTTTCAATGACACTGAAACGGTACGACCGTGCATGCTGTTCCACTGCAGCGGAGATATCATGCAGCCTGTTGCCGGCAACAGCCATGGATATCCCCTTCATAAGGCTTTCACGGGTAACATCAACAAGCTGCTGAACCGCTGCATCTATCTCGCCGAGGACAAAAGTTCTTGCTGAATCACCATGATAGCCGCCTTTATAGGCCCCACAATCCACAGAAACTATATCACCTTCCTTCACCACCCTTTTTTTTGTCGGCACCCCATGAACAACCTCTTCATTGAGCGATACACAGAGCGTTGCAGGATAGGGGTTACATCGGGATCTCCCTTTGGAGCATAATTCAGAAAACTCGGTACCGCCTGATGCTGCGGATGAACTCTTCTGCCATTTCATCAAGCTGAAGGGTTGTCATCCCCGGCCTGATTTCTGTTTCAAGCATATCAAGGGTCTTGGCAACAATGGCTCCCGCCTCCCTCATCAATTCAATCTCTCGTTCACTTTTAATGCTGATCATCAATCCACCTTCCTTTAGCGGCTCTGACGGCCGCGTGTCTTACCGGACTTCATAAACCCGTCATAGTGACGCATCAGGAGATGGCTTTCCACCTGCTGAAGGGTATCAAGTCCCACGCCCACTATAATCAGCAGGCTGGTTCCGCCAAAAAAACTGAGCAAATCCCGGCGTCACATTGGCGAACTTCGTCAGGAATGTCGGGAGCACGGCAATAAGGGCCAACGAAACTGCTCCTGGAAGTGTAATACGCGTAAGAATATTGTCGATGAAATCTGCTGTGCTCTTTCCCGGCCTCACACCGGGTATGAACCCCCCCTGGCGCCGCATGGTATCGGCAACCTCTTTAGGGTTGAAAGCAATGGCGGTATAGAAATAGGTAAAAAACAGAATCATCGTGCCGAACATCAGTGCATACCACCATGAGTCGTAGGCAAAGATAGAGGACATCGACTGCATCACCTCGTTGTCCGGGAAAAAGGAAAGGAAAGTACCGGGCAGAAACATGATCGACTGGGCGAAAATAATAGGCATCACGCCGGCAGTGTTGATTTTCATGGGTATGTACTGCGTACCACCGCCATACACCTTCCGGCCGACAACCCTCTTTGCATGCTGTACAGGAACCCTGCGGGTACCTACAGTCAGGACCACGACAAAAGCCACAATGGCTACCATCATCGCAAGAATGATGATTTCAATAATCCAGTTCTTGCTGCCAAGGGATACCGAGCGGAACTCTGCAACAAGCGATTGAGGGAACGCTGCAAGGATACCGATCATGATAATCAGTGAAATACCGTTGCCGATACCCTGCTCCGTAATGCGCTCACCAAGCCACATGACAAAAACAGTCGACGCGGTAAGAATAATGACGGCACTGAACGAGAAGAAGAGACCCGGATCAGGAACAACCGCCTGACCGAAAGACGCCGGACTCGATAGGCTGACACTGACGCCCCATGCCTGAAGAGATGCAATGAGGACTGTTCCAAATCGGTCATCTGGTTTATTTTCTGACGACCCTCCTCTCCCTCTTTCTGGAGTTTCTGGAAATATGGAGTTACCGCACCAAGAAGCTGGATGATGACTGGAGGCGGAGATGTAGGGCATGATTCCGAGCGAAAAAATAGAAGCCCGGGCAAATGCGCCGCCCACGAAAAAGAACATCAAAAGA
>PYLN01000018.1_pt1:0-5000 | contig 22336 bp, 22 predicted proteins | sample 1675811 | NCBI WGS metagenome assembly PYLN01 (sample SAMN08732055, study PRJNA438928) | Freshwater metagenome, whole genome shotgun sequencing project. | isolation source: meromictic lake | place: Russia: Kandalaksha Bay | collected 2014-09
TAATGCGACGGGGAATCATTTTTCCCTGATCGTTGATGAATCTTTTTCAGCTTGCGACTCGTCACGAATAATCAAAAAATCACCGCCTGATTTTTCGATACCTTTTTCTTTGATGCCAGAGCGTTACTGATTGATTTGTTGCCCTGCCCTCTTCCGGGCTTCTGTCTCATTGGTTTCATTGCGAATTTGTCTTAACCCGCCCCTCAATCGGAGGAGAGATATTTGTATTCATAAATATGGCCGGCATCCTCTTCATGAAACTCCTCATGATGATGCTCATGATTCTCGTCCTCTATGAAGCCGTCGTGATCCTCCTCGCCATCCTTTTTCCGTTTGTTGAGGAACTGGATCCGTCTTGCCTTGATTTCGACCACGGTCCGTGATGCACCGTCCTGCGCTTTCCATGTGCGGCTCTGTAACTCACCATCAACAAGGACTGCCGAACTTTTCTTCAGATTGTCGCGGCAGCTTTCGGCAAGTTTGTTCCAGGCGACCACCCTACATAGCAGACATCCTCCTGCCACTGATGGTTGCTGTCGCGGAACCGGCGATTGCATGCTATTGAAAAATTAACGACTGGCGTACCGCCTGAATTGGTCTGTCTGAAAACAGGATCCTTGGTAAGATTCCCCGCAATGACAACACCGTTGATTTCCGGCATTTTCAATTCAGCCATAACACCCTCCGTTTATATCTCATAAAGCTCAACTGCCGTAACCATCTCAGCCGCAACGGCTCACAATCACTTTTTTTCCTCTTCTGATGCCTCAGCCTCCGCAGCCGCCTTGTCTTCAGGGCTGCCAATGACCACACTGTACTTCTCAACCCTCTTGCGCATCTCAAGAAGAGGCGTTGTCAGATGGATGATCAGATAGCGCAGAAGGACATCCTCATAACGGAGTACCCTCTCAATCTCGGCAATAACCGGAGTGTCTGCGGTAAATTCAATGTGGGCATAGTAGCTATGGTCTTCTTGTTGATCGGATAGGCAGTCTTCCTGCGACCGATATCAAGAACGCTCTTGATGCTTCCGCCCTTTTCGGTAATGACCTTCTGCACCATCGCCATTGCTTCGGCAATAGGCTCATCCTGAAGCCCGCCATCAATGATGACCGTACATTCGTATAATTTGTTTGTTTCCATAGCGCAAATGCAATAATGATTGAGTGTCCTCAGTTGCTTGCAGACGGCGAGGTTCCGGGATTGCGCACACCGGACCCACGGCTTCACGCCAGAAAGCGCAAACACCGCCCGCAAATTTGGACCTTAAATGTAAGACATCACAATCTCATTTCCAACCTTACCGCTGATTTCCCCTCACGCAACAATCACCACCACACACACTCAATCATGCAAAGCTTCTGAAAAAACGCCAGAATGCTTCCGGCAACCCTTTCGGGAAGAATGTCACGCATGCAGCGGAAATGCTTTTCAGGGCATCGCTCCCTACCGATATGCGAACAAGGCCTGCAGGAAAGACCCGGAACCTCAAACAGCTCAAACGGGGTATTGTAGGGAAGAAATCCAAACGAAGCATCCGATGAACCAAACAGCACGAAAAGCCTTCTCGAAAAAGCTGAAGCCTCGTGCATCAACCCCGTATCATTGGTCAGCACCGCATCACACCGCCTGAGCAGTGCGCCCGTCTGCATCAGTGTACAGGTGCCGGTCAGATCATGCACACTCTCCAGCGTCTTTTCGCTGAGCCTGTCCATAATCCCAAGGGCATTCTGCCGGTCATCCTTTCCGCCTAGAAGAAGCACCTTCACCTTTTCGCCATCCGCAACAAGACGGATTGCCTCAGCAAAATGCTCCGGCGGCCACCGCTTCGTAAAATGCCGGGCCCCGCATGCAACCCCCAGCACACGCTCGCCGGGAGCTATGAGAGAAGATGCAAACAGAGCATCCTCCTCCAAGGGAAACAGTTCGCACCCAAGGGCGTCATCCTGCAGCACAACATCCCCGAGAGCCGCCTGATATCGCTCCACAACACTTGAAGAGAGTGCATCGACACGAAGCTTCAGATGCACAAGAAGCCATTTTTTCCAATTTGCTTTCCGGTATCGCACCCTGACATCCCCCTCCACCCTCCGCAGCAGAGTGCGCGAGCGGCGGCTGTTCTGAAGATCAATAATCAGGTCGTACGAACCCCCGGGAAGCGTGTCGGGGGTATGCAGAACGGAAATATGCGGGTTTCCGGAAAGCAGACAGAGGAACTCAGGCCGGGTACAATACTCAATCACAGCCCCGGGCCATTTCGCTTTGAGACGACGCACCACTGGCGTCGTCAGAATAATGTCGCCGATGGAACTCAGCCGGACAACAAGAATGGAGGGAGCCTTTTCCATCATACTACGACCAGAACTCCCACCAGGCCTTGTAACCAGAAGGCTTCGCCTGCTTCTGAAAGTCTTCCAGCCGGGCAATGCGCAACGATGCCTCACGAAGGTAGGCCTCCTTTTGAGCCATCTCGCCCTTTCGCTCCTGAAGCATCTCCACCCCCTTCTGCAGCTCCACAAGAGCCTCTTCCTGCCGTCCAAGAGCATCAAAAGCCAGAGCCCGCTGCATCACCGCAGTAATCCACATCTTCCCCGTCTCCTCATGCAGCTCCCCGCGCCGGTTGAAATAACCAAGCGACAGCTCCGCTGCAGCAAGCGACTCATCAAAGCGGCCCAATTCTCCAAGCGCCCGTGAAAGCCAGGCATGACAGAACGCATCAAATCCGGCATGGTCAAACACCTCTTCAGCCGGAACCGTCCGGGAAACATCCATTGCGTTCCTGCAGCTCAGGGCGGCCGCCTCAAACAAACCCTCGCCAAGCTCCCGCTCAGCCTTTCCCAAAGCCGCATAGGCTCCGGCAACCTCCCGCAATGGCTTCATTCTTTTGTCTCCTCAACTGCCTCCCCCGCCCCGCCATCAAGAAGAGAGACCAGAGCGGCAGGAATTTCAGGACGGCCCGAACCATTCAGCGCCGTTCCAATAATTTTTGCCCGCAGCACAGGTTTCCTGCACGGCAGACGGAAAATATCCTGATAAAACGCAAACCTCAAAACCGACTCCCGTGCAAGATTCAGCCCCACCGCAAACCTGTCGCCGCTTTGCAGCGAAAACCTGTAATCAAGCTCGGCCCTCACAACAACAAGATTGATGCCCTTTTTCGCATATTCCCCAAAATCAGCACCAACCACCTTCAGGAACTCATGACGGGCATGTTCAAGATAATTCTGATACACGCTGTTATTGACAATCCCCTGCATGTCGCACTCATAATCGCGAACGCCCATCTCAATCTCAAACTGGTAACCATCCATCATCTCAAACTCTCCCGTTCCAAAAATACCTTTCAAGAAACATAACACTAAATCCCCACAAAAGCCCCAAAAGTTGGGGACACTCATGACTGAGTGTACTTACTGCAACTAAAACAGGAAGAACGCTGTTGATATTTTTTTACCTATATGATAGGCTGGCATTGAAACCATGGAGGATTATCATGAGCGCACTCAATGAGTATATGGTACCTGGACTTATAAAAAACGCCCCGTCACCATGCCTTTCGCTCTACCAGAAGACTCACAGAACTTTTCCTGAAAACCGCCAGGACACTCTGCGTTACACAAATCTTCTCAGTACCCTTCAGCGCTCTCTTGCTCAGAAATACCCGGCAAGAGAAATACAGACACTTCTCGAACCCTACCTGCAGTTGGCAGATGACGAAGATTTCTGGACTCATGCGCTTGATGGGCTGGCAGTGTTCGGTGCTCCCGGCTTTTTCCATGCCTATCGTTTCCAGGGTTCACCGCGTGAACTTGCAATAGCCGCCGACAGTTTTCACACCAAGCCTCTCTTACGCGTCATGCAGAGTAGCAGACGGTTTCATATTCTCTCTTTGAGCAGGACTACTGCAGCAATGTTTGAGGCTGACCAGTATTCCATTGATGCACTTCAGCTGCCATCGGATTTTCCAGCCACCCTTGAACAGGCACTTGGCAGTGAATTGAGCCACCCTGAAATCACTCTTGCATCATTTGGCCCTGCGGCAGGTGGCGGTGTGAGACGCCACGGCCACAGTTCGCGGAGAGACGAGGAGGAAATTGATACTGAAAAGTTTTTCAGGCAGGTCGACTCAGCAGTTTCCAGAATGTTCAGCAATACCTCCGGTATGCCTCTTATGCTGGCAGCTCTGCCGGAACACCAGGGTCTTTTCCGCAAAATCAGCAAGAATGAGCGGCTTATCAAAGAAGCAATGACGACCGACCCGCAACATCTTTCAGAAGAGCAGCTCAAAAAGCGCGCATGGGAAGCCATGGCGCCGGTTCATGCAGCAAGAATATCCCGCGAAGGTGAGCTGTGCGCTGCTGCCCTTGCCTCAGGAACAGGAACCGATGACCCGGAAACAGCTGCCGTGCCGCCGCAGAGGGACGCATCGCAGTGCTTCTTCTACGAAGCGACGCCCTGCTGCCAGGAAAACTTGATCCAGCCACAGGAGAAGTCACATTTGCACCGCTTGACAATCCCGGAGTTGATGATCTTCTTGATGATATTGGATCGCTGGTAATGGAGAAAGGAGGAAGGGTTCTTGTTCTCTCAGACGAAGAAATGCCTTCCATAACAGGCCTGGCAGCGGCTTATAGATTCTAGAGACGGAATGGAAGGGTTGAGGGCAATCAGACAAGGGTGACGACAGACGAAAAGCCCCAACCTACGCCATGGGCCGTTTCTATCAGTTGACCGCCAGCTTTTTCTGCTTTCATACGCAGTCTGTGAACGACCGCCTCAAGTGCTTTATGCCCATGAATGTCGTTACGGTACTCCATATGCTCCATGAGGGTGGAACGAGGCACAGCCATTTCTTTTGATGACGCAAGAAGGGACATGAATTCAAACTCCTTTATTGTCAGCTTCACCATTGCCCCCCCGGGACCAACGAGAACCCAGCCATTGCGCAGAAGCTTCCACTCGCCGCCTCCGAACTGCAGCTGCGAAGCCAACGCTGCTTC
>PYLN01000018.1_pt1:12500-22336 | contig 22336 bp, 22 predicted proteins | sample 1675811 | NCBI WGS metagenome assembly PYLN01 (sample SAMN08732055, study PRJNA438928) | Freshwater metagenome, whole genome shotgun sequencing project. | isolation source: meromictic lake | place: Russia: Kandalaksha Bay | collected 2014-09
CGGAACGGTAACCCTCAGATTGCGGTCGTTGTGGCTCCAGTTTATGACCTGATTGGACACAAACTCCGAGTTTGGGATGATGATATTGATGTTGTCATTGGTAAGAATGGTTGTTGAACGAATGGCTATTCGCACAACATCGCCATTGATCTCGCCCACCTGGATTCGATCGCCTACTTTAACCGGGCGCTCCAGAAGAATAATGACGCCGCTGAAAAAGTTGTTGGCAATGTTCTGCAGACCAAATCCGATTCCTATGCCAATGGTGCCCGAAAGCACTGTCAGTGCACTCAAATCAATCCCCGCCGACTGCAGAACCACAAAAAACCCGAAAAAAACAACAAGATACTGAGTGATGGTTCCAAGAGCCAGCCTGGTTCCTTCGTCTTTGACGGTGTCAACCAGCAGGCGGTTGACAATAAACCGCTTAAGAAGCCGCGCCGCAACATAGAGAATGCTGACGGCCAGCACTATGGAAAGAATAGTATAGAATGAAATTTGAGACTGCCCTATTGTCAAGAGGGGACGGGAAATAAAACGATGCGCATGAAGAAAGGCATCGGGCAGCGAGAGCATACCGGGCATAATGGACAGGCAGTTAACTGTTTGAACCGGCTGCATCCGGGCAGTTACTGCCCGGAATTCCTCTCCTCATCATGACCACCATTGTCAGGGAAAAATGACTTGCTCTCCGCCGAAGATTCCTCAGAATAGGCGGCGCAGGCCTCTGCAGTCGGCTCTGGTATGAAGTGGGGCTCACTTGCCCCAAGCTCCGGCTGATGACCGGCCGCAGCATAGGATTTGGCAGCACCAACAAAACCATGGAACAGAGGATGAACCGCCTGCACCCTTGACTTAAGCTCCGGATGGAACTGCACAGCCACAAACCAGGATGATCCTTGATTTCAATAATCTCCACAAGTTCACCATTGGGCGAAGTCCCCGAAAAGACCATACCGTGCTCTTCAAAAGTCTCCCGATAGGCATTGTTGAACTCGAAACGGTGCCGGTGGCGCTCATTGATCAGGAACTTGCCATACACCTCATTGGCCTTCGTCCCCTCCTTGATGATGCATGGATAGCTTCCAAGGCGCATTGTTCCGCCTTTCTCCTTGACTTTTTTTCTGCTGCTCCATCAGTCGATGACCGGATAGCGGGCCCTCTTGTTGAACTCTGTGGAGTTTGCCTCTGCCAGATTGCAGACATTGCGCGCAAACTCAACCGACGCACACTGCATTCCGAGCATATGCCAAAAAACGGAATCCCCTGCTCCCGCGCGTAACGGATGAAGCCACTTTGCCCTCTATGCCACGATCACCAAAACCCGGAGCAACAAGAATAGCATGCACCCCCTCAAGCTCCCGTGCAAAATCATACGCTTCATTCTCCGCCTCTTCAGCCCCTACAAGCCGGACATGCACTTTCACATTGTTACTCGCGCCGGCATGAATAAAGGCTTCCAGAATCGATTTATAGGCATCGGGATACTCGGTGTACTTGCCGCAGACAACTATGGTAACCTCACCAGAGGTCGGATGCTTCACCTTATTGCAGAACTCGCGCCAATAGACAAGATCGGGCTCCTTGAATTTTTTCAGCCCCAGCTTTTTCAGCACCCGCAGGTCAAGCTGCTCCTGCAGAAGGGTCAACGGCACTTCATAAATGGTATCGCAGTCGTTGAGTCCGATGACATCAAGATTGTTGACATTGCAGAAATGGCCAACCTTCCGCTTGATTTCCGAGGAAAGGGGTTTTTCACTCCGGCAGACAAGAATATCGGGCTGAATACCGGTCTCCAGCAACATTTTCACACTGTGCTGGGTTGGCTTGGTTTTAAGCTCACTCGCAGCTCTGATATAGGGCACAAAGGTCAGATGGATGTTCAGCAGGTTGCGATCTCCCATATCCAGCTTCATCTGGCGCATGGCCTCAAGAAAAGGCAGTGACTCGATATCGCCGATAGTTCCACCGATTTCAGTGATGATCACATCATAATTGCCGTTCTTTGCCAACTCGGCGAGCCTGTCTTTGATTTCGTCAATCACATGCGGCACAACCTGTACCGTACCACCCAGATACGCACCGCGCCTCTCCTTATCTATAACCGACTTGTATACACGGCCCATGGTCAGGTTTGAAGCCTGTGAAGTGGACTCGTTGAGAAAACGCTCGTAATGGCCAAGATCAAGATCAGTTTCAGCACCGTCATCGGTCACATAGACCTCACCATGCTGATAGGGCGACATTGTCCCCGGATCAACATTGATATAGGGATCGTACTTCTGTATGGCAACCCTCAGCCCCCGCGACTTCAGCAGCATCCCGAGCGAAGCGGAGAGAATCCCCTTGCCGAGCGACGAGACAACCCCGCCAGTCACAAAAACATATTTCACATTCTTCGGTCGAGCCATGACATCGTTGTCGTTTATTGGTGTAGTATTGCGTTTTTCGGTCAACCATTCCATTGTCAGAGCAGTGGCAGCTGGCCATCAGGATCTTCCAGAAGCGTCTCCGTATCGGTATCCTCATCAGTCTTGGGAACCCGCGCAAGAGCCGAAACCGTATCACCCTCCATCAGCCTCACAAGTCTGACGCCGGAAGTATTCCTTCCGGTAATGCGGATGTCGGAAACATGCTGGCGGTTCACAATCCCGTGTGAAGTAATGATGATGAGATCATCATCGTCATTTACATCAAGCAGCCCCACAAGCGCCCCTATCTTTTCATGCGCCTTAAGGGTAATAACCCCTCTTGCTCCACGCTTGGTCAGGCGGTAATCCTCCACCTTGCTCCGTTTTCCGAATCCATTGTCGGTTACTGCAAGCAGAGCGGTATCAAGCCGCTTGGTCGTGACCATTGAAATGCACTTCTCTCCACGGTCAAGCGTTATGCCCTTGACACCCATGGCAGTCCTTCCCATCGGCCGAACCTGCGACTCGGGGAATCGAACCACGAGGCCGGAGCTCTTGGCCAGTATCACCTGATGATCACCATCAGTCAAACGGGCATCAAGCAGCGCGTCGCCAGTATCAATGGTAATGGCCGCAATGCCGTTGCGCCGCGGACGGGAAAACTCCTCAAGCGCCGTCTTTTTAACAATCCCGTCGGCAGTCGCCATCATGATGAAGCCGGGCTCATCAAAGTTACGGATATTGATATAGGTTTTAATGGTTTCACCAGGGTTCAGCTCCATGATATTGGCAAGCGAACGGCCTCTTGCGGCACGGCCAGCCTCCGGAATTTCATAGACCTTGAGCCAATAACATCTGCCGTTGCTGGTGAAGAACAGTATATAATTATGTGTAGAGGCCACGAACATGTGTTCGATGAAGTCGTCATTTTTGGCCTGCGCCCCCGTTACACCCTTGCCGCCTCTTGCCTGGCGTCGATAGCCCGACACAGGGAACCGCTTGATGAATCCGTCGTGGGTGATGGTAATGACCACATCCTCCTGGGCAATCATATCCTCAATAGAGAAATCACCCTCCTGCGGCACAATTTCAGTGCGTCGTTCATCACCATATACTTCGCGCACCTTGAGAAGTTCTGTGCGGATAATCTGCATCTGCCGCTCAGGGCTCGCAAGAATATCGCGAAGCTCCTCTATAAGGGCTATGGTTTCAGCATACTCAAGATCTATCTTCTTGCGCTCCATACCGGTCAGGCGCTGCAGACGCATCTCCAGAATCGCCTTCGACTGCAACTCCGACAGCCCGAAACGCTCTATAAGGCGCGCCTGAGCGGTATTGGCATCGGGAGACTCGCGGATGGTGGTAATGACCTCATCAAGATTGTCGAGACAAATCTTCAGACCCTCAAGAATATGAGCCGTTTTTCAGCAGCCGTCAGGTCGTATCGGGTTCTGCGAAGAACAATCTCATTGCGGTGCTGGATGTAGAACTGCATCATCTCTTTGAGATTCAGCACTCTGGCACCCCATCAACAAGAGCAAGCATAATGACGCCGAAGGTATCCTGCATCGGCGTGTGCTTGTAAAGATTATTCAGCACAACCTTTGCCACAGCATCGCGCTTCAGCTCAATAACCAGGCGCATACCGTCACGGTCAGACTCGTCACGGATGTCGGCAATCCCCTCAACCTTTTTATCGTGCACCAGCTCCACAATTTTCTCAATCAGCCGGACCTTGTTGACCTGATAGGGAAGCTCTGTGACAACAATTGACTCACGACCGTTTTTCTGTGTCACCTCAACCAGAGCGCGGGCACGAATAACCACCTTGCCCCGTCCTGTTGTATAGGCCAGACGCACCCCTTCATACCCGTAAATGATGCCACCGGTGGGGAAATCAGGAGCAATCACATGCTTCATGAGCTCCTCAATCTCAATATCCGGATTATCAATCAAGGCCGTCATGCCATCAACAACCTCGCGTAGGTTCTGAGGCGGAATATTGGTAGCCATACCCACCGCAATACCAGAAGCCCCGTTCACAAGAAGGTTCGGAATTGAAGAAGGCAGAACGGTAGGCTCCTCAAGGGAGTCATCAAAATTGAGCGAATACTCAACAGTCTCCTTATCAAGGTCCTTGAGCATCTCGCCGGCAATGGCCTTCATGCGGACCTCCGTATACCTCATGGCCGCAGGAGAATCACCATCAACAGAACCGAAGTTTCCCTGACCGTCAATCAGCGGATAGCGCAGCGAAAAATCCTGCACCATTCGCACAAGGCTGTCGTACACGGCCGAATCACCATGCGGATGAAACTTACCAAGCACTTCACCAACAACACGGGCCGATTTCTTGTGCGGCTTTCCAGCCTGAAGACCCAGTTCATGCATGCCGTACAGCACCCTGCGGTGAACCGGCTTCAATCCGTCGCGCACATCGGGAAGAGCACGGCTGACAATAACCGACATGGAATAATCGAGATAGGAGCCCCGCATCTCTTCTTCAATCGTAACAGGGAGTATTCGTTGGCGCTGCATAAGGCAATCAGAAGTGATATTTGCTATAAAGAATCCGACAGATCAATGTATGAAAAACCGGCATAAATACCGTCAATAACCATCATCGGAAATCGAGAAAAAAGAGAGAAGTTACCATAACCATTCAGGTTACAGCAACAACAGGTGCATCCGACCATAGTGATTCCAGATCATAAAAACCTCGTTCATCTGGCATGAATATATGAACAACAACATTCACATAGTCCAACAGAATCCAGTGCATAGAATCAAGCCCCTCCACATGAAGCGGCCGTTCATCCTCCCCGCGCAGCTCCTCAATCACATGCTCCGCCGCCGCCTTGGCTTTCCGCTCCGAATCTGCAGTCACAATCACAAAAAAGTCCGTCACGGAAGTCAGTTCGCGAAGATCAAGAATCTTCACATCCTCACACTTCTTTTCAAGAGTCAGCTCCGCCGCCCTTCGGGCAAGCAGTTCACCATCTTCAACCTCGCGCACCACCGGCTGTGCCGGTTTTTCGTTCTTTTTGAGGCCTCCCATATAGCTCCAGTCATTCAACCGTTAAGAGAAAATTCACCATTCGAAACATCAATCTGTAAGGCTCTACAGCTTCTCGTGCGGTCAATATAGCAAACATCACGCACCGCCCGAGCCGAAACTCTGCCGATAATCAGGCTCCACCTCACCAGCCCCCGTCCTGCAAGGCTCCGCGTAGGCCCGAATCGCAAAATCAAACAACGAAGCAGCCGAAAAAAAATCGGCATTTACCCCGCCAACCCACCTGCATCAAGCACAGTCCGAAGTGGCTCCAGATTCCGGCCAACCGCCACCACCTTCCCGGCACAATCCTGAAGAGCCACGGCAACATCTTCCACCCCGCCACGCTTACCTCATCATGCCAGCTGAATGCCGCAAGGTCGTCCCGCCGGTAAAGGGCATAAAAATACTCACCCTTCCGCGATCCAACAACAGCCATAACCCTATCCCCCGAAACATCCGCCGGAAGGGAAGCCGCAAGGGCGGGAAGGGTTGGAACAGAGAGAAGCGGAACATCAAGAGCAAAAGCCACCCCCTTCACCGCCGACATGCCAATGCGTAGAGCAGTAAACGAACCCGGCCCCGAAGAAACCGCCACTGCGTCCAATTCACGGGGGCAATCCCTCCGGCGGACACAACCTCATCCATCAGCGGCACAATGCTTTCCGCAGTCTTCTGCCAGCCCCCGCCACTGCGCTCCAGCTTCCGCCCCCGGCACATCAGGCAACACTGAGCACTTCATGCGTGCACTCCACAGCCAGAATATTCGTCATTCCTCTCTTTCAATAGTTATCACTCTGCTCTCGTCACCCTCATACTCAATCAGAACCCTTGCAGTGTAGCGGTCCCCATACTCCCCGAACCGTTCAGCCCACTCTACAAACGAACACCACGCTGAGGAAAGATACTCCCCGAACCCCAGCGCATCCAATTCCGAGGGCCGCTCAATCCGATAGAGATCAAAATGATGGATGCTCACCTCGTCCCCCTGAAGCAGGCCGTTATAGATATTGAGAATGGGAAATGTCGGACTGGAAAGCTGCTCCGCGCAACAAAAAAAATTCAGCCACCCCCTCATGAACTCTGTCTTGCCTGCCCCCAGGTCACCTGAAAGCGCCACAACAGCGCCACCCGGGAGCGAAGCCGCAAACTTCCGGCCCACCGCACGGGTCTCCAATGCGGAAGCCGAATGGAACACCTCTTTGAAAGCACCGTTCATCCAAGAGAATGGAACACCAGTCCCGTCATGATTTTAGGATAGAAAAAAGTTGACTTCTGCGGCATCACCTCACCCGAGTCCGACACATCAAGCACCTGGCGAACCGTTGTAGGATGCACCACAAAACCAATCTGAGCCTCTCCCGACTCAACAGCCCGGAACACCTCGTCCTCATCTTTTCTATACACAAGGTTGCTCTGGCTGGCCATGGCCTCACGCGAAATGCCAAGCATCCCACCAAGCACTGCGTCATGCAGCACCACCAGGCCAAGACGCCGCATTGCCTCCGGACACGAAGCCTCAAGCACATCTTCCGCACGCCCCTTAAGCACAATGCCGATCAGCCGCCCGGGAAGCACTACTCCATAGGCATAGCTCGACTGCTCCCTATCCATAAACTCCTTCAAAGCCTCACGCCCATCAAGTTCCCTCAGGACAAACTGCTCACCGAGCTTACCAAGAAAAGCCTCGGCATCAAAATGCGCAAGCCCGTGCACAACCCTGTGAATCGGAAAAATCAGAAGCCCCTCGTCATACATGTTCGCCAGATAGGTCAGAATAAAATTGTAGGGCTCCTCGCCCGTATGGCAGGAATTGCCATCAGCCCGCTCATTGCGGTAATTCAGACCGGTTGCATACCGGTGGTGACCATCAGCTATGTACACTGTCCTCTCCAGCAGCACCCCCGGAGTTCGGCCAGCAGCTCCGGTTCCGTAATCCGCCACATCCTGTTCTCCACCCCCTGAAGCTCAGCCTCAAGAACCGGCTCATGCGTCGCCGCATACTCCTTCAGCAATCTATCGCCCCTGCCCGACTCATCGGCATAAATACCAAACACCGGACTGATGTTTGCCCTCGTCTGTCGGAACAGATTCAGTCTGTCGGCCTTCGGCCCCGACAAGGTTTTTTCATGCGGCAGCACCTTTTTCTCGGAAGGTTCACTCAGACGCATCGCCGCAAAAAAAACCACACCGCGTCACCCGGTTCCCCTCAGGGTCCGCAAAAGTCTGAAAATAGGGGTAGAGTGCCGGCCGCGGATCCCGCACCAGCTCCCCCTCAAGCAGCCATTCGCGCAAACGGGCAGCAGCTGCTTCATACGGACTCTCCTCACACGGAAGCTCAAGGCGCACCGCATTGCATGAAGAAGCCGCATACAGCTCCTTCTGATAAGAAGGAGTTATCACATCATACGGAGGGCAGATAAGGCTGGAAGCATCGCGCAGCAGTTCATCACTGTAACGAAGAGCTTCAAAAGGCGCAATTTCAGGCATACAACTATGGTATAATTATTATAAAAGCAACTGGCTCCTGGGATCAGGCCCTTTAAGAGCAATCCAGAAATCATCATGACCCTCCTTCACCAGAACAAGGATCCTTCCATTTTTACACATCTCCAGCACCGCAAGAAAAGTCACAACCAGAATAATCCGCTGACTGACCCCCTCAAGCACATCACTGAACGACACCTGCACCCGGTCCTGAAGCTTTGAAATAATCAGCTCAATCTGCTCCTTCACCGTCACCGGAGCGTCCATGACATTGCGGCTCATCGGCTTGGGCATATTGTCCAGAACAGCCCGGTAAGCGCTCATAAGATGATAGAGTGTCGGGCGGTTCACCTGCTCATCAAGCTCATCAACCACCTCCGGCATAAACTCCTCAAACAGCCCCTCGCAAACAGCTGTTCCCGCTCAAAGGCACACTGGTCAAGAATTTCGCTCGCCTCCTTGATCTGCTTATACTCAAGAAGCCGCTGCACCAGCTCAGTGCGCGGATCAAACTCATCCGTATCCTCATCGTTTGCCGTCTGACGCGGAAGCAGCATAGAGGCCTTGATGCTCATCAAAAGAGAAGCCATATAAATGAACTCCGCCGCAACCTCAAGCTTGAAACGCCGCGCATCATGGATGTAGCTGACAAAATCAGTCGTTATTTTCGAAATGGGGATATTGTAGATGTCAAGTTCGTCCCTCTTGATAAAGAAGAGGAGCAGATCAAGCGGTCCTTCAAATTCCTCAAGGCTGATCCGGAACATTGATTGCAGGGAAGCGTTGGAGAAAGCTCTGCATCAAGATAGACAAAGTGGGGTGAAATGCCACACCTCCTGAAAAAAATTGCAGCACGGAAAAGACTGCAAATGAAGTGGGGCATTTTTTTTCATTCCCCCGTAACTATTCGTACATTTATTTATATGTCCGATTGCGCACAGTACCCGGCGAATCGCGACTTTCCCGAAACAATTTTCCGGGCCCCTGAACCGATGAAAAAGACGCTGCTTTCACTTGCACTTACCGCCGCATTGGCCATGAGCACCACCTCACCGGCGGCTGCTGAATCGGCCAACAACTGGTTTGACCTTGGCCTCAACCACCAGATGCAGGGCGATATAGAATCAGCCATTGACTTTTACACAAAAGCCATTGAAATAGACCCCGTCTTTGCAATGGCCTACCAGATGCGCGGAGCTGCAAACCAGAAACTGAAAAAATACAAAAAAGGCGATGCAGGACTACTCCATGTGCATCACCTGCGGCGAGAACAACTTCAGGGCTGTCGGTTATTACAACAGAGGGATCATCAAAAACCTGACCGGCGACTTCACCGGCGCAACCTCAGACTTTTCAGAAGCAATTGCACTCGACAGGAAAATGGCCCCGGCGTTTTTCCACCGTGGCATAGCACGAAGCAAAAGCGGAGATATTTCCGGACGGCAGGCCGATTTTCAGGCGGCCGCACGCCTTGGCGACAGTACCGCTGAAAGCTGGCTCAACACCTACTGCCCCGGCTGGAAAGATGCCGCCAGGACTGCCGGACGCTCCTGAACCTCAGGAACCGAACTGTCCCGTATCAATCCACCCCATACTGAAAAGCGACCAGAAATCCAGAGCAAGCCCTTTCAGCACATAGTCATAAGGCATCCACCCATATCCCCCCTCACCCCACTCTGCTCCCCAGGAGTTCCTGATAAGAAGCGCCCCGCGCGACCTGGCAGCGCACCGGGTATTTTCAACCACTTTTTTATCGTCATAGCCAACAGCAAGAATAGCATGGCCCCACTCCGCCTGTTCGCTGGGGCAGGGCATCGGAATGTGTCCCCGGGCATCCCCGTCCTCAAAAGAGCTGAACCCGAAAAAACCCGAACACCGAAGGG